>JAESFW010000047.1_pt1 | contig 170803 bp, 154 predicted proteins | sample 9269481 | NCBI WGS metagenome assembly JAESFW01 (sample SAMN14515350, study PRJNA621654) | algae metagenome | isolation source: Lyngbya sp. HA4199-MV5 and co-occurring heterotrophs from soil with... | place: USA: Ahupuaa O Kahana State Park, Hawaii | collected 2009-07-21 | reverse complement strand
TGCATGTGTTAAGCCTGCCGCCAGCGTTCGTTCTGAGCCAGGATCAAACTCTCAAGTTGAGAATTCAATCATTGGCATTACGTCACGTTCTGAATCGACGAGAACTCACACCCTTCTTCAATCAACACCGATCCGAAAACCGCTGTCGAGAAAATAGGTGTAGTCTCTTGAAAACGTGACCGCCAAAGTCTCTTTCTGAAAGAACCCCTGAAGGTTCCTCACGAGCTCCGCCGCCCACGTTTCTCTTTCTCTGTATTCAATTGTCAAAAAACCGACGAACTCACCGTCCGTCAAACCGTTTCCATCAAGCCCGAAACTCTCGCCTCAGACCCCAAAATCAGCCTCAGCCAACCCAGGAAACTCTAGAGCGAAGATCGTCGTCGCCAGCAGCGCCGCCGCCCTCGTCAGTGATCGGGCTTATAGACCCCACACCTCAGATACGTCAACAGCCAATTTCTCAGTCCGTCGAGAAATCTGTCAACTTATTGAAAAAACACGTTATTTTCTATCCACAGCCGAACAGGGCGGTTTTTCGGCCGAACCAGCACACGAAACACCGGCTGTAACGCGGCCCAGCCGGTGTCGTTGGGGAGCGCGCCGATTGCGTGATCTTCCAGGTGGTCCATGCTTGCTGGACACAAGGCCAAATGCGCCTTCAAGGCTCCCGATTGGCTCGGTGGGCTACACCGTGGCGCTGCCGCCCCATGATCCGCGCGGGTGTCCTCGTTTGCAGGCAGTTCGGAGCGGCTGCGGGCGCGAACGAGGCGCCGGATGATGCCCTGCAGCGATGCGGTCGCCGGTCGCGTGGCTGACGCTCCGGCGACGACGGGTCAAATGACCAGTGCGCTTGTGCGGTTTTCGATCAGGCGCACAAGGTTCAGCGCCGTCATCTCCGAGGATTTCGGGTTGCTGGCGAGCGGGCGGTTCTGAAGGCGGATATCGAGCGTGCCGAAGGGGCCGTGGGCGTGAATGCTGTGGCTGTTTTCGGTGGCCTTTGGATCGGCAACCAGGCGAACGCGGGTCAACTCCATGCCGATGCCGGCAAGCGACGTGGTCGCCGCCACATTGGCGTTCTGCGGAAAGGCCGTGGCGGCTTCAGCGGCAGACCCTTCGAAGAAGGCTTCCGCCTGCTGCAGCTCCGCGAGCCGACAGAGCGTCTCGGCCGGCGTCCCGAGCCAGGCTCTCGCGGGCTTGGTGATGACGTGCTCGACGCTGTCGAGCCCCAACCGCGACGCCGCGGCAAGCGCATCGATGCCGCCGAGCGCGCCCGGCGGGATGATCAGCTTGCGACCGTTGCGCCGCGCCAGCTCGACAAGCTCGTCGAGCACGGCCGCATCCACCAGGGCCGATGTGGACGAGACCGCGAAATCCATGCCGACTGTGAGCGCCGCGCGCGCAAAAGGCGCAACGCTTTCGCGGCTCGCGGCCTCGACGACCAATGTCGCACCGGTCGCAGCCAGCGCTTCGGGACCGGCGACATGAACCGCCCCCTCCGGCATCGTCCCTTCGATCTCCTTCGGATCGCGGACCGCGATCCCAACGATGCGGGCGTTTGCGCCCCGCGCCTTCAGAAGGGCGGCGACGCGCTGACCGATGGCGCCCCAGCCGACGAGGCAGATGGTTTCGACTGAAGACATGACGGTCCCTTGTTGTTCGCTGCCAATCAGAGCGTCACCCAGCCCTCGGGCGGTGTCTTGCCCGGGTGCACGGTTCCGCATTTCGGGCATGTCCGCAGTTTTTCGTCGGCGTAGAACGCCTGGTAGATCGGCGGCAGGTCATCGACGATGGATTCGAGATCCACTTCGGCGCGATGCACCAGCTCCGTGCACTCGAAGCAGTACCATTCGACCGCGTCGAGCAGGCCTTCCGGACGCGTCGGTTCGATCACCAGGCCGATCGAGCCCTCCATAGGGCGCTGCGGCGAATGGCGCACATGCGGCGGCAGCAGGAAGATGTCGCCCTCTCGGATCGGCACGTCGTAGAACTCTTTGCCGTCATAGAGCTTCAGCACCATGTCGCCCTTGAGCTGGTAGAAGAACTCCTCGACCGGATCGTCGTGATAATCGGTGCGCTTGTTCGGGCCGCCGACGATGGTCACCATCAGATCGGCGTCCTTCCAGATCTGCTGGTTGCCGACCGGCGGCTTCAACAGGTGCTTGTGCTCGTCGATCCACTTTTGCAGGTTGAAGGCTTTCAGCTTGCTCATGGTTTTCCTCCCTCTCCCGTTTAACGCAATTTCAGGCCGCACGCTTCAAAGGCGGCTCGGGTCAATCTCTTTTCCTCGTCGGTCAGTTCCAGCAGCGGGCGGCGGACCGCGCCTCCCACCTGGCCGAGCAGTTCCTGCCAGTACTTCTGGTGCGCATGCGGCTTTTCCGCGGGCTTGGTCTTGCGGAAGGCGTCGCGCACGCCTTGCAGGCTCGCGCTGACGGCGCGTGCTTCATCGGCCTTTCCGGCCAAGGCGAGCGCCGTGTACTCCGCCATGCGGCGGTCGGCTTTGGTCTGGAGCGTGTAGGGCGGCGACGAGCAGAGATAAAGCTGCCAGCCGAGCTCCAGCACGTTATCCAGCCATTCCTCTTCCGAAGCGGTCGAGACGAGGATGCGATCGCCGGCAAGGGCCGTCAGCTGCTTGTAGAGGTCGCGGGGCACCGAATACTTGATCGCCACCACCGTCTCGATATCGGCAAGCCGGTTGCACAGCTCCGGGCTCATCAGGTAGCCGCTGTCGGGATGCGACCACAGCGCCATGCCGATATCGACCTTGGATGCGATGGTCTCGTAGTACCGCAGCAGCGTCTCGTCCTGCTGCTTGAAGAAGTGCAGGATCGGCGCATGCACGACGATGTAGTCGGCACCGCAGGCCTGCGCATGGCGGGCAAGATCGATCACCACGTCCATGTTCTGATCCGAGCAGGACATGATGGTCTGCGCCCGGCCGCCGGTGGCCTCCACCGAGAGATCGAACATGCGCTTGCGCTCGTCGACCGACATGGAAAAGAACTCGCCCTGCTTGCCGGCGATGAACAGGCCGTCGATGCCGAGATCCGAGATCCAATGATCGACGTTCTTGCGGTAGCCCTCCTCGTCGATCGCGCCGTCGGCCTTGAACGGCGTGTTGGCCGCAGCCCAGATGCCGCGCATCGTGGCGCGCGAATGGGCCTTTGCATCTTTACGCTGGTATTTCATGACGCTCCCTGTCGCATGTCCGTCCGGTGGCGCGTGAAGCCGCCGCTCCGGTCTCTGTCGGCGCATTTAGCGCAGGATTTTTTTATTCATTAAGACGCATAGTCTGTATATATTCATGCTGAAATCAGTATGGATCCCGCGATGCTCAATCTCCGTCAGATCAAGTGTTTCCAGGCCGTGGTCGAACTCGGCAACTTCTCCCGCGCCGCCGAACGGCTGCGCACCAGCCAGGCGGGGATCTCGCATGCGATCCGCGATCTCGAGGCGCTGCTCGGCGCCCGGCTGTTCGACCGCACCACCCGACGCGTCGAACTGACCGAAGCCGGGCGGGTCTTCGCGGCGGCAGCTCTGCCCGGCCTCGCGGAAATCGAGCGTGCAGTCGATGCGGTGCACGATCTCGGGCAATTGAGAACGGGCCTCGTGCGTATCGCAGCGCCACCCTTTCTCGGCGCGACCGTGCTGCCACGCCTGCTGCAGGAGGTCGCTCAAAGCCATCCGAACCTCAAGCTCAGGATCGAGGACGTGGTGACGGACATGATTGCGCCCCGGGTGCGCAGCGGACTATGCGACCTCGGCGTCGGCACCTTTGCCAGCGACGAGGACGGGCTCGAGATCCAGCGCGTGCTGCGCGACCAGTTGATGGTTTTTGCGCCCGAGGGCCACGCCATCTGCACGAAGGCCGAAGTGGCCTGGTCGGCCCTTTCCGACCAGCCGATCATCACGCTGACCCGCGAAAGCAATATCCGGCTGTTGACCGAAGTCGGTTTCGAAAGCGCCGGCGTGCCGCTGCGTCCGTCCCTGGAAGTGCACCAGATCAACACCGCCCTTTCGCTCGTCGAGCGGGAGGCGGGGGTTGCCATCCTGCCGACTTATGCCTTTACCGGCCTCAACGGCCGGAAGATTGCGGCGCGGCCACTGATCGAGCCGTCGATTGCCCGTGACGTCTCCGTGATCACGGCGCGCGAACGCACGCCCTCCCCCGCGACGCTCGCGGTGCGCACGCTGCTGCGCAAGGTGCTGCGCGACATGGTGCCGGTCGTCGGCTAATCAAACGCAACAAGGCCGAAACCACCACGACAGCGGTTTCGGCCTCAGTTTCATCCGGTTGCGCTCTGACCGCTCAAGCGGTGCGCAGCGAGACGTTCTTGACGACGGTGTAGTGGTGCAGGCCCTCCGCGCCACCCTCGCGGCCAAGGCCGCTCTCCTTGACGCCGCCGAACGGCGTTTCGGCGACGGATGCCTCCAGCGTGTTGATCGAAAGGTTGCCGGCCTCGATGCCCTGCATCAGGCGGTCGATGTTGGCGGCCGAGTTGGTGAAACCGTAGGCGGCAAGACCAAAGGGAAGCGCGTTGGCTTTTTGAAGTGCCTCATCGACCGAGGCAACCGGATTGATCAGCGCGAGCGGGCCGAAGGGCTCCTCGGAGAGCGCACGGGCATCATCGGGCAGGTCGGCAATCGCGGTCGGCGCGAAGAAGTAGCCCTTGCCCTCGAGACGGCCGCCGCCGCAGAGAACGCGCGCGCCTTTCTCGCGGGCATCGTCCACCAGTTCCTGGAGGGCAGCGATGCGGCGATCGTTGGCGACCGGACCCATCTGGGTCGTGGCATCAAGGCCATCGCCGACCCTGATCGAACGCGCCTTCTCCAGGAAGGCGTCCGTGAAACGCTTGTAGAGCGTTTCGTGCACGAAGAAGCGCGTCGGCGAGGTGCAGACCTGGCCGGAATTGCGGTACTTGCGGGTGGCGCAGGCAATGCCGGCCGCAACCGGATCGGCATCTTCGCAGACGATGACGGGCGCGTGGCCGCCAAGTTCCATCAGCGCCGGTTTCATCACCTGCGAAGCGAGCGTCGTCAGGTGCTTGCCGACGGCGGTCGAGCCGGTGAAGGCGACCATGCGGATGCGGTCCTGCGGGATGAGATATCCGGAGATTTCGGCGGGATGGCCGAAGACGAGATTGAGCACGCCGGCCGGCAGGCCGGCATCGTGGAACGCCCGGGCGATGTGAACGACGCCCGTCGGCGTCTCCTCGGACGCCTTCATGATGATCGAGCAGCCGGCCGCAAGCGCCCCGCCGATCTTGCGCGCCGGCTGGCTCATCGGAAAGTTCCAGGGCGAAAAGGCCGCGACCGGGCCGATCGGTTCCTGCAGCACGATGTAGCGGATGCCCGGCGCGCTCGGGATGACCCGGCCATAGAGACGCACGCATTCGCCGGCGTCCCATTCGAAGAATTCGCAACCACGAATGACCTCGGATCGCGCCTCGGAGAGCGGCTTGCCGTTCTCGAGCGTGATCGAGCGGGCGATCTCTTCAGAACGCTCGCGCAGCAGTTGGGCGGCCCTCAGGATGATGGTCGCGCGGGCGGCCGGCGACGTCCGGCTCCAGACCTGAAACCCCTGCCATGCGGCATCGGTCGCATCGGCGAGATCCGCCTCGCGGGCGACCGCGACCTTGCCGATGACATCCTCATTGGCGGGGTTGATGACGGCGAGCGTCTCGGAGGTCGCCCTCCACTTGCCGCCGATATAGAGCTGAGCATGCGTTTCCTGAACCATCAGATTGCCTTTTCGCCATTCCTTGGAAGGTCGAACCTTCCTGTCCAGCAATGGATGCAATCAGCGGTCTAATATGACAATCCACATAGGTTGAATGAATTGATATCGAGATGTGATAAATCTTCGGCAAGGCCAAAGACGTGAAAAGGCGCCTTCCCGAGCAGGAAAGCGCCTTCATCGTCTTGCAGATGGGGAGATGAGATCAGGTCACGGCACTGCGCACCGCATAGCGCGTGTCGCGCCAAGCGGCAGTCTCCATCACGTCGTGCAGCACGTCGACGGCGGTCCAGACATCCCTGAAACTCGTATAGAGCGGCGTGAAGCCGAAGCGAATGGTCGCTGGCGCGCGGAAATCGCCGATGACGCCCCGCTCGATCAGCGCCTGCATGATCTCGTAGGCGCCTTCATGTTCGAAGGAGACCTGGCTGCCGCGCACTGCAACGTCCTGAGGTCCGACCAGTTTCAGGCCAAACGAACCGCAACGCGCCTCCACAAGCTTGATGAACAGGCCTGTGAGCGCCACGCTCTTCCTGCGGATGGCCGCCATGTCCACCTCGTCCCAGAGGTCGAGTGCGGCCGAGAGCGTGCGCAGCGACAGGATCGGCTGGGTGCCGGAAAGGAAGCGCAGGATGCCCGCACCACCGTCATAGTTGCGTTCAAAGGCGAACGGGCGGGAATGGCCCCACCAGCCGCTGAGCGGCTGGCTGGCCTTTTCCTGATGGCGCTTCGCCACATAGATGAAGGCCGGCGCGCCGGGGCCGCCATTGAGGTACTTGTAGGTGCAGCCGACGGCGAAATCGACATTGCAACGGTCGAGCTCCACCGGCAGCGCACCGGCTGAATGGCAGAGATCCCAGACGACGAGCGCACCTGCCGCGTGGGCGCGCTTGGTCAGCGCTTCCATGTCGCGCAGCGCGCCAGTCTTGTAGTTGACGTGATTGACGAGCACAACGGCGACGCTCTCGTCGATCAGGTCCTCGATCCGGGGGCCATCGACACCCTCGAGCCGCAGGACCGTGCCGGGGCGCGTCGCGATCACGCCCTCGGCCATATAGAGGTCGGTCGGGAAGCTCTCGCTTTCCGCGACAATTACCTTGCGATCGGCGTTGAGGCTAAGCGCTGCGTGCAGCGCCTTGTAGACATTGGCCGAGGTATGGTCGGTGACCGCCGTCTGGCCGGGTTGGGCGCCGATCAGACGGCCGACACGATCGCCGAGCGTCAGCGGCAGGGCAAACCAGCCGGCCGTGTTCCAGCTGCGGATGAGATCCCGGCCCCATTCAAGCTTCGCGGCTTTTTCGATCTCGGCATAGGAGGCGTGAAGTGCTGCGCCGAGCGAATTGCCGTCGAGATAGGTGACGCCCTCGGGCAGGTCGAAGCGGCTCTTGAAGCCCGCAAGCGGATCGTCGCGGTCGAGTGCCTCGACGGCATGGATATCGATGTTCATGGGGCAGTCCTTCTATTCACGAATGGTTTCGCGGGCCGGCATGGGTCCGCGGGAACGCTTGAGGGTCGGCAGGGCCAGCATGGCGAGCACGAAGAGGCCGGTCGCAAGCTTCAGGTCGGTCGGCGGCATGCCGGCGGCAAGGCAGAGCGAGACGAGCTGGTAGTAGACGATGGCGCCGACGAAGGGTGCCGCAAGCTGGCGGCGGATCGTCTGCTTGCCGACGATGGCTTCGCCGATCATCAGCGCCGCAAGACCGTTGATGAGCGTCCCGATGCCCATGTTGACGTCGGCGAAACCCTGCGACTGCACCATCAGCGCGCCGCTGGTCGCCGAAAAGGCGCCGGCGAGACCGACGCCGCCGATGGTGGCGGCCCAGATGCTGATGCCTTGCGCTTCCGCCATGTCCGGGTTGGAGCCGACGGCGCGCATGGCGGTGCCCCGTTCGGTGCGGAAATAAAGGTTCAGCAGGCAATAGACGGCGAGACCGAACAGGCCCGCAACGACGATCTTGCTAATCGGGAAACCCGGCTCGGCAAAGGGGACGCCGTCAAAGATGGTCGGCGTGCCGTAAACCGAGAGGTTGGATTTGCCCATCAGCCGCAGATTGATCGAATAAAGCATGGTCATCATCAGGATGCCGGCAAGCAGCGTATGGATGCGGAAGCGCAGATGCACGTAGGCCGTGCAACTGCCCGCCAGGAACCCGGCGGCCATCGCCACCAGGATCGCCAGCCAGCCGGGTGCGCCACCGGCGAGCGACAGGGCGCAGACGCAGCCGCCGAGCGGGAATGCGCCTTCGCTGGTCAGGTCCGGAAAATTCAGCGTGCGGAACGGCAGCATGATGCCGAGAACGATGAAGGACAGGATGAGGCTTTGCGCCAGCGTCACCGGCACGAGCGTGATGAAGTTCGAAATGATCGTAGATACCGTTTCCATGTCCGTCTCAGCTTGCGAGCAGCATCCGGTCGGTCTTCATGCCGAAGTGACCGATGAGTTTCGGGATTGTGACCTCGGCCTTGTCCGAGCCGGCGATTTCGAGCCGGATGCTGCCAGCGTCGAGCATCACCACGCTATGGCCGAAGTCGACGGCGTGCTGCATGTTGTGCGTCACCATCAGCGTGGTGAGGTTGAAGGCCTCGACCGCACGCACCGTCGCCTGCATGACGTTGTCGGCCGTGCGGGGATCGAGCGCTGCGGTGTGTTCGTCGAGAAGCAAAAGGTCCGGCTGGTCGCAGGTCGCCATGATCAGCGAGAGCGATTGCCGCTGGCCGCCCGAAAGCAGTTCGACGCGCGTATCCAGCCGATTTTCGAGCCCGAGGTTGAGCGCCGCGAGGCGTTCGCGGTAGCTCGCAAGCCGCTTTGCGTTAAGGCCTCGGCTGAGGCCGAGCTTCTTGCCGCGCAGTTCGGCAAGCAGCATGTTTTCCGCGACCGTCATCGAGGCGGCGGTGCCCTTCATCGGGTCCTGAAACACCCGGGCGACGCGGCTTGCGCGCTTGTGAACCGGCAGCGCCGTGACGTCGTCGCCGTTGATCAGGATCTTGCCGCTGTCGAGCATCAGCGCGCCGGAAATGGCGTTGAGCATGCTGCTCTTGCCGGCACCGTTCGAACCGATGACGATGGCAAAGTTGCCGGTCGGAAGCGTCAGGTTGAGATCGTTGAGGGCGATCTTCTCGTCGGGCTGTCCCTTGTAGAAGACCTTACGTGCAGATCGGATTTCGAGCATCCGTTCCTCCTGCGAGCAATTCCCAAAAAGCCGCCTCGGCGGGCTTCTGTGCGGAATTCATGTAAAAACAAATGGACGGGGTGCGCGCTGCGCACACGCGGACGGCGGCGCTAAGGCCACCGTCCGTCGCTGGCTTAAGGTTACTCGACGATGCAGTTGCAATCGGCGAGCGAAGCCGGGATCTCGACGCCGAAGGCGGCCATGGCCTTCTTCGAGATCAGCGCCTGGTGATCCTCATAGGCAGGAAAGACCGGGGCGATGGACTTCGGGTCCTTGCCCTTCAGCACTTCAGCCGCGATCTTGCCGGCATTCTTGCCGACCTGCTCGTAGTTGACGGCGAAGCTTGCCGGCACGAAACCTTCCTTGACCGCCGTGTCGACGGCGTTGACCACCGGGATGCCCGACTGGCGGGCAGCCGATGCAACGGCCGCGATCGCCGGCTGGATCATGTTGGACGTCGGACCATAGATGACGTCGACCTTACCGGAGAGGGAGGTGATGCGCTGCTGGATGTCGTTGAGGTTGTCGACACCGACTTCGACGACTTCGAAACCCTGCTCCGATGCGATCTGGCGCACTGTTTCGAGCAGCGCGACGTCATTGGCTTCGCCCGGGTTATACGGAAGGCCGAGGCGCTTGGCGTTCGGCAGCAGCTTCTTGGTAAAGGCGAGCACCGCCGCCATGTCCTGGCTGTCGGTCGCGCCGGTGATGCCGTCGTCGCCGCTTTCCCTGGACGGAACCAGCTTTGCGGCGACCGGATCGGTGACAGCGGTGAAGATCACCGGGATGCCGGAACCGGCGAGCGCCTTCTTGGCGATCTGCGAGACCGGCGTGGTGACGGTGTAAACGAGCTTCGGCTGTTCGGCCTGCAGCTTGGCGATCATCTGCGGCACAAGCGAGGCGTCGAAATTGGTGTGGCTTTCCGTGTAGACGACGTCCTTGCCCTCGACGAAGCCGTTTTCCGCAAGCGCCTGCTTGAAGCCGGCAATGGCGGCGTTGAGCGGCGGGTGTTCGCCAAAATTGGCGATGCCGATGCGGATCGGATCGGCGGCGGCCGAGCCAACCGCGGCAAGCACCAGGCCGGCTGCCATCAGGCCTGTGATGAGTTTTGATTTTGTCGTGGCCATGTGTTCCTCCTCCAGCTGTCGCACTGACAGCACGAGGGATGAGGAAGCCCAGCCGTGGGACAAAGTCAACGATATAGTATACAATTATAGCAATTGGCGATTATCATATATTATTCTCGCATATATGACGACCGACCATCCAGGCGGCAACTTTGGGGGTGCCTTTGACCGACGAGCAGGAAAACAGCACGAAAACCGAGACCGCCTACCGGATCATGCGGAATGAAATCCTCATGGCGCGCCTGCATCCAGGCGCGCCGTTGCGGCCCGATCTCCTCAGCAAGACCTACGGCATCGGCCGAACGCCGCTGCGCGAGGCCCTGTCGCGGCTGGAGGCCGAGCGGCTGGTGGTAGCCATCTCCAATCGCGGCTTCACCGTCGCCCCCGTATCGCGCACCGGGCTCGAGGACCTGACGAAGGCGCGCGCGGTCGTCGAGATCCCGCTGTTGTTGGAAGCGATGGAGCGCGGCGGCGCCGAATGGGAATCGGCGATCGTGACTGCCCATTACCGGCTGTCGCGCTGCAAGACGATTGTCGAGGATTCCTCCGAGCTCGCTGTCGACGCCTGGATGGAGCGCCATGAAGCGTTTCACGCCGCCCTCTTGAGTGCTGCGCAGTCAAGCTGGCTGATGCATTTCCGCTCCACCATTTCCGATCAGTTGCAGCGCCATTACCGCTTCCTCGCCTTCGCCCCGGCGCTTCGCGCAGCGGCAGGAGAGACCGCCGGTTATGAGGAGGCGATGGCCGCGCTGCACAAGGCGCAGTCGATCGGCCCGCATACGGAGCTGATGGAGGCCGTGCTCGACCGCAACGTTGAGCGGGTCCGTCGCCTGATGGACGAGCATTTCGGCTACCCGCTCGAAGTCTACGCCGTTGAGCAAGGGGATGCACCCGCATCTCGAAAACCATCGACGCGCGGACGCACTTATAAAAATCCCGCATGAATTAATGCTCATTAAGGCGATTGTTATAGGGAAAGCGACCCTGTTTCATGGCGCTCAAGCAAACGGGAGCGGCATGATTTGTTCAGGCGTGAGGAGGCCTGCGCAATCAATCCACTGACAGGACGAAGCAATTCGAAACGGGACACTGAGGGGTGTTCGCCGCCGTGCTTTCGTTTGCCTTGCGCCGCTGCCGGCCATGGACGCGGGCGTTCACCGATATCGCAGGAGGAGACCGACATGCCGAGAAGGCTGATCATCACATGCTCAATTTTATGCCTGGCCGCGGGGACTGCCGTTGCTGCCGGCTGGGAAAAGGAAGTGCCGACGGAGATCAACATTCAGGATCCCCACCTGAAGCGCTGGTCGGAACTGACCTATGACAAGCAGCCGCCGGCGCTGACGCCCGGCAAGGACTACGGCATGGACCCGGCGACGGGAAAATTCAACGCGCCGCGCGCCACCGCACTCGGTGCGTCGCCCAATTTCCCCGGCCAGCTCACCCATTGGGACGACAAGACCTACAAGAGCAATGTCGAGGAAATCGCCTTCTACCCGCACATCACCTCGCCCTGGCATGCCTGGCCCGATGTCGCCGATTTTGACGGCAGGCGCTACATGTACCTGCACGACCGCGACTACATGCGCGTGCTCGACATCACCGACCCGGCTAGCGCAAAGGTCGTCTATTCCAAGGGCGGCGTCTGGGGACCGGAAGGGTCCAGCGAAGACTGGGACGCCAAGACCGTTCAGGACTATTTCGGCGGCATGACGATCGCCTGGAGCGAAAAGCTTCAGAAGAACGTCGTCGTTGCCTCCTACGAGATCGGCCGCTTCGGCATACTCGACAACAAGCGCACGCAGCCCGACATCGTCGAGACGCTGCGCCACTACAATTCGCTCAAGGGCTTCAAGGTCTACGAGATGAACGGTCCGCTGCCGAGCGACTGGAAACTGATCGCCACCCGCACGACCGACGTCAAGAACCCGGACGCGCCCATCGGCAAACAGCAGGGTTCCGGCTCCCTCGACGCACCCGCCTGGTTCGGCGGCAAGTACATGTACCTCTCGTCAGCGCCCGACGACAGCTACGCGCTCACCGAATACCCTGACTACCTGCATTCGCCAGGCTACCAGGCCTGGGACATGACGGACCCGGCCAATCCGGTCTTCGCCAGCCAGGTCACCGTTCCCGGCCAGGTCGTCGGCGACAAGGTTAGCGAAGACGCCTACCTCATGAACCCGCGCGCCGGCAACCGCACGTCCTGGATGGGCTCGCGCATGCCGCTGTTCCTGCCGAAGCCGGTGGAAAAGGGGGGAAAGATCGGCTTCGGCGCCATGGGCGGCCTCGGTTTCTACACCTTCGACCTCAGCAATCCCGGCACGCCGGAAATGATGGGCCACTTAAGCATTCCACCGAGCTTTGCCGGCACCGAGTTCGACAACGCCGACACCAGCCAGTACGAACGCACCGGCTATGTCTTTGCCAACGGCTACCCGATGAACTCCAACTGCTACGAGCCCTACAAGGACGTGCTGGTCATCGACGCCAAGGATCCGAAGGATCCGAAGGTGGTCGCCACCTTCCCGCGGCCAACCCCGCCGGCAGAGGCCGAATTCACCGACTATTGCCAGCGGCGCGGCAGTTTTGGTCCGAAGCGCTCCGGCACGACGCACCAGCCGGGGCACAGCCGCGACGGCATCCTGCCCTATGCCTTCTACAATGCCGGCCTGCAGATCTTCGATGTCAAGGACCCGAAGGAACCGAAGATCGCGGGCTACTACGTACCGCGCTTCCCCAAGCCTGAGGAAATGCCTGATTACACCTATGAGAACGCCAGTTTCGCGGTCTTCACCGAATATGACCGCAACATCATCTGGCTGATCAGCATCGACGGCATTCGCGCCCTGAAGACGCCGCTTCTCGGTGAGCCGAAGACCGGTCTTGCCGGCGACGTCTGGCCGCCGCGCGGGTAACCCCGACAGGGCCGGCATCGCAACCGATACCGGCCCCTTTTTCTCTCATCCCAAAAGACCCGCTCAGCACCCGCTTGTCCGCACGCCGCGGACAGAGCCGGCGAAGCTTTGCCAATTTTTTAGAACCGACAAGGGAACGAACTCGATATGTACAAACCAACCCGTGCTGCGCCACCTCTGCTCTTGAAAGGTGCCGCAGCGGCGCTCTGCCTGATGGCCGCCACCCAATCGGCTGCGGCCGCGGACTCCGAACCGGTCGACTATGTCCGCGTCTGTGACGCCTATGGCAACGGCTTCTTCTATGTGCCGGGGACCGAGACCTGCCTGAAGATCAGCGGCTACCTGCGCCACGAGGTTGCAGCGGGCGACGATGTCTACTGGGGCGGCTCGCTCGACGGCTTGCCCGGCAAGGCGCGGGCGACGATGCGCTTCGACGCGCGCAATGAAACCGAGTTCGGAACGCTGCGCTCCTATCTGGAGACGCGTTTCGAGCACAAGGCGTCGGGCGAGCGCATCTATATTTCGGAAGCTGTCATCGAGCTTGCCGGCTTCTCGGTCGGTATCGCCGATTCGCTCTTTGCCAACTGGACCTGGGGTGCCGGCAACGTCATCTACGACGACGTCATCTACTACTCCGGCGATCGCACCATGCAGGCAAGCTATACCCACGATTTCGGAAACGGCTTCTCCGCCATGGTCGGCGCCGAGGAAGGCAACGGCTCGTGGGAACTGGAGGCTGTCGACGCATCCGGTGTGGCAAGCCGCGAATGGTTCGATCTCAAGGCCGACAGCATTCCTCACCTCCTCGGTGGGGTCAAATACGAAGCGGACCGGATGACGCTTTTCGGCATGGCGGCCTATGACACACGCTACGATGCCTTTGCCCTCAAGGCACGTGTCAACCTCGAGGTCAGCGACGCGTTCTCCCTGTTCGTCATGGCTGCCTACCAATCCGATCCGAGCCAGCCGAATTATTATGGAAGCTGGTACGGCGACTGGGCGATGTGGGGTGGCTTCTCCGCCGAGATCAGCGAGAAGGCGACGATCAACACGCAGATCGACTTTGAAGAGGACGGCACCTGGAACGCGGCGCTCAACGTCGCCTACGAGGTCGTGCCGGGCTTCAAGATCACGCCGGAACTCGACTACACCGCCTTCCGTGGTTTCCGCGGACACGAAGACGCCTTCGGCGGCGTCGTGCGCTTCCAGAGAAACTTCTGACGACCCGAACCAGCATCGGCGGCAATACAAGGCGGGGAGACGACCCGACCGGGCACGTCGCTCCGTCAAGAGACACAACCGCCGCGCCCCGAACCGGGCGCGGCGGTTCCTCCGGGAACGGACAAGCCTGACCTGTTGGGTAGAATCAGGGCAGTTCAATATCGGTCATGGACACTCCGATGCCCCACTCGATCTGTGAGACCTACCCCGGACTATGCGAGAAAAGCCGGCGTCGGTCCGACCGTCCGCAGAGGCTGTTGCGCCCTGCAAACACCAACATGCCCAACGGCGACCGGGCACTCCTTCATGCCCCTCCGACTGTAGCGACACCTGTCCGCAGCGATGGGACGTCCCGTTTCGAAAACATATCCGCCGTTCTGATGATGGGATTGCTCCTGTTGACCGCCTATTTCGAAGTCGCGGCGGTGGGCGGGATTCTGGTCCGCGGGCTCGGAACATGGTTTGGCAGCGCGCCGTCGCTACCCTTTTGATGTCGGCTCCAAACACCTGCCTGTGTGACCGCCCTGCTTCGGGCGAGCCGACCGTCGCATATGTAGCCTCGGCCAAACATCAAAAAGATGGCTTGAGAGCGTGATGCCGCAGGCGCCCGGATAGCTGTTCGGGCAGGTCGCACTGATGGACACGGGCATCCATCCCGCCCCGGCGTTCCGCACACATACGTCCGCTCCCTTGCCGCGACGATCCCGGATAATCGGTGCAACCGTCACAACATCGTCATGAAACACGCAAACAACTCGTTTCGTATCGATGGCGGAGGCTCAGATGGACTATTTCAGACGCTTCACCTTTTTGTTCGCGACACCTGCCTTCGACAGCGAGGACCTGGAGGGAGCCCGCTACAACCAGATCGTCGAGGAAATCGAGCGCTCCGGTTTCGAAGTGGTGCGCGCGCGCAATCTTGAGGACGCCGAGATCGCCGTGCAGACGGACGCCGCCATCGGCTGCATGATGGTCGACTGGGGCAAGAAGGGCATGGAGGGCAAGACCGCCTCCCTCATCAACCTCATGCGCCGTCGCGGGCTCGAATTCCCGATCATCCTCCTGATCCGGCGCAAGCGCTTCGAGGACGTGCCGGTCGAAGTGCTCGATTTCATCGACGGCTATGTCTTCCTGTCGGAGGAGACACCCGCCTTCATCGCCAAGAACCTCATCAGCCGCCTCAAGCAATATGCCGAGACGATGAAGACGCCTTTCTTCGGCGCGCTGGTGGACTACGCCGAGGAAGGCAACCAGCTCTGGACCTGCCCCGGGCACAATGGCGGCGTATTCTACAGCCGCAGCCCGGTCGGCCGGGTGTTCATGGAGCATCTGGGCGAAGCGGTGTTTCGCGACGACCTCGACAATTCCGTGCTCGACCTCGGCGATCTCCTGACCCATGAGGGCCCGGCGCTGGCGGCACAGAAGGAAGCCGCCAAGATCTTTGGCGCGGAGAAGACCTATTTCGTCCTCAACGGCACCTCGACCTCCAACAAGGTCGCGCTCTCGGCGCTCGTCACCGATGGCGACCTGGTGCTGTTTGACCGCAACAATCACAAGGCGGCCCATCACGGCGCGCTGATGATCTCCGGCGGCATCCCTGTCTATGTCCCGACCGCGCGCAACGCCCATGGCCTGATCGGCCCGATGGATTTCGGCGCCCTCACCGAGGAGAGCCTGCGCGAGCGCATCCGCACGCACCCGCTCGTCAAGGACCCCGACGCCTGGAAAAAGCCGCGTCCGTTCCGGGTGGCGGTGGTCGAGCAGTGCACCTATGACGGCACAATCCACAATGCCGAGATGATCCTGAAGGCGATCGGGCATCTGTGCGACTACATCCTGTTCGACGAGGCCTGGGCGGGCTTCATGAAGTTTCATCCGCTCTATGCCGGTCGTTTCGCCATGGGTCTTTCAGAACTCGGACCCGAGGCGCCGGGCATCATCGCCACGCAATCGACGCACAAGCAGCTCGCAAGCTTTTCGCAGGCATCGCAGATCCACATGAAGGATCGGCACATCACAGGCCAGAAACGCCGGGTCGAACACCGGCGCTTCAACGAGAGCTTCATGCAGCACGCGTCGACCTCGCCCTTCTATCCCCTCTTTGCCTCTCTCGACGTCGGCGCGCAGATGATGAAGGGCCGCTCCGGCGAGGTGCTTTGGGACGATACGATCCGGCTTGGCATCGAGCTGCGCAAGAAAATCCGGGCTGTGCGGCGGGAGTTCGAGGAGAAGGAACGTCGCCCCGAGCGCCGCTGGTTCTTCGAGCCTTTCGTGCCGGACCGGGTGGCGATCCCGGATGCGGCGAGCCCAGGGGCGGTGCACGACGTGCCGTGGGAAAGCATTTCCACCGACCAGCTTTCCACCAATCCGGCCTTCTGGCACCTCACCCCGGGTGCTGCGTGGCACGGCTTTCCGAATATGGCGCCGGGCTTCGCCATGACCGACCCGAACAAGCTGACGCTGCTTACGCCCGGTTTCGACCGGGCGACCGGACACTATGCCGAGCACGGGATCCCGGCACCGATCGTCGCGCAATATCTGCGCGAAAACCGGATCGTCGCGGAGAAGAACGATCTGAACTCGCTGCTGTTTCTGCTGACGCCCGGTGTCGAGGCCAGCAAGGCAGGCACGCTGATCAGCGGGCTCGTCGCCTTCAAGAAACTTCACGACGACAATGCGCCGCTCGAAGAGGCGATCCCGGAATTCTATCGTCGCCGCCCCGGCCGCTATGCCGGCGTACGGTTGCGGGACCTGTGCGCCGCCATGCACCGCTTCTTCCGCGACGCCAATGTCAGCGCGCTGCAGGCCCGGCAATTTTCCGAGGCGCACCTGCCAGACATCGCACTTTCGCCGCACGACGCGGCGCGCTGCCTCGTGCGCAACGACGTGGACTACCTGCCGATCGACGCCATCGCCGGGCGGATCGCAACGACACCCTTCGTCGTGTATCCGCCGGGGATAGCGACCATCGTGCCGGGCGAGCGGCTGAGCGCTCGCGCCGAGCCGATGATCGCCTATCTGAAGATGTTCGAGGCCTGCTTCAACACGTTTCCCGGCTTTGACGTCGAGATCCAGGGTCTCTATCGCGAAACCGATGCATCGGGCCGCATCAGACTTCACACCTACGTTGTCGCCGAACAGGATTGAGGAACGTCGCAGCTTATGCAGCAGGACCATTCAGTCGCCATTCGACCGTCGCGGGACGGAGACGTTGACGCCATGCTGGCGATCTACCGCCGCCACATTCGCCGCGGCATCGAAGACGGCGTGGACGACGGCGACACGCCGCAGCCCGACGACCTGCGCGAGCGCCGGAAAAATCTGAAGAGCCGCCGCTTCCCGCACCTTGTCGCGGTCAGGGAGGGGGTCGTGGTCGGCTACGCCTATGTCGTCCTGTTTCGCAAGCGGCCTGCCTATCGCTACACAGTCAAGCACTCGATCTATGTCCATCACGACTATCAGGGCCAGGGCGTCGGGCGCCTTTTGATGCGTGGCCTGATCGACGCTTGTGCGGCGGCCGGTTTCCGCCAGATGATCGGCTACATCGCCGCCGACAATCTCGCCTCGCTGGCGCTGCACGAACGGTTCGACTTTGTCCGCGTCGGCCTGCTGCCGGGCATCGCCTATCGCTACGGACGCTGGGCCGACAGCATCATGGTCCAGCGTTCGCTCGGCCCGGGCGCAACCACCCCACCGCCTCCACCGCCCTTGTCCACCCGCTGAAGATCGGAAGATTTGGGCGCGATCACGCACCAATAAAGGGGGGTGCCGCGAACGGACCGAGCGGCCGCGCGTCATCGCCATCGCCTGCTATATTTCAGTGCAGATACGACTTGACGCAATCTTTGCGTGATGGCCAATGATGCGACGGCAGGAGCTTGCGTCCCTTCGAACGGATCACGGCCTTTCGCCGCGCAGGCGACGGTAACTTGCCGTCGCGGAAAAGACTGACCGACACCTCGGATGGACAGGCTCAATTCTCATGGAGTGCCCGATGAATTCCTCGACGGACGCAGAGAGGGTCCGGGCCGTCATCCATCGCATCTCGGCCTCGAAGATGAAACCGGATCCGGACGATGCGCGCCGACCACTCGCCGAAGGCGGCAGCTGGTTTTCGCTAGATAAGGAGGCATGCCTTTATCTGTCTTTCGCAAAAATTCTCCTGCTCCGGGATGCGCCGCCCCATGCTCCCCGTTGGAAACCCTGGCTACACGCAGGCAGCATTCGCCTGGGTGGCGTCTTTATCGAATTCTGCGTCTGGCGCTGGATCGAAGAGATTGCTCCATCCGGTTCATCATGGTGGCCATTCCGGTCGGCCGGGACCGCGTCCATCCGGCTCCATCTGGCGATCGAGCAGATCAACTTCTCCGGCGCTTACCATCCGGGCGTCGCCGAATTGAGCGACGAAGACATGGAGAAGGTCGCCGAATTGATCCGCGTTCCGATGACGCAATATCTCAAGAAATGGATCGCCTACGATCGCCGTATTCAGGCTCCCTACGGTCGTTCCGTAACGGGCTCGCTGCACGAGAACTGGCGTCGCCCGCGCCCCCTCCTTGCGGAACTGCACGAGCACCTCGCCCGGCATACCCGCGGCTTTTCGTGGGCACGCATCAGCGACCCGCGCCTTGAGCGTTACCAGCTCGACGAAGACCATGGCGGAAAGATCGTACGCGTCGACGGGGGAACCGGATGTTCTAGTCGTCATGCCTGATCGCGATCGCGAGGACCCATGGTTCCATACGGGAATTGTCCAGATTGGCGCGACGCGGATACCGATCGACATCGAGGACATCAGCTATTTCCGGCCACTTAAGCCCGTGTGCGACCCGACCGGCAGGACGATTGACCTGGTCAGCCTTTGCCAGATGACCCATCCATTCAGTCTGCGGGCGGAGCCGCGAAGCCGAAACCCGGCAGACCTCGATATGGCAGGTGCGACAAGGGCGGTCGAACACATGAGAGGCGCGTGGATGAAGTCACAAAACCACCGCCTTCGCCCCAATTCCTCGCCGACCGACGTTGTGATCACCTAGCCCAAACGTCGTTGCGGACGCGTTTGGCCCCGCGCTGGTGATGGCGGCCCGCGCCAAGTGCGGGCCGCCTGTCTCTGTGGGCTCGCTCAGAAGGGCGAATCCGGGAAGTAGAAGTCCTTCGCATTGTCCTTGGTCACGAGGGTCGCGTCGATCGTGTAGACACCGCGGACCGGAACTTGACCGTAGAAGTTGGCGACGGTCATTTCGAGTGCGGTACCGACCATCGCCGGCGGGTAGAGCACGTCGACCGGGATCATCTTGTCGCCGTCCATGACCTTCTTGATCATTTCCTTCGAGCCGGCGCCGGCAACGACATACTGGATGTCGGTGCGTTTTGCCTGTTCGATCGCCTGCAGCACGCCGACGGCCATGTCGTCGTCCTGGCACCAGACGACGTCGATCTTCGGGTACTTGGTCAGGTAGTCCTGCATCACCTTGAAGGCGTCGTCTCGGTTCCAGTTGCCGTACTGGCGGTCGAGAACCTTGACCTTGGAGCCTTCGATACCCTTGTCGAAGCCGTCCTGGCGCTGCTGGTCGATCGGGATCGGCAGGCCGCGGATGACGACGACTTCGGCTTCCGGCGTGGTTGCCTTGATGTATTCACCGGCGACCTGGCCGAGCGCCGGGTTGTTGCCAGCGACATAGAGGTCGCGCACGGAGTTGTCGTTGACGCTCGGCGCCCGGTCGACCAGCGCCACGAAGGTCCCCTTGCCCTTCACTTCCTTGATGGCGTTGACCAGCGGATCCGGATCGGTTGGCAGGATGACGAGCGCGTCGATCCCTTGCGTCTCCAGGTCCTGCACGGCATTGGCCTGGCTTGCCGGATCGGGCGACGTCTTGACGATGACGTTGAGGCCCGGGTTGCGCTCCATCAGGATTTTGGCGACGCGCTCGGCATGGAAGACCACGCCGGCGGTCCAGCCGTGGTCGGCGGCCGGGATCGACACACCGATCGTCACTTTCTTTTCCTCCTGCGCATGCGAGACGCCGGCAAGGGCGGTCATGGCTGCGAGCGTCAGGCCGAATAGCTTGTTACGCATTAAGTTCCTCCCAAATATCAGGTCAGCCTGTTGCAGGCCGGGAGACCTGAGGACCCGGCCGTCTCACGATTTCCGCACCAGCGAGCGCTGGACGAGCATCGCAATGATGATGATCGCGCCCTGGATGGCCCCGATCAGGTATTCACTGATGAAGTTGGACAGCAGCATGATGTTGCCGACCAGTTCGAGGATGAAGGCGCCACAGATCGTGCCCCAGACGCGGCCTGCGCCGCCTTTGAGCGCCGTTCCGCCGACGACAACGGCGGTGATCGCCTGCAGTTCCCACAGAATGCCCGTCGTCGCCGAGGTCGAGCCGAGACGCGGCACGTAGAGGAGAACGGCAACCGCCACGCACAGGCCTTGGATGACGAAGGCGATGGTGCGCACCTTGTTGACGGAAATGCCCGAATAGCGCGCCACGTCCCGGTTGGAGCCCACGGCCACGACATGCCGGCCATAGCGGGTGCGATAGAGAATGAAGGCAGCGACGGCAGTGACCGCGAGAATGACGACGATCGGAACCGGCACGCCGGCGATGGTGCCGAAATAGGCTGGGCGATAGATCTCCTGAAGCTCGGGCTCCTTGAGCGTGATCGCGCCGCCCTGCGAGAGCCAGGTCGTCAGGCCGCGATAGATCCCCATGGTGCCGAGCGTGGCGATGAACGGCTCGATCTTGCCGACTGTCGTGATCAGCCCGTTGGTAAGGCCACAGAGCGCGCCGGCGACGATGGTGAACAGGATCGCCGCCAAGAGCATCAGCACCGGGTCGGCGATGACGCCGGAGTTCATGAACAGGATCATCAGGCTGGCGATGAAGGCGACCATGGCGCCGACAGACAGGTCCAGATCCCCTGACGAAATCACGAAGGTGGCGCCGACGGCGATGATGGCGATGAAGGCGCTGCGGGTGGCGACGTTGGCGAGGTTGTTGATGCTGATGAAGTTGGGATTGACCAGCGCCCCCACGAGCAGCAGCAGCGCCAGGGCCACGAACGGCGCCACCGCCCTCAGATCGATGTCGCGCCAGCTGCGGCGGCGGATCGCCTCCTGGCTGCCTTCCTGATTCACGCTCATGTCCAATCGAACCTCCGTCCCCTTCGTCGGGATTGTCAAAGCCCTCGGCATTCACTCCGGACGACGCCGGCGCTGCCTCAGGCTGCCGTCTTTTTCTTCAGGCCGGCCGCATAGCGCATGATCTCCTGCTCGGAGATCTCGTCGCCTTCCAGGATCCCGGCGATATGCCCCTCGCGCATCACCGCGACCCGGCTGCAAAGGCCGATGATTTCAGGCATCTCCGAGGAGACCACGATGATCGAGCGGCCGTCCCGGGCGAGTGCCGAAATGAAATGGTAGATCTGCTGCTTGGTGCCGACATCGATGCCGCGGGTCGGCTCATCGATGATGATGATGGCAGGGTCGGTTTCCATGACCTTGGCGAGAAGCAGCTTCTGCTGATTGCCGCCGGACATGCGCCCGGCGACGACCCTGTCGTCCCGGACACGAATGTCGAAGCGGCGGCGCGCCTTGACGAGCGCCGCTTCTTCGCTCCCGGGATCGAGGTAACCGTGGCGACTGTGGCGACCGAGCGATTGCAGCGTCAGGTTCGCCATCATGCCGGCGTTGAGCAGTAGCCCCTTGGCCTTGCGGTCCTTGGTCATGTAGGCGAGGCCCGCCTTGTTGACCGCATGGACGTCGCCCGCAGGCACCGGCTGCCCCCGCACCAGAACCTCGCCGGCGACGCGGTTCCGCAGCCCGACGATCGCCTCCATCAGTTCCGTCCGGCCGGAGCCGATCATTCCGGAAAAGCCGAGGATTTCGCCGCGGCGGACGTCGAAGCTCGCGTCGCGGACATAACCGGTCGACACGTTCTCGACCCGGAGCATGACCTCCTCGTCGACATCCGGCTCGCTCTTTGCCGGATAGAGGCTCGACAGTTCGCGGCCGACCATCAGCTGGGCGATCGCCTCGCCGTCGAGCACGGATGTAGGCGACGTCTTGATCCACTGGCCGTCGCGCAGGACCGTCACGCGGTCGGTGAGTTCCATGACTTCGTCCAGCTTGTGCGACACGAAGACGAAGCTCGTTCCCTTGTCGCGCAGCTTGCGCACCAGCCGGAACAGGAAGTTGGTTTCCTCGCGCGACAGCACGGCGGTCGGTTCGTCCATGAAGACGACGCGGGCGTCGCGGCTGATGGCCTTGGCGATCTCGACCATCTGTTTCTCGGCGATCGAGAGAGAACCGATCATTGCGTTTTCGTCGACATGGGACCCGAGAAGATCGAGCACGCGACGCGTCTCCGCCCGCATGGACCTGCGGTCGAGCACCCCGAACCGGGTTACCTCCCGCCCCAGGAAAAGGCTTTCGGTGACGGTGAGATGTTCGGCAAGGTTGAATTCCTGGTGGATGATGACAATGCCAAGCGCCTCGGCCGCGCCATTGGGCGGCAGCTTGACGGAAGCGCCGTCGAGCAGGATCTCGCCGGATGTCGGCTGCTCGAAGCCGGACAGGATCTTCACGAGCGTGGACTTGCCGGCGCCGTTCTCGCCCATCAGCGCATGAATCTCGCCCTGACGCAGCTCGAAGTCGACGCTGAACAGCACCTGCACGCCGCTGAACGACTTGCTGATGCGGCGCGCGGACAGCACGACGGGAGCCCCGCCGACAACCTCCGTGGTCATTATCCCCTCCCTGCGGCCTCCACCGCTTTTTCAATGATGTAAACCTTTACACTGAGCAATGTAAAGGTTTACATCGTTGCAGCATGAGATTTTTTTCGGCTGGCGCGTTTGACCGTCGGGCGAACCTGTGTAACGTCCTCGCAGCAAATTCGAGGCCAAGCGTGTCCAATTCCCAGCCCGCAACCATTGAAGACGTCGCACGCATCGCCGAGGTGTCGATCGCGACCGTGTCGCGGGCCATTCACATGCCGGAGAAGGTTGCCAAATCGACCCGACTGAAGGTCAACCAGGCGATCGCGATTACCGGCTACACGCCCAATGCGATGGCCCGCAGCCTCAGGCTCGGCCGGTCGAACATGATCCTCGTGGTGGCGCCCGATATCGGCGACCCGAACTTCTCGAGCATCCTGGTCGGCCTCGAAAACGAAGCGCGCGCCCACGGGTACGGCGTGCTGATCGGCCATACGCAGAACGACGCCCAGCGTGGACTTGAATATCTGAAGTTCTTCAACTCGAACCAGGCGGCCGGCATGATCCTGTTCACCGGCATCCTGCCCTTCGGCCATCAGACGCTGACCGCACGCCTGCCGCCGACCGTCGGCGTGTTCGAGCCGGTCTTCAACGGCGGCATCCCCTATGTCGGCGTCGATGATGTCGAGGGCGCACGCAAGGTCATCGACCTGCTGATTTCCGAAGGACATCGCCGCATTGCCTTCATCGGCGATTCGCATACCCGCCTTGCCTATGGACGGCGCCGGTCCGGATACGAGACCGGCCTTGCCGCGGCCGGCATTCCGCTCAACCGCCAGCTGGTCATCGAGGGAGACGGAACGGTGGAGAGCGGGCGACTTGCGCTGGAACAGCTGTTCATGCGCGACGATCTTCCGACCGCCTTCATGTGTGTGAACGACCAGACGGCCCTTGGCGTCACGCTCGGCCTGCGGGCGCGAGGCTACGACATACCGGGCGATTTTTCGGTCACCGGCTTCGACGACGTGCCGCAAGCGAGTTTCATGACGCCGTCGTTGACGACCATCCGTCAACCGCGCACCGCGATCGGCAAACATGCGATGGCGCTGCTTCTGGATTTGCTTGGCGACCGCGCGGCCTCGGAGACCGAAATCCTCTTGCGACCCGACCTGGTGATCCGCAATTCGGTCGGCCCGCCCCCGTCACGACGATAACCGGCTCGCGCCGGCGATCAGCCGTCACGTCCGGTTCAGATTGTTCTTCTGAAAGACCGCGGTCACGCGGATTTCAATGACAGCGGCAAGTTCCGCCGCTGTCATCCCGGCTTATGCCGCTTCGCGCTCAGCGCGCGATGCACCCTTGGTCTTGACCAGCGTGCGGGCAACGATGTCGTGGTTGAGCCACAGCACCGGCCCCGTCGGCTCGGAGCTCTCGCCGAAGATCAGCTGCCCGACGGCCTCGACGACCAATCGGCTCAACAGGTCCGAGATCAGCGCCTTGCCATCCCGGTGCATCTGGGTGATCTCGTTCGACGTGCCGATCGTCACGTCGGACTGGCCGGGGCTGTTCGCCATCGGCCAGGACGAAAAATCGTAGAACGGCCGCATTACGTCGCTTGTCTGCATGTCCGCGATCTTCTTCAGCACGTCCTCGACCGTGTGCTCGTCCGCCAGGAGATCCTGGCATGCCTGCCACTGCTGGTCGACCCAGGCGCCGCCGCCCTCTTTCTTGAGCGCGAGCAGCAGCGGAATGAGCGGCAGCTCGATGCCTGCGAAGACGTCGGACGAATTGGTGCGGATTTCAGGGCAGTTGTAGACGGTGGCCTTGATGCCCTGATCCCACGCCTGCTGCGCGATCTGCTCGAGGCGCATCTTGGCGTAGCCCTGCGTGTAGTTGGTATAGGTCTGCCAACGGTACTCATCCTCAACGAGGATCCCGGTGCCATGGTACCCGAAGGCCGAGTAGCGGACCTGTCCGCCAGCGGCCTCGACGCGGGCCCGGATGCCGGCGCTGAGATCGATCAGGTGCGCGAAGGTGTTGGCCGAGACTTCATCGAAGTTCTGAAGGATCAGCTTACCGAGATCGCTGTCGAGCAGCGTCTGCGACGACATGTGCCTGCTGCCACGACCCTTGTAGACGCGGTTGGCGATGACCAGGAACACTTTGGCCTTCGGGATCCCGCCGGCCATCGTGTGCGCGAAATAGACGTTCTTGCCATCGGCGATCATGCCGTCGAGAACAGCCATGACCTCAGACAGGGAATTGCGGAAGCGCTCAACGCCGACTTCACGGCACTTTTCGATATGGGCCCAGTCGAGCTTGTCGGCTTCCCAGGTCTCAAGCGTCATTTTGGCCAACAGATCGGTCGGCGTCGGCTCGCCCGCCGGGGCATCGAGATCGAAGCCGGCCATGATCGGCACGTTGATGATCTTGCCGCCGAGCCGGGCTTCGGCCGCGGCGAGTTCTTCGTCGTTGAGCGGACGCAGGGCATTGTTTTCGTCCCGCCGGCCAACCGTCACGCCGACGATTTCCATGCCGGCGTTCCTCGCCTGATCGACAAGATGGGTGGCGTAGCCGCGATCAAAGAGCTCACCGAACAGCACGAAGACATCGCCTTTTCGGAAGATGTTCGTCTGCGGGAACTGCGTCAGAGCGATCGGACTTTTCATGTTGCCGGTTCTTTCAAAGCTGGGTCGCGGGGCAACCATAAAACTGTGTGATGAACCACTGCACTGATCCGCCGCCAATAGGAAGTGACATTCCGTGTCACTTTAATTCAAACCGTGAGCGAACATCGCGACTTTTGATGACAGGGTTTCGATCCGCAACCCGTTTCGCAACGCCTTTCCGAAGGACGGCGCAGCGACAATCCGCGCCCGCGCATCACCATCCCCTCATAGGCTCGGAAAAAGTGCCTTGACAGAATTCGAAAGTCGAAATCTTATTGTAAAGCGGTTTAGTAAATCGGTTTACAACGGCAGGGACGGAGCCAAGGTGACCACACGACGCGCCACAAGCCTGAAGGATGTAGCCCGCGCCGCCGGCGTTTCCGTCACGACGGTCTCGCGTCTGCTGAACGGTTCGCTCGACCTGCCCCATGAGACCAAGAAGCGGATCTCGGACGCGATCCACGACCTGAATTATCAACCCAATCCGCACGCCCGCCGTCTCAGCCGCGGCCGCTCCGACACGATCGGCCTCGTCGTACCCGACATCGCCAACCCGTTTTTTGCGACTCTGGTTGCCGCCGTCGAAGAGGAAGCCGACAGCCGCGGCCTTGCCGTTTCCCTCTACGCCACGCTGAACCGGGCAGGCCGCGAAGTCGCCTATCTGCAGCTGATCGAACGCAATCACGTCGATGGCCTGATCTTCATCACCAACCACCCTGATGACGGCCAGCTGGCGACGCTGATCAATCGCACCGGCAAGGTCGTGATCGTCGACGAAGACGTGCCCGGCGCCCGCGCTCCGAAGCTGTTTTGCGACAACGAGCTTGGTGGTTACCTGGCGGGCAGGCACCTTGCCGAATTCGGGCACCGGGACGTGCTGTTCGTGGGCGGGCCTGAGGAAATGATCAGCTCGCGCCGGCGTCTCGACGGGCTTGAGCGTGGCTTGCGGGAAGCCTCAAGTGGAAATTCTCGCGTTGCCAGATATGCCGGCGATTACACCGTCGGCTTCGGCCGGCAGGCGGCGAAGCGCTTCATCGCGGAAAACCGTCCCGCGACAGCGATCTTTGCGAGCTCCGACGAAATCGCCATCGGCATGATCGAGGTCTTTCGTGACCAGGGCGTGTCCGTCCCCGACGATGTCTCGGTCGTCGGCTTCGACGATGTCGGCCCGCTCCACCTTTTCGGTCCGCCCATGACCGCCGTTCGCCAGCCGGTCCGCACGATCGGCGCGCGCGCCCTTTCCTTGCTTCTCGAAACAAACTGGCAGGACAAGCAGCTTGCCACCGAAGAGCTGCTGCCAGTCGAAATCGTCGTGCGGAAATCCGTTGCTCCGCCTGCGAAACGATAAATCACGCAATGGAGAACCAACAGAGGACTGGAACATGAACTGGACTTTGAAACGCAGGACTTTGATCGCCACGCTTGGGTTCACCGCATTGACCACCCTTGGCGCCGCACTTTCGCCGGCCCTTGCCGCCGAAAAGACATTCGCGCTTGTGCAGATCAACCAGCAGGCGCTCTTCTTCAACCAGATGAACGAGGGCGCGCAGAAAGCCGCCGACGCCGCCGGAGCAAAACTCGTCATCTTCAATGCCAACAACGATCCGGCCGCGCAAAACAGCGCGATCGAGACCTATATCCAGCAGAAGGTTGACGGCATCGCGGTCGTCGCCATCGACGTCAACGGCATCATGCCCGCGGTCAACCAGGCGGCCGAAGCCGGCATTCCCGTCGTCGCCATCGACGCGATCCTGCCCGAAGGCCCGCAGAAAGCGCAGATCGGCGTCGACAACGCCACGGCTGGCGCCGACATGGGCAAGCACTTCCTCGACTACATCAAGGCCAATGCCGATGGCAAAGCCAAGATCGGCGTCGTGGGTGCACTGAACTCGTTCATCCAGAACGTACGTCAGGAGGGTTTTGAAAAGACCATCAAGGGTGTTGACGGCATCACGTCGGCCGGCGTCGTCGACGGGCAGAACGTGCAGGACAACGCGCTTTCGGCCGCCGAAAACCTGATCACCGGCAACCCTGACCTGACCGCGATCTATGCAACCGGCGAACCGGCCCTGATGGGCGCCATTGCCGCGGTCGAAAGCCAGAGCAAGCAGGATAGCGTCAAGGTCTTCGGCTGGGACCTGACGGCCCAGGCGATCGCCGGCATCGACGCCGGTTACGTCGCCGCCGTGATCCAGCAGGATCCGTCCGCCATGGGTGCGGCCGCCGTCGACGCCCTGAAGAAGGTGTCCGAAGGCGGCAGCGTCGAGAAGAACATCGCCGTGCCGGTCACGATCGTCACCAAGGACAACGTCGAGCCGTACCGGGCGATCTTCAAATGATGACGACTGAAAGACAGCATCCTCCCGCTGTCGCTGGTGTCGGGGGGGCTTTGCCCTCCCGCACCGGTGTCAGCCCCCGCGTGTCCCTCAAGGGGATCATCAAGACGTTCGGGTCGCACCAGGCGCTGCGTGGCGTGGACCTCGACATCTATCCCGGCGAATGCCTCGGCCTCGTCGGAGACAATGCCGCCGGCAAGTCGACGCTGACCAAGATCATCTCCGGGACCTACATCCCGGATGGCGGAACCATCACGCTCGAAGGCGAGGACGTGAGGTTCTCAGGTCCCGCCGACGCCCGCAACCGCCACATCGAAATGGTCTTCCAGGATCTGAGCCTCTGCGACCACATCGATGTCGTCGGCAATCTCTTTCTCGGCCGCGAGATCAGCAAGGGACCATTTCTCGATACCAGGACCATGCTGTCTGAAGCGCGCAAGATGCTCGACGCGCTGGAAATCCGCATTCCGCGGCTCACGGGCAAGGTCGCCCAGCTTTCGGGCGGCCAGCGTCAGGCGATCGCCATCGCGCGCGCGGCATCCTTCAATCCGAAGGTGCTGATCATGGACGAACCCACTTCTGCGCTCGCCGTTGCGGAAGTCGAAGCCGTGCTCGCGCTCATCAACCGCGTCAAGGCCAAGGGTGTCTCGGTGATCCTGATCACCCACCGCCTCCAGGACCTCTTCCGCGTCTGCGACCGCATTGCCGTGATGTACGAGGGCACCAAGGTCGCCGAGCGCGAAATCGGCAAGACCAACCTGGAAGACCTCGTCAAGCTGATCGTCGGGGAAGGAGCCAAGCAATGACGGCCTATACCGAACGCGCAAAAGGTTCGCCGGCGGCGGATTTCCTGTCGGAAAACGCCCAGGTCCTGTCGATCGCCTTCTTCTTCCTCGCCTGCGTGGTCTTCTTTGCAGCGACGACCGACACGTTCATGACGCTCGGCAACATCCTCAACGTCATCCGTCAGGCGGCCCCGATCCTGATCGTCGCCGTCGCCATGACGCTCGTCATCATCACCGGCGGCATCGATCTCTCGGTCGGCTCGCAGGTGGCATTGGTCAACGCGGTTGCGGCCATCGTGATGGCGATGGGCTACCCGTGGCCTCTGGTCGTCATCGCCATGCTCTTCTTCGGCGCCTTCCTCGGCTTCGTGCAGGGCTGGTTCACCGCCTATCAGGGCATCCCCGCCTTCATCGTCACGCTCGCCGGCCTGTCGATCCTGCGCGGGCTGGCACTTTATCTGACCCAGGGCTATTCGATCCCGATCAAGGACGCGCCGGGTTTCTTCATGCTTGGCCGCGGCGAGTTGCTCGGCATTCCTGTGCCCGCCTTGATCGCGGTCGCCGTCGCCGTGCTCGGTTATGTCGTCATTTCCTCGACCAAGTACGGCCGCCAGGTCGTCGCCGTCGGCTCCAACATGGAAGCCGCCCGTCGCGTCGGCATGCCGGCAAAATGGGTGATCGCTTCGGTCTACATGATCGCCGGGGTCGCCTGCGCCCTTGCCGGCCTCTTGATCGCCGCGCGCCTCGGCTCCGGCTCGTCGAATGCGGCGGTCGGCTTCGAACTACAGGTCATCGCCGCCGTCGTGCTCGGCGGCACGTCGCTGATGGGCGGCCGCGGCACCATCCTCGGCACCGTGCTCGGCACGATGACGATCGCCGTCATCGGCAACGGCCTGATCCTGATGCATATCTCGCCGTTCTTCACACAGATCGTCACCGGCGCGATCATTCTTGTTGCGATCTGGCTCAACACCCGGATCTTCACCGCCAACTTTCGCCTCGGCGGCAGGAAGAGATAGCCGTCATGACACAAGTGCTGTCAGAGGCGCATGTGCGCTCCGGCAAGGTGATGACGGTGACCGGGGCGATCGACGCAGACGCGCTCGGCATCACGCTGATGCACGAGCATATCCTCAACGACTGCCGCTGCTGGTGGCATGCACCGAAAACCAGAGAGCGTCAGTATCTCGCCGAAGGTTTCGTCTGCATGGAAATCCTCGGCGAGCTTCGCCAGGATCCCTTCGTCAACAAGCACAACATCACGCTGGATGACGAACCGCTGGCGATCACTGAGTTGAAGGCGTTTGCCACCGAAGGGGGGCGCACGGTCGTCGAGCCCACCTGCAACGGCATCGGTCGAAACCCGCTGGCGCTCCGGCGGATTTCCAGGGCGACCGGTCTCAACATCGTGATGGGTGCCGGATACTATCTTGCCTCCTCCCATCCGGCGGAGGTCGCCGGCATGAGCGTCGATGAGATCGCCGACGGCATCGTTCGCGAAGCGATCGAAGGCGTCGACGGCACGGATGTGAAAATCGGGCTGATCGGCGAGATCGGCGTCTCCTCGGATTTCACGGCAGCCGAGGAGAAGTCGCTGCGTGGCGCCGCCCGGGCGCAGGTCCGCACCGGCTTGCCGCTGATGGTGCATTTGCCGGGCTGGTTCCGGCTCGGCCATCGGGTGCTCGATGTGGTGGCCGAGGAAGGTGCGGATCTGCGCCACACCGTGCTTTGCCACATGAACCCGTCGCATGACGACTTCGCCTACCAGAGCGAACTCGCCGCCCGCGGGGCGTTCATCGAGTACGACATGATCGGCATGGACTTCTTCTACGCCGATCAGCAGGTGCAATGCCCGAGCGACGAGGAAGCGGCGCGGGCGATCGCAAGACTGGTGGAAGCCGGTCACATCGACCGCATCCTGCTGTCGCACGACGTGTTCCTGAAGATGATGCTCAGCCACTACGGCGGCAACGGCTACGCCTATGTGCTGCGCCACTTCCTGCCGCGCCTCAGGCGACACGGACTGGACGACAGCGCGCTCGACCTGATGATGCGGGGCAACCCCCGCTCGGTGTTCCAAACCGGAGCCTGACATCAAGCTCCAAACGCAATTCAAGACTTACGGATAGACCATGACCAAGAAAGTACTCCTCGTCGGCGAGAGCTGGGTCAGCTCCGCCACCCACTACAAGGGCTTCGACCAGTTCGGCAGCGTCACCTTCCATCTCGGCGCGGAACCGCTCGTCAAGGTATTGAAGGACAGCGAATTCGAGCTGACCTACATGACCGCGCACGACGCGGTCGACCAGTTCCCCTACGAGATGGCCGGGCTCGACGCCTATGATGCGATCATCCTTTCCGATATCGGCGCCAACTCGCTGCTGCTGCCGCCGGCGGTCTGGCTGCATTCGCGCACCGTCCCGAACCGGCTGAAGCTGATCAAGGCGTGGGTCGAAAAGGGTGGCGCGCTTCTGATGGTCGGCGGCTACTTCTCCTTCCAGGGCATCGACGGCAAGGCGCGCTGGCGCCGCACGGCGGTCGAAGACACGCTTCCCGTCACCTGCCTTCCCTATGACGACCGCGTCGAAATCCCGGAAGGTGCGGTTGCCGACGTCGTCAAACCGGATCATCCGGTGATGGCGGGCCTTTCCGGCACCTGGCCGCTGCTCCTCGGGGTCAACGAAGTGGAGGTGCGCCCAGGCGCCGAGGTCATCGCCCGCCTTCCGGCAGACCAGGGCGGCCACCCGCTGCTCGTCCTTGGCGGCTTCGGCAAGGGCCGGACCGCCGCCTGGACGTCCGACATCGGCCCGCACTGGCTGTCGCCGGCCTTCTGCGAATGGGAGGGCTACGGCCGTCTCTGGAAGAACATCCTTGGATGGATGACGGAGACCGGGCGCTGAGCACCGCAAAGCGCGCTGGGACGAACCTCAGCGCGCGGCGAGGATCGCCGCCAGCTGCTCGATCGTCGGGAACGCCGAACGGGTGCCGGGTCGGCTGACGGTGATGGTCGCGGCCCGGGTCGCATGTTCGATCGCGGTGCGATCGAGATGGGTGCCGCGAAGCGCTGCGGAGGCGAGCGCGACGGCCATGAAGGTGTCGCCGGCGCCTGTCGTGTCGACGACGTCGCATTCGACGGCGGCAATGCGGATACTCGCCTCGGCCGTGACGAGCATCGCGCCGTCGCCGCCGAAGGTCAGGACGACTTCGCGAACGCCGGCCGCAAGCAGCTTGCGGGCGGCTTCTTCGCCACGGGTACCGGTCATTGCCTGCGCCTCGCCTTCGTTGAGAAAGGCGATGTCGGTCAATGGCCACAGATTGCTGAAAGAAGGACGCAAGGGAGACGGATTGAAGGCGGTGATCATGCGGCGGGTGCGGGCGGCTTCAAGCACGCCCCGGGTCGTCTCGTCAGAGAGATTGCCCTGGAGCACCGCGAGGTCGCCGGGAGCGGCATCGGCCAAGGGGGCGATGGCATCGGCAAGCGTCAGGTTCTGGGCGCAATCGGTCGTGGTGATGTTGACGTTTTCGCCATCCGGCGTGGTCAGCACGATCGAGAAGTCGGTGGACTTGCCGGGGATCGGCACAAGGCGGCTGACGACCGGTTCGCTCGCGAGGTGCTGGCGGATCATGTCGGCGCGAAAGCCGTCGCCGATGGCGGCGACAAGGCTCGTCGGGAGCCCGGTGCGGGCCATGACGACCGCCTGGTTCGCGCCCTTGCCGCCGAGGTCCCGCGACCGCTGGCTGCCGTGGATCGATGCACCGGCGGCCGGCATTTCCGACACGGCGATGGTCTCGTCCACCGTCACATTACCGATTACGTAAGCGTGCATGAACATACCTCGAAAGGGAGAGAAATGCAGGAAATATCCGACAAGTCATCCAGCGCCATAAGGGAAATATTCGGGACTGACAAGGTTCTGATCGGTATGATCCATTGCCCTGCCTTCCCCGGGGCGCCGCGCTATCGCGGCGGCAATATGGCTACGATCTACGACGCCTGCATGCGCGATGCCGAGGCGCTGGTCGAAGGCGGCCTGCATGGCCTGATGATCGAAAACCACGGCGACGTGCCGTTCTCCAAGCCCGAGGATATCGGCCACGAGACGGCAGCCTTCATGTCCGTCGTCACCGACCGGATCGCGCGGGCGACGGGCGTTCCGCTCGGCATCAACGTGCTTGCCAATGCGCCGATCCCGGCCTTCGCCATCGCCATGGCCGGCGGCGCGAAATTCATCCGCGTCAATCAATGGGCCAACGCCTATGTCGCCAATGAAGGCTTCATGGAAGGCCGGGCGGCGGAAGCGATGCGGTACCGGTCGCTGCTGCGCGCCGAGCACATCAAGGTCTTCGCCGACAGCCACGTGAAACATGGCGCGCACGCGATCGTTGCCGACCGGTCGATCCAGGAACTGACCCGCGACCTCGCCTTCTTCGACGCCGACGGCGTGATCGCCACCGGCCAGCGCACCGGCAACACCGCAACCATCGAGGAGATCGAGGAGATCGGTTCGGCGACGCACCTGCCGCTCTTGGTCGGCTCGGGCGTGACCAAGGACAACATCGTCGAGATCCTGAAACGCACCAACGGCGTGATCGTCGCCTCGTCGCTGAAGGAAGGCGGCGTGTGGTGGAACCCGGTCGACATCGACAGGGTCAAGGCCTTCCGCGCCGCCGCCGAGCCCGCGCTGGAGGCGTGACGATGCCGCAAGAAACGCTATCGGAACAAATCCTGCGGGAGAATTCTGCCGTCTTCGAAGCGATGGTCAACCATCGCTTCGTCGAAGACATCGTGCATGGGCGCCTGTCCAATGCGGTGTTCGAGCGCTATCTCGTCTACGAGGGCGCGTTCGTGGAAACCGCCATCTCGATCTTCGCGCTAGCGACCGCCAAGGCCCGGACAATCGACCAGAAGCGCTGGCTGATCGCCGTTCTCGATGCGCTTGCCAACCAGCAGATCGCCTACTTCGAGAGGATCTTTGCCGAGCGCGGCATCGATCCCGGCACATACGATGTCGATCGCCCCGAGGTCGAGGCGTTCCGACAGGGCATGCTGGAGATTGCACAGGAAGGCGGGTTCCTCGATATCGCCGCCGCCATGTTTGCAGCCGAATGGATGTACTGGACCTGGTCAAAAAGGGCAGCACGCGCAAACTTTGCCGATCTGCACCTGAAAGAATGGGTCGAGATGCACGCCGATGACGAATTCGCAGCGCAGGCGACGTGGCTCAGGCAACAGCTCGACGACGCCGGCGTCGGGCTCGACGCTTCCGAGCGTCACCGCCTCAGCGCCATCTTCGGGCGGGCGCAACACCTCGAAATCGCCTTTCACGACGCAGCCTACGGCTGACCGAGAGCACCTTTCCGGAGCCGACCATGACCCCTCCTCTCGCAATTGACGGCAAACGCCTGCTGCAGCGCCTCGATGATTTCGCAAGAATCGGAGCAACGCCTGCCGGTGGCGTCAACCGGCAGGCCCTGTCGGCCGAAGATCGCGCCTCACGGCGGCTTCTCGCCGAGCTCGCGCTCGCGCGCGGCTTTCGGGTGTTTCAGGATCCGATGGCCAACCTGTTCATCCGGCGCGAAGGCCGCTTTCCCGAAAAACCACCCTTCGTCATCGGCAGCCACCTCGACAGCCAGCCGACCGGCGGACGTTTCGATGGCGCACTTGGAACCCTTTCGGCCTTCGAGGTGATGGAAAGCTTCGAAGATGCCGGGATCAAGACCGATCTGCCCCTTGAGGTCGTTGCCTGGACCAACGAAGAAGGCAGCCGCTTTGCCCCGGGCACGATGGGGTCCATGGCCTTCGCAGCGGCCAAGATCCCTGATGCCTGGTCTGAACTTCGGGGTCACGACGGAGCGCCGTTCGTCGAGGAGCTGAAAACAACGCTCGAAGCCTTGCCGGAGGCAGAAATGCGTCCCCTCGGTTTTCCGATATCCGGCTATATCGAGCTTCATATCGAGCAGGCTCCGACGCTCGAACGGGAAAATATCCCGATCGGCATCGTCCAGGGCATCCAGGGCACCCGGTGGCTGGAGGTGACGATGACTGGCCAGGCGGCCCATGCCGGCACGACGGCGCTCGCATTCCGTCGGGATCCGATGGCAGCGGCGGTCGCCGCGCTCGAACCGCTCTTCAAACAGGTGATGCCGGGCGATCCCCGCGCCCGCTTCACGGTCGGCCGGTTTGCGGTCGAGCCTGGCTCGGTGAATGCCATTCCGGGTTCGGTGACCTTCACCATCGACCTCAGGCACCCCGAAACCACGGTCATCGACGCCTTGGAAGGCCGGATCCGCCATGCGTGCGAGCGTGCGGCATCGGCCGCCGGCTGCCAGAGCGCATTGAAACAGATCTTCGACATGCCGCCCGCCATCTTTTCGAAAGACCTATTGGCGTGTCTCGACCGCGCCGCCGCATCACTCGGACTTGAGACCAGACCGATGCTGTCCGGCGCCTTCCACGATGCCCTGTTCGTCAATCGCGTCGCGCCAGCAGTGATGATCTTCGTGCCGTGCCGCGATGGGCTTAGCCACAACGAGGCCGAATATGTCGAGCCCGAGCAATCGATTACGGGCGCGCGCATGCTGCTTGCGGCCACCATGGAAGCGATGGCTTCCGGCGATTGAAACGCGGCGGCATCGCTGAAACTTACGACCGGGCAACCTCCTGGCCGACCCGCAAGACCTCGGTGACGAGCAGGGTCAGGTCTTCCGCCCGGGTTCGATGGTTGCAGATCGCGGCGCGCAGGCAATGCCTGTCGCGGATCGTCGTGTCGGAAAGCGCCGCCACGCCCGTTTCCTGTAGGCGCAGCATGATCTCGACATTGACCGCCTTCAGCCGCGCTTCATCCAGCCCTTCGGGCGCGTAGCGGAAGCAGACGATGTTGATCTCGGGCACGACGAGCAGTTCCAGCGGCGGATGCTGGCGCACGAGCTCCGCAAGATAGGCGGCCTGCGCGATGTTCTGGTCGATCAGCCGGCCGAACTTGGCAACGCCATGTTGCTTGAGCGCCATCCAGACCTTGAGCGCGGCAAAGCCGCGACTGGTCTGAAGACCGAAATCATAAAGCCATGGAGCGGATGCTATGCCACGTGACATGCCCTGGAGATACTCAGGTGAAACGGCAAAGGTCTCCCGATGCTTCGCTCGGTCGCGGACCAGCACGCAACCGACCTCGAACGGCGCATGCAGCCATTTGTGCGGGTCGAGCGCAACGGAATCGGCCCGCTCGATTCCCTTCACGCGCCAGGCGTTGTCGGGGGCGATGGCCAGCAGAGCGCCGATGCATCCGTCGACATGGAACCACATGTCCTCTCGGGCCGCGATATCGGCCAAGGCGGCGAGATCGTCGACCGCGCCGGAATTGACCGTACCGGCCGTGCCGATAACGCAGGCTGGCCTGAAACCCGCCGCACGATCGTCGGCGATTGCCGCACGGAGCTTTTCAAGGTCGATCCGGTAATGGTCGTCCGTCGGGATTCGCCTGAGCGCCCTGTTGCCGAGGCCAAGCGTTTCGAGCGCCTTGCGGTGGCAGGAATGAACCTGGTCGGAAGCGTAAAAGCGCAACGGTTCTTTCAGCGCCGCCACCCCCTCTTCGCGCAGATCGATGCCTGCCATGGCGTTACGGGCAACCGTCAGCCCGACGAGATTTGCCACCGAACCGCCGCTGACGAGCGTGCCGCTCGCGGTCTCCGGGAGACCGACCATGTCGCGGAGCCAGCCGACGACCTGCTGGTCGGCGAGAGCCGCCGTGTGGCGGCCGCCCCCGAGGTTGGATCCTTGGACCGCCGCGAGAAAATCGCCGAGCGCCCCGGTAAAGTTGCCGGAACCCATGTACCAGGACCAGAACCGCGGATGGATGTTGCCCATCGGATAGGCGAACACGGCGTCCTTGACGAGCCCGTAGACGTCCTCGATCGGCATCGGCTCCGTTGGAACCGGCGTGCCGAACAGCGCCTCGACCTCCTCCGGCACCGACCGCCAGACCGGTCGCTCGCGCACGCGGGCGACATGATCGACGGCATCGTCGACGATCCGGTGGGCGAGCGTTGCGACGGACGCCCAATCCGAAGGGTCGAGGGTTTCCGGACTGTGCAGACCTTCGGGCTGCCGGAGCAGACCCTCTCCCCGCCGCAACGATTGCGCTTCCATCGCTCCCTCCCTATTCGGCCGCAAGCTGGAACCCGGGCGTCGAGCGCGACAGTTCCAGCTCTTCGGCGTCCATCTCCGCCGGAATTGCTTCAAACAGCGGCGTCGACAGGTAGCGTTCGCCGGTGTCGGGCAGCATGCAGAGGATCACCGCGCCCGCCGGCGCGCGCTCCGCGATCTGGCGTGCGACGGCGAAGGTCGCACCGCCCGAAACGCCGGTGAAGATGCCCTCCTTCTGCGCGAGGGCCTTTGCCCATTCCAACGCCTTCGGGCCGGCTATCGGAACGATCTCGTCATAGTAGCGCTTGTCGATCGCCTCCTGCAGCACGTCGGGGATGAAGTCAGGCGTCCAGCCCTGGATCGGATGCGGCTCGAAGGCGGGATGGCTCGCCGCGGGCGCACCGTTCGCGCCGCGCTGTTGACCGTGGCCGCTGCCGAGCAATTGCGCATTGGCGGGTTCTGCAAGCACGATCTTCGTTTCCGGCCGTTCCCGGCGCAGCACGCGCGAGACGCCGACGACCGTGCCGCCTGTACCGTAACCGGTGACGAAATAATCGAGACGGGAGCCGGCGAAATCGTTGACGATCTCCCTGCCCGTCGTCGCCTCATGGATGGCCGCATTGGCCGCGGTCTCGAACTGGCGGGCGAGGAACCATCCGTTCTTCTCGGCGAGTTCCACCGCCTTGCGATACATCCCGAGGCCTTTCTCGGCGCGCGGCGTCAGCACGACCTTGGCGCCCAGCATGCGCATCAGCCGGCGGCGTTCGACGGAGAAACTGTCGGCCATGGTCACAACAAGTGGATAGCCCTTTTGCGCACAGACCATCGCCAGTCCGATGCCGGTGTTGCCGCTGGTGGCCTCGACCACCGTCTGCCCCGGCTTCAGCTTACCGCTGCGCTCGGCGTCCTCGATGATGGCGACCGCCAGCCGGTCCTTCACCGACGATGCCGGGTTGAAGAATTCGGCCTTCACATAGATGCTCGCATTGCCGACACCAAGGTTGTTGATGCGGATCGCCGGCGTGTCGCCGATCGTCTCCAGCACGCTGTCGAAAAGCCGGCCGCGACCGTTCGTGGTTCTCAGTTCTGAATTCGTGGGCATGGATCCTCACTCTCCCGGATGCCAGGTTATTCAAGCGATGCTAAAGTGCGGGCGTGGGAGCCAGCGTGGGAGCGCGCATGGAAACGCATGGTCCGGACGTGGATATTTCGGCGCGGGAGCTGGAGCTGCGGCTCTTCGGACCGATGAAGCTGCTGCGCCGCGGCGTGCCCGTGAACCTTCCCCCGTCGCGCAAGGTCCGCGCCCTGCTCGCCTATCTTGCGTTGACATCAGGCTCGGTTCCAAGGGAGCGACTTTGCGACCTGCTCTGGGAAATGCCGAACGATCCACGCGGTGAACTGCGCTGGAGCCTGAGCAAGTTGCGCGCGCTCGTCGACACAAACGGCCGCAGGCGGGTGATCGCCACCGACGACCGCATTTCGCTCGACCTCGAGGACTGCGACGTCGACGCGCGCCATCTGGTAGAGGCAGGACGCCGCGGCATCCGAAACCTCGACCTGGCCGAATTGCAAGAGATCGCAGGGCGCTGCGGCGGCGACCTGCTCGAGGGCGTAGACCTCGGCAAGTGCCCCGCCTTCGAGCACTGGCTGACATCGATCAGGAGCGAGCTTCGTGCGTACAGGTTGGAGATCGCAGCGGAAATCGGCGGCAGGACGCCGGTCGGCGGCGAGGACGGCCTGTCGGCGGCCCGGCGATGGCTCGACCTCGCCCCACTCGATGCCGGCGCCAACATCAGGTTCCTGGCGGAACTCAATCACCGACGCATGAACGACGCCTGCAACCGCCATCACGATACCGCCGCGCGCCTGTTTGCAGACGAGGGTGAGGACTTTTCGCCGATCGCCGCAGCATGGGAAGCGCTTCGACGCCAGCACCGGCAACCGGCCGTCGCAAGCGCCCCCGAAGCGGCTGGCGGGCCCGCGGATCGTGTCCACGTGACGACGTCGCGCCGCGCCTCGATCGCCGTCATGCCGTTCCGCGACCTTGTCCCGGGCCCTGACGGCCGCTCCGATCTCGGCGGCGCGATCGCCCATGACATCATCAGCAAGCTGGCGCGATTGCGCAGCCTTTTCGTCATTGCCCGCGGGTCTGTCTTTGCGATCGCCAACGAAGGGCTCGAACCGCCGGAAATCGGTCGACGGCTCGGCGTCGATTACGTCGCGACCGGTTTTCTCGAGCATCACGATCACGGGATCGGCGTGACCGTGGAGGTCGCCGAAACGGCGACCGCCCATATCATCTGGACCGAACGTTTCGAGGCCCGATCCGCCGAGCGCCTGGCGCTGCTTGACGAGGTTGCCGACAGCATCGTCTCGTCGATCGCCGCTGAAATCGAGAACGAGGAGCGCAACCGCGCGATCCTGAAACAACCGGGCTCGCTCGACGCCTGGGAAGCCTATCACCGCGGCCTCTGGCACATGTTCCGCTTCACGGCCGAGGAAAACACGCGTGCCGCCGAATTCTTCCACCTTTCGACACGCCTCGATCCGACCTTCTCCCGGGCCCATGCCGGGCTTTCCTTCACCCATTGGCAAAGGGCGTTCCAGCGCTGGGGCGACCGCGACGCCGAAATCCGGGAAGCCCTCCGGGCGGCCGGGCAGAGCCTTCTGGTCGACGACCAGAACCCGGCCGCGCACTGGTCGATGGGACGTGCGCTGTGGCTGACAGGCGACCACGACCAGGCGGTGCGCGAACTGGAGCACTCCGTCCATCTCAGCCCCAACTTTGCACTCGGCCACTATGCGCTTGCCTTCGTGCACTCCCAGTCGGGCGACCCTCAGGCGGCGATCGCCGCCTCGGATCATTCGCGGCTGCTGAGCCCTTACGATCCCCTGCTCTTCGGCATGCTCGGAACCCGGGCGATTGCCCTCATCCGGCTTGGAGCTTTCGAGGAAGCCGCCGGCTGGGCCGTCAAGGCGGCCGCCCGCCCGAACGCGCATGTGCACATCCTGGCGATCGCGGCCCATTGCCTCGCGCTCGCCGGGCGTATCGACGAGGCCCGCAACTACGCCACGCGCATCCGCCTCCAGAACCCGGACTACCGGACGGACAACTTCCTCGACACGTTCCATTTCACGCCCGACGTCATTGTCCGATATCGCAAGGCCGCCGCCCTGATCGGACTGGCGCGCTGAGCGATCGGACAAAAAGGCAGACGATTATGGCGTTGCGGCTGGAACCCTCGGCCGCTTTCGACGTTTCCCGTCCCGCTGGGAACGTTTCGCGTGACGCCCCTTTTTGATGAGACGCGTACGAGGATCTGACGATGTACGAGAAAGACGGATACCCGGAAAGCAGCGCATCGACCGGGTTGCCGGTGGGGATCATGCTCCTTTCGGCCATCATCATCACCGCCTACCTCGTTGTCGGCAGCGCGATGGCGCAAGGTGGGGGCGGCACGGTCGCCTACCTTCCCGAAGCGCATGTTCAATAGCCGTCGAAACAACGCTGGCGACGTTTTCGGGACGGTGGAGCCATGGCGAACACCGTCGCTGGAGGGCTTATGGGCTTAGTTCAACTTGGCCGGGCCCGGCTGGCAATGGCGCTGCCGCGACACCGGCGCCTGCTCCGATCCACGAAGGACCGGCAGCTCGACGATCTCTTCGAAGCCTATGCGAGGGCGTCCACGGCGCTGGACACGCTCATGCGCGAACTTCCCCGTCCGGAGATAGAGATCGTGCAATATCACCAGCGATGCCTGGACCTGCAGGCGGAAGTCGTGACCCTTTTGGCGCAACATCAGTCCGTTTCCGGCGAACCGAAGGTGTGACGCGCGCCATCGAGTACGCGAAATTTTCCACCCGTCCGGTACGAGGTGCGGACACGGCCTATCTTTCGGTCGCACCCTTGCCGGCCAGTATGTGGCTTCGAAACTTGGCGATCCGCGCCATCCGCGTGGCGGAGGCCTTGGCGCTCGCCAGTGCTATGACATAGCTGCGCTGACGACCGGGCGTCAGATTGTGAAACGCCTCGGCGAGCTCCGGATCGCAATCCATGGCCTCGATCAGCTCGTCCGGCAGCTCGAACTCGACGGTCCCTTTCTGCGGCCTGATCCCGGCTTCGGCGTATCCCTTCGCTTCCGCCAGATAGGCGCGCAGGACAGGTTCGAGCGCTGAAACCGTCTCGTTTTCCGAGAAACGGATGACTTCGCGATGCTGCGCATTGGGGCCATTCAGCTCGAGCACGTTTTCCGCATCCTTCAGCAGCGCAGCGTTCATGAAGGACAGACGAAAATCGCCGCGCAGGGCGCCGATGAGCGCAATGTTGCGCCCGGCATGCATGTAGCAGGGATGTCCCCACTTCACCGTCTCGACCAGGCCCGCTTCGCGACAGATCCTGCGCAGGGCATTGAGGCCCGCTTCCCATTTCCTGGTGGAACAGTCTGACGTCGCAAACCGCGCGCACCGCCCGCAGCCCTTCGTGAAATAGTCCTCTATGTCGGTGATCATCATTACGCCTTCTGCTTGAACGCCACCCTGCGCGTCCAGATTGACCGTCGCGAACCGCTCACGATTTTGAACCATTCGCTGCGGTTAAATATGCAGATTTCGCGTCGCCGCGGTGAACTTTCCATTCGAACGCGTTGAAAGTGTGAATCAAGATCGGGAAAGGCCGCAGCGGCACGGTCGGACATTTGTTCGCGCGAGCGTCCGTTCCGCCTTCAGACTCCCGCAGGGCGCATCAGACGATGCCCGCCTGCTGTCTCAGCCAGGCCTGCGCTCCTGCCCGACGAAAAACAGGATCGCCGCGTTGGCGATTTCGGCGAACCGCGCGCTTGGCCCGTCGGCGCCCGAGCTTTGCTGCGCCACCCGCGCGCCCTCGATCAGCAACAGCAGCGTATCGGCGAGAAGCTCGGGATCGGCGACATCAGCCTTGTGGCAAAGGTCGACCACGCGTTCACGCTGTGCGTCCTTGAAGGTCCGGATCAGAGACCGGCCGGGATGATCCTCATCCGTCAGTTGAACGGCGGCGCTCATCATTTCGCAGTGGCAATTGTCATCGCCGAGGTGCGCGGCGACCCACCGGACCCACGCCCTGAGCTGTCCCAACCCATCGCCTGGATGCGCAAGATCAAGTTCCTGCCAGAAACCGTCCATCTCCGATCCGGCGCGCTGAAGGCATTCGACGATGAGTTCGTCTTTCGACTTGAAGTGCCGATAGAGCGTCATCTTGTTGCTGTCGGCCGCGTCGGCAATGGCATCGACGCCGGTTCCGGGAATGCCGTTGCGGCGGAAAAGGCCGCGCGCCGCCTCGATGATTCGATCGCGCGGGGAACGCCGTGGCTGATTGCAGAAATCCGTTGTCATCGCACCGGGCCCACCGAGATCCGTATGGAAAACTTGCCCCTTGACGCTTCACAGGCGGTCGATAACATGCAGCCCTGTTACCGACCAGTAACATTTTCGGCAAGCACCCAGAAAAACGGCCATGAGCCTTCCGCTGTCCGAAAACGTCGGTGACCGCAGAAATTTTCTTTCTCGATGTCGGTGGGCGCGGTCGTCAGGCGTCTTTTAGCCAAAGTGCACACCGCACAGACCTGTTGAATTTGATCACGTTCGCGATCTGGGTCGCTCCGACCGGTCGCGGTTGCGTGCCGGAGCCTTACGATGCGCATGTTGGATGGGCTGAAGGCGAAGAGGTGCGCCGCTGACCGGATGGTTGGCGGGGCCTGCGTGCGCGCGCCCGACCCCATGATCTCGCCATCTGCCGTCCACTGCCAGGACGTCTCCACAAAAGGATCGATCCCGTCATGATCGACTTCTTCATCCACCGTCCGATCTTCGCCTCGGCGATCGCCATCATCATGACGCTCGCCGGCGGCATCTGCTATTTCCTGCTGCCGATCTCGCAATTTCCCGACGTGACGCCGCCGCAGATCGTGGTGGCGGCCAATTATCCCGGCGCCAGCGCCCAGGTCGTCGCCGACACCGTCACGACGCCGCTCGAACAGCAGATCAACGGCGTGCCCGGCATGCTCTACATGACCTCGACGAGCTCGAACGACGGCTCGTCGCGCATCATCATTTCCTTCGAGGTCGGCTATCCGATCGATGTCGCGGCGCTCGACGTCCAGAACCGGGTCTCCCAGGCTGCCTCGTCGCTTCCGGCGCTCGTCAACCAGACCGGCGTCACCATCGCCAAGCAGATCCCGAACTTCACCGTGCTCGTCAGCCTGGATTCGCCCGACGATTCGGTGGATTTCGCTTCGGTCAGCAACTACGCCTACCTGCAGATCCTCGACCCCTTGAAGCGGTTGCCCGGCGTCGGCGACGTCCAGCTGTTCGGCGAGCGGCGCTATTCGATGCGGATCTGGCTCGATCCCGACCGCATGGCCAATCTCGGGATAACCGCCATCGACGTCCAGAACGTGATTGCCGAGCAGAACATCCAGGTCGCCGGCGGCAAGATCGGTCAGTCGCCGGCACCGGCCGGAACGCCCTTCGAGATGCAGATCAATGCGCTTGGCCGATTGAGCGACCCGTCGCAGTTCGGCGATATCGTGCTGAGGGCCGACCCGACGACCGGTGCTGCGACCCGGCTGCGCGACGTCGCGCGCATTGAGCTCGGGGCACTGCTCTACTCGTCGTCGGTGACCTTCAACGGCAAGGAAAGCGTGGTGCTTGCCGTCTTTCAGGGGCCTGGCTCCAACGCGCTCGACCTGCAGAGCCGCGTCCAGAAAAAGATGGACGAACTGTCGGAGCGCTTTCCCTCGGGCATCGCCTATCACATGTTCTATGACACCACCCGCTTCGTCTCGGCGGCGATGAAGGATGTGGTCTACACATTGCTCGAGGCGCTGGCGCTCGTCGTCTTCGTCGTCTTCATCTTCCTGCAGAACCTGCGAACGACGATCATCCCGACGATTGCGATCCCGGTTTCGCTGATCGCGACGCTGGTGGTGATGTACTTGTTCGGCTTTTCCCTCAACATGCTGAGCCTGCTCGGCATGGTGCTCGCGATCGGCCTGGTGGTCGACGACGCCATCGTCGTGGTCGAAAACGTCGAGCGCCAGCTCGAAGCCGGATTGCCGCCGCTCGAGGCCACCAAGAAAGCGATGCAGGAGGTGACCGGCCCGATCATCGCAACGACCGCCGTGCTGCTTGCCGTCTTCATCCCGGTCGCCTTCATCCCGGGCGTTGCCGGCAGCCTGTACAACCAGTTCGCGCTGACGGTCGCGATCTCCGTCGCCTTTTCCGCCTTCAATTCGCTCACCCTCAGCCCGGCGCTCAGCGCCGCCTTCCTGCGCTATCGCGGCGAGCCGCGCTTTGCGCTGTTCCGCTGGTTCAACGATGGTTTCCATGCGCTGTCGCATGGCTATGCACGCAGCGTCGTCGGGCTGGTGCGCTGGCGTTTTGCCCTGTTCGCGCTCTTCCTCGTCGCGGTCGGATCGACCTACGCGCTGTGGCAGCGCATCCCCTCAACCTTCCTGCCGGTCGAGGACCAGGGCTATTTCTTCGTCGTCATCCAGTTGCCGGACGGCGCCTCGCTGGAGCGCACCGAAGCCGTTGCCCGCCGTTCCGAGGAGATCCTGCGCAAGACCGCAGGGGTCGATTTCGTCGGCTCTGTCGTCGGCTTCAACTTCCTCTCCTTTGCCGCCCAGTCGAACTCCGCCGTGCAGTTTGCGGTTCTGAAGCCGTGGGATGAGCGCCCGCCCGAACAGGGTGCTTCGGTGCTGCGCGAGGCCGTGATGCCGCAACTCCTGCAGATCCCCGACGCCTTGGTGCTGGCGTTCGACCCGCCGTCGATCCAGGGCCTCGGCGCGACCGGCGGCTTCGAATTCCAGGTGGAGGATCTGGCAGGCCGCAGCGCGCAGGCGCTGAGCGACGCCACCCAGGCGCTGATCGCCGAGGCGCGCAAGCAGCCGGAGATCAATCCCTACCAGCTGTTCACAACCTTCAGCACGTCGAGCCCGCAATTCGACTACGACCTCGACCGCGACAAGGCCAAGCTTCTGGGTCTCAACCTTCCCGATATCTTCGGCACGCTGCAGATCTATTTCGGCTCGCTCTATGTCAACGACTTCAACCTGTTTGGTCGCACCTTCCGCGTGACCTTGCAGGCAGACCAGGCCGCACGCGCCTCGGCAACCGATCTTTCGCGCCTCTACGTGCGCAACACGGCGGGCGAGATGGTGCCGCTCAACACGCTCGGCACGTTCCGATCCACGGTCGGTCCGGAAACCATCACCCACTACAACAACTACCCCTCGGCGCTGGTCAACGGCGCGGCAGCACCCGGCTTCAGTTCGAGCCAGGCGGTGGCGGCGATGGAGCGGGTGGCGAAGTCGACGTTGCCGCGGGACTACACATTCGAGTGGACCGGCATTACCTATCAGGAGATCCGCGCAGGCTCGATCGCCGCGCTCGTCTTTGCGCTCGCCCTCGTCTTCTGCTTCCTGATCCTGGCGGCGCAGTACGAAAGCTGGTCGATGCCGTTCATGGTGCTGCTCTCCGTGCCCCTGGCGCTGCTTGGCGCACTGTCGGCACTCTGGCTGCGCGGAATGCAGATCGACGTCTATTCGCAGATCGGTTTCGTGATGCTGGTCGGACTTGCCGCCAAGAACGCCATCCTGATCGTCGAGTTCGCCAGGCGGCGGCGTGAGGAAGGGCTCGACGTCGTCGCAGCCGCGGCCGAAGCCGCGCGCCTGCGGCTGCGGCCGATCCTGATGACCGCCTTCGCCTTTATCCTTGGCGTGCTACCGCTGATGTACGCCAGGGGCGCCGGCGCCGCCAGCCGGCAATCGATCGGCACGACCGTGTTCGGTGGCATGCTGGCCGCCACGGTGCTGACGCTGATCTTCGTCCCGGTTTTCTACGCGGTCATCGAAAAATGGCGCGAAGGCGCCGCGGCAAAACCGATCGGCCATAGGCACGAACCGGAAGCAGCCGAATAGCAATTGGAGCCTGACATGCGTGGTTCGAAACTGGTCCTTGCCGCCGCGGTCGCAGTTGCCGCCCTTGTCGCGGCCTATCACTACAAGAATGGTGGCTTCGAGCTGAAAGGCGGCGATGCCGGCGCCGCCGTTGCCCCGCCGCAGCAGCAGGCCATGCCCGTTCCTGTCGCCGCGGTCGTCAAGAAGACCATCCCGATCTATCTCGACTACTCCGCACGCACCGAGGCGATCCGCAACGTGACGCTTCGCGCCAAGGTCACGGGCTTCGTGGAGGCACAGGCGGTTCCGGATGGCTCCGACATCGTGGAGGGCGACCTGCTTTACCGGATCGACGCGCGCGACTATCGCGCCGCACTCGACCAGGCGAAGGCGCAGGTCGAGCGGGACGACGCCTCGCTCGCCTACCTTCGATCGAGCCTGACCCGCGGCAACGAGCTTGCCACCACCGGCTACCTGGACAAGGACACTTTCGACCAGCGCCGGAGCGCCGTTCACCAGGCGGAAGCAGCACTTGCAATGTCGAAGGCGGCGGTGCGCACGGCCGAGATCAACCTCGACTACACCGAGATCCGCGCCCCCTTTGCCGGGCGGCTTGGGCGAAACCTGGCGCCTGAGGGAACGCTCGTCAGCAACACCGCCGGAACCCCGCTCAACAACCTGGTTCAGCTTTCGCCGATCTACGTCTCGTTCAATCCGAGCGAAGCCGAACTCGGCGACATCCGCAAGGCCCAGGCGAAGGGCAAGGTCGAGGCGGAAATACTCCTGCCCGGCGACAGCGAGCCACGCTACCGCGGCGACCTCAGCTTCATCAACAACACGGTGGAAGGCAACACCGGAACCGTCGTGGCGCGCGCGACGATCGACAACAAGGACCTCTCGCTGCTGCCCGGCCAGTATGTTCGCGTTCGCCTGAAGATCCGCGACGAACCCGATCTGCTGATGGTTCCTGAAACCGCGCTCGGATCGAGCCAGCTCGGCAAGTACGTCTATGTCGTCGGAAAGGGTGAAACGGTCGAGCAGCGGCTGGTCACGCCCGGCCCGACGAGCGGCGACCTCATCGGCCTGACATCCGGGGTTTCGGAAGGCGACCAGGTGATATCAGGCAATCTGCAGAAGATTTTCCCCGGCGCCCCGGTGAAGCCGATGCCCGCAGAACAGGCGCAGAAGTAGACCGCAGTAACTCCAGGAAAGTGCGAAGCGGTTTTCCGTCCGGGATTGCGATCTAACGGCCAGCGTTGCCTACGGTCGCTTCAGGATCGGGAAGACCATGCCGAAGGTGATGACGGCAATGGCGATGACCTGAAGCGGCGTCGGGACTTCGCCGAGAACGACGACGCCTGCCGCAGTCGTCGTCACCGGAACGCACGGCATGAACAGCGACGCCGGCTGCGGGCCCAGTTGCCGAATGACATAGGTATAGAGAACGCTCGCGAGCGCGCCGGCAAAAAAACCCTGGATGACGAATTGCGTGGCGATCTCGGTGAAGGACGCAGCGGAAAGTCCGCTGGGCGCCAGGACGTGCAGCAGCGGCAACGGCAGGCAGGAGAAGAACACGACCGCGATCGTCGCCGTCACGGCGTCGACGGACCAGAACCGCACGAGCACCGCATAGGCGGCAAACATCACCCCCGACAACGCAAACAACAGATCGCCACGCAACGTCTCGGGGTCGCCGGCGCCCGACTGGACGACGAACAGGAGCAGGCCGGCAATGACCGTGATGATGCCGGCAAGACGCGTGCGGGAGAATTTGTCCCTGAAGACGACGCGCGAAAACAGGAACGTGAAGAAGACGATCACGGCGGGAGAGAGAGCTGCCGCATGGGCGGCCGGCGCCATCGAAAGTCCCTGGTTGATGATCAGCGGATAGGGCAATCCGGTCAAAAGCGCGAGCACGGCTGCCTTCCGCCAGCCAAGCTGTCTCAGTTTCGGCAGGCCGGACATCAGGAACACCGGCAGGAAGGCAAGGGCGGCACCGGAGAAGCGCAAGGTGACGATGTCGGGGGCCGTCAGATGTTCGCGGAGACTGAACCGGGCCGCGACGAATTGAATGGTGGTGATCGCGACGACAGCCAGTCCGGCGAGGACCGCAAGCCGGCGGCTGTCGGAACCGTCCTCGATTGTAACACTTTGCACCGATGCCTCCCGATATTGCAGCTGCCCCAACCACTGAGAGGCCTCGACACAAACACCGTATTGCGCAAATGAGCGTGTCGAAATACATTGATTTCTATCACTTTGAGTGCATTTCACTTATTTATGGGCAAAATAGCGTGACGAACGAAATCGCAGGATTGGACACGATTGACCGCACCCTGCTGCGGCTGCTGCAGGAAGACGGCCGGCGCACCACGCTGGAGCTGGCGGACCGTGTCGGCCTTTCGCCGACGGGCACCAGCCAGCGCGTGAAGCGCCTGTTTCGAGAGGGTTTCATCAAGGCCGTCAGGGCCGTCCTCGATCCGCAGAAAATCGGTCGCGGCACGGTGGTCTTCATCCAGGTGCGCCTCGATCATACGGCGCCGCATATTTTCGAGCGGTTTTCCGACGCCGTCGCCAAGGCGCCGGAGGTGCTGGAATGCCACATGGTGATTGGCGGCTTCGACTATCTGGTCAAGGCGCGGATCGGCGACATGTCGCTGTTTCAGGGCTTTCTCGAGCGTGTGATCCTGCCTCTGCCTGGTGTCCGGGAAACCCACACCTACGCATCGGTCGGCGACGTCAAGCCGGACGCGCTGCTGCCGATCTGAGCCGATCTCAGGTGCTGCTGCCGTGGCGCCCTTGCCAGCGATCCGGTCCGGGGTCGCGCCCGGCGGCGACCTGCGCCAGCCGCTCGAGATAATGCGCCCAGCCTTCCGCATGCCCGGCACACTGATCGGCAGTCGGCAAGCCGGTGTGCGTCAGCCTGAGCAGCGTTCCGTCCGGCTCCTCGATCAGGTCGATCTCGACGAGGCTCGAGCCCGGCGGCACGATATCGCTGCCCTCCCAACCGAAGCTGTAGGCGAGCCGGTGCACCGGCACGACCTCGCGGAACGCGCCGCGCGCAAACCGTTCGCCGGTGACATTGACGAGATAGAGGCCACCGGGTTCCGCCCTGGTATCGGCCTCCGTACCCATCCAGCGCAGGATCTTTTCCGGATCGGTCAAAAGCGCAAAAACAGCGGCCATAGGCGCCTGGATGTGGGTCTCGCGACGGACAACGAGGGCTTCCTGCATCGGACTTCCCTTTCGCTTCTCGCGGCACCTGTCTTGAAAGTTCCGGACGCCGCAGACTGCCTAACGCGCGGAGCGATGGTTCAGATCCGCTCGTGCGTTTTCGTTCATGGATCTGTTGTCTGTCGCAATCGCACAATCGCTGCGTATCGGTGCGCGACAAGCTCAAGTATAGCCGCCTGCGCCGTGCCGCGCCACCTTCCCTGCCCGCTCCGCCCTTGCCCGAAGGCGATACGACCCTATCATTCCGATCATGGACCTGCCTGCACCCCTCGCCTGGCTCGTGGACGAGGCAATCGCCTGCCATGAACCGGAGCAGTTTCTCGCCACGCTCGGGCGTCAGCTGCTTGCCGACAACCTGCCATTGGCCGGCGGCGCCCTGACGCTCGCCGTGCCCGACCCGATCATCGCCCACCGCAGCTGGTTGTGGCAGGCGGAGACCGGAGCGGTGATCGAGCGCCTGAGTTTCAAGGGAGCAGCGACAGGCGGCATGGGGCCGGACGGCGCACCGCAAGATCGCACCGCTGAAGACTGGCTGGCAGGACTTGGGTCGCTGGCTGAGGACACGGATGCGTCAAACGCGCCGGCGCCCGTCCTGCGCTGGGCGGGAATCCACCCGTTCTCTCCCGGCGAAACCGAGAGGCTGCATCAGGTCGCGCGGTTTGCCGCGACACCGCTCGCACTCCTTAAAGAAAAAGCGGCTTTGAGCGCCCTGCTCGACGCCTATCTTGGCCGACGCAGCGCCGCTCGCGTCAGGGCCGGCGCCGTCGGCCGCGGCACCGGTGAAACCATCCGGGCGGTGTTGCTCTGCGCCGATCTGCGCAACTTCACCACGCTCTCGGAAACGACAGATCCCGATCTCGTCATCGCCGCGCTCGACGCCTGGTTCGACCGCATGGCCGGTGCGATCCACGCCTTCGGCGGCGAGGTGCTGAAATTCATCGGCGACGGCCTTCTCGCCATTTTTCCCGTGATCCATTCGCCGGCCGAAGCCTCGGACGCGGCCTTGCGCGCCGTCATCGCGGCGCGCGCGGGCATGGCGCACCTCGACGCAACGCGCAAGGAAGATGGCCTGTCGCCGCTGCCCTTTGGCGTCGCCCTCCATCTCGGAGACATCCTCTGGGGCAACATCGGCGCGGCCGATCGGCTCGACTTTACCGCCATCGGCCCGGCCGTGAACCTCGTCAGCCGGCTTGAGGGCCTGTGCCGGCCGCTTGGTCGCTCCGTTCTCGCATCCGGCGCCGTCGCGGCGCAGACCTCCATTCAGCTGGTCCCGCTCGGCGAGCATCGGCTGCGCGGCATCGCGGCCCCCTGCGCCATCTTCGCCGTGCCGGACGCGTAGCTAGGACTTCGGAAAGACCGTCGCCCGCTTGACGGTGCCGTAGGCGAAGCTGGTGTCGATCGCGGCGATGCCTTCGATGTTGTGCAGCTGGCTGCGCACGAACTGCTCGTAGTCCTTGAGGCTCTTGACCAGCACCCGCAGCAGGTAGTCGGCTTCGCCGGTCATGACGTAACAATCCTGGATATTGTCGATCGTCTTCACCTTGCGCTCAAAAGCGGCCACCGAGGCCTCCGAGTGACGTTCGAGACGGATGCGCACGAAGGCGGTGATCGGCAGGCCGTAGGCCTCCTCATCGACGATTGCCGTATAACCCTTGATGATCTTCGCCTCTTCGAGCAGTCGCAGCCGCCTCAGGCACGGCGACGGAGACAGGGCCACCTTCTCCGACAGGTCCTGGTTGGAAAGCCGTCCATCCTTTTGCAGCGCCCAGATGATCTGCCGGTCCTTGTCGTCCATCGCTCCCCCTTCGTTGGCAGATTCTGCCAATCCTTGCATCAACCAAGAGCGAGATAGCAAGAAACCGATACGTCGAGAAGCATATCATGCAGGCCAAATCCGAAAGGCAAAAGCGGCATGACCGACGTGACGTCAGACTTTCAACCATCGAAGCCCCGGTTGCTGGAGCCAGTGATCGCCGGATACCTCGTGCTCTTCGTCGTCGTTTTCGTCTGGGCGGGGTTCGCCTTGAGCATGCGTTTCATTGGCGCGTCGCCCCTTGCCACCGCCGACGTCGCGCTGATCCGCTTTGCAATCCCGATCGTCGCACTGCTGCCGGCCATCCCGCAGCGGCTCGTTGTCTTCCGCCGCGTCAGACCAAGGGATGCAGCCCTCGTCCTCCTTGGCGGCGTGCCGTTCTTCTTCGTCGTCTCGGAGGGCGCCAAGGCAACGTCGGCGGCCCATGTCGGCGCACTCGTCGCTGGAACGACGCCGCTTTCCGTCGCCTTGCTGATGCTTGCCCTGGAGCGCACGCGTGTGCCGAAAAAGCGTTGGCTGCCGCTGGGGCTGATCCTTGCCGGCGTCATCGGCATCGTCGCCGGTCAGCAGCAGGCGATGACCGCCGAGATGCTGCGCGGCGTCGGGCTGCTGCTCGTCGCAAGCCTCATCTGGGGCGCCTACACGATCGGCCTCAGGCGCACCGGACTGGATGCGATTGCCAACGGCCTGCTCCTGTCCATAGGCTCCCTCGTGATCCTATTGCCGCTGATCCTGACCGGCGCCGTCGACAGCCATATCGGGCAGTTTTCATGGCACCAGGCCCTGCCCTTCATCCTGGTGCAGGGGCTCGGGGTCGGCCTCGTTTCGACAATTGGTTATGCCTTTGCAATTTCGAAGCTCGGCACCGCGCGCAGCGCCACCTTGGGCTCGCTCGCTCCGGCCCTTGCAAGCCTGCTGGCCATTCCGATCCTCGGCGAGCCGCTCACGGTCGCAACCGCCATCGGCGTCGCCGTCATCACGACCGGCGTGTTCCTGGCAAACCGCCCCTAGACTCTTGAAACAAAAGGGACCTGACATGCTCGCCGCTTTGCCGCTCGCCGAACCCGATCCGCTATGGGCGCTTCTCAGAGCATTCCGAACGGACGGCAGAACAGACAAGATCGACCTCGTCGTCGGCGTCTACAGGGATGCGACGGGTGAAACGCCTGTCATGCGCGCCGTGCAGGAAGCCGAGGTGCGGCTCGCGTTAGCCGCCGCCTCCAAATCCTACCGGGCCCTGTCGGGAAATGCGGCGTTCAACGACGGCATGGCAAAACTGCTGCTCGGCGAAAACACGATGGCGCTCGAACGCCAGTGCACGATCCAGACGGTCGGCGGCACCGGTGCACTCCGGCTTCTTGCCGATTTCATTGCGCTTGCGTCACCGCATGCGACGGTCTGGAGCACCAATCCCGGCTATGTGAACCATCGTCCGATCATGACGGCTGCGGGACTCGCGGTCCGGTCCTTCCGTTGGCAGGAAAACGAAACGGGACTTGATATCGGCACGGCGATCGCCGACCTGCAGCAGGCCCGCCAGGGTGACATCGTCCTCTTGCACGGGTGCTGCCACAATCCAAGCGGGATCGACCCCTCGCGTGAGCAATGGCGGCAACTGGCCGAACTCTGCGGGAGACGGGGGCTGATCCCGCTCATCGACATGGCCTATCAGGGTTTCGGCGATGGGATCGAGGAAGACGCCTTTGGGCTGCGCCATCTCGTCGGCGAGCTCGAAACCGTGCTCGTTGCTGCAAGCTGCTCGAAAAACATGGGGCTCTATTGCGAACGCACGGGTGCTGCCATGGTGATCGCCGCCGAGGCGCGGCCGCTCGCCAATGTCCGCGCCACGCTCGAAAGGCTGACGCGCGCCAGTTACTCCATGCCGCCGGAGCACGGCGCCGCGATCGCCGCCGATCTTTTCGAGAATTCCCGCACATGGCTTGCAGAACTCGCGGCATGCCGAAAGCGCGTTGCCGACACCCGCCGCGATCTTGCCGACGCGCTGGCGCGCTGTGGGGCGCCTGAACCCTTGCAGGCGCTCAGCCGACAGAAGGGCATGTTCTCGTTGCTGCCGCTCGATCAGCACCAGATGAACCGGCTTCGCCAGGATTTCGGCGTCTACGGCACCGCCAGCGGACGGATCAACATTGCCGGCTTGCTGCCGCACCAGATCGACCGGCTGGCGGACGCCCTCGTCTCGGTGTCTGAGCTGCCCCCCGTCAAAGCCAGCGCCTGACGCGCGCCTTGTAGGTGAGATATTCGCTCGCAAACTTGCGCTCCAGATAGGCCTCCTCGCGGGCGACCACGCCATAGCGGATGACAAGCCAGAAAGGCATAAGCAGGAACAGGAGCCAAAGGCTGTTGAAGGCAAGGGCAAGACCGAAAATGCCGAGCAACATGGCGACGTAGATCGGGTTGCGGCTGAAGCGATAGGGCCCAACCTCGACTATCGCGCTCGTCGGCCGCGTCGTCTGAATTTCGGTCCCGGCTCTGCGAAATGTCGTTGCCGCCCAGATCATCAGCGCAAGGCCGGCAGCGAAAATGGCAAGCCCGATCAGCCGACCGGTCAGCAACCCTGGCAGAAACGGCAGCGGATAGGCGCCGTCGAGCAATAGGCCGCCACCAACGGCGGCGAGCCACGCGATCGGTGGCCGAACCACTGCACCGGAGCGGTCACTGTCACCTTCGTCGCTATCGTTCATGCACCCCCCTTGCTTGCCAGCGTTCGGCGCAACGCGCCGACGACCCCGACTTTAGCCTCGGCCGCCTCTTTGCGAAATTGCCGGAACTCGTTATCTCAGGGAAGGGTCATCGACCATCTGGACCGATGACGGCACTGCAGAAATGAGGACGAGAGACATGAAAGCACGCGTCAAATGGGTGGAAGACCGGACCTTCGTCGGGGAATCCGGAAGCGGCCACAAAGTCGTATTGGGAACCGCCTTCGGCGACGACGGCCGCACGCCGGGGCCGAGCCCGATGGAGCTTGTGCTGATCGGGACCGGTGGCTGCTCGGCCTATGACGTCGTTCACATCCTCGAAAAGGGTCGCGAACCGGTCGAGGACTGCGTCGTCGAGCTCGAAGCCGACCGCGCGGAAACCGAACCCCGGGTCTTCACCCGCATCCACATGCATTTCGTCGTCAAGGGGCGCGGCCTGTCGCCGAGCAAGGTCGAGCGCGCCGTCTCGCTGTCGATCGAAAAATACTGCTCGGCCTCGGCGATGCTCGCCAAGACCGCGACGATCACCCACGACTTCGAAGTGGTCGACACCAGCGCAAGCTGAGCGCCCTTTCAGCGGCAATCCTAAAGACCTGCGGGCTGAAACAGCTCGACGACATTGCCGGAGGGGTCGACCAAAAGGATCTGCGCCCCTCCAGGCCCCCTGACGACATCATTGCGGAAGGTGACGCCGGCTGCGCGCAGCCGTTCAATCTCACGCGGCAAATCATCGACGATCAGATGGATCCGGTTCCAGCCGCCGGGCCCCGGCGTCTCGCCGTCCGGCATCGGCCGGCCGGCCGAACTGGTCGGCCCGCTGAGCAGCAGCCGCAGATCACCGCGCCGCACGTCGGCGAACGCCGGCGCAAAATTCGTCAGGAGAGCGAAGCCGAGATGGGTGGTGTACCAGGCAACCGCAGCCTCGACGTCGTCAACCATGTAGCGAACATTGACCAGATTTTCCGACAACGCCTTCCGCCCCGTGCTCCAACTTGGATCCGTTGCTACGCGCGCACTGGAGGTGACAGGCCGCGGGACTATTCGGGCAATCCCGCCAACCGCAGACCCTCGACGTATCGCTCAAGCAACGCCTTGTCGCGATACGGCGCGCGAGAACTGTATCGCTCGATCGAGAATTCCGGATTGAGCTTCAGCAGTTCGCCCGCAGCGCGACGCGCATCTTCCACCCGGCCGAGTTGCGAATAGGTCGCTGCGAGCAGCCTATAGGCGGATCCGAGATCCGTCATCTTTTCCAGCAGCGCCAATGCCTCGCCATAGTGGCCCGAAAGGTACTTGCTGGCAGCGATGTTCCAGAAATACCAGTCCGGCCGACTTGGGTTCAGCCGCAATGCCAGCTCTCCGATCCGGATCGCGTCCTCGAGAAGACCGAGATAACCCAGGGCATCGCAGTACTCGGCGAGCAGATCACAATTGTTCGGCGCCAGTTCACGGCCGCGTTCATAGCAACCGATCGCACGCTCGGTCTCTCGCTTCCAAAGATGGACGACACCGAGCGCCCAATGAACGTCGGCGTCATAGGGGCTCAACTCCAGCGCCTTGCTTGCCCAGGCGAAGGCGCTGGCCAGTGTCGCCTCCATGTCCACGCACTCGTTCCACTTCAGCTTGCGAAGCTCAAGCCAAGCGAGGCCGAGGTACCCACGCGCGTAGCCCGGATCAGCGTCTATCGCAGCGAGGAACATCTCCTTCGCAAGCCGCACCTCATCCGACTTGAGGCTTTTTTCAAGGTGTCGTCCGCGCAGATAGAAATCATAGGCGTTCAGGTCCCTGATAGGCTTGGACAGAACCCTTTAGCGTTCGGCCTCCTCGATCTTGACGTTCAGGGCAGCCGGAATGGAGCGCGACAGTTCGTCCTGGACGTCAAACATGTCGATCGGGCCGAAATCGAATTTTTCCGCCCAAATGTGTTCGCCTTCCGCATCGGTCAGGCTGGCGTTGACCCTGACGCGGTCCCCAATCCGCCTGACGCTGCCCTCAAGCGTGTAAAAGGCGGCTAAAGCCGGCTGGTGCGGGTCCGCACGGGGCAACCGCACGATGACATTCAACCCCGAGAAGCGTGACAGTCCCGCGACGACATCCTGCGTGATGCCAGCAGCGAAGTACTCCTGGTCAGGATTGCCGCTGAGGTTCACGAACCTTGTCACGTAGAGAAGCGTCCGGTTCGACTTGATCGGGGGATTTTCCCGCACACCCTGAGATGATGGAGGCACAACGGTTTCGTCGATGACGATGTTGTAGACGTGGACCGGACGGGCGATGTTCTTCAGCCTCTGCTCGCCGATGTCTTCGAAACGCATGCCGAGCCGGCCACCCAGCGTGTCGTGAACCGAGGATGAGACGGAGACACCTCCGGGCTTTGCGAGACTTTCAATACGAGCGGCCACGTTGACGCCATCGCCATAGACGTCTCCCTCCTCGAACAGAAGGTCGCCGATGTTGATGCCGATGCGGAACTCCATCTGTCGATCGCTGGCGGCGGTCGCATTGCGTTCTCGCATCCCGCGCTGAATAGCGACAGCACAGCGAACCGCGTCTTCGACAGCGTGGAACGCGACGAGCATGCCGTCGCCGATCAGTTTGACGATACGCCCATCGTGCGAGGCGACCTCGACGTCCAGAAGCTCCTGCCGATGCGCCATCAGCGCCGCCAGGGTGCCTTTCTCATCAACTTCCATGAGCCGGCTATAGCCGACCACGTCCGCGGCCATGATGACGGAGAGTTTCTGTTCCATCGGCACCCTCGGCTCCTGCCTCCATATGGATAGCATATTCGAGGGCCCGAGACACCGACCGGGTTCTGTGTCCCGACCCTTCCCGTGATATCGAGGAACCGCCGGACAGGCGACGAAATGCCGGCAGACCAAGCAGTTCAATCGCGATAAAAATTGCGCTTCCAGCTGTGGGCGGTGAGCTTGGCCCGTTGCGCGTCCGGCAAGCCGACCCCGTCGCCGATGGCGCAGTTGCGCTCGACATTGCGAACCGAGCGCATGCCCGGGATGACCGTCGAGACCGCCGGGTGGCTGAGCACGAAGCGCAGCGCCGTTTCTGCCAGCGCGTCGGGCGCGATCTGAAGGTCCCCGACGATCTTTCGCGTCCGTTCTTCAACCTCGCGCTTGCGATCGCCGCGGAAATAGGTCTCGCGGAAATCTCCCTCGGGAAAGACGGTGTCGGCGCGGATCTGGCCGGTCAGGCCACCCTCGTCGAGCGCCACGCGCACGATCACCCCGACCTTGTGCTCGAGGCACGCCGGCAGCAGTTTTTCTTCCGGTGCCTGTTCGAAGATGTTGTAGATCACCTGGACACTGTCGACCACGCCGCTCTCGATCAGCCGCAGCGCATTGTCCGGTTCGTAGTCGTTGATCGAAACCCCGAAGAAGCGGATCTTGCCGTCGCGCTTCAGGCGCTCGACCGCCTCCAGCCAGTCACCGCGCCCCACCCATTCGTCCGACCAGACATGGAATTGCTGCACGTCGATCGTCTCGACGCCGAGATTGCGCAGGCTCGTCTCTGTTGAGGCGATCACATGGTCGGCCGGGAAGGTCTGCTCGGCCGGCGTTCCTGCGTGGGCGGGCCATTGCATGTTCTTCGGCGGGATCTTGGTCGCAACGTAGATCGTCTCGGCGCGCTCCTTCAGCAGGCCGCCGATCAGTCTTTCGCTGTGGCCCTGGCCGTAACCCAGCGCCGTGTCGATGAAGTTCAGGCCGAGATCGACGGCGCGGTTGAGGGCGCGCATGGATTCGTCGTCGCTGGCGCCCTGCCAGTGGCTCTTGCCGATGCCCCAGGCGCCGTAGCCGATTTCGGAAATGCGAAGGCCGGTCCGGCCATAGGATCGATAGTGCATGACGCGCTCGCTGACGTTGGCGGGAATGATGCCGCTTATCTAGAGCCCGGCATCCGGCCGTCAACGGCCGCGATCGAGGTGGCTTCGCCATCGTGCATCGCGCGGATGCCGAAGAAGCGGTTTTGACGTCGATGATATCGAAGAAACAAAAAAGCCTGCCGCGGGAGGAGGTGCGGCAGGCTCTTTAAAATATCGATCAGCAGCCTGGGAGGAGGAGTGGCGCTGATCTTGCGAACGATCAGGGAGGAGGAGATCGTTCACCCATCGAAGCTCTGCGGGAGGAGGTGCATTGCTTCGATGAATAGGAATATACAGCGTCCCTGCCCAAATAGTAGGCGGGATTTCCGCAGGCCAGCTATGCGCTATGCGCGTAGCGCAATACCGGGATCGCCTGTTCTTCCCGATAGGACGACCGACGAACGCGTCGTCCAGCAGAGGGACCTGCAGGTGGAAACCGGATACCGCCGCTCCTCAGTTTTCCATGAAGGCGCGCGCCATGCTGTCGCGGATCGGCTTGGTGAGATAATCGAAGAAGGTGCGCTCCGCCGTCTGGATGAGGATTTCGGCAGGCATGCCCGGGGTTACGACGAGCCCGTGGATCCGGGCAAGCTCGCTCGCCGGCAGGCTGACGCGGGCCAGATACACTTCGCGCGTGCCTTCCTGGGTTTGCACCGGCAGCGCATCTGCCGAGACATAGAAGACCTGGCCGTTGAGCACAGGCGTCGTGCGCTGGTTGAGCGCCGTCATCCGCACAGTCGCCTTCTCGCCCACCCGGATATTGTCCACGTCGGTGCGCAGCACCTGCGCCTCGATGATCAGCGGAACGTCGGCCGGCAGGATCTCCATGATCGGCTTGCCGCTCTCGATGACGCCGCCGGATGTGTGGAAATGCAGGCGAATGACGGTGCCCGTCACCGGTGCGTTGATCGTGGCGCGACGTAGGACATTGGTGGCGCCGCGCAACTGCTCGCGCACGGTGTCGAGTTCGGCCTCTGCCTTCTGCAAGTCGTCAAGGGCGGCCTCGCGGTAGCTCTCTTCGGTCTGGTTGACCTGCTGCTGCTGCTTGAGGATCTGGGCGCCGGTCTCCGAGACTTCGGACATCAGCCGCCCGATCTGGCCTTCGGCATCGGCGATTGCCCGCTGAATGGTCTTGATCTCGGTCTTGCGGATCAGGTCCTTGGCCAGAAGCGTCTTCTTGCCGATATACTCCTCTTCCAGCAGCACGCGCTGCTCGCGCACCGATTTCAGCTGTTCCTCAAAGCCCTGGGCGCGAAACTGCAGGCTCTCGATGTTGCGCTTCAACAGGCCGATATCGCTGTCGAGCTTGCTCCTCCAGGTCCGGAAATTCAGCTGCTGGCTCTGCACAATCGGCGCGACCTCCGGATCATCCTTCAGGTGATCGGTCAAAGCCGCCGGCAAGGCGATTTCCGTCAGGCCGTTTGCCTGGGCGTTGAGCCGCGCAACGATCGCTTCAAGTCGTGCGCGCCTCAAAAAGAACTGCCGCTCGTTGGCGAGTGCCGCCGTCTCGTCCAGCCGGATCAGCGGCTGCTCGGCCGTGACGTGATCACCCTCGTTGACGAGGATCTCCTTGATGATCCCGCCTTCGAAATGCTGGACCACCTTGTTCTGCCCGGTTGCGACGAAGCTGCCCTGGGCGATGACCGCTGCGGCAAGCGGCGCGGTGAAGGCCCAGAAGCCAAAGCCCCCGAAGGTGACGAGGATCAGCGCAAGGCCGATCGCCGTGTGCTGCCAGATCGAGCGCGGAACCTCCGCGTACCAGGTCAGGTCCTGTACTTTTGCCGTTTCTGCCATGATCGCCTACGGAAGCTGGGGTTGGTCGAGCGGGTTGCCCTCGGTGTTCACACCGCGGGCAGCCAGCGCCTTCAGCACGTCCTGGCGCTGGCCGAAGAGCGCGACGGTGCCGTTCACCAGCAGCAGTACCTTGTCGACGCTGTTGAGAAGGGCTGGACGCTGGGTGATGGTGACGACGGTGATCTTCTCCCGCTTTGCATGGGTGAGCGCGCGCGTCAGCGCCGCCTCGCCCGCGGTATCGAGGTTGGAGTTGGGCTCGTCCAGCACCACCATGCGCGGATTGCCGAAGAAGGCGCGGGCAAGTGCTACGCGCTGCTTCTGGCCGCCCGACAGCGGCGAACCATCTGCCGCCACCACCGTCTCGTAACCGTGCGGCAGCATGGCAATCATGTCGTGAACGTCGGCAAGCTTGGCGGCAGCGTAGATGTCGGCGTCGGTCGCATCCTCGCGCATGCGGGCGATGTTCGCCTTGATCGTTCCCGGGAACAGCTGCACGTCCTGCGGCAAGTAGCCGATGCTCTCGCCGAACTGCCGCTGGTCCCAGTTCCTCAAGTCCATCAGGTCGAGCCGGACATTGCCCGAGGTCGGCAGGATGGAGCCGACCAGCATCTTGCCGAGCGTCGTCTTGCCGGCGCCGGAACTGCCGATCACCGCAAGAGAATCACCGGGCTCGAGCGCGAAGGTGATGCCATTCAGCACCACGCGCTTGGTTCCCTGCGGCACGAAAAGCAGCCGCTCGACATCAAGGCGCCCTTCCGGCCGCGGCAGCTTCAGGCGTTCGAAATTGAGAGGCGACGTCTGCAGCAGCGCGGTGATGCGCCCATAGGCGGCCCGCGCCTGGATCACCTGATGCCAGCCCTCGATCGCCGCTTCGATCGGACCGAGCGCACGCCCGGCGACGATCGAGGCCGCGATGACCATGCCGCCCGACAGGTGGCCGTGGAGGGCGAGATTGGCGCCCCAGCCGAGCATGGTCACCTGGGTCAGCAACCGCACTGCCTTGGAGAGCGAAGCAAAGGCGATGTTGCGGTCCTGCGCCAGGACCTGGGCCTTGAGCGACCCCGCCATGTCCTTGCCCCAGATGTGCACGGCTTCCGGGATCATCGCCAGCGCGTTGATGATCTGCGAGTTGCGCGACATCGAATCGAGATGCAGGTTCGCCTTGGTCTGGTAATTGGTCGCCTCGCCGAAGCCGGCGGCGGTCGCGCGCTGGTTCAACAACGTGACGATCAAAAGGAGCACGGCCGAGGTCACGACGATCGCGCCGAGATGCGGATGAATGAGGAAGACCGCCAACAGGAACAATGGCGCGATCGGCGCGTCGAGAAAGGAAAGCAGCGTGCCAGAGACCAGGAAGGACCGAAGCTGCTGCAGATCGCCAAGCGTCTGGTACTCGCGCCCGTTGCTGTGGAGGGATGCCCTGGCCGCGGCACTCAGGATCGGCGCGCCGAGTTGCGCGGCGACCTCAACCGCCGTGCGCATCAGGATCATGCGGCGAATGCCGTCGAAAATGGTCTGCAGCACGACCGCGCCGACGATCAGTATTGTCAGCATCATCAAGGTGTCGAGCGAACGGCTGGTTAGCACCCGGTCCGAGATCTGGAACAGATAGACCGGGATTGCCAGCACCAGCACATTGGTGGCGATGGTGAACACCATGACGATCATCAGGTTTTGCCGGATCGCCTTCAGACCGGCCTTGAGGCTCGCCGAAAAATCGACCGGCCCCAAGCGCTTGTGGAAGACCCCGCCTCCACCGCCGCCGCCGCCATTGCCGCTCGTTGAACCGCCGCCTTTGCCAGGTGACCGATCATCCACTTTCACCGGTCCGCGGTCGCCATCGATCACCACCATGCCCGATGGCGAATTTCGCTCCTTCATTTCCGCCGTCGGCCAGACGATCGGCTTTTCGACCCGGGCCTCCGGCTTTCTGTCGTCGACAAAGAGCCGACGCTCGGTGACAGGCGCCGCTTTGACAGGTTCAGGGCTGGCTTCGCCCCGAACAGGAGCCTCCGTCCTTGGCGGCCAGGGCCGCGGAGTGACCGCGCTCGGCTGCGCCGTGGCGGCTGTTGGGGCGGGCGCGACATATGTGGGCGCCGGGTTCGGTGCAGCGCCGACGGCCGACACCGGTCTTGCCACGACCGGTCCCTGAAGGGGCGTAGGCGCCGCGGTAGGGCGGTTCGCATTGTCTCTGGCGTCGGTTGCCGCCGCTCTTCTTATTTGATCCGCCACCCCGTCGATCTCCCTAACGGCACGATCCAGAACGTGCTCATGATGGTCAAGCTTGCGCAGAAACTCTCGCCGGGCCTGGTCGGCATCGGGTTTCTCCGACCCACCGCCATTGTTTTCGTCTACACGCGTCGCGCCGGCATCGCCGGTTTCCAAGGGCGCTTTCCAAGCCGGGCTGATGCGGTCGTTCATGAAAATCCTCTCGCGCTCCGATCAGGCGACCATGCTGTGCATGGGATCGACGCTGGCCGTGTCGATTGTGTGCAGTCCCGGGTTTGGCGAGATCTGGTCAGGCTGCTGGCCGTGATCCGGAGCGAGCATGTCGTCGCCGAGGAAGACGACGGCCTCGCTGACCAGCGCATCCGGATTTTGACTTTCGAGATAGGGGTCGTTCTTCACCAGCTCGGCCTGGATGAGCACTTCGTCCGAATAGACGCCGCCGCCGGCATAGATCGTCTTGCCGGTGTCGACGTCGACGATCCCAGCGTAGTTGAGCAGGGCGTTCGAGCCGGTGGTAATCGTCCAATCCGCATCCGGACGGGCGGTGAGTGCGTTCATCGCCAGCGTCACCTGGTCGTTGTCACCCAGAATGTTGGTCTGCTGGATGTAATTGAGGCTGATGAGATCGCCTGAAATATAGAGCACCCTGATCCCATGAAGCCCGGCAAAGGCGGGATCGTGCAGGAAATCGGCGGATGACGGCTTGTTGCCTTGAGACAGATCCTGCAGGGCGGAGAGATAGCCTTCCGACAGAGGGCCGACCGGACCCGCGGTGCCCGCTTCGACGATCCCGGCGTAGTTCCAAAGCAGGTTGCCGCCGGTCGAGACCGCGCCGGCGCCGCTTGTGTGGAACCCGCCGACAGCACCTATCAGATCGTTGTCGAGCAGGATGTTCGTCTGCTGGATGATGTTGGCGTCGAAGACGCTGCCGCCGACGAATATCAGATCGTATCTGTATCCCAACTCCAGCAGGGACACTTCGTTGGCCGCCGTATTGTCGCCGGCAACGATCGACAGCTTGGAGCCCGAAGCCGAGACGATGGCCGTGTCCTGATCCGACATGAAGGTGAACTGCTGCAACCAGTTCACCATCATGAGATCACCCTTCACCTCGGTGATCGCCCACACCGAGGGGAAGCCAGCGGTGTCGGCGTGCGTCGTTTCGGCGGCTGCCGGCTCGACATGCTTGAACATCGCGATGTTGAAGGCCTGTGTCGCATTCTGCTCGGGGTTGCCGCCGCCGAGGGCCGCGCTGACGAGGTCGCTGTCGTAATAGGCGTTGGTCTGGATGATGGCGTTGAGTTCGACATGATCGCCGGCGACCGCGAGCACCTCCGCCTGCAACCAGTTGCTGGTCACCACGGCGGAATTCACCAGCGTGTTGCTGCCGGTATCGAGGTCGACGGAAACGTCGATTGATACCGTGCCTTCGCCATGAGCGGTGCCGCCATCGACATCAACAGGACCGTTGGAGAGCTTTGGCTCATCGGCGGCCTCGGGCGCTGCGTCCTGGTTCGGCAGGTGATCCTTGAGAACAGGCGCTTCGTCCGCGATCACGCCATTGACGTAGATGCCCTCGAGCGCACTCGCCTTGGCGACGAAACTCTTGACGGAGAGGCCGTTCACCTCGGCCTCGCCGCCGGAAGCGTTGGCATTCAGTCTTTCGGCCGTGCTCGTTACCAGGATGGCGATCGCATCGCTTGAGCCGGCGACGTCCGTGTCGCCCAGCAGCGAAATTTGCTGCGCCGCATCGATCAGTTCGCCCATCGTGGCGCTGTCGTCGGCGTGCAGGCCCGATTTCAGGCCGTGCCCGCCGATGCTGATCGTATCGTTGTCGGAGAGTTCCGCCGTCTGGGCGCTGTAGACCACGACCGAGCCCGGTGGATTGATCTGCGGCGTCCCGGCCTGGGCCGCCGCCGTCTTGACCGCTCCGCCCTGCAGCGCGTTCTCGCTCACGCCACGGCCCAGAAATCCGCCGGAAATCGGATACTCGGGGAACGCCACGCCCGCATATCCATCCGGTGTCGGCATGTAGATATCCGGCGCGAGCGGCTTGTAGGGGACGTCGGGGTTGAAGTCGTCGAGATCGTAGGGCGCCTGCACCTTGACCGGCGCTGACACAAGCTCTTTCGGGTCTTTGTGGATTTCGCGGTCGGGATCGAACTTTTCGTGCACTTCGCGCAGCCGCGCCTCTTCGGCGGTGAGTTCGAACAGACCTATGAAATGGGCAATGGCCTCGGTGATCTTTGCAGAATACAACGTCAGGCCCTCCTCCTGTCGTCGGCAGTCCCCGTTGGCGCAACGGTTCGTGCCGAACTGCGCGGGAGGTTTCCCGCGCAGTCCTTTTCAAGCCGATTCCGCGACATGCGGTTCGACATCGCCTGATCGATCAGGTGTTGTCGTCGTCGCCGACAGCGGTTGTCGTGTAGTCACCACCGACGACTGTCATGTCGATCGTGTTGCCCTGGAGGTTCGCACCGAGCACGATCTGCTGGTTGAAGGCATTGGTGTCGATGACGGCATCTGCCGAAGCCGAGGAGAGCCCCTCAACGAAGCTGTCATCACCATTGTACGAGCCCCACATGCCAGCGCTGCCACCCGCGCCGCCATCGCCATTCGTTGCAAAGCCACCGGCACCGCCGGCACCGCCGTCGCCGCCAAAGGCGTGACCACCATAGGCGTCGCCACCGTCGCCGCCCGCAGCCCACGAACCCGTCAGCGCAAGGCCGCCAAGGCCATGGCCACCGGTTGCAGCGCCGCCCGTGCCGTCGCCGCCGGTCGCATCACCGCTGGCTCCGCCTGTCGCAAAGGCATCGCCGCCGGAACCACCGGCGCCACCGATACCGGCACCCGCACCGAAACCGGCGCCTGCACCGAGGCCTGCACCAAAGCCGTCGCCACCGTCGCCGGAGTTGCCGGCGTTACCGCCATTGGCATCACCGGTATCGCCGACCGCGACACTGTTGCCGCCATTGCTGTCGCCACCGTCGCCACCAAAGTTCAGGATCGGCAGGACGAAGCCGCCGGCGTCGCCGCCGTCACCGGCGTCCGAGGCTCCGGCCGGGCCGCTGGCTACGTCGCCGCTGGTCCCGCCGTTGCCAGCGCCATTGCTGCCGCCGTCACCGCCGGCTGCAGCACCGACGCCGAGGCCGACGCCAAGGCCGAGACCGACGCCGAGGCCCGCACCGCCGGCCGCACCGGCACCAGCCGTCGCGGCTGCACCGGTTGCGTCACCGCTGCTGGCCGAACCGCCAACACCGACGCTGGCTGCGATGCCACCGAGCCCGGCACCGCCGGTCGCATCGGCATTGTTGTCTGCGTCGCCGCCGTCACCGTCGCCAGCGCCGGCAAAGCCGCCGACCGTATGGCCGCCATCACCGCCGTCGCCACCATTGGCGTAGGCCTTGCTTCCGCCTTCACCGCCGTCCGCACCGGCGCGGATGCCGTCGCCCGAATGTGCGTCCCCGGCATTGGCGTCGCCGTTCTGGTTGAGCGTACCGCTGTTGTTGATGTCCGACGCACTGTCGTCATCCGACATGATGGCGTTCTGGCTGAAGACGTTGGCAACGTTGCTGTTGCCGTTCATCGAGCCGTTCAGGATGTCCTTGAAGCTCGTGTTCGCCATGCCGTGGATATTCGAGTGGTCGATATCGGCGAAGTCGTCGTCCGACGGCTTGTAGCCGCTGAGGTCGAGATCGACATCCACATCGACGGTCGTCTTGCTGTCGACATCGACGTGGCTGCTGTTTTCGTTGAGGTTGGCATTCAGATTGGCGTTGCCGTTGCCGTTCAGGTTGGCGTTGCCATTGCCGTTCAGGTTGGCGTTGCCGTTACCGTTCAGGTTGCCGTTGCCGTTGGCATTACCATTGGCGTTGCCGTTGCCATTCAGGTTGCCGTTGCCGTTCAGGTTGCCATTGTAGGATTCGCTGTATTGCGACTGGCCCTGATCCTGGCCCTGGCCCTGATCTTGTCCCTGGCCCTGGTCCTGGCCTTGTCCCTGGCCTTGTCCTTGACCCTGAAGCTGGCCCTGCAGCTCCGCCTGCAACTGTCCCTGACCCTGGCCTTGTCCCTGGTCCTGGTCTTGATCTTGAGACTGGCTGTCATCCCATGGCCACAGGATATTCTTGTCCTTGCTCATAACGATCACCTCAAGTTGAGGCCGCGACAGCCGAGCCGCATTCTTCTCATACGCGGATTTGGGCCATGCGCGGGCTACGTGTTGAACTTAGTGAACTTCGTGAAGTGGTTTCCTCCGGGCGCCTAGTCGCCCTCATGCCGATATCTTCGATCGCTTTTTTCTTGCCTCTCCCCTTACTGGGCCGAGAGGACCGGAACAGGTACCCAACTGGGCATTTCCATTCGATGCAGTGCTCGCCCTTAGGGGCCTGTTTGCGTCCTGCTCGCCGGTTGCAGGGGGGAGTCTGTCTAAAACCGACACACATTGTAAGTTGTCAGTTCGGGCTAACCTTCGCGGGCTAGCGACAGGCCCCTGAAATCTTCACCCGTGGGTTAGGTAAAATGTGGCTATCAACCTGCGGCTGGCCGCGACCAAACAGCGGTCCAACCGCTGCTTTCCGGGGCCTGCTCGTCCGTCGCGAGAACAAATTTACTGCCGGCAGGAATGCGGTATTCTGGAAGAACGGATTGGCGATTGGCGAGCGTTGGCAGGAGCCCATGGCGAGATTTCACGAAATCCTACTGTTGATCGGACAACTCAACTATACGTGGACCAACACCGAGAGTTTGCTGATCTATCTGATCGCCGGCCTTGCCCGCGTGGACAAGGAAACCGCGATCGTCATCTTTCTCACGCTCAACACCACGCGGGCCCGCATCGAGCTCGTCGAGCGGCTGACCAAGATGGGCAAGACACCGGCCGTCCAGCGCCAGGAGATCCTGGCGATCACCCAGCAGCTGGGCCGGCAGGCGAAACTGCGCAACAAATACAGTCATTGCATCTACTCCTTCGACGAAACCGGCGATCAGGCGAGCACGCAGCTGATGGCGATCTTCGACAGCAAGGATACGATCAAGTACGGCAAGATCGAACAGATCAACGATGCCGAGATCGCACGGATCAACGAGGTCATCGAGCAGTTGCAGGAGGTCAACCGGGACATCTGGGCGATCGTCGATCGCTATTCCTTCCCGCGTTAAGCGGCGATCCCCGGCGAGACGCGCCACAGTCGTCGCCGGGCGACCACGCGGCATGGTTTCCGGACGTCCACAATTCAACCGCAATATCGGGCCATCGCATCGAGAGGGCGATGCGGAGGCGATGTTCGATGGACAAATGGACGGGCGAAGAGCGGTTTACCAGCCGCGAAGCACGCATCGACGCTACCGCCCACCGCCTGCTCGACAGGCTTCCGGCCAGCGGCATCCTCGGCGGACTGACCGAGTTTCTCGTCTTCGGCATCAAGCAGGCCTTCGCCTGTGTCTTCGGCGGCGCGATGCTCGGCCTCATGCTGGCTACACGGCTGTGGTGGCCGGAGGATATCGGCCTTGCCCGCTACGACTTCCTCTTCCTGGCCGCGCTTCTCATCCAGTTCGCGCTTATCGCCTTCAAGCTCGAGACACTCGCCGAAGCCAAGGTCATCCTGATCTTCCACATCGTCGGAACTCTGATGGAGATCTTCAAGACGTCGGTCGGGTCCTGGGTCTATCCCGAGCCGAATCTCTTCCGGATTGGTGGCGTGCCGTTGTTTTCAGGCTTCATGTACGCCGCCGTCGGCTCCTATCTCGCCCGCGTCACCCGCATTCTCGACATGCGATACAGCAACTATCCTCCGCTCGCTGCGACCTTGCTCCTGGCGTTGGCGATCTACGTCAATTTCTTCAGCCACCACTACATCATCGACCTGCGCTATCTCCTGTTCGGCGCCACCGCAATTCTCTTCCTGCGCACCACGGTGCACTACCGCGTCTTCCGGTTCCGCCATCGCATGCCGCTGCTTTTGGGCTTCCTGCTGGTCGCCCTGTTCATCTGGTTTGCCGAAAACATCGGCACCTGGTCACGCGCCTGGATATACCCTTCGCAAGCGGCGGGCTGGTCACCGGTTTCGCTGCAGAAGCTCGGCGCCTGGTACCTGCTGATGATCCTGTCCTTCGTCCTGGTCACGCTCGTGCACCGCCCGAAGCGACAGCCCGACACCGCAGATGCACGCGTGGCGGACATCCTGGCGCCAGCTACGGAGATCGGCGGCAAGGCTGCCGGATAACGTGCGCCGCAATCCCGCTCCGGTCCGGCTTGGCCCGCTCGAGGCCGAAGAACGGCTGTGAAGAGTTGCAAATCGCCCCTCCCTGGCAAACCATACCGAATCAACCGCTCTACAGCGCCGCGCGTCTGATCAGACGCGCAAAGGTCGCTGTAGCATTTTGAATTGCTGCATGTTTTTGTCCTTTAGTCGGCTACGATCAAAGGAAACATGCAGTAGCAACGGAGAGACACATGCGGCGTTTCTTTCTTTGCCTGCTCGCCTTCGGCGTCCTCGTCGCCGTTTCCCTCGTCATCCTGCCGAGTTTCGTTTCGAGTGACTGGATGCGTGCGGAACTCGCGCGGCAACTCTCCGGCGCAACCGGAAGTACGATCGCGCTGAACGGCCCGGTCAGGCTTTCGGTCGTTCCCCATCTGGCGGTTGTCGCCGAAAACGTCGCGCTTGAGGCCGACGGTGTGACGGCACGAATTGACGCGGTTGCCGGTTCCGTAACAGTCTCATCGCTCTGGTCGGAGCGCCTGCACATCCGAGAGGTCCGGCTGACGCGCCCGGTGGTGACGATACGCCAGAGCGCGGATTCCGTTGAGGATTCCGTTGAGGATGTCATCGCTCAATCCGAGAGCGGCGGCGAAACGCAGCCGAAGGTCGCTGACCCGCTCGCCGCCCTTGTCGCCTTTCTCGAACGCAGCGCAATCGACAGTGTGTCGATCGATAAAGGCATCCTCGAGAAGGAGGACGCGACTGGCGCGACGCAGATCGCAAGCGATCTCGATCTCACGCTCGCCGTTCCCGACATCGACGGTGAATTGTCGCTTTCGGCCGGTGCCGGCGTCGAAGGGCGGCGCTACGAACTCACGCTCGCCGTTTCACCGCTCCGCCCGCTGCTCGAACGCAAGCCGGCCGAGCTCGACATCTCGCTCAAAACCGACCCGGTGCTCGCGCCCGGCCTCGACGAGGTGAAGGCAAACGGACAGGTGGCGCTCAATGCCAACGGCAGCTACCAGATCCGCGGCGGAAAGCTGCTCCTGGGCGAGGAGGCGCTCGGCCTCGACGCATTGTACGTCCCCGGGAGCCGCCCGCGTTTCCTCGCCGACCTCAGCGCCGACCGGCTGGACATCGGCGCGTTTTCGGCAACTGGATCCTCGACCGCGTCCCAATCCGCGGGGCAATCCGAAACGACCACAAAACCGGCCTCGGCAGGCATCGAAGCGCTTGCCGGCTTCGACGCGGATATCAGCGTCAATGTCGGCGCACTGACGCTCGGCGAGATTTCCGCCTCCGACGTCGCGTTGACCGCGACGCTCAAGGACGGGCTCTTCACCGGGAAGCTCGCGCATCTCGGCATCGACGCCGGAGGACTGTCAGCCGATATCGAGACCGATGTGCGCAAAAGCCCGCCGACGTTTCAGGGGCGCATCGTCAGCAACGGCCTCGACATTGCGAAGCTGGCGAACCTTGCCGGGCAATCCGTGCCACTCACCGGAACCCTGACCACGGACACCGGTTTTGCATTTCGCGGCGTGGATACCGCGTCCCTGCGCCAGACGATCAACGTGGCGGGCGTCGCCAATCTTCAAAACGCCACCCTGATCGTGCCCGGGATTGCCGATGCTTCGATGTCCGAGGTACGGACCAAGAAACTCGCCATCAAGGTCGATGGTCTCGGCAAGCCCGCGCGTCTTGCAGGCGATATCGCCTGGCGTGGGAAATCGGCGACCGTCGACCTGCAGACGCCCCTCCCCGATCTGATTTCGGCAGCCGGGTCCGGGACGGGAGACATCCCTCTGACGCTGGCCTTGCGCATGAAGGAGGCGGCGCTGGCGCTTGAAGGCAAGCTGGCTCTTACGGGCGGATATGCAGGCAAGGTGAATTTTTCGACGCCGGACCTCGGAGCACTGCTTGCCTGGGCGGGTCAGGGCGGTGGCGACAGCATCGATCAGTTCGCCTTCAACGGCAATCTCAGCGCGAGGCCCGACGGCATTTCGTTTGACAACGCCGCGCTGTCCGTCAATGGCGTCGAGGCCAATGGCAGCGGGGCGGTAGAGCTCGGGAGCCCGCTGAAGATCTCGAGCGCACTGCGGTTTGCCGAACTTGATCTGGCGCGACTTGCAGGCGCGCCATCGGCTGCCCCGCGCTCCAACGCCAAGGCCAAGGCCGGCAACGGGCCGGTGGCCGACGCCCCCCTCGACCTGTCTTCGCTCCGCTCGATCGAAGCGTCCATCAAGGTGGATGCCGAGAAGCTCGGATACGGTCGCGTCTTTGCCGGCCCCGTCGCAACGACGCTGGTGGTGTCCGGCGGCGTGGCAAACCTCGATCTGCCCGAAAGCCCCTTCTATGGCGGCAAGGCAGCGGCGAGCTTGCGGGCGGACGGATCGGGTTCCGAGCCGTCGATCACCGTGAAGGCATCCATTTCCGGCGCCTCGTCGGCTCCGCTTCTGGCCGATCTCGCCAATTTCAAGCATCTCGAAGGTGCGCTGGAAGCCAAGTTCGATATTGCGGGCGCCGGCGGCACCACAGGAGCGCTGAAACGATCGCTGCAGGGCACGGCCAATGTGCGGTTTTCCGACGGCGCGATCCGCGGCATCGACGTTGCGGATGTCTACAACAACCTCGTCGGCCTGATGTCGTCGGGTTTCAAGCAGAACGACAACACGGCGACGGGTTTCACGGAGCTCGGCGCGTCGTTCGCGATCGAGAACGGCATCGCCCGGACCGATGACATCAAGATGATCGGCCCGCTCGTGCGCATGAGCGGCAGCGGCCAGGCAAACATTCCCGACGATCAGTTGAACTTCCGCCTCGATCCGCGCGTGGTCGCTTCCCTGCAGGGCCAGGGGGGCGACATTGCGACCGAAGGCATCGGTGTTCCCGTCGTCATCGAGGGTTCGTTTGCCGCGCCGCGCATCTACCCGGATCTCTCCGGACTGCTGAAGGACCCCGATGCAGCGCTTTCGGCCCTGAAGAAATTCGGACTGCCGACCGACAAGCTGAAGCTTGACGAACTGCTGTCGAAAGGCGGCAAGAGCGGGGCGCTGCGCGACATCATCGGCGGCGCGCTCGGCAAACCGCCCAAGGCCGATGACGGCGCAGTCTCGATCGAGCAGATCATCGGCGGCAAGGGAGCAGAAGCCGGCGAAGCGCCTCCCCCTCAACCAGCCGACGAACAGACGTCGCCCGACACGGCAACCGAGCAGCAGCCCCCGGAGGCGGCAGAGCAGGATCAACAACCGCAGGCGGACCAGCCGAAGGAAGAAGGCGGCGCGCTCGGCAAGCTGTTCAACCAGATTCTTCAATAGCAGAATCGGAATACCCAGGCCGGGGCAAAACAACATCCGGCCGCGCTTCCATTCCGGGCCGGCGGTGCTAAACGTATCGGCCGCTTTGCTTCGAGGAACACCATGCGACACGATCCCCTGTTCGAGCGCCTTTGGGACGGCAGCGCCCCGATGGAAGAATGGACGTCTGCGGTTTCGCACGGCGCCATCACCAAGGTCAGCGACAACATCATCACCGTCCACACGACCTATTTCTGTGGCAGTGTGACGGCGATCCGGACAACAGAAGGACTGGTGCTGATCGACACCGCAAAGCCGGACACCGCCAGCCGGACGCTCGACATCGTGCGCTCCTGGGACGACAGCCCGATCCACACCGTCATCTTCACCCACGGCCACATCGATCACACAAGCGGGATCACCGTGATCGACGCGGAGGCGGATGCGCGCGGCCTGCCGCGGCCACGGATCGTCGCGCACCGCAACGTCAAGCGGCGCATGGACCGTTACGAGGCCTCCCATGGCTTCAACAGCATCGTCCAGGGCCAGCAGTTCAACATGCCGGGCTACGTCTACCCGATCGGCCAGAGGCAGCCCGATATGGTCTATGACGATGCCCTTTCCCTTTCGATCGGCGGAGAACGGATCGAGCTGTTCCACGGCCGCGGCGAAACGGACGACGCGACCTTCGTCTGGCTGCCGGAGCAACGGGTGCTCGCGAGCGGCGACTTCGTCATCTGGGTATTTCCCAATGCCGGCAACCCACGCAAGGTGCAGCGCTATGCGGCGGAGTGGGCGACCGCACTGAGGCGGATGCAGCAGCTCCGCCCGTCGATCCTCATTCCCGGCCATGGCCCGGTCGTCTTTGGCGCGGAGCGCGCGGCTCAGATGCTCGGCGACGGCGCCGAGCCCCTCGAGCATCTCGTCGGCGAGACGCTTGCGCTGGTCAACAGGGGCGCGACGCTGAACGAAGTCCTGCACACAGTGAAGGTGCCGGCCGCCACTCTCGACAAGCCGTATCTTATTGCGAAATACGATGATCCGGAGTTTCTGGTCCGCGCCATCTATCACTTCTATGCAGGCTGGTTTGACGGTAACCCCGCCCATCTCAAGCCGGCGCGCGCAGCGGATCTTGCGTCGGAGCTGGCCGAACTCGCCGGCGGCGCCGACAAGCTCGGCGAGAGAGCCGCCGTCCTCGCCAAAACCGGACAGTTGCGTCTCGCACTTGAACTGGTCGAGCTCGCCAGCGCCGCAGCGCCGGACGATCCCGGCATCCAGGCCACACGCGCCGCCGTTCTCAGGCAAAGCATCGAGGCCGAGAGCACCCTCATGGGCAAGGCATTTCTGGCGGTCTACGCACGCGACGCCGAGGAGCGATCCAAGGGTTGAGCATCCCCGGGCCATGGGGGCCCCTGGTGTGTGCACATGGGCGCACGCCGTGCTGCCAACCAGGCGCTTCGCGCGGCAGTCCTTAGAAGCCGAAGGCCTGCTGCGCGGGTTCGGGCGGTCCGAGGCGAACACCCTCCAGTTCCAGCATGCGGGTTTTTGCGGTCGAACCGCCCGGCGCCGAGAAGCCGCCAATCTTGCCGCCGGCCGCAAGCACCCGGTGGCAGGGAATGATCAACGAAACCGGGTTCCTGGCCATTGCCTGCCCGACATCGCGCGCGGCTTCCGGCCCGGCACCGAGCTCCTTTGCCAACGCACCATAGGTGGTCGTCTGGCCCCAGCGCAGTGCGCGTGCAGCGGCATAGATCCGCATAAAAAACGCGTCCTGCCCGTCAAGATCGACCTTGAAGCCGGAAAAATCGACTTCGGCCCCCTCGAAGTACCGCCGGACCGCATCGACCACGTCGCGGATCTCGGCTGTCGGTGGCGAGGGCGCGGCGTCCGGAACGCGCCGCAGCAGCAATCGTTCGGTCGCCTCGGCCGCACGGGTCGGCAGCTGAAACCGCGTGATGCCCACGTCGTTCCAGGCGATGCCGCAATAGCCGGCAACGGTATCAAAGACGAAATAGTGATGTCTTGCCTGGCCCATCGACCCAGCCTCCGCCGATACGTTTCCAACAAAAATCGTGCGATCCGGGCCGGAATTCAACCCGTTTCCTGCCTGACACAGATCTTTCCCGACGCCCTGCGGTCGGCGCCGGTGCTGGCGGCGGTCCCACCATTTGCGAAAGCTTTACGGTTCTTCGGCAATGGTTCCCGCCACAACCAGGAGGTTAGAGTGGGCCCGCTGCATACCCCGACGATCATGTTCAGCTCGTTTGCGACGCTGCTCATCTTCGGCGCTTTTTTTGGCCTTGCCTGGTGGCAGGAACGTAGGAGCCTCGAACTCCTGCTCTGGTCGTCGGCCTTCTTCACCGGCGCGATCGGCTTCGTGCTTCTGGCCGTGCGTGGGGACGGCTACCAGTTCGTCACCATCTCGCTCGGCAATGCGCTTGCGGTCCTGGCGCTTTCGATGATCTGGCTCGGCTTGCGCGCCTTCGACGATCGGTCGCTCAAGATCGTCTGGGCCCTGGCCGGCCCGATCCTCTGGATCGCCGTTACCTACTTTTCCGACCACTTTCGCGACAGCGTGACCAGCCGGATCGTGCTCTACTCGGTGCTGATCTTCGTATACTCCGCGCTCGTCGCCTTCGAAGTCTTGCGATCCGACAATTTCCTGAAGCTGCCAAGCGCCTATATCGTCGCTTTCGTCTTCGTCAGCCATGGCGTGTTCTATCTCATCCGCATCCCGCTCATCCTGTTGTGGCCACTCGCCGGTAACAGCGCCTCGGGAACGCAGCAGCCGCTGTGGTATCAGTTCGTGACCTTCGAGCTGTTCCTGCATTGCCTGGCGGGCGGCTTTGCCTTTTTCGCGCTGGTGAAAGAACGGACGCAGCAGCGCTACAAGCGTGCATCGGAGACGGATGCCCTGACAGGTGTCCCGAATCGCCGCGCATTCCTGGATCAGCTCGACCAGCATCTGGCGACGACCCCGACCGGAGGGGCATTTCTCTATCTCGACATCGATCACTTCAAGACGATCAACGATCGCTTCGGCCATGCGGTCGGCGACGAGGTGCTCATCGATTTTGCCGACGTTGTTTCCAGAAGCGTGCCCGGCGGCGCCTTCGTCGCTCGCCTCGGCGGCGAGGAGTTCGCCGTCTGCCTCCCCGGCTCTGGCGGCAAGAAGGCGATCCTCCTCGCAAACGACATCCGCGCCGTCTTCGAAGGACGCCGGTTCGTCACCCCCAAGGGCGTTCTGTCGGCAACGGTCAGCATCGGCATCGCGGAAATGGCGGGTCGGTCGACATCGCACGAGATCATCTGCGCCGCCGACGCCGCGCTTTACGCGGCAAAGGCGGCCGGCCGCAACAACGTGTGGTCGATCGAGAACAACGGTACCCCACAGTTTGCCGCCGGCCCGGACCACCGCGATCTGTCATCAAACCGGCCAGCGCAGCTGTCCCTGCGCACATCGGGCGGCACTGCTGCGCCAAGACAGTCCGCTTTCCCTTGACGCGTTCTGTCTCCGGCTCCCCACTCGCGGTTGCCGATAACGTTGCTGGCGGTGGAAACGGCAACCTCGATCAGTTGGCGCGTTTCACCATTGCAAGCGAAGCGGCGGACAACAGGAGGGCGCCGCCGCACCCCTTTTCCATCCAGCGGCGCATGGAGGATGCCGCAAACTGCGTGGTCTTGAAGCCGACGAGGGCGTAGCCGAACATGACCGCAAACTCGACGACGGAAAACACTACCGTCAGCGCCAGGAACTGTGGGACCTGCGCTTCTGCCGGATTGATGAACTGCGGCAGCAGTGCGGAGAAAAACAGGTAGGCCTTCGGGTTGGTGATCGCCACGATCATGCTGTGGCGGCAGATGGATAGCGCGGTCTCCTGGCGAACCGGGCTGGCGTCGCCCAGGGTCTGCATTGTGTCGCGGCGGCCGGGCTTAAGCATCTTGTAGCCGAGCCAGGCGAGATAGGCGGCGCCCGCATATTTCACGACGGAGAACCAGAATTCCGAGGCAGCAAGAAGGGCGCCGAGACCGGCCGCCACCGCCAGGATGAGAAAGAAATCCGAGATGAGGACGCCGACCATGCCGGCAATCGCTTTTTTCATGCCGAAGCGCGATCCGTTGGCCATGGCCAGGATGACGTCCGGCCCCGGTGTGACGACGGCGACAAAGGTGACGACCGCAAATCCGGCCAGTGTCCCAAGTTCCATGAACGCGTTCCTCCCTGCCCGTCGATCTTTGGCGATTCAACCGGGCGTGTAAAGCGCCAATCCTTCACCGGAAAAATTGCGCGTTGCGTACTGGAACCCGCCCATCGAAGGTGATCGGGACGGCTGCCCCGGACCGGTCGTCGACGGCGTGAATGTGGAGATGCGGCTCGGTACTGTTGCCGGAATTGCCGACCTCGCCGATCGGCATCCCCGTGACGAGCCGTGCGCCGATCGCCGCCACGATGCTACCCTCACGCAGATGCGCAAGCTCCACCCTGATGCCGTCGCACGAGAGGATCACGTGGTTGCCGGCCGCATTTTTTCGATCGGTCATCGGCGGCGACAAATCCGGAAATCCGTCGACCGCGGCGATCACGGTTCCCTCGCACGGACTGACCACGGCCTTGCCGAAGATGGCGTAGCGCGACGGGTCCTTTGGCAGCAGGCCGGCCGCACGAAAGCCGGCGCCGTTGACGGCGGTGATATCGAGAGCGTGGCGTTGCGCGGGGTGATCGCTGTGATGGTTGAGAACGGCGATACCCCCGCCTTGCGCAATGACGAAGCGCCCGCCGGCAAGCGGAAACGAAAGCGCGCGGGCCCCCTCGTGATGACCCATCCCGGCGACGACGTAGGCGAGCGCCGCGCCGAAGATCAGGAGCGAGAGCGCTGTCGTGGCGAGCCTGGCATCCAGCGACCCTCGGTCCCCGGCAAACCACGGCCGGCCGCGATGGCGAACCAGTGAAACACCAGCTGCTGCCAGCGCAAGACCGGCGAGGCCAGGGCGCGTCCAGACGCCCGAGACATCCCAGCGGCCAAGGATCAGGATCAAGCCGATGACCGCCGCGGTCTCCGAGAGCACGAGCAGCCAGGTGAGACGGGTCGGCGCATCGAGCCGCCACAGACGCCAGATGAAGGACAGCGGCAGCAGCACGAACAGGGCAGAGAGGAAACCGATAATTGCAATCATGAGGATCTCCTTGCCCGCAGCACTTGTAGCGTCCTCATGTAGGCGCTGTTTACACGAGTGAAAAATAGGGATATTTTTTGTCCTTAATAGATGCGATTTGGCATCTGCCGGACGGAACCATGATCCTTAAAAGCCAAGTCGAATGGGCGCTTCACTGTTGCGCCATTCTCGCCGGCCTGCCCGAAGGCCGGTATCTGTCGACCAAGGCGCTGGCGGAGTTCCACGGGCTGCCGAAGGAATATCTGTCCAAGGCACTGCAGAGCCTTTCCCAGGCCGGCCTGGTCGACACGACCCTTGGGCCTTCCGGCGGATACCGGCTGGCGAAAGCGCCGACGGATCTGACCTTTCTCGATATCGTCGAGGCTGTCGAAGGCAAGACGCGCACATTTGTGTGCACCAACATCAGAGCCAACAATCCCTGTCGTGCGCCCGGCTATTGCGAAAGCGGGCCTTGCGCAGTGGCGCGCATCATGTGGGAGGCGGACGAGGCCTGGCGCGGCAAGCTGCGCAGCGTGCGCCTGTCCGATCTTGTCGACACGCTGTCGAAGGAAATCCCCGCAGAACTCTGGAAAAAGAGCTTCGAGTGGGTGCTAGGGCGCGCCGGATGAGGGCAAGCTGACCTGCGTCGCTGCCATCGGCGCATAGAGATAGGCTTGAGCCGGCGGAGCCAGCGAAAGACCACCTTGCCGACATTGCTCGTGAACACGCGTTATCACTTCGTTTCGGGCCGGCGTCCTTTCCGCCGGGCTCTTCACGCGAAACTGCAGCTCGACCTCGATCGCCACGCAATCGATCGTCTTCAGGGCGACGACCGGCATCGGGTCATGGACGATGCGCGCGCAGGCCAGAAGTGCGGCCTGCATCACCTGCTCGACCTGTTCAGGCGAACGGTCCGGCAGGACGCGAACGAGCAACGGAACCTGGTGCGTTTCGTCTGGCCGGCTCAAATTGGTGAGCCCGACCTTGGCGAGCGCGCTGTTGGGCAGGACCACGACGTTGTGCGCGCCGGTCAGGAGGAAGGTCGAGCGCCAGTTGTTCTCGATCACGCGCCCCTCCGTCCCGTCGCTGAGCGCGATCCAGTCGCCGATGGCAAAGGGACGCCCCACCGTCAGCGCGATTCCGGAAAACACGTCGCCAAGCGTGTTTTGGAGCGCCAGCCCGAAGATGATTGCAACAACGCCCGAGGTCGCGACCAGCGTGCCGATCGGAGCGTTGAAGACGAAGCCCAGGATCGAGAGCGCCACGCCGAGATAGACGACGGCGACGACAAGGTCCTGCAGCAGACGCGCCTCCTTCGGCCGCTTTTCCAGGACGATGTAGATGCGAACGAAGCCGATCAGCGACCAGGCAAGATGCGTCCACCATAAGACCCGGGCAGAGGTGGCGAGAAGGGCGGCAGCGCCCCGAAACTGCGCGTCGCCGCTGCGATGCGGCACCAGCCCGGCAACGATCATGACCGTCGTCATGACGCAGAAGAAGACGATCTGGACGACAAGCCTTGCCGTGGGACGGCCACGCCCTTGCAGATGCCAGACAGCGATGCCGGCAGCGCCAAGAAGGTTGATCAGGATGAGCGGCAGCGGCAGATGGCCGGCGTACATGACATGCTCCATCGGGTTCGCAGGCGAAGAAGGACCGGCACGGCACAGGCGGCAAGCCGGCCCTTCCCCAAGTTCCCTATTTCAAGGGATAGGTCAGTTCCTTCTGGGCGGTGTCGACGACGAAGACAGCGAGCAGCTTGGCGGGCTTCGTCTTGCTTCCGTTTGCGCTGACACCGTGGCGGTCGCCGGGCATCTCGGAGAAATTCTCGCCAGCCTTGTATTCCTTGACCGGGCCGTCATTGACCTGGCTGAGGATCGAGCCTTCCAGCACCGTTGCGTAGATGAAGGCGGTGCTCGGATGGGTGTGGCCTTCCGACGAGCCGCCCGGCCCGTATTCGACCAACACGCCCTTGATGCTCTTGCCCGGCACGTTCGGCAGTTCGTGCTCATAGACGAGCGAGACCTTGGCGGCTTCACCGGCCTCGGCCATGCCGGCCAGGGCCGCGGCGATCACGCATGCGGAAACGAGGGACCTGATCATGTCGAAAATCCTTTCAGATGCGGTTTGGGCGCAAAGCGCCTGCTTACTTGCGGGGGGCCGTGGCGAACCAGTCCTTGAAGGTGATGCGGCCAAGGCGCGGGTTGTTGTCGGAGACGAGCGAACCGTCATCGAGCCTTGCGCCGAAATACCGGGCCTCGGGATCAGGCTCGACCTTGCGGCTGTCACCCATCGCCCGGAGATAGCGGGCGACGAGATCACTGAGGCGCACGCGCTCGGGGCCAGCGATCTCGATCGTACCGTTGACGGGGGCGTCCAGCGCCACCTCGGCCATGGCATCGGCGACATCGTCAGATGCGATCGGCTGCACATAGGCCGGCGACAGATAGACCCTGTCGCCGACGGTTCCCGATTGCGCGATGCCGCCCAGAAACTCCATGAACTGGGTGGAGTGCACGATGGTATAGGGGACGCCGCCGGCCTTGATCAGCTTTTCCTGGGCGAGCTTGCCGCGGAAATAGCCGCTTTCGAGCAGCCGCTCGGTTCCCACGACCGAAAGCGCGATGTGATGCCTGACGCCGGCTGCCTTTTCGGCGGCGAGCAGGTTGCGCCCGGAGGTCTCGAAGAACTCGAGCACCGCCTTGTCCTCGAACGAAGGCGAATTGGCGAGATCGACGACGACGTCGCAACCGGCCAGCGCCCCGGCGAGGCCCTCGCCCGTGATTGTGTCGACGCCCGTGTTCGGTGAGGCGGCGACCACCTCATGTCCACGCCTTCTCAGGCGCTCGACCGTCTTGGAACCGATCAGGCCGGTCCCGCCGATGATGACGATTTTCATGAGATCCTCCATTGCCGGCGGCTGTCGCCGCATCAGTTGAGCCCGGCCTTGTCGAGGCCGTAGAGCTTGTCGACCGAGCCGGGCACGGATTTGAAGGCGACGCCGACGCGGTTCCAGGCGTTGATGACCATGATGGAGAAGGTCAGGTCGGAGATTTCCTTTTCCGAAAGCTGGCCGCGCACCCGCTCGTACAGCTCCTCGGGAATGCCGCCTTCCGGCAGCTTGGTCAGCGCCTCGGTCCAGGCGAGCGCTGCCCGCTCGCGCGGTGAAAAGAGGTTGGATTCACGCCAGATCGGCACGTGATAGAGGCGCAACTCGCCCTCGCCGTGGATCTTCGCCTCCTTCACGTGCATGTCGACGCAGAAGGCGCAGCCGTTGATCTGCGAGGCGCGCAGATTGACGAGATCGCGGATCGTCTGCTCGATGACGCTGTCCCTCAGGCTGAGGCTGAGGTCGGAGATCTTCTTGAAAAACTCAGGCGAGTGCTGGGCGTAGTTCAGGCGCTGTGTCATGGCTTTTCTCCTTATTAAGGACACTCAGTATCCTTATGGATACAAGATATCCTTAATATCTGGACAGTAAAGCGCCGTGGGCGTAAACTGGGCGCATAAGCCTTATGCCGAAACGTTTGGGGGAAGTCGGATGGACATCGTCTCTGCGCTCAGAACCTTCCTGCGCGTGGCCGAGACCGGCTCGTTCTCAGCCGCCGCGAACGACCTCGGATTGACGCAACCGGCGGTCTCGCGCCAGGTGTCAGCGCTGGAGGAGCACCTGAGCACGCGCCTCCTCCATCGAACGACCAACGCGCTGGCGCTCACGGCCGAGGGTGAACACATGATCCCGATGGCGCTGAAGGTGGTCGAGGCGGTCGATGCCCTGAGCGAGGCAAGCTGCGGCGAAGCCGCACTGGCGACAGGACGGGTACGCCTGACCCTGCCCGCGCCTCTCGGCCTCTATGTGAGCGATCGACTGAATGTCCTGCTTGAGCGACATCCGGGCCTTTCGGTCGAAATGATGTTCCGCGAAGGGCCGTCGGACCTGGTCGGCGAAGGCATCGACCTTGAGGTCCGGCTTGGCCCGGTCTCCGACAGCAGCCTGATGTGCCGGCGCATCGGCTGGACGACGGCATTTCTGGTCGCAGCACCAGGCTATCTCGAGCGGCGGCATACGCCAACGGCACCGCACGAGATCAGCGGCCACGAATGCATCTGCTACAGCCGCGCCGGTGACGGGCGCGCCTGGACCTTTTCCGATGGATCCGACGAGGTGTTCGTGCGCATCGCGCCAAGGCTGGTCGCCAACAATGCAGTGGCGGTGCACCGCGCGGTTCTGGCCGGCGGCGGCCTTGCAATCCTCTCGCATATCCTTGCTTCAGCCGACATCGAGGCGGGCCGGCTGGTCAACGTCATGCCGGACTTTCCGCCGGCGCGGCTGCCGATCAGTGTCGTCTATCCGTCACGTCGCAACATGCCGCTGAGGGTCCGCACCGTCCTCGACTTCCTCGTCGACGCCATCAGGGAGGACCCCCTGATGGCGTCCGCCGGCTAGAGCGTCCGGAAAAGTGTCTTGCGGTTTTCCGTGCGCATGTGCGTGACAACAGAGCGTTGGATCAAATCATGGTTCCGACAAAACAAGGACATGATCCAGTCGCGCCAGCCGCATGCTCAACGTGGCACCGCCGTTGCCCGCACGGGTACGCCGCCATAGGGCTTGATCTCCTTGAGGACGAACGTGGTCTGCATCTCCTTGATGCAGGGAAGCCGCCGAACGACCTTCATGGCGAAGTCCGAATAGGTGTCGAGATCGGCCGAAACCACCTGCAGCAGGAAATCGGCGTCCCCGGCAATGCTGTAGCAGGCAACGACACTGTCGAGCTTCATGACTTCTGCGGCGAAGGCTTCGGCTTCCGTCTCCGTGTGGCTGTCGATCTTCACCCGGATGAAGGCGAGCACGCCCAGGCCGATCTCGCGCCGATTGAGGACGGCCATGTAGCCCTGAATGACCCCGTCATCCTCCAATTGCCGCACCCGCCGCCAGCATGGCGAGGTAGACATGCCCACCGCGTCCGACAGAGCCTGGTTGCTCAGGCGGCCATCGCCTTGCAGCGCGGACAGGATTTTCACATCGGTGGCACTGAGCGGAGCCGGCATTTTCTACCTCCAGATTTCTTGTCTTAGGTAGATTTTACCAGAATTTCGGCTCCCTCCGCAACAATCGAAAGAACCTGCCGGGCATTCCAACCTATTCTCCCCCTCGCCAAACAGGGAGTGAACATCGTGCCTGAAGACATCCGCCTCGCCATCATCGTCAATCCCGATCTACCGGCGGGGCACCTCGCCAATACCGTCGCGGCCATCTCCATCGGCATCGGCGCCGCGCTGCCGGGCCTCGGCAACAGGCGCCTGACGGACAGCAAGCAGAACACCATCGACATCAGCTCCAACCGACCCGTTCCCATCCTGCAGGCCGACAGCCGGGCGATCGGCGCACTGCTCTTGAGGGCACTGCCGAAGGACGAGGACCGCGTCGTGGTGCCGTTTCCGGCTTTCGCCCGCATGCTGCACAGCTATGCCGATTATGAAGCGCAATTTGCAAACCGCGACCTTTCCGAGGAGATGATCGACGGCATTGGTCTCGCCGGCGCATCCAGGTGGGTCAAATCGCTGACCGGATCGCTGAAACTGCTGCGCTGATCGTCCGCCTCTCCGCCGGGCTGTCGTACGCACCACCGCATTGGTCGCGCCGGTGTACATTATTTTCACGCGACCAGACCAATACACGGAGTGGTGGCTGCACATTCGCAACACCTGCGATCATTTAACGCGGACACCCCGGGGTTTCCGCGCGGATTGCCTGTTGCAGCCTTGACGGCGCAGACCCCGCGGGAGAAGCTTTGAAAATCAGTTTCAGAACTGCCCCAAACACCCTCGGCTCGGCGGTCCCGCCTCTGCCGCAGCTGTTTCGCGCGATATCATACCAGTCGGGGGGACCGATGCGCTTGACCAATCAACGCCTCATCATGTTGATCTTCTTCCTGCAGCCGATCGCCTTCGGCGCGTGGCTGCCGCGCATTCCCGATGTGCAGCAAAGACTTGGGCTTGGACCGGCCGAACTGGCGATCGCATTGCTCGGGATGCCGGTCGGCATTCTCATGACGCTGCCGTTTGCCGGACGCCTGGTTGCCCGGATCGGCGGCCGCGCCACCATCCTCTACGGTTTCGTCGTCTTCCTGGCGCTCGTCTGGTTGCCGACATGGGCGACAAGCATCGAGCAGCTCTTCGTGACGCTCGCCATCGTTGGCGCGGCCCTGACGACGCTCGAGCTCGGCCTCAATGTCGAGGCCGACGCGATCGAGAAGCACTCCGGGCAATTGATCATGAGCACCTGCCACGGTTTCTGGAGCCTCGGCATCATGACCGGCACATTGGTCGGCGTCGGCTTTGCCGCACTTCAGATGGCGCCGGAATGGGCGGTGCCGATCACCGCCGCCGTGATGCTGCCGGTCAGCGTCTATGTCGCCACCAAGCTGCCGCTGTTGCAAAGCGCCGAAGCAAAGGGCGGTGACGCCGCGTCTTCGAGGCGGAAACTGCCGAGCTTGGCGCTTCTCGGCGTCTGCTTCTTCGTCTTCGGCATCACCATGACCGAGGGCGCCGTCGCCGACTGGTCTGCCGTGTTCCTGCGCGACGTTTTCGGTCTGTCCAGCGCCAGCGCCGGTTTCGGCTATTCGATCTTCGCTTTCATGGTGGCAACCGGTCGGTTTGCCGGCGACCGGCTGAAAGCGAGCTACGGACCGGTGGCGGTCGCCCGGGCTTGCGGCGTGGCCAGCATCTGCGGCTTGCTGCTCGTGGTCTCAAGCCCGGCGGCCTGGGCAGCACTGGCCGGCTTTGCCGCCATGGGTTTCGGCGTTTCCGTCGGCTTCCCCCTCGCCGTGACGGCCGCGGCCGACCAGACGGATCGCCCGGCAGCCGCCAGCGTCGCCATCCTCTCGTTCATCGCGCTCCTCGGCTTCCTGCTCGGCCCGCCGTTGATCGGCCTGATCGCGGAATATAGCGACATGCGCTTCGGCCTTGGCGTGCTGGTGCCGTTCCTTGTCACGAGCCTGCTGCTGACCGGCCGCCTGAAGCCCGCTGTCCGAACCGCAGCAGCGGATGCCGAGCGTGCCGCAAGCCGGGCCTGACGACGGCCCGCCAGGATACTATCGACCAGAAACGCAAGAAGCGCCGGCGGAGACCCGCCGGCGCTTCTTGCGTCTTCGAGCAGCAGCCTATTTCCGGGCTACCATGGTGTTGTAGCTGGTGATCAGGTTGCGATAGTCAGGGATGTGGTTCGAAAACAGCGTTCCAAGGCCCTCGATGTCGTTGCGCCAGTCACGGTGCAGTTCACAGGCAACGCCGAACCAGGTCATCAGCTGAGCGCCGGCGGCGGTCATGCGCGACCAGGCGGAATCGCGGGTCACTTCGTTGAAAGTTCCGGAGGCATCGGTCACCACAAAGACTTCGAAGCCTTCCTCGATCGCCGACAGCGCGGGGAACGCCACGCAGACCTCGGTCACGACGCCGGCGATCAATAGCTGCTTCTTGCCGGTCGCCTTCACCGCCCTCACGAAATCCTCGTTGTCCCAGGCGTTGATCTGGCCCGGGCGGGCGATGTAGGGCGCGTCGGGAAACAACGCCTTCAGCTCCGGCACCAGCGGGCCGTTCGGGCCGTCTTCGAAGCTGGTCGTCAGGATCGTCGGCAGCTTGAAGTACTTGGCGAGATCGCCGAGCGCCAGAACGTTGTTCTTGAACTTGTCCGGATCGAAGTCGCGCACCAACGACAGGAGACCGGCCTGGTGGTCGACGAGCAGGACGGCGACATCATCCTTGTTGAGGCGTGCATAGGGCTTGGTCATTGGAAAATCCTTCCTTGGCTTTGGCTTCGATCACCGTCGGCAGCGCGCTTGTTGCCGCCGGATCGGCTGTGACTGAATGCAAGGTACTTCGGAACGATGGGAGCCAAAAGATTGTCAATTTCGACGCAGCGTCCTATCAATAGAACGATGCACGATCTGAACGACCTTTATTATTTTGTCCAAGTCGTCGAGCATGGCGGCTTTGCGGCGGCAGCAAGGGCGACCGGCACGCAAAAATCTCGACTGAGCCGGCGCATCGCCATGCTCGAGGACCGGATCGGCGTCCGCCTGATCCAGCGTTCGCCGCGCCGCTTTTTCGTCACCGATGTCGGCCGTGAGTATTACCAGCGCTGTGTCGCCGTCCTCGTCGAGGCAGAGGCCGCTGACGCCTATATCGCGCAGCACCAGGGCGAGCCTCAAGGGATCCTCAAGGTCAGTTGTCCGACAGCGCTGATTTCGTTTCAGTTCGGCCGGCTGTTTGCGCGTTTCATGACCACCTATCCGAAAATCGGCCTGCAACTCGAAAGCACGAACCGCCGTGTCGACGTTATCGCCGAGGGATTTGACGTTTCGATCCGCGTCCGGTTTCCGCCGCTCGAAAAAAGCGATCTCGTCATGCGCAAGCTGGACGAAAGTTCGCAATATCTCGTCGCCAGACCGGGTTTCCTCAAGCAACCGCTCCAGTCGCCCGAACAACTGGTGGGCCTGCAAAGCCTTGCCTGGACCTCGGCAACGCACACTTACGAATGGCGCCTTGAATGCACCAATGGCGAACGGACGGTCGTCCGGCACCAGCCGCGATTTCTGACTGACGACATGGCGGCCCTGCGCGATGCCGCACTCGACGGCGCCGGCATCGTGCAACTGCCGTCGATGATGATCTGGAAGGACCTTGCTGCCGGCACGCTTGTCCCGGTGCTGCCGGAATGGCGACCGGCCTCGGGCATCGTGCACGCCGTCTTTCCGTCGAGGCGCGGGCTGTTGCCCTCCGTTCGCACCTTCATCGACTTTCTCGCACAGGAATGCGCCGCCGAACGTCTCGCCATCGACAAGAGCCTTTCCTGACGGGCAATCGAAGCGCCGTCTGCACGCGTCTCGGCAGGAACCGGCGGTCGAAGGCAGGGGCTTGCGACCCATGCAGCCGCTGCATGGTAGCCATACCTTGCAACTGCCGCCTCACTTGACGATTTATAAGGACAGAAGCCGCGTTCGACGCCGGCTCCCTTCATTGATCCAATCCCAGTCGTAGACGTCTCCCCCGGCCTAGAGCCGGCGCAGCCGGTTTCGATCTGAACAACAGGGAAGGTAATCATGCAGCATTCAGACAAGTCACTCGACGCCAAGACCCTTGAAGCCATGACGCCGCTTGAGCGCTCGAACATGATGGCACTCGTCGTCGACGCTCTCGAAGCCACCGCCGAGAAGGCCTACGAGATCGGCGACGACAGGTTCGCGGAAAATTCGATCAGCCTCGCCAACATCATCATCAGCTGTGCCGACGACCTGGTGGTTGGCAATCTGCCGGCCGCCGAGCTGCTTTTGCAGCAGGGCATCGCGCTGCTCAGCCTGTTTCAGGGCGAGCCGCAAACCGCCACGCTGCACTAGGCGTGGCCACCTGACGTCCAGCTTCCAAGCAGCTGCCGACGGCGGTTCGCCGTCGGCCCTTCACAACGCGCCTAACGAGCCTCGCCAAGCGCCAGGTCGACGGCGGCCAGCGCGTGGATCTCCGTCGTATCAAAAACCGGAACGGTGCTGTCGGCCTGCGAAATCAGAAGCATGATTTCCGTGCATCCCATGATCACCGCCTCAGCGCCCTGATCGACGAGCCTTGCAATGACCGCGCGATAGGTGTCACGGGATGTGTCCTTGACGATGCCCGCAACGAGTTCGCGGTAGATGATCTCGTGCACCCGCGCGCGGTCATCAGGTCCAGGAACCAGCACCTCGAGACCGAACTTCTCCGCCAGCCGGCCCTTGTAGAAATCCTGCTCCATCGTGAAGGCGGTGCCGAGCAATCCGACCTTGCGGATGCCCGCCGCCCTGATCTTTTCTGCCGTCGGATCGGCGATGTGCAGGAGCGGGATCGACACCGCGGCTGAAACCTCGTCGGCCATCCTGTGCATCGTGTTGGTGCAGATCATCAGGAAATCAGCGCCGCCCGCCTCCAGCCGACGCGCCGCACCCACCATCTCCTCCGTCAGCGCCGGCCAGTCGCCATGGTGTTGCAGGCGTTCGATCTCGCCGAAATCCATCGACCACATCAGCGACTTGGCCGAATGCACGCCGCCCAAGCGGTCGCGCACTGTCTCGTTGATGATGCGGTAATACTCGGCCGAGCTCTCCCAGCTCATGCCGCCAATCAGCCCGATAACCTTCACCTGACGTCTCCTCTTGCAAGCACTCCGAGGTAACAAATCGGCGGCGATGACGAAAGCGGCCGCAAGCCGAAAAGGTCTATGACGCCGGGCGGTTGCAGCGAACAACCGGCCCGCTTGCGTAAGCGCCCCCCTACTAAAGTCCGTGACCGGACGACGACAGGCGGTTGACAATTCCGGTTTGGTGCCGTTTTATATTCCAAAATAAAGAACGACATAGCATAACTATGGAATATTAGGAGGAGAAAATATGAAATCAGTTAAATTTGCATTGCTTATCGGCACGGCACTCGCGGCGTCGGCGCCCTTCGCCTTCGCCCAGGAAAAGGGCGGCGTCATCAATGTCGCGACCGTCGGCGAGCCGCCGACACTTGACCCGATGGCTTCGACCGCCGATCTCGTCGGCATCGTCTCGCAGCATATCTTCGAGACGCTCTACACCTTCGACAAGGACTGGAAGCCAACCCCGCTTCTGGCTGCAGCCCTTCCGGAGATCAGCGCCGACGGCAAGACCTACACGATCAAGCTGCGCCCAGGCGTCAAGTTCCACGACGGTACCGACCTCGACAGCAAGGACGTCGTCGCCTCGCTCGAGCGCTGGACCAAGGTCGCATCGCGCGGCAAGCAGACAGCAACGACGATTTCAGGCATCGAAGCGGTCGACCCGCTGACGGTTAAGATCTCGCTCGCCACCCCTTACGCGCCGCTCGTGTCACTGCTCGCCTTCAACAACTCCGCGGCCATCGTGCTGCCGTCGGAAAAGCAGGCCGAGCCGATGACCGATTTTGTCGGCACCGGTCCCTATCAGCTGAAAGAACGCAAGGCGGACCAGTACATCCAGCTGACCCGCTACGACGCCTACAAATCGCCGGAAGGCGAAGCCAACGGCTATGGCGGCGCCCGCCACCAATATGCCGACGAAATCCGCTTCGTGCCGGTGCCGGACCCAAACACCCGCGTCGAGGCGGCCGTCTCCGGCCAGTATGATTATGTCGATTCCCTGCCGGTCGAATCCTTCGAGCGCGTGAAGGGGTCGAGCGCCTCTGAACCCGTGATGCTGCAGCCCTTCGGCTGGCCGGTCTTCGTCCTGAACTCCGGCAACGGCATGACCAAGAATCTCGACCTTCGCAAGGCGATCCGCGCTTCGCTCAGCATGGAAGACATGATGGCTGCCGCCTTCGGCACCACCGACTTCTATGCGCTCGACGCCGCCCTTTACCCGTCGCAGTTCACCTGGCGAACCGATGCCGGCACCGAAGGCGCCTACAACATCGCCGACGCGGAAAAAGCCGGCGAACTGTTGAAGGCGGCCGGCTACAAGGGTGAGCCGCTGCGCATCCTGACGAGCCGCCAGTACGAGTTCCACTACAAGATGGCGCAGGTCGCCGCCGAGTATCTGAAGCTCGCCGGCTTCACCGTCGATCTGCAGGTGGTCGACTGGGCGACCTTGACCCAGCGCCGTGCCGACCCGACGCTCTGGGACATCTACATCACCCACAGCCCCTTCCTGCCGGAACCGGCCCTGATCGGCATGATGTCGACCAAGGCCCCCGGCAACTGGGACACGCCGGCGCGCGCCAAGGCGGTTGACGCCTTCAACGCCGAATCCGACCCGGCCAAGCGCGTGGCACTCTGGGCCGACGTGCAGAAGGTGATCTTCGAGGAAGTGCCCTTCATCAAGATCGGCGACTTCAACGCGCTTTCGGCCAAGGCCAAGACGCTCGACGGCGTCTCGCCGGCCCCGTGGCCGTACTTCTGGAACGCTTCGATCAAGAAGTAAGCTCCCCCTCCCAAGGGACTTCGGCGGATGCCCGGACGCAAGTCCGGCGTCCGCCTGAAGGGGCGCGTCGCTCTGCCTCCTCTCGCGGCGGAGCGCTCAAGCAAAGGTTCGAGGCCACCATGTTACGCTACATTTTCCAGCGGCTGATGGGCATGATCGTCGTCATGGCGATCGTCGTCACCATCGTCTTCGTCATCGTCCGCGTGACGCCCGGCGATCCGGCCGCCGTCATGCTCGGACCTGAAGCGACCCAGGAAGACATCGCTGAACTGCGCACCCGGCTTGGCCTCGACCAGTCGCTGGGCCTGCAATATGTCTACTATATCGGGCAGTTGCTTCAGGGTGACCTCGGCCAGTCGATCTTCCTCAACCAGCCGGTGACCTCGGCGCTGGCCGAACGGGCCGAACCGACCTTCTTCCTGACCCTGTTTTCGATCCTGATCGCCTGCGCCATCGCTCTGCCGATCGGCATCTACGCCGCCTACAGGCGCGGATCCTTCGTCGACCAGGCGGCGACGACGCTGGCGATGCTGGCGGCGAGCATTCCGAGCTTCTGGCTCGGGCTCATTCTGATCCAGATCTTGGCGGTGCGTCTCGGCTGGTTCCCCGTCTCCGGCTATGGCGGCCCGGGATCCTCCTTTGCCGAGCGCATGTATCACCTGACCTTGCCGGCGATCGCCCTCGGCGTGGTTTCGTCGGCCTTGATCCTGCGCTTCACCCGCGCCTCGATGCTTGACGTGCTCGGCGATGATTTCATTCGCACCGCCCGCGCCAAGGGTCTCGGCGAACGCAAGGTGGTGATGAAACACGCGCTGAAGAATGCGCTGATTCCGATCCTCACGATCATCGGCCTGACGGCCGCAGTGCTGATCTCCGGCGCCGTCGTCACCGAGACGGTCTTTGGCCTCCCGGGCGTCGGCAACCTCGTCGTCTCCGCCGTGCTCCGCCGCGACTACCCGGTCATCCAGGGCGCCCTGCTCGTGATTGCAGCCCTCTACGTGCTGATCAATTTCGCGATCGACATGCTCTATCTCCTCGTTGATCCAAGGGTGCGCTACTGATGGCTATCTCCGTATCTGCCCCCACCGAGAGCGAAGGCCGCAAGTTCATCCGCCGGCTGTTGAAGCGCAAGACCGTCGCCTTCGGCCTGATCGTGCTGACCGTCTTCGTGCTGCTCGCAATCTTCGCGCCGCTGATTGCGCCCTATGCGCCGGGCAAGCTGTCGATCGTCAACCGGCTGCAGCCGCCGAGCCTGCAATGGTTCTTCGGCACCGACGAGTTCGGCCGCGACGTCTTCTCGCGCACAATCTATGCCGGCCGCCTGTCGCTGCTGGTCGGCGCTGCCGTCGTCACGCTCGCAACCGTGATCGGCGTCGTGCTTGGGCTGCTGGCCGGCTTCTTTCCGAAGCTCGACACGCCGATCGCCCGCGTCATCGACGCGATGATGGCTTTCCCCGACATCCTGCTTGCGATCGCGCTGGTCGCCGCCCTCGGGCCCTCGCTGACAACAGTCATCATCGCGCTCAGCATCGTCTATGCGCCAAGGCTTGCCCGCGTCGTGCGCGCCTCAACGCTGGTGATCCGTGAGCTTCCCTATGTCGAGGCGGCGCGCGCGCTCGGCATCTCGACGCCGCACATCATGACCCGGCACGTGCTGCGCAATCTGCTGTCGCCAGTCCTGGTGCAGGGCACCTTCCTCTTTGCCCATGCGATGCTCGCCGAAGCCGGGCTTTCCTTCCTCGGCGTCGGCGTCAGCCCGGAAATCCCGACCTGGGGCACGATGATCGCCTCGGGTCGCCAATATATCGGCCAGGCCGACTGGGTGACGCTCTTCCCCGGCATCGCCATCGTGCTTTCGGTACTGTCGTTGCAGATGGTCGGTGACGGCCTGCGCGATATGCTCGATCCCCGCCTCAGAAAGGACCTCTAAGTCATGACGAACGCAACCAACAGCGCTGGTCCGGTGCTGATCCGGCGGGTGAAGCCCGTCGCCTTCGGCATGGCCGCGCCGGCAGAAACGATCGACATCCTCGTCGACGGCGACGGCCGCATCGCGGCCCTCGATCAAAACCTCGAAGCGTTAGGCGATGTCCGGCGCATCGAAGGCAAAGGCGCCTGGATTTCGCCCGGTTGGATCGACCTGCACGCCCATGTCTGGCACGGCGGCACCGACATATCCGTGCGCCCGCAGCTCTGCGGCATGGAGCGCGGCGTCACCACCATCGTCGATGCGGGCTCGGCTGGCGAAGCCAATTTCCACGGCTTTCGCGAATACATCATCGAGCCGTCGCGCGAGCGCATCAAGGCGTTCCTCAATCTCGGCTCGATCGGTCTCGTCGCCTGCAACCGCGTCAGCGAGCTCTCCGATATCCGCTCGATCGACATCGATCGCATCATCGCCTGCTACCAGGAAAACCGCGAGCACATCGTCGGCCTCAAAGTCCGCGCCAGCCACGTGATCACCGGTTCCTGGGGCGTCACCCCGGTCAAGCTCGGCAAGAAGATCGCCAAGATCTTGAAGATCCCGATGATGGTGCATGTCGGCGAACCGCCGGCGCTCTATGACGAAGTGCTCGAAATCCTCGGCCCCGGCGACATCGTCACCCATTGCTTCAACGGCAAGGCCGGCTCCAGCATCATCGAGGACGAGGATCTGTTCGAGCTTGCCGAACGTTGCGCGGGCGAAGGCATCCGCCTCGATATCGGCCACGGTGGTGCGTCCTTCTCCTTCCGCGTGGCGGAAGTGGCGATCGCGCGTGGGCTGCTGCCCTTCTCGATCTCGACCGACGTGCACCTGCGCAGCATGAACCAGTCGGTCTGGGACCTCGGCACCACGATGTCGAAACTCTTGAGCGTCGGCATGCCCTTCGAGAAGGTGGTCGAGGCCGTCACCCAGGCGCCTGCCTCGGTGATCCGCCTGGATATGGACAATCTCTTGAGCGTCGGCGCACGCGCCGAATTCACCCTCTTCGATCTCGTCGAGTCGGAGCTCAGGGTCTTCGATTCGCTGGGGGCCGAGGCCCATCTCAACCGCCTGTTCGAGCCGCGCTTTGCGGTGATGGGTACCGAAGTGGTCGCAGCCAACCGCTACCAGCCGCAGCATATCGAATGCACCGACCACAGCCATGGCTTCAGCTATCGCTGACTCGGGACGACAGAATACAGCAATGACAGGACATCGCGTGAACAGTCTGGACCAGAAAAAAGGCAGCCCTGCCGCCGTCTCGCCCTATGAGCGCCTTCAGGCCCTCGGCATCGACTTACCGCCGGCACCGCCGCCGATCGCCAACTTCGTAACCCATGTGCAGGAGGGCAACATCCTCTACCTCTCCGGACAGGGACCGCGCGAAGTCGACGGACACCTGCATGCCGGCAAGGTGGGCGCCGATGTCGATATCGAGAGCGCCTATGAGCATGCACGGCTGACGGGCATCAACCTGCTCGCCGTGATGCATGACGCGCTGGGAGATCTCGGCCGCGTCAAACGCATCGTGAAGCTGCTCGGCATGGTCAACGCCGTGCCGGATTTCGAAGAGCACCCGCGCGTCATCAACGGCTGCTCGGACCTGATGGTCGACGTCTTCGGTGATGCGGGCCAGCATGCCCGCTCGGCGGTGGGATTCGGGTCTCTGCCCGGAAACATCACCGTCGAGATCGAGGCGATCGTCGCTCTTCACGAGTGACGACGGGAGGTCGGATCAATGGCTGCGCCAGCCCATCATCTTTTCGATCCGCTCGGCGGAAACCCTGACGTGATCGGCATAGAACGCCCGGTCGTCGAGGATTTTCTGCTCGGGCAGCACGATCGAGATCGTGGCGGCGCAATTGCCCTTGTCGTCGAGGATGGGTGCCGCGACGCAGGCGACCGCGTAATCGGATTCGCCCGCCTGGATGGAAAGCCGTGCCGTGAGCGCGCTCTCGGCCTGAGCGGAAAGCGCAGCCGGATCGATATCGGCGCGGCCGGTCGGCGAGGTTCGGGCGCAGCGGCGGAAAAGCTCGAGCCGTTCATCGGCTGGCAGATGACCGACCAGCAGGCGGCCGGATGCCGTCCAGTTGAGCGGCACGCGGGTGCCGACGCGGGAGGTCACCTGGAAATGGCCGGGACCGTCGGCCATGGCCAGCACCTGCATGTAGTCACCGTCGCGGCCGCAAAGCTGGATGGTTTCGGACACCTCGCGCCCGAGGTCGTGCATCTCGCGGGTGGCAACACCGAGGAAGTCGAGCGAGCGCGCATAGGCGAGGCCATAGTGATAGAGTCGGTCGCCAAGCCAGACGAGACCATCGGCGTCGCGGCTGAGCAGGTTCTTCTCGACCATGTCGTCGACGATCACATAGGCCGTCGACAGCGGCGCGCCGACCGCCTTGGCAATTGCATAGACACCGCTCGGAGCGCCGGTTTCGTAGAGGAAATCGAGCACCTGCAGGGCGCGGTCCATGCCGCTCACGCGCGAGCGACGCGGCTTTCCGGTGGTTTCGCTGTCGTCATTCGGCTCGGCGCCGGTCGTCGTCTTGTCCAATGGTCCACTCCTGCGCAAGCCTGTCTGCGCATCACCGGAAAAATTCCGGGCTTCGTCCTCGCCAATCCGCAGACGGTGTCGGGAGAACGCGACGACGAGCCTCAATACTTCATTACTATGGTAGATATTCCGAGAAAACGGAATAGTCTATCCGTTTCGACCGCCAGAAAATCGCCTGCCAGACACTCATATGGAGACCACTATGCCTGACCGTGACATTCGCGAAGCTCTCGGACTTCGTCCCGTTATCAACGTCTCCGGCACGATGACAGGCCTCGGCGCATCGATCGTGGTCCCGGAAGCGATCGCGGCGATGACAGCCATACTGCCGCAATTCGTCGAGATCAACGATCTGCAGCGCAAGGTGAGCCCGGTGATTGCACGGCTGACGGGTGCCGAAGCCGGCTTTGTCACAGCCTCCTGCTCCGCCGGTATCAGCCTTGCCATCGCAGGCTGCATGACCGGCCCCGATCTGGCCGCGATCGAGCGCCTGCCGGATACGACCGGCCTCAAGAACGAGGTTCTCATCCAGATGGGTCATGTAGTCAGCTACGGCGCACCTGTCGACCAGGCGATCCGCATCGCCGGCGCCAAGCCCGTGCTGGTCGGCCAGGCAACCTCTGCCTATCGCTACCATCTCGAAGGCGCGATCAACGAGCGCACCGCCTGCGCCGTCTATGTGATCTCGCACCACGTCGTGCAGTACGGACTTCTGGACCTCAAGGAATTTGCCGAGGTCTGCCATTCGAAGGGCGTGCCCGTCATCGTCGACGCGGCCTCGGAATATGACCTGCGCATTTTCCTCGAGCACGGTGCCGACCTCGTGCTCTACTCCGGCCACAAGTTCCTGGGCGGCCCGACCGCCGGCATCGTCGCCGGCAAAAAGGAAATGGTCCGCAACACCTTCCTGCAGAACCTCGGGCTCGGCCGCGGCATGAAGGTCGGCAAGGAAAGCATGCTCGGCGTGATGGCGGCGCTCGAGGCCTGGGAAAAGCGCGACCACGCCGCCATCCGTGAGCGCGAAACCGGTTACCTCAGCCTCTGGCATGAAGCCCTCGATGGCCGCCCCGGCATCAGGCCGGTGATCGAGGCCGATCCGACCAAGAACCCGCTCGACCGCCTGCGCGTCAACATCGACCCTGAGGAGGCCCATATCACCGCCTGGGATCTCGCCGACGCGCTTGCCCGCGGCACGCCGCCGATCATCGTGCGCGACCACGAGGCCGAGCACAATTACTTCTACCTCGACCCGTGCAACCTGCATCCGGGCCAGGAAAAGGTGGTTGCGATCAGGATTGGCGAAGAGCTCGACAAGGCGCGCGCCTCCAACGAGATCATCGCCACCCCGCTCAGCGAGCGCAACGCCCGGCGCTTTGCCGGCCTGCTGCGCTGGCCCGACTGACCCGACCCGAGACCGACAAGACGCGAAGACACAGGCGGAGGAGCCGACATGACTGACACCGCAATCGCCAGGGGCCATCCGGTCCCGCCTGTTCTCTCCGTCGAGAACCTGACGACCTCGTTCCTGGTGGATGGCGCCTGGAAGCCGGTGGTGCGCGACATCTCCTTTGAGGTGGCGCTTGGCGAGACCGTTGCGATCGTCGGCGAATCCGGTTCCGGCAAGAGCGTGACGTCGCTGTCAATCATGCGGCTCCTGCAGAAGGAAACGAGCCGCGTCGAGGGGCGGGTGATGATGGGCGGGCGCAACATCCTCGACCTGCCCGAAAGCGAGATGCGACGCGTGCGCGGCAACGACGTCGCCATGATCTTTCAGGAACCGATGACCAGCCTCAACCCGCTGTTCACCATCGGCGACCAGATCTCCGAGGCGCTGCTCTGCCACAGCCCGATGTCGAAGGCCGATGCCAGGGCGGAGACCATTCGCCTCCTGGAAAAGGTCCGCATTCCATCGGCTGCCTCACGCTTCGACGAGTATCCGCATCGCTTCTCTGGCGGCATGCGCCAACGCGTGATGATCGCCATGGCGCTTGCGAGCCGCCCGAAGCTGCTGATTGCCGACGAGCCGACGACGGCGCTCGACGTCACCATCCAGGGCCAGATCCTCGACCTGATCAAGGTGCTGCAGGAAGAGGAAGGCACCTCGGTCCTCTTCATCACCCACGACATGGGCGTCGTTGCCGAAATCGCCGACCGCACCGTGGTGATGTTCCGTGGCGACGCGGTCGAGACCGGCCAAACGGAAGATATCTTCCTCAGGGCGAAACACCCCTATACGCGTGCACTTCTGTCGGCGGTGCCAATGCTCGGCTCGATGAAGGGCGAACTGCAGCCCATGCGCTTTCCGGTCATCGATCCGGGCACGGGCCTGCCGAACGCCGTGGCTGAAGCCACCGACACGGTGCAATCCGGCCGCAAGCCGATCCTCGAGGTCAAGAACCTCGTCAAGCGCTTCGACATCCATGCCGGCCTGCTCGGCAAGCTCAAGGGTCGCGTGCACGCGATCGAGAATGTTTCTTTCAGCCTGCAGCCGGGCGAGACACTGTCGCTCGTCGGCGAATCCGGCTGCGGCAAGTCGACGACGGGTCGCGCCATCATGCGGCTGATCGAGCCGGAAAGCGGCTCGGTGACGCTTGACGGTAACGACGTGCTGTCCATGGACCGCAAGGCGTTGCGTGACATGCGCCGCACCATGCAGATGATCTTTCAGGACCCTTTCGCCAGCCTCAATCCGCGCATGACGGTGGGTGCTGCGATCGCCGAACCCTATCTCGAGCACAAGCTCGGCACGCCGCGCCAGGCGCGCGAGCGGGTTGCCGACCTGCTGGAACGGGTCGGCCTCCAGGCCGACATGGCGGCCCGTTATCCGCACGAATTCTCCGGCGGCCAGCGCCAGCGCGTCTGCATCGCCCGGGCGCTCGCGCTCGACCCGAAGGTCATCGTCGCCGACGAATCCGTCTCGGCGCTCGACGTCTCGATCAAGGCGCAGGTGATCAACCTGTTGCTCGACCTGCAGGCAAGCCTCGGTCTTGCCTATCTCTTCATCTCGCACGACATGGCCGTGGTCGAACGGGTCAGCCACCGCGTCGCGGTCATGCATCTCGGCGAGATCGTCGAGATCGGATCGCGCGCCCAGGTGTTCGAGAACCCGCAACACGCCTATACGAAAAAGCTGATCGCCGCCGTACCGATCGCCGACCCGACCCGTCGGCATACACGCCGCGGCGTCGCCAGCGACGAGCTCAAGAGCCCCTTGCGTGCACCCGACTATGTACCGGTCGAGCGGCGTTACCAGCAGATTGCCGAGGACCACTTCGTCCAGATGTAAGTGGCCGTCAGCTCCGCCCGCCTCCACGCGGCCCACGCCGGCTGGCCGGCGGCGCGCCCGTTCGAATTTCCTCGACGCAGGCCTTGGCGAGTTCCGTGCTGCGGGTGAGGAAATCGGCGATCAGCGTCAATTCGTCGGCATCGTAGCGCGACCACAGTTGAAACATGCGCTGCTGCATGGGCTCGTAGACGGCCTTGATCGGGGCGACGGATTTCGGGCGGATGCGGACATAGACACGACGACGGTCGGCGGCATCGGCGGTGCGCTCGACATAGCCCGCGCGCGCGAGCCGGTCGATGAGCGCGGTCGTGGCCCCTGACGTGAGCCCCGCGGCCGCGGCGAGTTCTCCGGCCGTGACGCGCTCACGCAGATAGATGAGATCAAGGCATTCGAGGTCCGTCGTGTGAAGCCCGAAACGGTCGGCGACCGCCTGGCTCGTCATCACGCTCTGAGCCCCCATTTCGCGCACGCTGCGGTCCACGTCGTCGATGCGCTGTTGTTTTTGCGCTGCGCGCTCGTCGCTATCGTCAGGTCCCATCGCCATCTCCGGGCTCACGCGGTTGAAAGGGCTGTAGCAAGGGCCGCAAGGATTGCGCCGCTGGTAATCAGATCGAGCGGCAAACGCAGCCGGCTTCTTAGGCTCCAGCTGAGCGCCGCCTTTTCATCGAAACCTGCAGCATCGACGCGTTCGAACGCCAGCGCCTTCGGGATAAAATCGAACGCCGACCAGAGGCGCATGACGGTGTGGCTCGCGAGACCGGCGAGCAGCCAGAAACGCACATCGGGCTGATGCCAGTTCGAAACGAGCGCCATCACCAGCGCCAGCTCGAAGGCTATATGCGCGGGGATCCAGAAGCGGCGGCGCGAGATACCGCCGCGGCCAGGCTGGATGAGGTCCGGGCGGCGCGGCCACGAGGGGTCGACGACGGAAAATTCGTAAAGCGCACCACCGACACCGACAAGCGCCAAGGCGCTCGCCAGGCCGACGGTTGCAACCGAAAAAGAGATCACGCGCCATCCTCCTGCTCAGGTTTTCCAGGCGAAATAATCTTTACCATGAAGTATCTTGATGATCAAGATAAATGACATTGCGCGTCGACGCGCGCCAGCTCGAACGCGCTCACGAAATGACGCCGCGCTGCCAGAACGGCCGACCGGCGATGCCGGTGCGGGGCCGGAATACCAACGGGCGGGAGCGCTCTCATTCGTTGCGCCGCTCTTCCGCCACACCTATGAGTAAACGCTAGACTTTCCTTTTGAGTCGGAGCATCCGGATGTCGCCCAACAACAAGCCCGCCCTGCTGCGACCGATCTCCGAGGTGCTTCGCGCCTATTGGCGATCCGACCGCTGGATGTTGCTCGCCGTTGCAACAATCGTCCTCGTATCGAGCATCAGCAGCGTCGCCGCCCCTTATGTCTTTTCGAGGCTGATCGACCGGCTGCCGCAGGATGCGCTTGTCCCGGGCCTTTTCTGGGGGTTCGTGTTCTATGCCGTGCTTCTCGGCCTGTCGTCGGCGCTCCAGCACATGGTGCAATATCTCTCGTTCATGACGTCGGAGAACCTCGGCTTCATCGCCAGCACGCGTTTCTTCGAGCGCATCCTGAAAAAGACGGCAGCCTTCTTCGTCGAACACAATCCGGCGCAAATTCAAAACGCAAGCGCCCGCGGCAGCGGTGCGCTGGCCACCCTGGTCGAGCTTGGCCTCGCCACCTTCATTCCCGGGACAACCCAGATCGTCCTTGCGCTATTCACCCTCGGCGCTCTCATCAATGCCGAAGTGGTCGTCATCACGGTGGTTTACGGGCTGCTGGCAATCGCGGTCACGCTGATATCGGCGCGGCGCGCCCGCGTTCATCTCGAAAAAGCGATCGAAGCCGGCCAGGCGAATGCCCGCTTCGTCGGCAACGCCATGAACGCCATGGAAACGTTGCGGCATTTCGGCAGCCATGCGTGGGTGAGCCAGCGGTTCTCGGCGAAAGCAGGTGAGGCGCGCGACCACGGGCGCTCCTATGCTTTGCAGCGCATCGGTTCGATCGCTCTGTTGGGCGTCGGGCTATCCATCCAGTTTGCGACAACCTTCTCGCTGCTGCTCCCGCGCTACGAGAGCGGCGCCCTGTCGATCGGCGAGCTTGTCCTGTTCAACACGCTTCTGCTTCAGCTCAACATGCCCTTCGAGATGATCGCGCAGGCGATCGACGATGTCGCCCGCGCCCGCGCAGGGCTTCTTCCGATGGCCGCCATGTGGGCTGCCGCGGAGGAGCGACAGGTCTCGCATGCACCGGATTTTACCCCGCGCAGCGGACACATGACATTCGACAAGGTCGGTTACACCTATGGCAACGGTCGCGGCCTGAATGCCGTCAGTTTTGTTGCCCGACGGGGTGGCATCACCTTTCTTGTCGGCGAAACGGGCTCCGGAAAATCCTCCATCTTCAAGCTGGCGCTGAAATCCCTCGAACCCGACGAGGGACAGATCCTTGTCGATGGCATCGACCTCGCGGACATCGACCGTGCCGATTGGTATGGCGCGGTGGCGATCGTGCCGCAGGATGTCGTGCTGCTCAACGACAGCCTCGAAGACAACATCCTGCTCGGGCGTCCGAAAAACGATGAACGTCTGCGTCAGGCGGCCGAAAAGGCCGCGATCCTGCCCTTTATCGAGGCCCTGCCCGAGGCGTTCGGCACGACTGTCGGCGAGCGCGGCCTGAAGCTCTCGGGCGGCGAGCGCCAGAGGATCGCCATTGCCCGTGCGCTTTACGGCAACCCCGCCATCCTGTTTCTCGACGAAGCGAGTTCGGCACTCGACGAGGCGACCGAGCGCGACATCATGGACCATATCCGGCAGCTGGCCCTCGATGTGACCGTCATCGCCATCACCCATCGACGATCCGTGATTGCCGCAAGCGACACGGTCGTAACGCTTGGCGGAAGCAAGCCGTCAAGGGCGCAACCCGAGACAGTGCAGGCTTGAGGAAGGCGCGACCGTTTTCGGTCAGAACGGAAGACGCGCATTTTCCTTGACCTCTTTCATCACAAAGAAAGTGCGCGTTTGGCGCACGCCCGGCAGCGCGATCAGCTTCTGGCCGTGCAGCTTGTTGAAGTCCGCCATGTCGCGAACCCGTATCTTCAGGAGATAGTCGAAGTCGCCGGCAACGAGATTGCAGTCGAGCACTTCCTTCATTTCCAGCACCGCGCCCTCAAACGCCGCAAAACTCTCAGGCGTCGAGCGGTCGAGCACCACACCGACCATCACGAGAGCTCCAAGGCCAACCGCCGCCGGCGCCACCTCGGCCCTCACGCCGGTGATGTAGCGCTCTTCGAACAACCTCTGCGTTCGCCGATGACAGGTGGCAGGACTGACATTGACCCGCTCGGCGAGGTCTGCGTTTGTCAGCCGTCCCTCGGATTGCAGGGCACGCAGGATCTTGAGGTCGATCCTGTCAAAATCCTCATCGGAAGAATCTTTCATTTTTTATCCACCGCATTGAAGAAAAGCGAAACTAGATCGGAATTCTATTCGATTTGGTGAAATAGGAATATCAACTTAGAGAGCACCTTTCACGCGACTTCACCTATCCTTCGCCTACAATTTTCACACGGAGGCCTGGATCAATGTCACTGCTTGAGAAGTTCGAACGCTATCCCCTCACCTTCGGCCCGACACCGATCGAGCATCTGCCGCGGCTGACCGAGGCACTCGGCGGCAAGGTCGAGATTTATGCCAAACGCGACGACTGCAATTCCGGTCTCGCCATGGGCGGCAACAAGCTCAGGAAGCTCGAATACATCGTGCCCGACGCGATCGCCTCGGGCGCCGATACGCTGGTCTCGATCGGCGGCGTCCAGTCGAACCACACGCGCATGGTTGCCGCGACCGCCGCCAAGATCGGCATGAAGTGCGTCGTCATCCAGGAAAAGTGGGTTCCGCACTATGACGCCGTCTACGACCGCGTCGGCAACATCCTGATGACGCGACTGATGGGCGCCGACAGCCGGCTCGTCGACGACGGTTTCGACATCGGCATCCGCAAGAGCTGGGAGGATGCGATCCAGTCGGTGAAGGATGCCGGCGGCAAGCCCTACCCGATCCCGGCCGGCGCCTCGGTGCACAAGTATGGCGCACTCGGTTACGTCGGCTTCGCCGAAGAGGTGGCGGCACAGGAAAAGGAGCTTGGCTTCACCTTCGACTACATCGTCGTCTGCGTCGTCACCGGCTCCACCCAGGGCGGCATGATCGTCGGCTTTGCCGCGCAGGACCGCGCCGATCGGGTGATCGGCATCGATGCATCGGGCACGCTTGAGGAGACCCGCTCCCAGGTTCGAAAGATCGTCGATGCGACGGCCGAACTGGTTCGCCTCGGCAGGACGATCCGCGAAGACGAGATCGTCATCAATCCCGATTACGCCTATCCCGCCTATGGCGTACCATCGGAAGAAACCAACGCAGCGATCCGGCTTGCGGCCCGCACCGAGGCGATGATCACCGACCCCGTCTATGAGGGCAAATCCATGCAGGGGATGATCGACCTTACCCGCAAGGGCTTCTTCCCCGAGGGCTCCCGCGTTCTCTACGCCCATCTCGGCGGCGCGCCAGCCCTCAACGGCTACAGCTACTACTACAAGGACGGCTGAAACGCCGGTCGCACCCTGTCACCTTTCGTCCTTCTCCATCGGAACCTGGCGATGACCGACACGAACCACCTGAAGACCATCGAAAAGCGCCTGCTCTGGCTCTCCCACTGGATGATCCATCATGCGAACCACGTCCGGCCGAAGGTCGACGGCATCAAGATCGGCGGGCACCAGGCAAGCTCCGCCTCGGTCGTCTCGATCATGACGGCGCTCTATTTCTCGGCGCTCAGGCCGGAGGATCGTGTCGCGGTGAAGCCGCATGCCGCACCGGTCTTTCACGCGATGCAGTATCTGATGGGCCGGCAGACGCGCGAGAAACTTGAGAACTTTCGCGGCTTTGGCGGGGCGCAGAGCTACCCGAGCCGGACCAAGGACGTCGACGACGTCGATTTTTCGACCGGCTCGGTCGGTCTCGGCGTCGGCATCACGGCACTCGCCTCGATCGTCCAGGACTTCGTCCGCGCCAAACAATGGGGCGAGGGCAAGCTTGGCCGCATGGTGGCGCTCGTCGGCGATGCCGAGCTTGACGAAGGCAACGTCTACGAGACGCTGCAGGAGGGCTGGAAGAACGACCTCAGGAATTGCTGGTGGATCATCGACTATAACAGGCAGTCGCTCGACGGGATCGTGCGCGAAGGCCTGTTCGAGCGCGTCGAGAAAATCTTCGACGCATTCGGCTGGGACGTGGTGCGGGTCAAGTACGGCGTGTTGCAGCGCGCGGCCTTCGCCGAGCCTGGTGGGAGCAAGCTGCGCGACTGGATCGACCGCTGCTCCAACCAGGATTATGCGGCGCTCACCTTCATGGGCGGTGCCGTCTGGCGCAAGCGGCTTGCCGACGATCTGGGTGACCAGGGCGACGTCTCGGCGCTGATCGATCGCCGCAGCGATGCCGAGCTTTCAGCGCTGATGGAAAACCTCGGTGGCAACTGCGTCGAGACGATGGCCGAAACGTTCGCCGCGATCGACCATGACCGGCCGACCTGCTTCCTTGCCTATACGATCAAGGGCTGGAGCACGCCGATCGCCGGCCACAAGGACAATCACGGTGGCCTGATGACGACGGCCCAGTTCGCCGAATGGCAGGCGCATATGGGTGTCGCGCGCGGCGAGGAATGGGAGCCGTTCGCCGGTGTGGCGGATCGCCAGGCGCTCAAGGCATTCCTCGCCGCGGTTCCTTTCTTTGCCGAAGGCACGCGCCGGCACGCCGACCAGCGTCTGAAGGTACCCGCGATCGCGGTTGAGACGCAGCGCGAAATTTCCACGCAGATGGCCTTCGGCAAGATCCTCGACGACCTCGCCAAGGGCAGATCGGACCTCGCCGAACGCATCCTCACGACGTCGCCGGATGTGACAGGCACCACCAGCCTTGGCGCCTGGGTCAACCGGCGCAAGCTCTTTGCCCGCCAACCGCTCGCCGACGCCTTCATCGAGCACCGCATCGCCTCGACGGCAAAGTGGGAGTTCACGCCGGAAGGCCAGCATGTCGAACTCGGCATTGCCGAGATGAACCTCTTCCTGCTGCTCGGTGCGGCCGGCCTCAGCCATTCGCTCTTCGGCAAACGGCTGATCCCGATCGGCACAGTCTATGACCCCTTCGTCTGCCGTGGCCTCGATGCGCTGAACTACGCCTGCTATCAGGATGCCCGCTTCATGATCGTCGGCACGCCCTCGGGCGTGACGCTTGCGCCCGAAGGCGGTGCGCACCAGTCGATCGGCACGCCGCTGATCGGGATCAGCCAGGATGGACTGGCAGCCTTCGAACCGGCCTTTGCCGATGAGCTCGCCGTCATCATGGAATGGGCCTTCGACTACATGCAGCGCGATGGCGACAACGATCCGGACGAGCGCACCTGGCTGCGCGACGAGACCGGCGGTTCGGTCTATCTGAGGCTCACGACCAAGCCGCTGGAACAACCCCTGAAGCGGGTCGACGACGACTTTCGCCAGGGCGCGATCGACGGTGCTTACTGGCTGCGCAAGCCAGGGCCCAACTGCGATATCGTCATTGCCTATCAGGGTGCCGTGGCGGACGAGGCGATTGCCGCTGCCGGACTTATAGGCGAGGTCCGCCGTGACATCGGCGTGCTCGCCGTCACCTCGGCTGACCGTCTCAATGCCGGTTGGACGGCTGCGCAGCGCGAACGCGCCCGGGGCAACCCCCGTGCGAAAAGCCATATCGAGCGGTTGCTCGATCCGCTGCCCGGCCACTGCGCGATCGTCACAGTGCTCGATGGCCATCCGGCAACGCTTTCGTGGCTCGGTGCGGTCGCCGGCCACCGCACCGTCGCGCACGGCGTGGAACATTTCGGCCAGACCGGCACGATCGGCGATCTCTACCGCCACTTCCGGCTTGACCGTAACGCGCTCGCGGCCTCCGCAATGGCACTGACGGCAGGCCGGAGAACGGCTGCCGGCCAATCGGCTCTCCTCTTTCCATAGTTCGGCAATCGCCGTCCGAACCACCGAAGACGAACCATCATGCGCCGCATGCCCCGCGGCCAGAGCATGCGTGCGCCTTCCAAAATCCAGAAGCGTCACCTGAAGAAGACGCCGCTTGTCGGGGAACAATCACTCCGCTCTCAAGAAAGGACCTAAGAATGAGAACGATAAGAATCCTGGCTGCCACTCTCTTTGCCTTGGCGGCGGCCCCGCTTGGGCATGCCCTGGCCGAACCCGTCAAGAATGTCGTCATCGTGCACGGAGCACTCGCCGACGGCTCGGGCTGGCGCAAGGTCTTCGACCTTTTGACCACCAAAGGCTTCAACGTCACGGTCGTCCAAGCACCGATGACCTCGCTTGGCGACGATGTCGCGGCAACCAAGCGCATCCTCGACCTGCAGGACGGCCCGTCGGTCCTCGTTGGCCACAGCTATGGCGGCATGATCGTCACCGAAGCCGGGACTTCCGAAACCGTCGCCGGCCTCGTCTATGTCGCAGCCTTCCAGCCGGATGCCGGCGAGACGCTGCTCGACCTCGCGGCCAGAACGCCGGCGGCAACCAAGGGCATCGCGGCAACAGACGACGGATATCTCTATCTCGATCCGAAGGTCTTCGCCTCGGACTTCGCCGCCGACGTTCCCGAGGGGGAAGCCCGCTTCATGGCCCACTCCCAGGTCCTCCCGGCAAAATCTGCCTTCGAGACGAAGATCACGACACCGGCCTGGAAACACAAAAAGAGCTGGGCGCTGATTGCGACCGAAGACCGCGCCATTCATCCGGATCTGATGCGGACGATGGCCAAGCGTGCCGGTAGCGATACGGTCGAGGTCAAGGCAAGTCATGCGGTCTTCCTCTCCCAGCCGGCCGCCGTCGCCGAACTGATCGAGAAGGCGGCGACAGCACTTTCCGACTGATGGCTTAGATATCCAGGCAAGCGGGCTTCGCAGCGGATCGGTCGATCCGCTGCGAAGCCTTTTCTCGCGAAGGACGAAACCGATCGGGCATCGATCCCCCCCGATGGATTTCACAAAATCACGCGGACCCTGAAACTGTTCCCCAGGGAACATCAGTGAAACGATCCGCCGTTAGTTTGGCCGCGCAAAACGAAGAGCCGCCAAGGCCAGGAACCCCAGAAGGCCGAAAACTCCAGAAGGCCAGAAAACTCCAGAAGGATCGACCGCATGCGCCTGATTGCCTCCACCCTCCTCGCCCTCAGCATCGCCGGCCAGGCCAGTGCAGCCGACCTCATGACCTTCTGGGACAGGCCGCAGCACGGCGGCAACAGCTTCAACCGGCTGCCGCCGGATGATGCCTATTTCCAGGCGCTTTCCGCCTACGGTGCCACCTGGGTGCGGCTGTCCTACGACAAGTGGAAGCCGGCCAAACGCGACTATCTGATCGGCGACGCCGACACGTATGAAGGTATACCGGCGTCAGACCTGAAGACGCTCCGCGAAACGCTCGACCGCGCCGACAAGGCCGGCCTCAAGGTCGTCATCGCCCCGCTATCGCTGCCCGGCATGCGCTGGGCCCAGAACAACGGCAACAAATTCGACGGCCGGCTCTGGCGGGACAAGGCCTGGTGGGGAGAGGCCGCGAATTTCTGGCGGGATCTGGCGCGTGAACTGAAGGATCATCCGGCAATCGCCGCCTACAACATCGTCAACGAGCCCGCGCCTGAAAAGAAGAACGGCCTTGCCGAACATGCCGACGCACAGGCCATGCGGACCTGGTATGAAAGCAAGGCAGGCAGCGCGTCCGACCTCAGAGCCTTCTACGACACGGTGATCGCCGCCATCCGCGAGGTCGACCCGGCGACGCCCGTGATGGCCGATGCCGGTTGGTATGCGGCAGCCGACGCCTTCTCCTATTGGCCTGCGGCCCTTTCGGACCAGAGGGTGCTCTACAGCTTCCATATGTACGAGCCCTATGCCGCAACCAGCGCGCCCAACATGAAACGCGACAAGCCCTATGCCTATCCGGGCAAGGTGCCCTTCGGCGAGGGCGAGGAGACCTGGGACAAAAGCCGGGTCGAAACCTATCTCGCAGCGCCCGTAGAGTGGGCGAAAGACAAGGGCGTGCCGCTCAATCGTCTCGTTGCCGGCGAGTTCGGCTGCATGCGCCTCTGGTCCGGATGCAAGGCCTATCTTGAGGATGTGCTGACCGTTTTCGACAAGGACGATCTGCATTGGGCCTTCTACAGCTTCCGCGAGGACGCCTGGGACGGCATGGACTACGAACTGGGATCGAAGAAGGTCGGATGGAAGTACTGGCAGCAGATGGAGGCCAACCAACGCGACACGACGCCGCGCAAGGCCACGCCCGAGTTCGCGCCGATCAGCAAGCGGCTGCAAAAGGCAGATTGACGCAGGACCGAAAAGGTCGGCACGCGCTTGGAAAAAAGCCCCAAACAACTAGAAGACGGAGCATTCCCTGCAGAGCTTCGCGAATTGCGAGCGCCTGCTGCAACGTGAGGCATGCGCGTGCAGATCACCAAGCCGGCTGACGCCGACAAACGGACCCGAACCATACGCCTGTCGCGCACACTGGCGATCGTGATGGCGGCGCTGGTCGCCCTGACCGCGGCCGTCATCCTGTCGGTCGTCTGGTTCATGTCGGCCGGAACGACGCGCGACCTGCTGGTGCAATCGGCGCATCTCGGGCTGGAGGCGGTGCAGACCCAGATCGGCAGCCGCTTTTCGCCGGTGGAGGATCAGCTCGCCTTTCTGGCGCGCGAGGTCGGTGCAGGCCGTCTCGATCCGGCAAATGGGCTCGAACTCGAACGCGTGATGACGGGGGCGCTCGCCGGGACCCCGCAGGTTCGCGTGCTCTCGTTCGTCCGGCCGAACGGCGAGATCCTCGGCGTGACGCAAGGTCCGAAGGGCGTCTTTTCCTTTGAAGACAAGGTCATGAGCGCCAACGAGCGTTCGGAAATCGAGGCGGCGCGGCGCAGCGGCACCGCCCATTGGGGCCCGGTCTACTTCGTTCCCGATCCGGCGATCCGCACGTCTGTCGCAAACCTGCAGCAGCCGGCAAGCCATGGGGGCGAGTTCGCCGGCATTTTCCGGGCGACGATCACGGTCGACACCATGTCCGACTTCCTGCGCCAGATCGCCGTCACCAACCCCGGGACGACGCCTTTCGTGCTCTATGGCCGCGACCAGGTGCTCGCCCATCCGCTGATGGCTTCGGGCCATCCGCTGCTGTCGGCCGAACACCGGCTACCGAAGCTCGACGAACTGGGCGATCCCTTTCTCGCCGCTTTGTGGAACGGGCCGCCCGAGACCTTCGACGATAGCGACATGGAAGTGCGCGCGGTCAAGCTCGGAGACGACGGACGGGTAATCCTGACGCGCGAAATCCACGGCTACGCTCCGGCCTCGCTGATCATCGGCGTCGAGGTTCCGATCGAATCGGTGGAGAAACCGGTCTGGGATCTGCTGCGGGCCGGCATCGCCGGTCTCGCCGTCCTGTTCGTCGCGATCATCATCGCGTGGATTGTCGGACGGCTGATCGTTCGCCCGGTCACCAGCATGGCGCGCGAGGTGCGGGCGGTCGGCATGCTCGATTTTGCAGCACTCCGCCCGCTTCCCGGCAGCCTGTTCACCGAACTCGACGAACAGGCCAAGGCCTACAACACGATGCTGACCGGGCTGCGTTGGCTCGAAACCTACGTGCCGAAGAAACTCGTTCGCCACCTCATCGGCAACGAGGACCTCGCCTCGACCCAGCGCGTCGTCACCATCATGTTCACCGACGTGGTCGACTTCACCGCGACGGCCGAGAAGACCAGCGCAGGCGACGTCGCAGCGCTCCTCAACAGCCACTTCGACCTGCTCGGCCACTGCATCGAGAGCGAGGGTGGAACGATCGACAAGTTCATCGGCGATTGCGTCATGGCGTTCTGGGGCGCGCCCGACGTCCAGAAGGACCATGCCGACCGGGCGATCCGTGCCGCACGCGCCATTGCCCAGGCGGTCGCCAACGACAATGCCGAGCGGCGCCGACAGGGGCTCCAACCGCTGAGGGTCCGCATCGGCATCCACTCGGGCCCGGTCGTCGCCGGCAATATCGGCATGACCGGACGATCGGCCTACACCATCGTCGGCGACACCGTGAACGCCTGCAACCGGCTGGAGCAACTCGGCAAATCCGTTGCACCGGACGAGGAGGTGATGATCCTTCTGAGCGGCGAAACCTTCGAGCTGGTGGCTGAAGACCGCAGCGACCTCGTCCAGCAGGGCAAGCACTGCCTCGCCGGACGAACCGAAGAAACCGAGATCTACAGGCTTCAGACGATCTAGCGACCGAGGGCTCGCCCCGTCGGCGAGCCCTCGGGACACTTTAGAGGCTCGCGGCGCGGCGGGTCTGTTCAGGCCCTCCAACCACCTGACGGACCTGCTGGCGGTCGCGACGCAGGGTTTCGTGGCAGTCGTTGCCGAACCATTCAAGCGACGCGTCGAGCGACGGCTCGCTGGCGATCTCCGCCAGGAAGCGTTCGTAGTCGACCACCCCTTCGAACAAAGGCGTCATACCGCGGCGGCTGCCGGCGGCGGCATAGACATTGGCCGGCTCGAACACGGAAAGGTCGCTGCGCCCGACGATGTTCTTGAGATGATAGTGGCGGACATGCGGCTTCATCGTCCGGTGAACGGCAACCGGATCATCGCCGCCTTCCCACACATGCAGCGTATCGAAATTGATCGCGAACGAGGGATGATCCACCTCTTCGATCAGCCGCATCGTCGAAGCTGCCGTGTCGGCCAGCGTCTTCGGGTGGGTTTCGGCAAGCAGGTGGATGCCGTAGCTGGCGGTGATGGTGCAGATCTCCTTCAGCCGGTCGACGATCTGCTGCCGCTCCTCGGCGCTGACCTCCAGGCTGCCGCGGCTTCCGGCAAAGGTGCGGATCTTGCGGGTGCGCCATCGGCGGGCAAGCCGGCAAAGCTCCACCGCCTTGTGCCTCAGCGCCTCGACGTCACCGTCGAGCGGCAGGTAATCGCTGATCATCGGCACGGACAGGCCATAGCCGTCTAGCCATTCGGCGTTCCGGTCGGCGCGGGGTGCAAGGTTGCGCGCATGCGCGCCCCACAGTTCGATCCCCTGGAAGTCGTTGGCCTCGGCCCAGGCGGCGATCTCGTCGAGCGAGATCAGGTGGTGGCGGAAGGTGATGGTGCAGAGCGAAACTCTCATCGTGCAACTCTCTTCAAGGGGGCAATTTCGGCAGGGATGGCAAGATCGCACCAGAGGTCGAAGACCTCGGCGAGCTTGACCTTGAGCTTCGTTTCCAGCCGGTCGGCTTCGTCGAGACGCTCAAAGACGGCTTTTGCATGGGACCGATCACCGGTCTGGGCGAGCTTCATGACGGCGTAGTGCAGGGTCTTCAACGTCTGGACCAGCGCCTCGATCTCCCCGCACCACGTCTCGAATTCGGCCGCCGGCAGCTTCAGCGCCCGCCAGTAGAAGGCAAAACCGTGCTCGTAGGCGTATTTGCGGATGGTGATAACAGGCAGCTCGCGCACCGCTGGGCCAAGATCCGCAAGTGCCACGCCATTTCTGCCTTCGAGATGGGCCGTGACGATCTCACGCACGGCATCGACCAGCGGATTTCGGTCCCTGACGAAGCAGGCCTCGAAATAGGCCTTCAGGTCTTCGGCATAGGGCGCGCGCGCCTCGGCATTGTCAAAGACATAACCGCCGCCGACCGTCGGCTGCATGATGGCGTTGATGACCTTCTCCCGGGCGATCTCGCCCTCCCAGCGGTAGTCGGGATCGTGCACGAACCAGGTCTCGGGATCGGCCGTCTCCTGCAGCATCAGATAGTGCGGGAAAGGGTTCTGGTTGAACTTGTTCTCGCGCTCCGGCAGATGGAACATGTCGAGCATGACCATGACCGAGCCGGTGTCGCTGCGCTGCTTGAGCAGACCGAAAAGCACCGCGAGATTGTCGAGCTTGGTGCGTTCGGGCTCGTACCACTCGACGACCGAGACGCCATAGAGCCGCTCGAACCAGCTGCGGAAGAACTCCTGGCTGATGTCGGGCGCGTGATAGAGAAGCTCGAAACGGTCGCTCACCGCGAATTTCGCGTCCCAGACGCCGAAATAGAACGGGCGCTGGTCGAGGCCTTGGCGTTTCAATCCGTCCGAAACGCAACTGACGAAGCAATGGACCTTGATGTCGTAATAGGCCTCGCCGTGCACGCCTTCGTCGCTCGTCCCGCCGGTGAGCGCAAAGGCGGGCACGATGGTCGCCGTCTGCTTCGGCAAGTAGAGCGCAACGAGATCGGCGACCGTATCGATCTCCTGTTTCGCGATCGCCTCTTCCGGCACCGAAAGCCCGTATTCGAGCTCGAGGTTGAGGAAGATTTCGAGGATCAGCACGGAGTCGAGATAGAGGTCCTCGTTGAGACGGGCATCGACGCCAAAGCCGTCCATGTGCCCATGCCCCATCCTGTCGGTCAGAACAGTCTCGATCGCCGCAATGATTTCGTTTTCGGTCATGATGCGGCTCCCTTGAGCGGTGTGTTGAATTCGCCCGCCAGGTGTCGCGCCGCGACATCGCGACGGCTGATCTTGCCGTTCGCCTGCCGTGGAACGACATCGACCTGGAGGATTTCCATCGGCAGCTGGTGGCCGGCGAGATGGCGGCTCAACCATTCGCGCACCGCCTGCGGCGCCATCGGAACCTCGGCGCTGAAGATGAGCGCGACACGCTCGCCGGCGAAACGGTCGGCCTTGCGGAAGGCAACCGCATCGGTGACTTCAGGCATCGCCATGGCGGCGTCCTCGACGTCCTTCGGGTAGACATTGAGGCCGGAGACATTGATCATGTCGTCCATCCGCGAGACGAACACCAGCATGCCGTCGGCGCGACGATAGCCGAGGTCGCGGGTGTGGATGGCAGCACCTGCGGCATTGGTAACGACGATCTCGCCGGCGTCCTCGACGCCGGTACCGGTTGCCGCGACCAGATGCGGCAGCACGAAGCCCATGTCGCCTGCGGCCGTGACATCGGGATTGATCGCGATGCAGCCGGATTCCGAGCAACCGTACTGCTGGAACATGAACCGGCTCTTGGCGCGGATATCGGCAAACCAGGGATCGGGAAGCAGCGTGCCTGACGTCATCGTCGCGTGGATCTGCTCGCCCGCGGGCAGCAGCCGTGCGAGCGTGTTGAGGATCGCCGGCGACGAATAGAGCAGCGGCCGCTCGGTTTCCCGCAGGACCTTCAGCAGGTATTTCGGATTGGCGGTGTTGACGATGAGCGGCGTCTGGCCCCGTTTCAGCGCCACCAGGATGCCGCAGATCAACCCGTAGGAATGGGTGGTCGGGCAGGCGACGACCGGCGTCATATCCTCCGGCTCGCGGAAGGTACGGACATAGCTTTCGATCTCGGCGTCGATCTCGCGCCAGCTGCGCGCGATGCACTTGGGCGCGCCCGTCGTTCCCGAACTCATCTGCAACAGCGTTCCCTCGGTCGAGGCGACCGGGCCTTCGAGGACTTCCGCCGTCAGGCTGTTGTAGAAGAGCCGATCGCAGCCGGCATTGAGCGCGAGCTTGCGGGCGGCCGGATAGGGCGTTCCCGGGTGGATCGGCAGCACGCTCGCTCCCGCCTTGCGGATGGCGAAAAACAGCGCCAGCCAGTCGACCGTTTCTGCAAAGCAGACGGCGTAGCGGCCGGTGTCGCGTTCGCCAAGGCCGATCTCGGCGGCCAGCCGGGTTGATTTGTCGTCGAAATAGGCCTCATCGTAGAGCCTGTCATCGATGCGGATCATGACTTTCTCCTTCGTTGAAGCGCACCCGCGGCAAGCGCATTCGGCACCGTGTGGTGGTACTCCGGCTTGGCTGCGAGGAGCTTCCTCGTCATCAGGGATTCGGTAAGGATCTGGGGTTGGTCGCAGCCGAGCCTGGCCAGCCGTTCCGCCGCGCTGTGCTCGGTCGCATAGGCGCCGAGCGCGCTATCGACACGCTGCCAGAACAGCGCTTCCGGCAGGTTATAGGCGTGGTCGAGCAGATGGGAGATTTCGCTCAGGTTGTAGACGAACAGCGTGTCCATCACCAGTTCGCGCAGCGAATCCAGATTGTCAGTCCAGTAGTACTGGTCGGGCTCGGCATCCTTGTAGGCCGGATCCAGCGCCGCAAAATCCGGCGCCTTGTCGGGCTCGCGCAGGAAGCCTGGCGAAAACTCGATACTCTCGTGGAAGTCGCGCAGGATGAGTCTGACCGGCCAGCCGTCGCGATGGACAAGAAGCATGTTCTGCCCGTGCGCCTCGACGGCAAGGCCATGGTGGACGAGCAGGTGCCAGACGGGCAGGACGGCGATCTCGATCAGCCGGTTGATCCACGGCATAAGGCCGAAACGGGCGATCCAGTCGTCGGCGAAGGGGCGGCCGTCCGCCTCCACCATCATCAGCGCGTTGAAGGGAACAACCGCCTCGCCGGCAAGGAGCGTCGCTTCGGCACTGTCGCGCCAGATGGCGGCCACCTGGCCGGCCAGCGACCCGCCGCGATCGGCAATGACGCCGGCATATTCCTTCAGGATGGTAAGCGGATAGCGTTCGCCAAAGGCGGGATCGCCTGCAACGATGTCCGCGATCCAGCGCGAGATGACCGGCGCTGTGCAGACGGACGGCGGATCCAGCGTCCGCCGGGACGAGGTGTTGACGATGTTGAGCGGCAGCTTGACGCTTGCCGCCGTCGGCCGGTCCTGATTGAGCAGCGAGCGCACCGACTGCGTCGCGGTATAACGGTCGCCCAAGGGCCCGAGATAGTGGGCCTCTCCGGCCGCGATCCAGCCCGCGCGGAGCGCGTCGCCGAGCTCGCGCCATTGCCAGGGATGCAGCGGCACGAGGCCAAAGTCATCAGACGGCGCATTCAGCTTCAGCCGCGCCGCGGTCAGATCGGACCAGGCGTCTGCCAGCTCGGCCTGCCAGAAGGCGTCCTCGTCCCCTGATATTTCGCAGGCCAGATGCTTGCGCGCCACCAGCAGCCAGACGAGCTGGAACGCATGGCCGACCTCAGGACCGAAAGCGGCGTGATCCTTGACGGAAAACCCGGTGCGCGCCTTGAAGCAAGGGTGGTAGGGATGACCTTCGTCAAGCGCGCCTTCGAGTTCGGCGAAGGACATTGCACGCCTTGCCCTGTCGGGCAGATGCCGCTCGTTCCAGCGGCAGAAGGCGATGGTCTGCGTCAGCTCGTCAAGCAGCTTGCCACGGGTTGGACCGTTGCCCGGCAGGGCTGCGACCAGGGGCGCCAGCACCGGCGCGATCCAGCTGTCGGCATCATCCAGCATTTCTACCGAGCCGGCGGCAAGCCGCAGGCGTCCGAAGGGGCCAATGGCGCCGCGGCAGCGGAATTGTCGGCCGCCAAGCGACCATGAGAACACCGTTTCTCCGTCGACGCTTCGCTGGAGTGCGGGAACAATGCCTTCGTAAAGCAGGGCCGCGACGAGTTGCCGAAGCACCCGCTCGTCCGGCCGACCCTTGAGATCAAGAGGCAATGGCATGGTCGGTCCTCGGCAATGTCAGCACGGTGGGCGCCCGCAGCGGATTGGGCACGGGGCGGTAGAGCGTCGGCGCGTGATTGGATTGCAGCTCGTCGACGTCATAGAGGCGCGTCGTCAGATTGGCCTTCGAGACGATCGTCGGCAGGTCGAGCACGTGGCGCGCGAAATCGCGTCCCGCTCCCGTCATTTGGGTGGTGTAGCGCTCGAGATGGACGCGCAATTCGCGTAAGAGCACGCTTTCCTCGCACAGCCCGTCATGGCCCATGCGGCTGATCACCGAGAACACCTGGTTGACGATCAGGTAGTAGGCGAAGCGATCGCGGATTTCGCTGTCGGGGAAATAGAGCGAGGCGATCGTCTGCGTCTCGGGTACGTAACCGACAAGCCGGCTGCGATAGCGTTCCGAAAGATAGAAGCCCTGATTGTCGCGGTAGTAGCTGATCGAGGGATAGCCGTTGTCGACGTCGAGCAGACTGTTTTGCTGGTGCGCCTCGAGCGCTATGCCGAAGTCGTCGTAAAGTCGGATCAGCGGTTCGACGGCGCAATCGAGATAGTGCCTCAACCAGGCGATGGCCGCCTGGTTGAGACTGCCTCCATCGCGCGTGGCAACCAACTGCACGAGCCGCTTAAGCCTCGATGGTTGGCCCGGCAGAGGATCGGCCGTGAGGGCCGCGACGGTGACGACGCCACGCCCGGTCCCACGGGCAAACGGATTTTCGCGCAGGATGACCTCGAAACCGCTTTCGCTGCGCCCCGGCAGGTCGAGCGTGATATAGGCTGGATCCTGAATGATGCGGAAATTCGAGGACCGTTCGACAAGCCCAATCCGGTCGATCAGCTTGGCCATGGCAACGCCCGCCTCCAGTTCCTGGCGCCGGTTGAGGCGCACGGAATTGGTGATGCGCACGGGCAGCGAGAACTTGAGCATCCAGTCGGCGTCGGCAGCATAGACGGTGCGCACCGACGAGGTCGCGGTGAAGGTCGGCCCGAGCGGGCCGATGTGGCGCAGGGCCCCCTGCCCGATCAGCGCCTCGATTTCGGGAGCGAGAAGCAGCGCCTCCGCCTGCAATGGATGCATCGGCAGCAGCTGTTCATTGCCGCGAAGGGCAATCGCGTCGAGATCCGCTCCAACCAGCGACCGCACGATGGCGTGGGCGTCGACGTCGCGCGCCGACGCCTGCCTGATATGGGTGGCGTTTGCCGCGAAATAGTGCAGCTTGAACTGGCCGCGCAGTTCCGGCGCGTAGCTCTCCTGCTGCCAGTAGGTCATGCCCTGCCGGCTTTTCGGCGTCGGATGCTGCCAGTGGCCGAAGACGAGCGACTGCTCCGCCTCGATGAAATGATCGGACCCCGCCGAGCCGGCCCCCGCCCTTTCGACGTAGAGCGCCGTTTGCTGGTAGCTTTCGAGCACGCGCATCAGAAGTTCGAGCTCGAAGCCGCGCAGCGTGTCCGCCTGAGCCTCGTCGACCTGCCGGTAGCATTCGTGAATGAGGATATGGAGGGCCGACACCAGCTCGATCTGGCGCCATGTTGCGTCCGAGACGCCCCGACCCCAGACCCTGCCGAAGTGGTGCGGGCCGCAAAGGGACGACGATGTCACTTCAGCACGCAGGATCATGTGCTGGCGAGGGAGCGACCACTCGATGCAATCAAATGCACCGGCTAAGCTGCGATGCATGGCCCGGATGCCTGGGTTCACTTCGCGCAGATAGCAGTTTGCGAAGCTCTGGAACGTTGCGATTTCTGCGATTTGCCTGGACGTTTGCATCCTGTGATCCTCGGCTTGGCCCTGGGCGCAGCCGTGCAATGGCGTTGGTCTTTTCGGCCAACACATCGAATTTTCGTATCGGGACTGGTCTCGGTGTGGTCTGTTCAGCCGGCGGGTTGCCAGTCGAGCTGGCGCGGCTCCTCACGGAATGCGAAGCGCAGAAGATGGCTCTCGATGACCGATTTCGTATCCGTAAGGTTGGCGTCGTCGGGTGAGCGGGCGCGGATGCTCAAACCGCCCGGTGTGGCGTGCAGGTAACCGGTGCCGCAGGAAAATCTGAGCTCGGCGCGGGCGCCCTCCTGTTCGACGTCCACCTTGTGGGCAAAATGCTTGCAGAGCTGCGTCAGGTATTTCTGGCCGTCTTCCGTCGCAAAATGGGTTGTGGCTTCTTGCATCTGGAACTCCTGTTTCGGCTTTCGCTGCGTGGCGGCCCTTGGGCAGCCGCCTCCGCTTGTTGAGGCAACGGCCACCGGGAGGAGGCGGCCGTCGCGGTCGCGGACCGTCAGGCTAGAGCGCCGTGCGTTCATCCGAACGCACAATGCACGCTCTAGAACGTCGCCTTGGCGGTCAGGATGAAAGAACGGCCGGGCTCATAGAGCGGCGTCACCGTTCCGAACTCCTGACCGTAGGTCGCCCGGTCCGAATAGGTCTCATCGAAAATATTCTTCAGTTCGGCGCGCAGCGACAGGTTGGGTCGTTCCGGCGGCACGTATTCGACGAATGCGTTGAAGACCTGGTAGCCCTCGAAGGGCTTGCTGCCGTCGGCAACGTCGTCATAGTCGAGCGCGATTTCCGCGTCGGCGCCGAACGTGACGCCCCAGTCCGTCAGCGTATGGACCGCTTGCAGCGTGATGATCTGGCCGGCCGGGGCGGCGAGATAGGTGCCGAGATCGGAATCGGCAGGCTTCCCGTCGATCTCGACGTCGATATTGGCATATTTCACCTTGAAGAAACCATCGCCCCAGCTGTAGCCGGCGCCGATCTCGAAGCCGCGCGAACGGACGTCATGCGCTTCGATCCCGAGGTCGGCCCGGTAGCGGGGCGTGCGCGCGTCATCGATATCGGTCTGGAAGACGCTACCCTCGACGGTGAAGTCGTTGTAGTTCGCCTCCAGGCCCAGGATGTAGTTGTCCGCCGTCACCGGCTTCGGACCGCTGCCATAGTTCCAGTTGGGATTCATGATGAAGTTTTCGGCGAGCGGAATGCCCGCCCAGACGTGCGAATAGCCCGCCTTGGCGATCAACAGGTCCTCGATGAGGTCGTACTCACCCGAGACGTTGCCGCTGAGGCCCGAATTGTTCCACTCTTCGCCGGTCGTCCCGGTAAACTGCTGCGTGTCGCCGCGCGCACCGAAAGAGAGGCGCGTCCTTTCCCAGGGCTCGAGCCGGGCCTGGGCATAGATGCCGACATTGCGCGCCTTCTCGGTGCTGGCATCGAACATGTCGTCGAGGTCAGCCTTGTCGTCGTAAAAGTCGACGCCGGCAATCACGTTGCCGATGTCGAACGAAAACTTGTTCTCGAACTTGCCGTTGAAGCTGCTGGTGGTGCCGGTGGCGGGATAGGGCGGAATGGCGAGGCGCGGCGGCAGAGTGATCGGAATTTCGACCTCTGTCCTGGAGTAGGCGAGCATCAGCGTCGGATCCCACCAGCCCTCCGGCGTGCTGTCGGTGTAGGTAAACACCGTGTTCTGCCGGTCGAGCATGTAATCGCGCACGCGCGGTTCCCATGGCGGCCGTCCGTCGATAAAGCCGACATTGGCGCGGAACGGACGCGGCGCGTCGTCGCGAATGCGGTCGTGGCTGATCTCGAAACGGTCGCCGCTGTCGAACTCGTAGGCAAGCTTGCCAAGCCCGCCCAACACGTCTGTCGAGGTGCCGTCCACGTCCTGCCCGTTGCCGGCGGTGAAATCGTTGCCGTTACCGAGATTGAAGTAGCCGAGGAACTCAAGCCCGTCGCGCATGCCATACGCGGAAATACCTGTCGTCACGGTATCGCTGTTGAAATTGTAGCTCGACGTGACAAAGCCGCCAAAGCCGTCGCCATTGAGGAGGTCGCGCGCGTCAATCGTCTCGTAGGCGATCGCGCCGGCAAGCGCCCCCGGGCCGGCATCGGCCGGCGCGACGCCGGCATCGACGTTAACGGCCTTGAGCAGGCCGGGGTCGATGAGGTTGGTGCCGTTGTGGTGGAAGACCTTGTTGTTCTGGCGGCCGCCGTCCATCGTGACTGCAAGGCTGGTCTCCTCGATCCCGTGGACATAAACCTTCTGCGACATCGGCAGCGAGCTGCCGACCGAAATGCCGGGCTCACCGGAGAAGACGTCGGCAATGTTGGCCGGATTCTTGCGTTTGAGGTCTTCAGACGAAATGACGATTTCGCCGGGCCCGAGCTGGCTGCTCCCGAAGGAGGAGATCGGATCGAGCATCGTGGCGCCGGGGACGCCGACAGCTGCGCCGCCAGCCGCCGGTTCGGCCGAACCGACCAGGGCCGTTCCGCCAGAGATCCTGAAGGGAATGCCGGTGCCCGCGAGAATCCGCGCCAGCGCCTGGTCAGGGTCCAGCGTTGCGTTGACGGCGGTCGAACGCAGTCCTTGCGAGGTCGTTGCGGCCAGCGTGACCTGCAGTCCGGACTGCCGGGCGAAGGCGTTCAAGGCGGCGGCAAGCGGCTGCGACGGGATATTGTACGTCCGGGCGCTGCTTGTGCGCGCCGTCGTTTCCTGGGCGGCGGCCGAACGAGGTACAAGGGCAAGGGAGGACACCCCGACGATCGCCGTCGTCGCCAGCAGCCACCGTGCCTTGCGGCAGTGGCCTGCGTTGAAAGAAAGCTGTCCCATGCGGCATTTCGGCGAACTCATTGTACCCCCGTCCCGGTGTTGCGCTGAGCCTTTGGGCCCGCGTTTCCAACCAAAGACGACCGCCTCCGGATTTTTTTTCACCGGGCAGCGAATTTTTCCTGATTTTTTGACTCAAATTAAAACTGGGTCAGAACGCGGCCGTAGGGCGTCACGGCGTGAACCCTGCCGCCAAAGGGTTGCACCAGCGCCTGGAGCGCGTGATCTGGGTCGCTCAAATCGTAGACGCCGGTCACCCTTTTCTCGGCTAGACCCGATTGCGGGATGGTGATCCAGGCGGCGTGGTAGCGCTGCAGGCGCTCGACCGCGGCGGCAACCGTGACATTGTTGACGAACATCTTGCCGTCCCGCCACCCGCCGATTTCATCAGGCGCAATTGCGCTGCGGGTCACAGCCCCGGTCGCATGCGCCACGGTTGCCGTTTCGCCCGGCGCCAGTTCGAAATTCTGCTTGTGGTCGGATCCGCTGTAGGACACAGCCACCGTTCCGTGCGCCAGCTCGACCGTCGTTTCCGTGCTCGCGAGCGCTACGTCGAAGGCGGTTCCGAGGACCGAGACCTCGACGCCGGCGGCATCGACGACGAAGGGACGGGAGGGGTCGCGCGCCACCGTGAAGAAGGCCTCGCCCTTCAACAGCCTGACATGCCGCACGCTGGCGCCGATCTCCGTCGCGATCGCGCTCCCGCCGGCCAATTCGATGATCGTTCCGTCCGCAAGCGCAATCGTGCTTTTTTGCCCAGTCCCGGTCACATGGTCTGCTTGCCACCAGACCAGGAGCGAAGGAAGCGAGACCAAAACGACAAGGCAGGCCGCAAGCGCCACAACCGTCGCACCAATGGCCAAGCTCCTGGCCGCCCGGCCGCTGGCCGTCCTGTGCGCCCGGCGGCTCGACGGCTGATGCGCGGCCGGCGGTCTTGCGCCGCGCCAGAGATCCTCGTGAACCGGAGGCACCTCGCCCAGCAGTTGCCACGTCTTCAGCGCCGCCTCCCAGGAACGGGCATGCAGGTCGGACCGTCCGAGCCAGGCCTGGAACGCCGCCTGCGTATCCCGACAGTTCGGGCGTGCCTTCAGCTCGAGGAACCAGTCCATCGCCTCTTCAAGCAACGCTTCGGGAATGTGGTTGTCCTTGGTCAAAGTGCGGCCTGATGGTTGCGTGGTCGGCGAAAGAGGTACGGATACGCATGGTTTGTCACAAAGACGAATAGCGCAGGATTTTTTTTCACCTGCCCCCTAATTTTTAGGAGGCATCTCTCGCCAGAGTTGTCGCAACGCGCATCATGGCGGTGCGCACGTGGCGATGCGCGGTCGCCACGGAGATGTCGAGATGGGCTGCGACCTCCTCGAGCGTGTAGCCGCCGAAGCGGTGCATTTCGAGAGCGACCCTGACCTCTTGCGGAAGATCGGCGAGAATGTCGGATACGCGGCGGATCTCGTCGGTCACGAGAACGACGTCCTCGGGTGTGGGCATTTCGATCGGCATCGACCAGTAAGGCGGCTCGCCGTCCCGCGTCTCGATCCTGCGTCTTTTGATGAGATCGAGCGAAAGGTTGCGGACAATGCGGTAAAGATAGGCGAGTGACAGGCCGGACGACTTCTCTGCGGAGGCGCCGTTGGTGTTTGCCGGCGCAAACCGGATGAACGCCTCCTGCACGATATCTTCGGCCGTTTCGCGCGATCCGACGATGCGCGTCGCATAGGCGACCAGTGCGGTACGATTGGCGAAATAGACCTGATGGCGCGTTTCCATGTCGACCATGGGGATCCGATCAAAACAACCTCGGTTTGGCGCCCAGCTCCATGTGCGCTGCGCGCCGAGACGCGATCGACGGCCGGTCGGCTCCACGAACGCGGCGATCTCTTAGCACGCGGAAATAAACTTGTCTTTAATACTCATGTTATTTTTTCACGGCTGCGGTGCCGGTGGACGCCAGGACCTCGGAAGCCCCGGCATCTGCGCGGCTGCGGCCAGAGCGCATCTCTCGCGCTAGATCGATCAAAGCCCTGAGCATGGCCGGCACATGCCGGCGACCCGGGAAATAGAGGCATAGGCCGTCATAGGGCGGTGTCCAGTCGTCCAGCACCTGCAGGAGCCGCCTGGTCGTGACGTGCTCGCGCACCGCATGTTCGGACAGATAGGCCAGTCCCACGCCTGAGAGCGCCGCTTCGAGCATGAGATCGCTGTCGTCGAGGATGAGCGGACCCGGCACATCGATTTCGACGCTTTCGCCGCGGCGGCTGAACTCCCAGTGGTAGATCCGGCCGCTTGCCATGCGCGCGCGGATACAGGCGTGCTGCAGGAGGTCACCCGGCCGCCGCGGCACCGTTCTGTTCCGGAAATAATCTGGCGACCCCACGACCACCATCTGCGACTGGTCGAACACCGGAACGGCGATCATGTCCGGCGGAACCGCTTCGGCCAGCCGGAAGCCGGCGTCGAAACCCATCGCAACGATATCGACTAGCGCGTTGTCGGTCGCAACCTCCAGGCTCATCTGTGGATGGCGCCGCAGATATTCGACGAGCAGCGGCCGCAACACCATCCTTGCCGCTCCGGGCGACGTATTGAGCCTCAGTGTTCCGGACGGCTGCGCCTGGGATTCCGCCACGCGCTCGACTGCGCCCTCGATGGCCGCGAGCGCCGGCAGGATCTCCGATACGAAAGCCTCACCCGCTGCCGTCAGCGCCACCGACCGCGTCGTCCGGTTAAACAGGCGCACGCCGAGCCGTTCCTCCAGCGCCAGCACCGCATGGCTCAACGATGACGACGAAACGCCAAGTTCCCGCGCCGCGGCACGAAAGCCGCCGAGCCGCGCGATCGCCGTCACCGCCTCCAGTTCCGACAGACTGGCTTTCATTGCGCGATTTTCCTTATCAAGCTGTCTAGGATTGATGATCTTAACCTGACGATCGTCCGGATGCATATCCCTGTCATCGCAACAGGAACCCGCACGATGAAGTATATTGAACAGATTTACGTCGATGGTGTCTTTGCCACGCCCCACGGCAGCGAGCGCTTCGACCTCTTCAATCCGGCGACCGAGGAGAAGATCGGCGAGGTCCGCCTCGGCGACGAAGAGGACGCTCACACCGCGGTTGCGGCGGCCAAAAGGGCTTTCCCGGCCATGCGGCGCACGGGGGTGGCCGAGCGTGTGGCCATGCTGCAGGCGCTGCGGGATGCCGTTGCCGCCAGATCCGAAGCGCTGCACGCGGCCATGTCCGCAGAATACGGCGCGCCGCAGTCCTTCCTGGCCTTCTCCGTGCCCCACGCGTCGAACGTGTTCGACGTGGCGGCAAGGACGGTGGCCGACTATGCCTTCACGCGCAGGATCGGCAACGCCGACGTGATCATGGAGCCGGTGGGGGTGGCCGCCGCGATCACGCCTTGGAACAGCAATATCGGCTTCATCTGCACCAAGCTCGCCACCGCGATTGCCGCCGGAACAACGATCGTGATCAAGCCGTCGGAAATGAGCGCGATCCAGACCCAGACGCTGCTCGAAGCCATCCACGAAGCCGGCCTGCCGCCCGGTGCCCTCAACGTCGTCAACGGCACCGGCCACGTCGTCGGCGCTGAACTCAGCCGGGACCCGAGCATTGCCAAGATCACCTTCACCGGCTCGACCACGACCGGACGGACGATCCTGCGCAGCGCCGCCGAGACCTTCAAACGCGTGACGCTCGAACTCGGCGGCAAGGGACCGCAGATCCTGCTCGACGATGCGGACCTTGATCACGCCATGCCGCGCATTCTCGCCTCGGCCTTTCGCAACAGCGGACAGGCCTGCATTGCCGGAACGCGGCTGCTGGTTTCGAAAAGACGATACGCGGAAGTCACCGCGCGTCTCGCAGAGGCCGTCGCAGCACTCAAGGTCGGCCCCTCCAGCGATCCCGCCGTCGATATCGGTCCGATGGTGAGCGCCAGGCAGTGGGAGCGGGTCCAGTCCTATATCCGCCTTGGGAGCGAGGAGGGCGCGACGATTTTGGTCGGAGGCGAGGGCCGGCCGGAGGGACTGGAGCGCGGCTGGTTCGTTCGACCGACCGTTTTTTCCGGCGTCACCAACGACATGCGGATCGCGCGCGAGGAGATCTTCGGCCCGGTGCTCAGCGTCCTTGCCTATGAGGACGAAGACGATGCGATTGCCCTTGCCAACGACACGGACTACGGGTTGCAATCCTATGTGCTCGGCGCCGACCATGATCGCCTGCGCGCCGTTGCCCGACGGCTCGAGGCCGGGCGGGTGGTGATCAATGAAACGCCGGCGGACGCCCAGGCACCGTTCGGCGGTTTCAAGCATTCCGGCATCGGGCGCGAGTTCGGTCCGTTCGGGCTCGAAGCCTTCCTCGAGCCGAAGGCGATCATCGGGTAGCGACCGTACCCGCGTCCTGGCGCGTGGTCCCGCGCGACGCCGAAACGAAAACGGCGGCCCGTTTGGGCCGCCGCATTCTCAGGTCATGTCTCCGGGGAGGGTGTTATGCGGGCTGCTGCTCGTCGCGCGTCTTCACCAGGCTCCAGACCACACCCGCCGCGATGATCGCGAAGGTGACGCCCAGCGAGAGGGCAGCCGGGAACTTTTCAAGGCCAAGCAGGTCGGCGACGAAGATCTTCGAACCGATGAAGATCAGGACGACAGCAAGAGCGGGCTTCAGGTAGCGGAAGCGGTGGATCATCGCAGCAAGAGCGAAGTAGAGCGCGCGCAGGCCGAGGATAGCGAAGATGTTCGACGTGTAGACGATGAACGGGTCGGTGGTGATCGCAAAGATTGCCGGTACCGAGTCGACGGCGAAGATCACGTCAGCGACCTCGACCATGACCAGGGCCATGAAGAGGGGCGTGATGAACCAGGTCATCTTGCCGGTCTTCGGGTTGACGAGCTTCACGAAGAAGCGCTCGCCATGGTGCTCTTCGGTGACGTTGAAACGGCTGCGCATGAAGCGGACAAGCGCATTGTCGGAAACGTCGGGCTCGGCTTCCTTCATCACCAGCATCTTGATGCCGGTGAAGACGAGGAAGGCGGCGAAGATATAGAGAACCCAGGAGAATTCTGCGACCAGAGTCGCGCCGACGCCGATCATGATCGCACGCAGCACGATGACTCCGAGGATACCCCAGAAGAGCACGCGGTGCTGGTAGATGCGCGGGACAGCGAAGAAGGAGAAGATGAGCGCGATGACGAAGACGTTGTCGAGCGCGAGCGTCTTTTCGACGACGAAGCCGGTCATGTAGGCAAGGCCGGACTCGGCACCGAGATACCACCACACGAAGCCGCCGAAACTCAGGCCAAGCGCAATGTAGAAGGCGGAAAGCTTGACGCTTTCGGCAACGTTGATCTCCTTGTTCTCCTTATGGAGAATACCAAGGTCGAACGACAGGATAGCGATCACGAGGGCGAAAAAGCTCGCCCACAGCCACAGTGGCGTTCCCAGCCACACGTCAGACATGAAGGAAAAGTCCACAGACGGGTCCCCAATCGGCACATGTTGTCGGAATAAGGTCCGACATCGCAAGAGTGCCGAAGCTCTCGCCAGAGGGGCCCGGACCAGCGGGTTAGGCGGCAGATAGGCGTTCCCGTTTGCGAGATCAAGTGCGCCGTTGCGATTTTTTTCGTGTAACAATCCGAGACGTTGTCCGACCATTGGCGCGCAACCCGCGGGGGTAAGAATGCAAGAGTGCGATGCACGCTTCGCCTGGCGTGGACCGTTTGAAAACAAGGAGTTGAACGCTTTGCACGCCGCGTGCTTCGAGCATGCCGTGAGCGACGACGACTGGTGGAACCAGGTCAACCGCTTCAGCCTCGGCTGGGTCTGCATGCGAAGGTCAGGCGTGCTCGACGGCTGCGTCAACGTCGCCTGGGACGGCGGCGTTCACGCTTTCCTGCTCGACACAATGGTCGCTGCGCCATCGAGGCGGAAGGGCTACGCCACGCGCCTGGTCGAAGAAGCGGTGGCCCATGCCAAGGCTTCGGGATGCGAGTGGCTGCATGTCGACTTCGATCCGCACCTTCGAAATTTCTATTTCGGCAGCTGCGGCTTCGTCGCGACGGACGCCGGTCTCATCCGCCTCGGATAAAAAATCCTCCAGCACCCCGTCATTGAGAATGGCCGTGCTCGCTGCCTGGGTGATGTGGTGGCTTGATGAACTTCCTATATAAGGCGAACACGACCGTTCGACGTATCCGTCAAGACAAGGACAGATTTGATGACCGAAAAGTCCCCCGCTGACAATTTTCCCGCTGGCTACGACGTTCCAAAAGTGTGGACCTGGGACACGAGCAATGGCGGCGCATTTGCCAGCATCAACCGCCCGATCGCCGGCCCGACCAAGGACAAGGATCTGCCGGTCGGCAAGCACCCGCTGCAGCTTTATTCGCTGGCGACGCCGAACGGCGTGAAGGTCACGATCCTGCTCGAAGAGCTCCTGGCTGCCGGCCATAAGGACGCCGAGTACGATGCCTGGCCGATCCGCATCGGCGATGGCGACCAGTTCGGCTCCGGCTTCGTCGACGTCAATCCGAACTCCAAGATCCCGGCGTTGTCAGACCACGCGCCCAAGGGCGGCGGCGCGCCGGTCCGCGTCTTCGAATCGGCGTCCATCCTGCTTTATCTGGCTGAAAAATTCGGCGCCTTCCTGCCGAGCGAGCTTCGCGCCCGTACCGAGACCTTCAACTGGCTGTTCTGGCAGATGGGTTCGGCACCGTTCCTCGGCGGCGGCTTCGGCCATTTCTACGCCTATGCGCCGATGAAGATCAAATACGCCATCGACCGTTACGCCATGGAAGTGAAGCGCCAGCTCGACGTGCTGGATCGCCACCTCGCCAACAACCGTTACCTGGCCGGCAGCGAATACACGATCGCCGACATGGCCACCTGGCCGTGGTATGGCAATCTGGCACTTGGCCAGGCCTATGGTGACGCCGGCACCTTCCTTGAGGTACAAAGCTACGAGCACGTCCAGCGCTGGACGGCTGAAATCGCTGCCCGGCCGGCCGTCAAGCGCGGCCGCATGGTCAACCGGCTGAGCGGCGATCCATCAGAACAATTGCATGAGCGGCACGACGCCTCCGACTTCGACACGAAGACTGAGGACAAGATCGTCGAGAAGCAGACCGCGTAAGGAGAACGGAATGGCCAAGTTGGCTGATATGACGAAACACCGGGGTTTTCCCTACGCCATGCCGGGCACGGGCATCCAGTTCGTCATCCGTCGGGCCAATCCCAAGGGGGCAACGCCGATCAAGGCGTTGCCCCGTCATGCCCGGCCAGGCTCAGGGGCGCACCGCATCGACGCGGCCTTCCTCCACGCCCTCTGGCATCATTTCGGCGCCGAACCCTTCGAGCGCGGCAATCTCGATGCCGCCCGGCTGAACCTGCTGTTCGGACGCGAGGTGCTGCCGGTCGACAAGGATTTCGATCCCGTGTCCTATGAGGCGATGCTCATCATCAACGAGAAGGTTGCCCGCCAGAGCTTCCCGGAATCGTTTGCGGACGTCTTCGAGGTCTGAGGCAATTCCAGGAACCGTGTGTAACGGTTTTCCGTGCGGAAGTGCGTGACAGAGGGCTCAGGCCGCCTCGTGGCGGCAGGCATTTGAGGAGGCGCACCGCGTTCGTCGGTGCGCCTTTCTTTTTTAGGTCACGCTCCGAGCGCGCCCGTCATCTTCAGCACGTCGTTCAGCGGGACGAGGCCTTTCATCGCGCCGCTGCCCTTGGCGGGCTCGCCATCCTCGATTGCCAGCGCAAAGCGGAACGCCGGGTCGGCCTCGATGCGCCGACGCAGGGCATTGATGCGTGGATAGTCGCGTGCGTAGTCCTTGGGATCGATCGCCTCGTGAAAATCGACCCAGCGGGCGACGCCGGCAAAAACCGCATCGGCAAGCGTCGGACGGTCGCCCATGAGATAGGCGCTTTCGCCCATCATCGCCTCAAGCTGCTCATGGCGCTTGGCGACAAATTCGCGGCCGAAGGCGCGCAGCGTTTCACGATAGTCCTCGCTGGCCCCTTCCGCTTCCAGGGCCACCCACATCGAAAAGAACGCGCCGGTGAAGCCGGTGTTGAGGAAGGCGATAAACTGATGCATCCGGTCCGCTTCGACGCTGCCGGGAGCGAAACTGATGCGGCGCTCGTGATCGCGCGCCTCGAGCCACAGCGCGATGGCCATCGTCTCGGTCAAGACGTGCCCTTCGTCGCTGACCAGGACAGGTGTTTCCACCCGGCCGTTGAACCGCGCATAGGCGTCGGTGCGCATGTCGCCGAGCATGTCGACCCGGGTCAGGCGATAGGGCTGGCCGAGCCATTCGAAGGCGGTGACGAGGCCAGCCGAGCTGCCGAGCGGAAAGCCCGAGGTGAAGATCGGTTCAGAGATGCTGTGCATGTCGTTTCTCCATTGTTGATGTCATGGATATATCGACGTGGACGTTGGCTCTGTAGTCCGTGAAATATAGACCCATCGTCTATGTCTGCAGACGATGGGTCATTGTCGGCGCCGCGCTGACGCAACAGCCCGGGCGGGCGGGCTAAACGGCGGATGCGGGGAAGAGGCCGCCTTCGTCCGCGTCGACCGTGATCGACAACGTCACGTGCCGCGGCCGCGTCAGGGCAAACAGCACGGCCTCTGCGATGTCCCGGTTGGTTGCCGCCTCGCCCTTTTGCCGTTCGCCCGCGGCATCCCATGCGGCATCGAGCGGCGAGACGTCGTCGAGATAGGGCGGATGCACGGCCAGCGAGCGCACTGGCGTGCCGGAGAGCTTCTGGCGAAGACCGTCCGCGAGCGCCGCCTGCGCTCTCTTGGCGGCATAGAACGGCACGGACGCGGTCTGAAGTGCTGCGTTCGGCAGCCCGCTGATCGACCCGATGGTGACGATATCCGGGCGAGAGGAACGGTTCAGCAGAGGCATCAATCCCTGGGTGAACAGGAAGGTCCCGGTGACGGCGGCGTTGATGACGCCAAGCACCTCGGCGACCTCATGGTCTTCGCCCGTGTCTTCAAGCCACATCGCGCCGTTGTTGACGAGGATGTCGATGCGGGGATTGGCGGCCTTGATGCTGTCGATGGCCCCGGAAACGCTTTGGGCGTCCGCCAGATCCAGCGCGATGGTCTGCACCTGCCGGCCAAGCTTGCCGGTGATCGCGTCTGCGACGTCGCCGAGCGCCTTTGCACTGCGCCCGCAAAGGACAAGGTCGCATCCCGCTTTGGCGAGGACATAGGCCAACGCCGCCCCGAGACCGCGGCCGGCTCCGGTGATCACCGCGACAGATCCATCCAATTGCATCATGTGTATCCTCTGAATATGTGCGCCCTGGGCGCGGGTCTGCAAGCGGCACAGTTAGGTATCGTCGGTTGAAATTCCAACCGCACTTCACGGTGAACGATTGGCATTTCATCCGGGGCCCCGGGCGACCCGCCCGCCGAATGGCGTCAATTGGGGGTGGAGAAATGGGATTTCCGACCTATCTGCGCAGGTCAGGTTGGGCGAACGGAGCCGGACGGCTCCAAAGCGAAAGGAACCCGCAATGGCAAAGAACACGATTTGCGTCTGGTACGACAAGGACGCCGAAGCCGCCGCCCGCTTCTACGCCGAGGTCTTTCCCGACAGCAAAGTCCTTGCCGTGCATCGGGCGCCGAGTGACTATCCGTCCGGCAAGGAAGGCGACGTGCTGACGGTCGACTTCATCGTTGCCGGTATTCCCTGCCTCGGCCTCAATGGCGGGCCGATGTTCAAGCACAGCGAGGCTTTCTCGTTCCAGATCGCCACGGACGACCAGGAAGAAACCGATCGCTACTGGAACGCCATCGTCGGAAACGGCGGAAAAGAAAGTGCCTGTGGCTGGTGCAAGGACAAGTGGGGCATTTCCTGGCAGATCACCCCCCGTGTGCTGACGGAAGCGATGGCCGCCGGCGGGGCCGAGGCAAAGCGCGCCTTCGAAGCCATGATGGACATGGGCAAGATCGACGTCGCTGCGATCGAGCGGGCGCGACGCGGCTGACCGTTTGTCGCCGTCTGCCTGTCATATTCGGGCTTGCGGCCAGCGATGCATCGCCGGCTGCAAGCCACTGGTTTCGTGCCGGCACGCGGCCAAAGCTCAGGCGGCAAGGACGTCACGCAGCGCTTCCCCGACAGCGGTTGCCGACTGCGGGTTCTGGCCTGTAATCAGCCGGCCGTCGACCACCACCTTTGACGTCCAGTCCGTGGCCGGATGATGTGTCGCGCCCCGCGCGACGAGCGTGCTCGCAAGCAAGAACGGCACCGTCTGGTCGAGCCCCACGGCACGTTCCTCGGCGTCGGTAAAGGCGCTGACATTGCGGCCGGCCACCAGATAGCTGCCATCCGACAGTCTGACATTCACCAGCGCCGCCGGGCCGTGACAAACGGCAGCGACCGCACCGCCGGCTTCGAAAATCTCACGTGTGACGCGGTCAACCGCAGCGCTTTCGGGCAGGTCCCACATGGCGCCATGGCCACCGGCAAAGAAAACGGCTGCGTAGCGCCAAGCCTCGACATCCTCGAGCTTCGCCGTCGTGCGGATCGCGGCGCGGAACGTTTCGTCGTTCCAGTAGCGGGCATTGGTCTTGTCTTCGAGATCGAGCCCGTCGACCGGCGGTTCCCCGCCCTTGATCGAGGCGAACTCGACGGTTGCCCCAGCCGCTTCGAGCACGGCGAGCGGATGGGTGACTTCGCCGAGATAGAAGCCGGTTGGCTTGCCGCCATCGCCCTTGCTTCGATCACCTCGCCGACGTCGAGGCCTTCATCACGGTCATCGACAAGGGCTCGATGACATCAGGAGCGGTCGCGCTGGCGACCACGCCTTCCGTGCTGAGCCGGGCGATCACCCGGCTGGAAACGAAATTGGGCACCCAGCTGGTAAGACGGACGACGCGGCGCATCAGCCTGACGGAGGCAGGGCGCATCTATCTCGATCAGGTCCGCGCGGCGTTCGAGACAATCGAACAGGCCGAACGCGCCGTTCAGGGCGAAGGCGCCGTTGCCGGTCGGGTGCGGCTCAGCGCGTCCACGACCTATGGCCACTACCAGCTGCCGGAGAAACTGACGCGCTTCGCGCTCAAACATCCGTCGGTTGCCGTCGAACTGTCGATCGCCAACCGCAACGTCGATCTCGTCGCCGAAGGTTACGACCTCGCCATCCGCCTCGGCCAATTGCCCGACAGCGGGATGATCGGCAGGAAGCTCGGGGATGCGCCGCTGCGGTTAGTCGCCTCTCCCGGTTACATCGCGCGACGCGGAATGCCGGGTTCGCTCGAGGAGCTCGCGGCGCACACGTGCCTGCCCTTCATCATGCCCAGCACCGGCCGTCCGGCACCGTGGCTGTTTCGCGTCGACGGAGCGTATCTCGACTGGATGCCCCATGGACCGATCCGGGTGGCGGACGATGTACTCGGTACCGTGTCCCTGACGGAAGCCGGGCTCGGTATTTGCCAGACCTATGATTTTGTCGTGCGCGAGCGCCTGGCGCGCGGCAGTCTGGTCGAGCTCCTGCCGGAGTTCGGTGGCCGCTCGCGGCCCTTCTCCCTCATCTATCCGCCGCACCGCAACCTCTCGGCAGCGACGCGCGCGTTGATCGATTGCCTTTTGGAGTAGGCAGTGCCCGAGGGTTTACCGCGCGCTGCGCGGCAGGCCCTCCCGCCAACTGCGCGTCAGCCATGCCAGTGTGAGCAGCGAATGACGCTGCAGAAATTGCCGCGATGGAAGTGCGGTTCCTTGTCGGCGATGACATCGGCCTTGACGTTGCCGAAGGTGGTGTTCGGCTTGTGCCGGATGCCGTCATAGAAGGCCTGGATAATATCCTCCTTGAAGTCGGGTGTACGCGGGAAGGCGCTGACCACCGCCTCGCGTTCGGCATCGGAATATTGCCTGTAGGTGAGCCCCAGCACGTCCATCTCGACGCCGGCGGTCACGAGCGCCACGACCGGATGCATGTGTTCGGGCACGCCCGGTGTCGTGTGCAGGGCAATCGCCGTCCAGACCGTGTAGGCGTCGTTCTCCGATATGCCGTGGCTTCGCAGGAAATCGCGGGCGGCATGGGCACCGTCGACTTCGAAGCGTTCATGCTTGCTGCTGTGGCTCGGCATCAGACCGATGTCATGAAACATCGCACCGGCATAAAGTAGCTCCCGGTCGAAGGTCAGGCCACGATGGATGCCTGCAAGTGCGCCGAAATGGTAGACGCGGCTCGAGTGGTTGAAGAGCAGTTCGGTCTCGGTATCGCGGATATACTCGGTGATTGCCTTGGTCAGCTTGCTGTCGGGAATGGCGGCGTCTACGGCGATAAACGGCATTGCTTTCTCCTGTGTTCTCATCTCGCCAACAGGTTAGAAATCGCCTAGACTGGCTGCAATCGACGTGACACGTCAAAAACGGACAATGCCGGATCGAGGCGGACGCAGATGCAGGCGAAGACGAGAACGGTCGTAATGGTGGCACCGCCGGGCGTGCAGCTTCTCGACGTATCGGGCCCGCTCGATGTCTTTGCGGAAGCGAATGCGCAAGTCGGCCGCGCGGCCTATTGTCTCCTCGTCGCCACCGCTGAGCCGGGACCGCTCCGCAGTTCGTCAGGCATCCGGCTGATGCCGGACCGCGTCATCGATCGCGACTTTGTCGATCCGATCGACACTCTGCTTGTCGCCGGGTGTCCCAATGCAGCGGTGGTTCCGGCGAACGAGGCCGTGCTCGGGTGGCTGCGACAGCGGGCGCCCACGGTCCGGCGCGTCGGATCGGTCTGCAGCGGCGCCTTCTTTCTCGCCGCCGCAGGCCTGCTTGAAGGAAGACGCGTGACCACCCACTGGTCCGTGGCCGCAGAGCTCGCACGGCGCTTTCCCGAAGTGACCGTCGAGGCGGATGCAATCCATGTCAGCGATGGACCGTTGCGCACGGCGGCCGGCGTCACCGCCGGGCTCGATCTTGCGCTCGCGCTGGTCGAGGAAGATCTCGGCCACGAGATCGCCATGCGGGTCGCAAGCCAGTTGGTGATGTTCTTCAGGCGTCCCGGCGGGCAGATGCAGTTCAGCCGCAAGGGCCAGGCCGTGCCGGCCGGTCGCTCGGCACTTCAGGCGCTTCAGCGCTGGGTGGCGGCCCATCCGGCCCTTGATCACAGCGTCGCAAACCTCGCGCAGCGGATGGAGATCAGCCCGCGCCATTTCTCCCGGCTGTTTCGCAGCGAAGTCGGGATCACGCCGGCAACATGGGTCGAGGAGGCGCGCATCAACGCCGCACGCCAACTTCTCGAAGGGGAAAATGCAGCGCCCAAGCAGGTCGCCGCCCGCTGCGGCTTTGCCGATGCCGATACGCTGCGCCGCGCCTTCGTCCGGCATGTCGGCGTTACGCCGGCTGAGTATCGCCGGCGCTTCGCCAATCCCGCCATTCTCGCTGATTAGCTTTCTGCCGACGCCGGTTACCCGGCCGCCTGAGCCCTGCCCCGCTGCTTTCCCATATAGGGAAGCGCAAAGAGATAGAGGCCGGTCGGCACAAGCACGGCCAAAGGCGGCAGCGGCGTCAGATAGACCCATTCGGGCAGCGTCGTCAGGGCCATGCCTGCGAAGATCGCCGCAACGGCGAGCGAGAAAATCAGCGACGTCCAGCGATGGATCGTCCGGATAAGAGAGGTCATTGTTGCACCCCGTTGTGTGAGAAACGGTCCTGAAGCCAGGCGCTGATCAGTCGAGCCTTGCGACGACCTCGGAAAGCTGGTCGATGAAGCGCCGCCATCCGACGGTTGCCCCCTGATAGTAGGACTTCTGGTCCGCCTTGAAGCCGCGCTGCTCCATGCGCAGGCTGGTCCCGCCGGCCGTCGGAATGAGCGTCCAGGTAACGACGCTCGAGAGATCCTTGGTGTCCCAGCGATAGGCCAGCGCGCGATCCTTCTCGATCGTCTCGACCTGACAGTCGACATGCCCCCAATCGGCCGACAACGTGAACCGGCGGCCGACTTCAGGCACGAAATCGTTGCGCATCAGCCATTCGGCGATCAGATGCGGTTGGGTCAGTGCGCGCCAGATTTTCTCCGGCGCATGCGAAAATTCGCGTTCGACGACGACGGAGCGTGCTGTTTCCATTGTTTCGGTCATTGATCCATTCTCTTCAAAAGGTCATCGAGATCGTCGAAGCGGTCCTGCCAGAATCCGGCCATTTCGGTCGTCCAGTCGACCAGAGTGGAAAGCGCTTCGCGTTTGGCACTGTAGTAGGTGTAGCGGCCCTGCTGTCGATCGTGCACGAGCCCCGCGGATTTCAGGATCTTGAGATGCTTGGAGACCACCGGCTGCGAAACGCCAGCCTCCGCCAGCAGTCCGACGACCGTTGTATCCCCCTTCCGGCACAGGCGCTCGAAGAGCCCGCGCCGGGTGGGATCGGCCAGCGCCCTGAACATCGCGTCCTGTCGTTCCGACATATCTCATACCCAAATGACTATGAGATAATGCATAGCCATTTGGGTATGAGTTGTCAAATGCGTTCTCGAAGGCGTGCCGAGAGGTCGATCGAAGGCAGGCTACTTCGTGGCTACGTCGATCGCTTCGCCGATGGCATAGAAATGCCCGCCGGCGACATAGTCTAGGCTGCGCAGTGCCGGATCGGCATCTTCGAAACCCAGCGTCCGTCGCGGAAGACGCGATCGTCGGCCCAGGCGGCAACCACTTCGGCAACGAAAAGGTCATAGCGGCTTTGAATGGATTGCTCGGGGATCATCCGGCACACGAGCCAGGCGGAGCAGCCGGCAACGAAAGGCAGGTCATGGCCGGCCATGTCGAAAAGCTCGACGCCAGCCTTGCCGAGCTTGTCCGGCTCGTCGTTGAGGCTTGTCGTGCCTACCGCGTGCGTCAGCGTCGCCTGAACTGCGGTCGGAACCTGGATGACGAACGTTCCCGCCCCTTCGACAAGGCCGCGCGTGCGCGTGGCGCTGTCCAGAACGACCGTCAGCTTCGGCGGATCATAGTCGAGCGCGCAAGCCCAGGCCGCCGCCATCACGTCCTCGACGCCGTCGTGGCGGGCAGAGACCAGAACCGTCGGACCGTGGTTCAGCAGGCGATAGGCCTTTTCAAGAGGTACAGGACGAATGCTTGCGACCATCAAAACTGTCCTTCCATCGCGGTGACCGCCGATCGGTTCTGCTCTTCTATAGTAACGCGCCATTTCGCCAACAAGGGCCGCGGCCCATCGCGCGCCATGCCCTCACCCGGCCCCCACCCCCCCCCCCCCCCCCCCCCGCAGCGACCGGCCCCAGGGGCGTGCCGCGCCCAGGGCTGAGCAAGCGCCTGCCGCCTCGTCCGCCGCAACGACCAGCCCACGCAGGCGTTTGCATGGCCAGCCGGGCTGCCATCGGCGCACGGACACGCCTTCGCTGCGAGTTCTCCAGTCTTCCCTTTGGTCAAAAATCTCGCTATATTGAATGAACGTTCAGCAAAAATGGAGAGCATGATGAACGAGCTGGTTCGCGACATTTCCGTTCCAAACGACTGGGATCGCCGCGGGCTGCCCGGATGGTGCTATCACAGCGATGCCCTGCTGGAGCTGGAGAAGGAACATGTCTTCAGGCAGCATTGGCAGATCGCCTGTCACGTCTCCGACGTTCCAGAACCGGGAAACTACGTCACCATGGACGTGGTCGGCGAACGGGCGCTGATCCTGCGTGGCCAGGATGGCGCGATCCGCGGCTTCCACAACATCTGCCGACACCGCGGCTCTCGGGTCGTGGCAGACGACAAAGGCACCTGCCGCAATGCGCTGGTCTGTCCGTTTCACGGCTGGGTCTACAATCTCGACGGAACACTGCGCGGTGCGGCGCGCCCCCGCTCCTTCCCACCGCTCGACAAGCACGCCTTCGGGCTGATCCCGCTCGAGCTCGAAGTCTGGATGGGCTTCGTCTTCATCCGTTTTCGCCCCGGTCCGCAGCCGTCCGTCGCCGAGCTCATGCAGCCCTTTGCCGACGAACTCGGGCAGTACGGGACCGAAGCGATGGTGCCGACCCATGGCATCTGGACGCAGGACAGCCCGGTCAACTGGAAGTCCGTGCGCGACGTCGACAACGAAGGCTACCATGTCGCCATGGCCCACCCGGCGCTGCAGGACCTTTACGGCTCGACCTACTACGACGAGCCCTTCGTCAACGGCCTTTGCCGGTCCTTTGCCACCTACAACCCGCATGCGGGCCGGCGCTGGAGTGTCCGTCAGTATGTTAAGGTCGCACCGGAAGCCACCCATCTGCCCGAACGGCTGCGCAAGGCCTGGATCTATTTCGGCCTGTTTCCGAACGCCGTCATCGCGGTGACGCCGGAAAGCGTGCAGTTCTACCAGGAATTTCCGCTGTCGACCGGCGAGACGCTCTTGCGCGGCGCGATCTATCGCTACCCTGATGAGACACGTCAGCAGCGGCTCGCCCGCTACCTCGCCTTCCGCATCGACCGCGACACCCAGTCCGAGGATGTGCAGCTGACGATCTGGTCGAACGAATCGATGACGTCGAAAGCCTTCGGCGGCTTCTATCTTTCCGACCTCGAATATGGCGTGCGCACGCACCATGACCACCTGCGCGCCGTGCTACCGGTCATGACGCTCGAACAGGCGCCGCGCGAGGAGGAGATGGCCGCCGTCAACGCCACGCTGGCGAAGGGCTAGGCGGAGACAAAAAGAAGGGCCGGAGTTGATCCGGCCCCTGAAATCGACCCTGCCGGGGAATGCTGGCAGGGCCGAGGCAATTCTGGGATGGGTTTACGACGCCCGCCCGTTCAGCCCTTCCAGAGCCCTTCGCGCACGAGTTCGTCCATCGTCCGGCGAATGCTGACGTTGAGGATCTCGGCCATGTCGTCGATCTGGCCGGTGGTGATCGTCAGCGGCGGCGACATCACGCACATGTTGATCAGCGGCCGCACCAGCAGCCCGAGTTCCTGGCAATGCCGGTCGATGCGTTTTCCCACCTCGAGATCGAGCGTCAGCGGATTGTTGCTGACCCGATCGGCGACGCATTCGACGCAGGCCATCAGCCCCACGCCGCGCACCTCGCCGACAAGCGGCAGCGCTTCGAGCCGCTTCAGCGCGCCCTGGAAGTGTCCGGAAATGGCGCGCGCATGATCGAGCAGCCCGTCTTCGAGGATATCGAGATTCTTGAGCGCGACGGCGCAGCCGATCGGGTGGCTTGAATAGGTCAGGCCGTGGGCAAACATCGCGTCGGAATGGTTCGACTGGCGCAACGCTTCGAGAAGCCGAGACGAGATCATCACGCCGCCAAGTGGGAAATAACCCGAAGTGACCCCCTTGGCGAAGGTGATCATATCCGGCTCGATCGAAAACACGGTCTTCGAGGCAAAGACCTCGCCGAGGCGGCCGAAGGCCGTCACCACCTCGTCGGCGATGAAGAGGATGTCGTTTTCGGTGCAGAGCGCCCGCATGCGCTGAAGATAACCCGCCGGCGGCACGATGACGCCACCGGACGCCATGACCGGTTCGGCGATGAAGGCGCCAATCTTTTCGGCACCGCGCGCTTCGATGACGGCCCGGAACTCGGCGACGAGGAAATCGCAGAATTCGGCCTCGGACTGGCCTGCCGGGCGGCGAAACGGGTTGGGACAGGTGAGCTTGATCACCTGATCCGAGGCGCTGTCCATCCAGTCATGATCGCGCGGGCGGCCGTTGAGCGAGGCCGAAAGATAGGTCGAGCCGTGATAGCCGCCCTGACGCGAAACGATCAGCTTCTTTTCCGGGCGGCCGCGCACATTGTTCATGAACTGCATGAACCGCAGCGCCGTCTCGACCGCCGAGGACCCGCCGGTCGTATAGAACACATGGCCGAGATCGCTGGGCGCGTGGCCGGCAAGCCTTTCGGCAAGTTTCACCGAGGGCGTGCTCGTCGTGTACCAGGGCGAATTGTAGGAAAGCGCCAGCGCCTGGTCGTGCAGCACCTCAGCGAGTTCCGCCCGGCGATGGCCGACATTGACGCACCACATGCCGGCCGGGCCGTCGATCAGCCGGCGCCCTTCGCCATCCGTCACATAGATCCCCTCGCCGCTCTCGATCGCGCCGCGGTGCTCGGCTCCGATGCTGCCGGCAACCGGCCAGGGCTGAACGAGATGCCGCGCGGCGATTTCAGAGATTTCGTCGGCCCCTTCATTGTGCATATCTGCCAGATCGCGTTTCGCAGCCATCACGAAATCTCCCATTAAATATGACGATAAAAGCCACTCAATAGCATGATATTAATCGGTAAATTGTCATTTTATTGAATGGCTGTTCAATCAATATTGCAGAAATTCCGCTTGCGTTCAATCCCGATTTGCGTTTTGCTAATCAATGGAACACGAGAAGGCGGATACCGCCACGGGATGGATTGAATGAAGCGATCGCTGCATTTCCAGTGTCCACGCTCGACGCACTGCGCGAGGGCACGCTGATGGCGGTATTGCCGGGCATCGAAGTCGAACACCGGCCCTCGGCCCCGCCGAAAAGCCGGACGCGCTGGATCGCCAGCGAAGAGGCCAGCGGCCTCGCTCTCATATCGCCGACACTGCTTTACGCGCTTGCCCTGCTCTTCCTGCCCGTCCTGATCGTCATCGCCTACAGTTTCTGGACCCAGGACTATCTGACGATCGACCGCACCTTCACCCTTCAGAATTACCGCACCGCCCTTGGCGAGCCGATCTACCAGGATCTGCTCCTGCGCTCACTGGTCATTTCGCTGGTCGTCAGCGTGGTGACCGTCACTGTTTCCTATCCGATCGCCTGGTTCATCTCCTTCCACGGCGGGGTCCACAAGAACCTCTGGCTGTTCCTGATCACCGTGCCCTGCTGGACGAGCTATCTTCTGCGCGTCATGTCCTGGAAGGTCATCCTCGGTTATGGCGGCGTCATGAACACCGGCCTTCTGTCCATCGGTCTGATCGACAAGCCGCTGACGACGCTGCTCTACAATTCCAATGCGGTGGTCATCACCCTCGTCCACAGCTGGGCGGCCTTTGCGATCCTGCCGATCTACGTTTCGCTCGAAAAAGTCGACCGGTCGCTGATCGAGGCGGCGCACGATCTCGGCGACAACAAGCTGATGAGCTTCCTGCGCGTCACCCTGCCGCTGTCGCTGCCGGGCGTCATCTCCGCCTTCTTGATCGTGATGATCCCGACCGTCGGCGACTACGTCACGCCAAAACTGGTCGGCGGCAAGGACGGGGTGATGATTGCGACCGCCATCCAGGCGCAATTCGGCAAGGGGGCCAACTGGCCGCTCGGCGCCGCCCTTTCGGTCACGACCATGGTGGTCGTGTCGGCGATGGCGGGGCTCGTCGTTCTCGGACTCAAGCTTTTGGTGAGGGTGAGCAAATGAGCGGACGTCACGGCATTCCGAAGTCGCGCTGGCTGCCGGCCTATGTCGGCCTCTACCTGCTCTTTCTCTATTTCCCGATCCTGCTTCTGCCGATCTTCTCGTTCAACAACGCCTCGACCACGACCTTCCCGCTCGCCGGCTTCACCACCAAATGGTACGCCTCGCTCTGGGGCAATTCGGCCATGCTGGAAGCGGCCCGCAACAGCCTGATCGTCGGCATATCGGTTGCGATCCTCAGCACCGTCCTCGGCATTTGCGCCGCCCGCGCGCTGACCCGCTATCGCTTCCGCGGCAAGAAGCCGGCGACCGGCCTGATCATGGCGCCGCTCTTTCTGCCCGAAATCATCGTGGCGGTATCGCTGCTGATGGTGCTTTTGCAGCTCGGGCTCGAACTCTCGCTCGTCACAGTGATCCTTGGCCAGGTGATCTTCTGCCTGCCCTATGCGATGTCGGTGCTGATTTCCGGCTTCGACGGCTTCGACCGGTCGCTGGAGGAAGCCTCGCTCGATCTCGGCGAAACGGCGATCGGCACCTTCCGGCGCGTAACGCTGCCCGTGGTTGCGCCGGCGATCGTCTCGAGCCTGCTCGTCTCCTTCACTGTGTCGCTCGACGAGTTCATCCTCGCCTTCTTCCTCTCGGGAACCGAGCCGACGCTGCCGGTCTATATCTGGGGCCAGCTGCGCTTCGCCGCCAAGCTTCCGGGCGTGCTGGCGCTCGGCAGCCTGATGCTGCTCATCTCGATCCTGCTTCTCACACTTTCGGAAATCATACGCCGCCGCGCCGAACACAGGCTCAGGGCACAGGGAGCGCAGCATGCCTGATAAACCGATGATCGCGATCGAAGGCGTCAACAAGTTCTACGGTATCTACAAGGCGCTCGACAACGTCTCGCTCGACATCGCCGCCGGCGAGTTCTTCTCGCTGCTCGGGCCATCAGGCTGCGGCAAGACCACGCTCCTGCGCTCGATCGCCGGCTTCGACACGCCGACCGAGGGCGATATCCGCATCGACGGCCAGTCGGTGATCGGCGTTCCGCCGAACCACCGCCCGACCAACATGGTCTTCCAGAACTATGCGATCTTCCCGCATCTCGATGTCGAGGAGAATGTCGCCTACGGCCTGAAGCGGCTGAAGCTCGATGCCAGCGAGGAGCGCCGCCGCGTCGCCTCGGCGCTTGAACAGGTGCGGCTCGGTCATCTCGGCAAGCGACGGGCGCACGAACTGTCGGGCGGGCAGCGCCAGCGTGTGGCGCTGGCGCGCGCGCTGGTCATGCGCCCGAAAGTGCTTTTGCTCGACGAACCGCTGTCGGCGCTCGACAAGAAGCTGCGCGAGGAGATGCAGGTGGAGCTGCGCACGCTGCAACGCGCCGTCGGCATCACCTTCATCCTCGTCACGCACGATCAATACGAGGCGCTGGCGCTTTCCGACCGCATCGCTGTGATGTTCGGCGGCCGGATTGCCCAGGTTGCCACGCCGAAGGAAATCTACCAGCGGCCCAACACCCGCCAGGTCGCCGATTTCCTGGGCGGCATGAATTTCATGAAGGCGCGCGTGACCAATGAGACCGCAACACGCATCTCCGTCGAGACCCCACGTTTCGGCGGCGTCACCGTCGACAAGCCGCTCGGCTTCGTCGCCCGCAACGGCGCGGCAACGATCGGTATCCGGCCGGAGCGGCTGCGCGTTCTCTGGGACGATGCCCGCTCCGATTTCGAGGTCGCGGGCAAGGTCGTCGACCGGCACTATTTCGGTGAAATCACCCACCTGATCGTCGATATCCCCGGCCTCGAACAGCCGCTTTCGGTTTCGGAAACCAACAATTTCGGCGCCGACGACATTCCGGTCGGCGATACCGTACGGCTCGCCTACGATCCGGACGCGCTGGTTGCGGTCGCCGACTGACGGAGTATCGATTGCGGGCCGTGCGACACGGCCCGCACATCAGCTGCCTCAATAACCCGACTTGATCTTCTCGAATTCCGCAATCATGCGCTGGCGCAGTTCGATCGGCATCGGTGACTGGAACAGCGTGTTGGCGAGGAACTTCGAGACATCCGCATAACCCTTGTCGGCAAGGATTTTTGGATCGACCTGCGCCATGCCGCGGGCGTTGGCGTGCCCGTAGCCCCAGGCGTCGACCATATAGGAGGTGATCGCCGGGTCGGAGATCGAATTGAGGAAATCATATTGCTCGTCGACGGGGGCCGTCGACCCCTTGAGCCGGACATAGCCGCAGACCCAGGTCGAAAGCCCCTCGGCCGTATCCTTCTTGATCGCCGCCGGAACGCCGTCGGCCTGAAGCGTCGTCGCCGTCTCGTTCCACGCCCAGGCGAGATCGACCTCGCCACTGGCGATCGCCTGGCTCAAATCGGTATTGTCGGTCCAGTAGAGACGGACGTTCTTGTGCACCTCACGCAGGAAATCGGAAGCCTGCTTGAACTGCTCGTCGGTCATCGTCGTCCAGTCCTTGACGCCAATCGCGAGGCTTGCCAGCGCATAGGCATCATCGACATTGTCGCCGATCGAGACCCGGTCCTTGAACTTCGGGTCGGCAAAGGCCTTGAGCGACTTGACCTCGTCCTCCTTCACCGTGTCGGTGCGGTAGGTGAGCACGGTGTTGCCCCATTCGAAGGGCAGCAGCCAGGCCTTTCCATCAGGCGTCGTCACCAGCCCCTTCATGGCGGCGATAGCGGGATCGATGTCGTTCCAATAGGTGAGCTTCGACGTGTCGAGCGGCTCGATCAGCCCGGCCTCGCGCCATTTCGCCACGCTCTGCGAACAGGGATGGGCGAGGTCGGCCTTGAAACCGGAACGGAGCTTCTGGAACGCCTCCTCCTCGTCGCCGAAGAAACTGAAGTCGGGCTCGTCGCCCTGTTTGGCGGTGTAGGACGGATGGAAGGCCGGGTCCTCGTAGCCCGACCAGTCGAAGATCGTGAGGTTCTCGGCAGCAAGCGCCGGCAGGGCGGTGGTTGAGACAAGCGAGGCGATGAAGGCGCCTCCCAGGATGTGCCTGCACGCGTTCACCAATGTCATTGCCAACCTCCTCTATCCGGCCATTCCGGCGTTATCGTTCCCTATTTCGGCCCTTCCCGGGTGAAATGCTTGGGGAAGGCAACGAGCAGATATTCGACAGCCGCCGCGAACGCCTTTTCGCGCGTCAGCCCGTCGCCCATCATCAGCCGCAGCCATAGCCCTTCCATCGATGCGCACAGCGCCAGCGTCATGCCGTCGGGGTCGTAGGCGTAGCCGCCTTCGTCCTTCAGCGTCTGGCAAAGCGCCAGGAAAATATCCTGATACTTGACGTCGCGCGCGCCGCAGAGCGCCTGATAGGTCGGCCGCGACTTCGCCTCGCCCCAGAACGCACACCAGGCGGCCAGCTTGCGCTTGGTGCAGATCTTGCGATCGAAGTCGCAGGCTACGAGCGCCCAGAGTTGCGCCGCCGCCTTGTCGCCGGCCTTCTCCAGTGCCGCGCCCCAATTGGCGGCATATTCATCCGCCATGAATTGCAGCGTGGCGATCAGCAGCTTTTCCTTGCTCTCGAAATGGAAATTGACGATGCCGCGCGACAGGCCGGCGCCATCGGCGACATCGGCGAGCGTCGTTTCCGAATAGCCGCGTTTGGCGAGCGAATCGATCGTCGCCTCGATCAGCTGCTGCCGCCGTGTCTCCTTCGACGCCTTGCGCCCACGCTTTTCCGTGTCCGCCGCTTCCCGCACTTCTGGGGTGAGTTTCATCCGTACCGCCGTCTCGTTCTTCTTCAGGCGCAGGTGCATGTCATGCGTCCCGCCGCATCGGCTTGATGCCACGCAGATGAGTGGGGCAATGCTCACCACTGTCAAGCACCTTCTGCATGGCCGTCCAGGTCCGGATATTCTTGGCGACATAGGCCTCGCCGACCGCCGCGACAGCGGCCGAATGCAGCGGTCCCTTGAGGCGTGAAAGCTCCTGGCGCGCGACGTCGCGATACCATGCATTGCGGCTTTCGGCGCGCGTTTCCACGAAGCCTGCCTCCTTCATGGCCGCGAGATAGGTTGCGGCGGACGCCATGCCGAAACTCAAGCCTTCGGCCGCAAGATAAGCCTTCATGTCGCCTGAGGGTTCGCCGTCATGGTCGATCAACCAGTCGGAGGCTGCAAAGGTGCCGCCCGGCGAAAGCACGCGAAAGATCTCGGCAAAAATCTCCCGCTTGTTGGGCACGTGAACCAGCGCATCCTTGGAAAAGACAAGGTCGAAACTGCCGTCGACGAAGGGCAGGCGGCCGGGCGGCGACTGGATGAAGGAGACACTGGCAAGACCGGCGCGGTCGGCGGTCTGCCGCGCATGCGCGATCACCGGCGCCTCGACATCGAAGCCTGCAATCGTCGCCGGCCGGTGGGTTCGGGCGATATGCAGCGTCACGCCGCCGGCGCCGCAGCCGAGATCAAGGACGCGCTTGCCGGCAATTTCGACCCCGGCGAGAACACGATCGACCTCTTCGGGCCCGCCAGGCGAAAGATAGCCTTCCCCCCACAGCACCTGAAGAAAACGGATTGCCGTATCGTCGTATTCGACGGCGTGCCCCGCTTCTTGATCGACCGACGACATCCCGTCTCCTTGCCATATCAACCCTTGCTAAAAATCCTATCGCATTATCAGAGGATTGCAACATATTTGCTGAACGCTCATTCAAAATAGATGGACAACATTCTGCTTTCCGTGTCATTTTTTGATCAACGACAAGGGGAGCCACATGAAAAAATACGACGTGGTGATGATCGGAGGAGGACATAACGGCCTGGTCGCCGCCTGCTATCTGCAGCGCGCGGGGCTGAATGTCGTCGTCCTCGAAAAGAACGACTGGGTCGGGGGGGCCGCCACCAGTCGCGAGCTGACGCCCGGCTTCCTTTATTCGAACTGTTCCTACGTCTGTTCGCTCTTCCGCCCGGAAATCATGCGCGACCTCGAGCTGCCGAAACACGGGCTGCAGGTGATCTCCTACGAAGGCGGCGCGGTCATGACCCGCGACGGCGACTATCTCGCCTCCTATCGCGACCACGAATCTCATCGGCGGGAATTCGCGCGCTATTCCAAGCGCGACGCCGAAGCCTATGAACGCTACGCCCGCGACGTCACCCGCCAGTGCCGCTTCATCCAGCCGCTTCTGATGCGCACCGCGCCCGACCCGTTCAGCTTCAAGCCGCGCGACATCTCCGAACTGATCTATCTCGCCAGGAAGTTCGGCGAGTTCTCGGCGGCCGAGATGGCGGCGACCCTGCGCTTCTGGACCATGTCGATCTCGGATTTCCTCGACGAATATTTCGAGACTGACGTGATCAAGGCCTATCTGGCGCTCTCGGGCATCATCGGCACGGCCCTCGGGCCGATGTCGCCGGGCACGGCCTATGTGCTCTTGCACCACTATATGGGTGAAGTCGACGGTTCGGTCGGCGCCTGGGGTTACGCCCGCGGCGGCATGGGCGCCGTCACAAAAGCGCTTGCCTCCTCGTTCCAGGCTTCCGGCGGCACGATCCGCACCGGCGCCGACGTCGCCAAGGTGCTGACGCGCGGCGGACGTGCCTGTGGCGCCGTCCTTGCCGACGGCGAAGAGGTTCACGGCCGCCTCGTCGTCTCCAACGCCGACGTCAAGCGCACCTTCCTGAAACTCGTCGACGAGGATGCCCTGCCGGAGCGCTTCGTCCACCGCGTCAAACATTTCAAGATGCGCGGCTCCTCCGGCAAGCTCAACATCGCGCTCGACAGCCTGCCGGAATTCCCGGCCCTGCCTGCCGGTTCCTCCTGCATCCGCGGCGACCTGCATTTCACCGACAGCGTCGAGCGCATGGAGCGAGCCTATGACGACTGGAAGGCCGGGCGCTGGTCGGCCGACCCCTTCGTCGACATGATGATCCCGACGACGCTCGACCCGACGATGGCGCCGCCGGGCAAACATTTCGTCTCCTGCTTCGTGCAGTACTGTCCGCCGAAGGTTGAGGGCCGGGACTGGACCGATGCCGACCGGGATGCCTTCGCCGAGACCGTCATCAAGCAGATCAGCGACTATTCGCCGGGTTTTCGCGAACGCATCCTGCACATGGAGGTGCGCACGCCGCGCGAGATCGAACAGGAAGTGGGCCTGACGGAAGGCAACATCTTCCAGGGCGAACTCACCTTCGACCAGTTGCTCTTCAACCGGCCGGTTCCAGGCTATGCGCAATATCGCAGCCCGGTGCGCGGCCTCTATATCTGCGGCTCCTCGACCCACCCGGGCGGTGGCGTCATGGGGGCGCCCGGCCGAAACGCCGCCGCCGAGATCCTGCGCGACCTGCGCCACACGCCCTCCGACAAGATGAGCCCGGCCCATGACGTCATTTGATGCCATCGTCATCGGCGGCGGCCACAACGGCCTGACTGCCGCCACCTTCCTCGCCCGCTCCGGCGCGAGGGTCCTGCTCGTCGAAGCGAGCGACACGCTTGGCGGCGCTGCGCGCGGCTATACCTTCCACCCGGGCTTTTCGAGCCCGGGTCTTGCCCATATCGTCAACCGCCTCGACCCGGAAGTGGCGGACGCCATTGCGCTCGACGGCAGCCGCGACACGCCGGCGCCGACCGTTGTTCTGTCCCTGAGCGGGCGTCACGCGGTGCTGCGCGGCGGCTATGGCGAGACCATCGACGGCGTATCGACGGAAGAAGCCAGGCGCTTCCAGGAGATGCGCGGCAAGCTGATCTTCCAGGCCGGCATTCTCAAACGGTTCCTCAGGCGGCGCCCGCCCGAGATCGGCGAGATGGCACTGACCGACCTCGCCGCGCTGGCCGGCGCCGGGCTCGGGCTTTTGCGCAAGGGGCGTGAGGAAAGCCGCGACTTCCTGCGCATGCTGTTGATGAATGTCGCCGATATCGCCGACGAGTATCTGACCGACGACCGATTGAAGGGGCTGATTGCCTTCGACGCGACGCTTGGCATCCACCTCGGCCCCCGTTCGCCGACTTCTCTTCTCGGCCTCTATTACCGCCTGACCGGCGAGATCGGCGGCGTGACCGGCGCCCAGCGGGTCGCCGGCAGCGGCGGACGCTCGACGATCGCGGCGTTCGAGACCGCAGCAATCGGTGCGGGCGTGACCGTTCGGGCCGGCACGCGGGTCGAGCGCATCGTTGCGGACCGGGGCCGCGCCACCGCCATCGTGCTTTCCTCCGGCGAAACGATCGAGGCTGGGTCAATCGTCTCGGCGATCCACCCGAAGACGACCCTCACAAATCTCGTCGATGCCGCCGAGATCGGCACCGGCTTTCGCCGCGCCGTCAGCAACATCCGCTCGAAGGGCAATGTCGCCAAACTCGACCTGGCGCTCGATCGCGTGCCCGAGTTTCAAGGCGTCGCTGCCGCCGATCTCCGCGGCCGGCTGGTGATCGCCCGTTCAGTGGACCATGTCGAGGAAGCGTTCAACCCGGCGAAATACGGCCGGTTCTCGGAGGACCCGGTGATGGAGATCACCCTGCCGAGCCTCGGCGACCCGTCACTGGCGCCTGCGGGCGGCTGCACCCTGTCGGCGCTCGTCGAGTTTGCACCCTATGCGCTCGCCGACGGCTGGGACAAGGGCAAGCCCGTCTTTGAGAAAATCGTCCTCGACACGCTGGAATGCTACGCGCCCGGCCTTGGCGAAAGCATCGTCGCGGCCAACCTGCTGACCCCCGCCGATATCGAGGAGTGCTACAACCTGCCGGGCGGGCACTGGCATCACGGCGAACTCCAGGCCGACCAGTTGCTCGTCAACCGCCCGGTCAACGCGGCTTCCGGCTACGCGACTCCGCTGCGCGGCCTCTATCTCGCCAGCGCCGGTTCGCATCCGGGAGGCGGCATCTCGGGCCTTCCCGGCCTGCTCGCGGCACGCCAGGTTCTTTCGGAGAAACGCTGATGACAATGCACCCGACCACCCTTCGCCGCGCAGCCCAGGCCCATATCCAGACACCCCGGCTGGAAACGCCGTTCCACGCGCGCCTTGCAGCACTCAGCGAAACCAACGACTGGTACAGCTGGGCGGGCTACAAGGCGCCGCACTCGATCTTCGACACGGAGCTCGAATATTTCGCGATCCGCTCGACAGCGGCGCTGTTCGACATCTCGCCGATGGTGAAATATCGCATCCGCGGCACGGATGCCGAGCGCTATCTCAACCGGCTGACGCTGCGCAACGTCGCCAAGCTGGGGATTGGCCGGGTGCACTACACCGCCTGGTGCGACGACCATGGCCACGTGCTCGACGACGGCACGCTGTTTCGCCTCGGACCCAACGATTTTCGCCTCTGCTGCCAGGAACGGCACCTGCCCTGGTTGCTCGACAGCGCCGCCGGCTTTGCCATCGAAGTCACCGAAGAGACCAGCGACATCGCGGCGGTGGCCCTGCAGGGCCCGACGTCCTTTGCCGTGCTTGAGGCTGCGGGATTTTCCGGCATCGAAGCCCTGAAGCCCTTCCAGCTCTCGACCTTCCCGCACCTTGACGGAACGGTCACCATCTCGCGCACCGGCTTTACCGGCGACCTCGGCTACGAACTTTTTGTCGATGCCAGGCAGTCGCTCAGCCTCTGGGACCGGCTGTGGGCTGCCGGCACCGGCTTCGGCCTGAAGGCAATCGGCTACGACGCGCTCAACCGGGCCCGTATCGAAGCCGGCTTCATCGTCGCCAATGCCGATTTCATCACCGCCGAGGCCGCCCTTCGCGCCGACCGCGAACGTTTGCCGGACGAAATCGGCCTCGACTGGCTGGTGGACGCGGAAAAACCCTACTTCAACGGCCGCGACGCGATATTCCGGGCGCGGGAGAAGAACACGCTGAAGCACATCCTTGTCGGCCTTGAGATCGAGGGCAACATCCCGGCAGAAGGCGCAATCGTCTATCACCGCGGCAAGAAGGAGGTCGGGCTGGTTACGGCCGCCATCTGGTCGCCGCTCGCCAAGCGCAACATAGCCATCGCCACGCTTTCGCGTCCTTACGGGAGCCGGGTCGTCGACGACCTCTGGGTCGAAATCTATGCGCTGCGGGAGTTGCAATACCAGAAGCTGATGAAACGGGCGCGCATTGTCGCCCGGCCCTTCGTCAAGCTCGATCGTCGCTCGGCCAACCCGCCCGGCCGCTTCTGAGGCGAACGGCATGGACGACGAGGAAAAACGGCACTGGGAGATGATCAGGCTGCCTGTCGGCACCGAATGGTCGGGCCGTGCCCGCTATGCGGCCGCCATGTTCTTCTACCAGCGCCGCCAGATGGATGCCGAAACGCTCGAAATCTATCGCATCTGCTCGCGCCTCGACCACGAGGACCCGGCCGACGTGTTGCGCCGGTACCGGATCGGTTCGGAGTGGCTGGCCCGCCCCGAAGCCAAAGGCGACGCACCTTCAGATGGCAGCGGGGACTGAGCCGCCGCCGGCACGAGAGGGAGCGCCTCAGGACTTTTCGCTGAGCGCGATGACCCGGTCGAGCGCGGTCGCAAAACCCTTCAGCGATACCGAAAAGGCAACGTCCTTCTCGCTGTCGCTGGCGAAGGCGCCGATCTTCAGCGCCTGGCCGTTGCGCAGCAACGTGACGGTCGCTTCGGTGAAGGTCAAAGGCACGACGCAGCCGAACGGCAGGCAGGTGCGGAACGCCGACGGCTTGCCGCCGCCCGCGTCGTCGACGCCAAGGGTCACACCCCTGCCGAGGTAAAGGCCGAAAGGAAGCGCGAGGCTGCCTTCGAGGCCGCCCTTGTCGGCCAGTCGAAGTTCCAGCGTCAGCACATGCTGGCCGCTCTTGTGGAACTGGCGCTGCGACAGCAGGCAGTGCTTCCGCCCTTCGATCTCGGCGCAGGCAACGCTCCAGTCATCGTAGCTCTCTGTCAGTTGAGAAGGGGCCGCGGCCGGTGGCCTGGCGGCCGCGTCTTCTCCGTAAACGGGACTGATGGCGACAAAGGTCGCCATCAGCAAGGTCGAAATCCAGACGAACCTTACCATCAGAAGCGGACGTCAAGCTTGGCGTCGACGGCATTCTGCGTCGTGCCGGAGCCGAACTGGCCGGTATAGGTGATGCCGAGGCTTGCCGTGCCGGTGAGCGCGAAGTCGATGCCCGCCTCGATGATCGCGGCATCCTCGGCGATCGGCGTGCCGGCGACCGAAAACGCGCTGCCCGTGCCGAAGCCGACCGTCGAAAACGGCGTCGTATCGCCAAAGGCATGCTGCCAGCCGAGCATGCCGCGCAGTTTTGCGTCCGTCGCACCGAGGCTGAGCGGCGCCGAGGCACGCAGACCGAGCGTCGTGAACGTCGTGTCGGTCGTGTTGCTCCGGCTCGCAAGCGCCGCCGCGCCACCGCGTTCAGTGAAGCCGTCGGTGTGCAGGCTGACATAGGCGAGGTTGGCGAAGGGTTCGAGCGCAACCGTCGGCAGGTCGATGCGGTAGCCGACTTCGCCGAAGGCCTGGAAGGTGCCAGCATCGTAGTCGGCCTTCAGGTGATCGGTAAACCCGGGGAAGGCGACGGTGCGCGACGTGTTGATCGAATGCCAGGTATAGGCAAGGCCCGACCGCAGCGCGACATCGCCCCAGCGGCTGCCGCTGTAGACGCCGAGGTGGTAGTTGTCGCTGTCGCCGCTCGCAGCCCGGTTGTCGACGTCGAAGTTGGTCCGGCTGTAGCCCGCCATGATGCCGACGAGTGCGTTGTCAGAGACTGCCGCATCGAAGCCGGTAACGAAACCGCCGGTCGATTGGTCAAGCCCCGCCGCATTGCCGTTGCTGTCGGTGTTGGTCCACGAGCCGAACACCTGGCCCCAACCGACCATCGCAGGCGGCGCGACGGGGACGGCGTTGACGGCGGCGACGGCGCCGGTCGTGAGCTTGTCCTCGGGACCGTAGGCGAGAACCGGAACGTTGGCGGCGCCCACGTCGCCGAAAGCATCGCGGATGCGGTCGTTGACGGCGTTGCGCAACAGGCTGCTGTCGTTGATCAGCGCGGTCTGCGCCGAGGCGTGAACTTCGCCCGACAGTTGATCGAAGGCGCTGCGTGCCGCCTCGCCGTCGAGCAGCGTCAGGGCGTTGTAGAGGCCGAGTGATGGGCCGCTCTGGGCGAGCGTGTTGAGCGCAAGCGCCGTCTGCCGCTGGTTGCCGGTGGCGGCTTCGCCTTCGAAGACGCCAGGCGTCGTCGGTTCGCCGGGTTTCGGTTCTTCGCCGGGCTTTGGCTCTTCACCCGGCTTTGGTTCTTCGCCGGGCTTCGTGCCGCCGTTCTTCACCTTGATCTTCAGATCGACCTGCTTTTCCTTCTGGTCGAGCGAGACCTCGAGGAACGCAGACTTCGAGATTGCCTCGGCAAATTTTCCCTCGATGGCGCGGTCGGCCGAAAGGATCGTATAGGTTTGACCGGTCTTGTAGCTCGTGTTCGGATCAAGCGCCGTGACCTGTACGTTGGTGCCGCTGCCGATCTTGGCGATGCCGGTGTTGTCGTTGGTGCCGATGCTCTTGACAACGATCCGGTCGGAACGGCCATCGCCGGCAACGTCGGCCTCGTAGATCGACCCGCCCGCCATATCGAGCCGCCCCATGATCGTCAGGGTGCCGGTCGAATTGTTGCCGGGCGAGATGATCGCGTTCTTGTCGATGTAGGTATCGCCGACCGTGCCGGAGCCGCCCAGACGGCCGAAGGAGGTCGAGTTCGGGTCGCGGGCGCGGTTCATCTCGCCGAACACGTTCACCTCGTTGGTGTAGAAGCGGTCGCCCTGCACCCGTCCGGTCTCGCCATCGACGATCAACGTGCCGCCGCTGACTTCAAAGCGGGTCTCGCTGAAGTCCAGCGGCCCGTTGTCCGGGTCGTTATCGATCGTATCAAGGTTGTTCTTCAACACCAGCTTGCCGCCGGAGACATTCACCTTGCCGTAGAATTTCGTCAGATCGCCGCTGACGATGGTTTCGCCCGAAAAATTGGTGATCGTGCCCTTGCCGACCATGGTGTTGGCGAACTGGTAACCGGTGTTGGTGTGGTTGAAATTGACGTAGCCTTTTCGCGGACCGAAATCGATCTTCGTCGCAGCGTCGACCGTGCCGGCCGCTTGCGCCTGGCCGGCAACCGGCTCGGCGATATTGTTGAGATGGACCTTGCCGCCGATCGTCAGGTTGCCCATGCCTTCATTGTTGATGCCGCCGATGTCGGACAGCACGATGCCGCCGCCTGCCGAGAGCTTGCCGCCGTTGGCAACGGAAAGGTTGACCCGTCCGGCCTCGCCGATGATCAGCGTGTCGGTAACCTTGAGCTCGCTGCCGACGCCATCGACGGTTGCCTGGATGGTGTCGACGCTTTCATCTTCGCGCAGGATGGCCGTGTTGGTCGAAACCACGGCGCCCTTCTCGATCGTGAAGCTGTCGCCGATCGTCAGTTCGCCGGTGTTGACCCAGCGCGAATTCTGGCCGGTGACCAGCACCGTGCCGTTTTCGAAATAGCCCGTCTTGGAGTTGACGAGGCCGCCGTCTTCGATCCGGACCGCCGCCGTGTTGAGCGTCAGGCCACCGGAAGCGACGCCCAGGAACTCGGTGTTGAGCATGGAACCGGTCCCGCGCACCACCAGCGTACCGTCGCCTTCCTGCAGCGAACCGACATAGGTTTCCTTGGCCGAGACCCTGCCGCCGTTCTCGACGATCAGTGTTCCCTTGCCGCCGTAGATGCCGTTCTCGAATCCGCCGACGAAGAGCGCGCGGTAGCCGTTCGGATTGGCGTCAACGATATCCCAGGACGAACCGGGGCCAGAGACGACCACCGTGCCGACGGAGCCGCGACTGTCGGCGATATAACCGTTCACGCTTTCGACCTTGGCGCCGCTGTTGATCGTCAGCGTGGCGCCGCCCGGCCCGCCGCGGACCACGAGATTGCCGTTGACCGTATGATCGCTGGACCACGTCGTGTCGGTCGGAACCAGCAATCCGGCCGCCTTTGCCGGCGATGCTCCAAACGGCGCGGCCGCCAGCAGCATCGAGACAAGGCCGGCCCGGCCGAGCGCGGTCGAGCTCAAAAGGTTGATCCTCAAAACGTCCGCCTTCGCACAGCTATTCAATGTCTGCCCCTTTTTCATTTGCACTGATCGGCGCACGGCATCCGGCTCAACCGGCGGCGCGCGGCTCATGGGGCGGCTATAGCAAGCTCGTGAAAGGGGAGAATTCGGCTTTCTGCAAACGGCAAATTGCAGCGCCGAAGGGCTGTGGCTTTCTGCAAGCCGCTCGATTTCGGCGACGAACGGCGATCGACAACCTTATCGCATTGAACGATAAAACCCGCATGGCGCGAGACGATGGCACGGTTTCACCCGAAGAGGCGGAGTATGTCGCCGGCGTTCGCCGGGCGACCCTGTTCCTCGGCCTGATTTATCAGTTCATGCAGTTCGTCATCAGCAACACGCTGTGGATCTTCCTCGGTTATGATCCGATCGCGATTGCGCCGATCACATGCTCAACGGCACGCTGATGTCCTACGGGATGGCGGCGGCGCTCTTTTGGTATCGCGACCGGTCGATCCTCTTCAAGCTGCTGCTCGGCTCCGCCCTCTCGCTCGCTGCCGCGGCGATCAACACCGGCCTCGACTTTCTCTGTCACGGTCTGATCGAACATGGTGACGGGAGCGCGATCAACTGGACCAATGTCGGCTACACCATCATCTATTGCGTGGCCCTGTTCCACGGATGGGCGTTTCTCTACATCGCGCTGCTTGCCAATTTCGAGTTGCGCGAGCGCGAGCGTCGCCTCGCCGTGATACGCGAGGAGGCACTGGCTGCGCAGATGCGGGCCTTGCGCTATCAGGTCAATCCACACTTTCTCTTCAACACCCTGAACTCGATCGCCGGGCTTATCGAGGAGGGTTCGTCGACGGTGGCCGGTCGCATGGTGTTGTCGCTTTCCTCGTTCCTGCGCACGACCCTCGAGCTCGACCCGATGCAGGATGTCTGTCTCGCCGACGAACTGGCGCTGCAGCTTGGTTATCTGACCATCGAGGGCGAGCGCTTTTCGGACCGGATCCGGCTGAATATCGATATCGCGCCCGGTCTCGAACAGGCGCTCGTCCCGAGCCTCATCTTGCAGCCACTCATCGAAAACGCGGTCAAGCACGGCGTCGGCTGTTCGGCGGACGTGGTCGAGATCCTCATCAAGGCGGCAAGACAGGGAGAGACCCTGGAGCTTTCGGTCGAAAACGATTTCGCAGACGAGACCGGGCGTGCGAGACGCCCTTTGGGAACGGGCACCGGCCTCAGGAACGTCGCCGACCGGATCAAGGCGCGTTTCCCCGATGTCGGCGCCTTCATTTCCGGCCTCGTTGCGCCGCGCCGCTTCCGGGCGTCGATCACCATGCCCTTGAGGCTCGCCTAGGCCGGTCGGCCGTCAAACGACATGGCTGCGGTTCCCGCCCGCTCGACCGCATGAGGTTGCGGTCGAGCGAACGGGGCTTTCTGCGAACCGCTTGAAATGACCGACGAACGGTAATCGACATCGGCAACCGGTTGAACGATAAAAAGGCTATGAAACCCAGGGACGACGCGAAATCAGTCGACGAAAGCGCCTACGTCGCCACTGTGCGGCGCACGACGCTATGGCTCGGTTTCCTCTACTGGTTCGTCGAGTTTCTGGTCAGCAGCATTCTGTGGGGCATTCTCGGGATAGACCCCGTCATGTCGGCGCCCGGCAAGCTGCTCTTGATGTCCTGTGGCATGACCTTCTCCTATGGCATCGCCGCGGCCATGTTCAGCGCCCGGCACCAGCATATCGCGGTCAAGATCGTCGTCGGATTTGCATGTTCGCTGATCGCTGCTTTCGCCAACACCGGCGTCGACTTCCTGCTCTACCTGTTCATCGTGCGTCCCGATCCGATCGTGGCCGACTGGACCAGCATCGGCTATACGCTCGTCTACAGCATGGCCACGTTTGTCGGCTGGTCGTTCTTCTTCGTGGCGCTGCTCTACAGCTTCGAACTGCGCGAGCGTGAACGGCGCTTAGCGGTGACCCGCGAGGAAGCACTTGCGGCGCAGATGCGGGCGCTGCGCTATCAGGTCAACCCGCATTTCCTGTTCAATACGCTCAACTCCATCACCGGCCTGATCGAGGAAGGCGAGACCGATGCCGCGACACGCATGGTGATGTCGCTGTCCAGCTTTCTGCGCACCACGCTGGAACTCGACCCGCTGCACGACGTGCGGCTTGCCGACGAGCTTGCGCTGCAGACCGGATACCTGCACATCGAAGGCGAGCGCTATTGCGACCGGATGAAGCTTCGGATGGATATCGGAACCGGCCTCGAGGAGGCGCTGGTGCCGAGCCTGATCCTGCAGCCGCTCATCGAGAACGCGGTCAAACATGGCGTCGGCGGCTCCGCGGACCAGGTCGAGATCGTCATCAGCGCCGCCAAGGTCGGGGAGACGTTGCAGCTTTCCGTCGAAAACGACATCGCCACGGAAACGGTGGCTGCGCGCCCTCGGTCGACAGGCACCGGCATCGGTCTCAAGAACGTGACCGATCGCGTTCAGGCGCGCTTTCCAGGCGTCGGGGCATGCGTATCCGGTCTCGTCTCACCGGCGCGCTTCAGGGCCGCCATCACCATGCCGCTGAGGCTCGCATGAACGACGTGATGACAGCCCCACTTTCCGTGCTCGTCATCGACGACGAACCGCTCGCCAGGCGCCGGCTGCTGCGTCTTCTGGGCGCCATACCGGCAGTGGAGGTGGTCGGGACGGCCGGCAACGTGCAGCAGGCTTGTGCGCTCGTCGCCGAACTTTCGCCGGACGCCATCCTGCTCGATATCCAGATGCCCGGCGGCACCGGCTTCGACATCCTGGAGCAGCTTGGCAACAACGCACCGGCCGTTGTCTTCGTGACCGCCTTCGACCACTACGCGCTCCGCGCCTTCGAAGCCGAAGCCATCGACTACGTCACCAAGCCGATCGAGGCCAGCCGGCTGCGCACCGCGATCGAGCGGGCGCGCGTGGCGATCGCGGCGCGCACCAGCACCGAACGCGTGCTTGAGCTCAACGAGACGGTGCGCGCACTTCGCCAGGCGCTTCGCAAGCACGAAACCCAGGCGGCCGATCTCTGGATCAAGTCCCGCGGCGAGTTCGTCCGCATCACCCTTGAACGGGTCGTGCGTTTCCAGGCGGAGCGCGATTATGTTCGCATTCACGTCGACGGCCGTTCCTATCTGCACCACGAAAGCCTGGCTTCGCTCGAACGCCGGCTCGACCCGGCGGAGTTCCTGAGGCTTCACCGAAGCTCGATCGTGCGCCGGGACTGTATCGTCGGCCTCAAGCAGGCCCCTTTCGCAGCGCTGATCGCCCTTCTGTCCGACGGCAGCGAAATCCGCGTCGGACGAACCTATTCCCGCCATGTCCGCCCGATGACGGGCGAGCGCAGCCAACAGGACTAGCAAAGCGCGGGACGCCGCCGGCCCCGGTTCTAACGCAAGACCGCGCGCAATCGCGGCACGGCGAAATCGACGAAAGCCCTGAGCTTCATCGGCACCAGACCCTGCGGCGGATAAACCAGCTGCACCGGCAGCGGCGGATGTTCGAACGCCTCCAGCAGGGGAACGAGCAGGCCATCGGCAACAGGCCGGGCGACCTGGTAGGAAAGCACCCGCGTCAGGCCGAGCCCGGCGATGGCGGCGTCGACGGCCGCTTCCGCCGTGTTGACGACCAGTCGCGACCGGATGGGCGCCACCTGCTCGCGACCGTCTTCGAGAAATCGCCAGACATGGGCCGCCGTGACGTTTTCGAAGGTGATGCAATCGTGGTCTGCAAGGTCGCCGGAAGAGGCCGGCGCGCCGTGACGCGCGATGTAGCCGGGGCTGGCATAGACCACCCGGCGTACCGTGCCCAATTTCGCGGCGATCATGTTGCTGTCCGGCAGGTTGCCGATCCTCAGCGCCACGTCGATGTGGTCGTCGACGAGATTGGCGAACCGGTCGCTCTGGGCGAGCCGCAGATCGATGTCCGGATAAGCCTTGAGGAAGTCGACGACGACAGGCAGCACGTGCAGGCGTCCAAAGACGATGGGTGCGGACACGGTCAGCTCGCCCTTCACCGCACTGTATTCGCCGGCCGCCACCCTTTCCGCTTCCTCGACCCGCGCGAGAATTTCCCGGGCGGCCCCGACATAGGCGCGGCCGGTTTCGGTGAGCAGGATCCGGCGGTTCGTCCGGGTGACGAGCTGCGCGCCGAGATGTGCTTCAAGCTCCGAGACCTTCCGGCTGACGGTCGCCAGCGGCGTCTTCAACTGACGTGAGGCCGCAGACAGGCTGCCGCTTTCGACGACCGCGAGCAGAACCCCCATGGCATCGAGACGATCCATCCACCCTTCCAATAAATGAGAATCAAGCTATCAAAATGCCAGTCTACTGCCAAAAACCGGAAAGTCATAGATTGATCTCGAAGGCGGCTCATCCCGAACCGCCGGGGACCGCAACGGTTCTCACTCTCTTTCAGGGACGTCTCCGATGAAACTCTATCGCCATCCGCTGTCCGGTCACTCCCATCGGGCCCAGCTCTTCCTGTCGCTGCTCGGCGTGCCGCACGACCTCGTTGACGTCGATCTGAAGGCCCGGGCGCACAAGGAGCCGGACTTCCTGGCGCTCAACCCCTTCGGGCAGGTTCCGGTGCTCGACGACGACGGCATCGTCGTCTCCGACTCGAACGCCATTCTCGTCTACCTCGCCAAGAAGCTCGGCCGCATCGACTGGCTGCCGGAGGACGCGGCGTCGGCCGCCAGGGTGCAGAAATGGCTTTCGGTCGCCGCCGGCGATATCGCCTTCGGTCCGGCCGCGGCACGACTTGTCACCGTCTTCGGCGCTAATCTCCATGCGGAAGACGCAATCGCCCGCGCACATCGCGTCCTGGCTCAGATCGATGCCGCACTCGCTGACCATGACTTCCTGCTCAGCGCCCGGCCGACCATCGCCGACGTCGCCCTCTACAGCTACGTTTCGGCAGCACCAGAAGGCAATGTCGATCTTTCCGGCTACGACAGGGTCCGGGCCTGGCTCGCCCGCATCGAGCGCCTGCCGGGGTTCGTCGGCTTCCAGAAAACCGCCGTCGGCCTGGCGGCCTGATCCAACGGCCGGGGCGGACGGCACCGCCCCGGCCCTCTCCTGCAATCGAGGCGCGCCACCATGTCGGACCATGCACAAGCGAAACAACCAGCCTCCCCCTGGCACGAGGGTGAGCTTGCCATCCAGCGCAGCCTCGGCGTCGTCGAGCGCATGGATGCGACCGGACGCAATTTCGTGCGCAGCTTCATGCCGGAGCAGCATCAGCAGTTCTTCCCGATGCTGCCTTTCGCCGTTTTCGGCGCCGTCGATGCCAGGGGTGATGTCTGGGCGACGATGCGCGCGGCGGAGCCGGGCTTCATGCAAGCACCCGACGCCTTTTCCCTCGACGTTCAGCTGCCGCGCGAGCCTGACGATCCGGCCGATTCCGGCATGGACGACGCCCAGTCGATCGGCATGCTCGGCATCCAGCTGGAAACCCGCCGCAGGAACCGGCTCAACGGCGCGATCCAGCGCGAAAGCGACGGCGGTTTCACCATCCGCGTCCGCCAGAGCTTCGGCAACTGCCCGCAATATATCCAGCTGCGCCAGTTCGCATTTTCCCGCGACCCGCGGCAGCCTGCGTCCGCGCGACCGTCCCGTCATTCCGCTCTGAACGACCGTGCACGGGCGATCATCGCCAACGCCGACACCTTCTTCGTCGCCTCCTATGTCGACCTCGGTACCGGCGAGCGGCAGGTCGACGTCTCGCATCGCGGCGGCAAGGCCGGCTTCGTTCAGGTTGGCGACGACGGCGTGCTCACCATCCCGGACTTTTCCGGCAACCTGTTCTTCAACACGCTCGGCAACTTCATGGTCAACCCGAGGGCCGGCTTGCTGTTCGTCGACTTCGCCACAGGCGACATGCTGCAGATGAGCGGCAGCGCCGAGGTCATTCTGTCCTCGCCGGAAGTGTCCGCCTTTCAGGGCGCCGAACGGCTGTGGCGCTTCCGTCCGGAGAAGGTCATTTATCGCGAGGACGGCCTGCCGCTTCGCTGGGCCTTCGAGGAGAGCGGCTGGTCTCCCAGCCTCAAGCCCACCGGCGACTGGGATCAGGCGAAGGTCCGGCTTGAGGCCGCAGCGCTTGCAGATGCATGGCGCCCGTTCCGCGTCGCCCATGTCGAAGACGAGAGCACGACGATCCGCTCGCTCTATCTCGAACCGGATGACGGTGTCGGGCTCATGGCCTACCAGGCCGGCCAGCACCTGCCGATCCGCATCAACATCGAAGACGGCGGAAGGCCGCTCGTGAGGAGCTATACGCTGTCCTCGGCGCCGACGGATGGTCTCTACCGTATCAGCGTCAAGAAGGACGGCGTGGCCTCCCGCCACCTGCACGGACTGAAGCCCGGAGACCGGATCGAGGCGCGGGCGCCTGCCGGCAGCTTCACGATCGACGGAACCGAGCGACGGCCCGCCGTGCTGATCGGCGCCGGCGTCGGCATCACGCCGATCCTTGCCATGCTCAAGCACATCGTCGCGGAAAGCCGCCGCAAGCGGCGCACGCGCCCGACCTGGGTCTTCCAGGCCGCCCGCTCGCCGGAAGAGCGCGCCTTCGATCGGGAGATCGCCGACCTGGTCGCGGAAGGCGAGGGCAGCATTCGTCTGGTGCGGGCGCTGAGCCAGCCGGCAACGGCCATCGAAAGCCAGGACTACGACATTGCCGGTCGCATCGACCTCACCCATCTCAAGGCCACCCTGCCCTTCGACGACTACGATTTCTATCTCTGCGGCCCGGCGACCTTCACCCAGTCGCTTTACGACGGCCTGCGCGCGCTTAACATCGCCGACGCCCGCATCCATGCGGAAGCCTTCGGCCTGTCGTCCCTCACGCGCCGGCCGGATGACGGTTCGGCACGGGTGATGGCGCCCGCCGCCCAAGCGCCCGTGCACATCGTCTTTGCGCAATCCGCCAAGGAGGCCCGCTGGCAGCCCGGCGATGGCAACCTGCTCGAACTCGCCGAAGCGCGCGGCCTGACGCCCGAATATGGCTGTCGCAACGGCAGCTGCGGCTCCTGCAAGGTCGCGGTGATCGAGGGTAGCGTGACCTATCCCGCGCAGCCGTCCTTCCCGGTCGGCGAAGGCGAGGCGCTCATCTGCTGCGCGGTGCCCGCCGAAAGCGAGGAGCGCAAACTGCATCTTTCGCTCTGAGCCCTGGTTCGGTTATGGATGATGCACCACATCATCAGGCAGTCGACCTCGGCCGAGCGGGATGCGCCATGAACGACCAACAGATACGCGATATCGTGCTCTGGCTTTCCGAGCAGGGCCTGAAGGGACTGGACGAGCCGGAACTGTTTGCCGGCTTCTGCGAGCAATGTCGTGCAGCCGGCCTCGACCTTGCCCGCGCGCTCGGCCTGATCGACACGCTGCATCCCGAGTTCGAGGGCCGCGCCTTCCAGTGGAACGACGAGAGCGAGATCACCCCGGAGGTCATCCAGTACGGGTCGACGACCACGGGCGAGGCGCTGCTGAACTGGCAGAACTCGATCTTCTACCACATGCTGTGCGACCGCACGGCAGAACGCCGCATCCGGCTATCGGCGGATGAAGGCACAAGCTACAACATCATCAACAAGCTGAAAGATGAAGGTCATACCGACTGCGTCAGCATGATCCATCACTTCACCGACCAGGGCCGCGTCGGCGAGATGGACTGCTTTTACTCCTACTGGACCACACGCCGCGACAGCGGGTTCAGCGACGAGGACGTTGCCGCGCTCCGGATCCTGCTGCCGACCCTCGCATTGGCGGTGAAGGCCGGCTCGTGCGTGCGCATCATCGGCACGCTCGCCGACGTCTACCTCGGCGCCGACGCCGGCCAGCGCGTGGTCAAGGGCAGCATTGCCCGCGGCTCGGCCGAGCGGATCGAAACCGTCATGTGGTTTTCAGACCTGCGCGGTTACACGCGCATTTCCGACACCGCCTCCCCCGACGAGATCATTCCGCTCCTCAACGACTATTCGGGAACGGTAATCACGGCCGTGCACGATCATGGCGGCAGCGTGCTGAAGCTGATCGGCGACGGCGTTCTGGCGATCTTCAATGCAGAGGACCCGGCGACGGCCTGCGCCAACGCGATCGGCGCGGAGCGGCAGTTGCGGCGCATGCTCGCCGAACTCAATCTGCGCCGACAGGCGGCCGGCAAGCCGGTGACCGACGTCTATCTCGGCCTGCACATCGGCGAAGTGTTCTACGGCAACATCGGCAGCCAGACCCGCCTCGATTTCACCGTCGTCGGACCGGCGGTCAACGAGGTCAGCCGCATCTCGTCCATGTGCCGGTCGGTCGAGCGGCACATGATCATGTCGTCGGAATTCGTCGCGGCATGCCCTGCGGAAGAACAGGCCCATGCGGTTTCGCTCGGCCGGTTCGCGCTTCGCGGAATTGCCAGGGCGAAGGAGCTCTTCACCTGGGACCCGGAGCTGCCATTGCGTTGAATAGGCGGGGCTTACTGGCTCATCACGCCGGCCGAAAGCCGCGACAGATGGCGGTGCTGCAACTCCGCCTGCACCTCGTCCTGGAAGACCATCACCTGATGCCGAACTTCATCTTCCGAACATCCACAGGCAAGAAGTTCATCCGCAAGTGCGCGGCAGCGGCGACGCCAGAACTGCAGCGCTTCGGCGCCATGCAGATCCTCAAGCTCGGCGGCAGCGCCGCGAATGGCATGCAATCTCCTGACCACAGGAAACGGAACGACGGTGTTCGCGTTGGTTTCCGCGGCTTCCACTGATTGATTGCCTGCCATCGTCTCGTTTGCCCCCTGGACTTCATGCATTGACGCGAACGCACGAAGACGCCCCACGCGTATCGATATCGAACATTCGATCCGTTCCCGGTGTCCCCAACCGAACGCGAACCGTTCTGCTGATTCCATTTCTACGAAGCCTATGGTTAACGTTTCCTTCCCTTCGGTACCGAAGTGAACCGATTGCGTCTCGCCGTGGCGAAGACAGCGGTTGCGTCACGCGCAAGACACGGTTTTCGAGCTTTTCCGGGTTGGTTTCGCCTAAAAAACATGACATTGAAAATCATCTTTCTTTGAGCGCCCCTGAGCGCCCCCGCCCCCAGTGAGTGCACGTGCATGCTGAAGCGCTTCTTTTCGTTCTACCGCCCCTATCGCGGCCTCTTCATTCTCGACTTTTCCTGCGCCGTGATGTCCGGCCTGCTGGAGCTCGGCTTCCCGATCGCGGTGAAGCTGTTCGTCGACCAGCTGCTTCCGAGCCAGGAATGGACCTTGATCCTGCTCTCCTCGGTCGGGCTGCTCGTGGTGTACCTGCTGAACACCGGCCTGATGGCCACGGTCACCTATTGGGGCCACATGCTCGGCATCAACATCGAGACGGACATGCGGCGCATGGCCTTCGATCACATGCAGAAGCTCTCCTTCTCGTTCTTCGACAACCAGAAGACCGGCCATCTCGTCGGGCGCCTCACCAAGGATCTCGAGGAAATCGGCGAGGTTGCGCATCACGGGCCGGAAGACCTGTTCATCGCCATCATGACCTTCATCGGCGCACTGGCGCTGATGCTGATGGTGCATTGGCAGCTGGCGCTGATCACGGCGGCCGTGGTGCCGCTGACGGCCTGGGTCACCAGCCGCTACGGCGGTCGCATGACGCGCAACTTCCGCAACCTCTATGGCCGGGTCGGCGACTTCAACGCCCGCATCGAGGAGAATGTCGGCGGCATGCGCGTCGTCCAGGCCTTCGCCAACGAAGAACACGAACGCAGCCTGTTTGAAACAGACAACCAGAACTATCGCCGTACCAAGCTCGAGGCCTATCGCATCATGGCGGCGAGCACGTCGCTGAGCTACATGAGCATGCGGCTGACGCAGCTGATCGTGATGATCACCGGCTGCTACTTCGTCCTGACCGGCGAACTCACCAATGGCGGCTTCGTCGGCTTCCTGCTGCTCGTCGGCGTGTTCTTCCGGCCGGTCGAGAAGATCAATTCGGTGATCGAGACCTATCCGAAGGGCATTGCCGGCTTCAAGCGCTTCCTCGAACTGATGGAAACCGAGCCCGACATCGAGGATCGCCCCGGTGCGACCGCCGTCGCCGGTCTCAAGGGCGACATCGTCTATCGCAACGTTTCCTTCGGCTACAGCGCCGAGAAACCGATCATCCAGAACATCGATCTTTCGATCCATGCCGGCGAGACCATCGCCTTCGTCGGGCCGTCTGGGGCCGGCAAGACGACGATCTGCTCGCTGCTGCCGCGCTTCTACGAAGTGAGCGACGGCGCCATCACCGTCGACGGCACCGATATCCGCGACATCACGCTTTCGTCGCTGCGCGGCCAGATCGGCATCGTGCAGCAGGACGTCTTCCTGTTTGCCGGCAGCATTCGCGACAACATCGCCTATGGACGCCTCGGCGCAAGCGATGCTGATATCCTCGACGCCGCGCGACGCGCGAAGCTTGATGGCATGATCTCAGCCCTGCCCGAGGGCATGGATACCGTGATCGGCGAACGCGGCGTCAAGCTGTCCGGCGGCCAGAAGCAGCGGCTGGCGATCGCCCGTATGTTCCTGAAGAACCCGGCGATCCTCATCCTCGACGAGGCGACCTCGGCACTCGACACGGAGACAGAACGGGCGATCCAGCAGTCGCTCGCCGAACTTTCCAAGGGGCGCACGACGTTGATCATCGCGCACCGGCTGGCGACGATCCGCGACGCCGACCGAATTGTCGTCGTCGATGGCAGCGGCATTCGCGAACAGGGGCCGCATGCAACGCTTTTGGCCGCCAAGGGCGCCTACAGCCGCCTTTACCACGCCCAGGCGGCAGCCGTTTGAGCCAAGTCGACCGGCGCGCAAGCATTGCATGTATGAGAGGGGGACGGTACGAACGGGGCGTGCCCACCCTCACCCTTTCTTGATTGACCTACCTACGCCATGAACACCCCTGATCTTTCCGCTCTCGAACGCGCCATCGAAACCCTTCCGCGCCACTATCCGGGACCGGGCGGGGTCGTCGGTGTCGTCAAGGACGGCGCGGTGCTTTTCAGCCATGCCTGGGGCTATGCCGACCTGACGGCGCGCAAGCCGATGACGGCCACGACACGGATACCGATCTGCTCGATCACCAAGCAACTGACCTGCGCCGTTCTCCTGGACACGGTCGGCGATCCGGCGAGGCTCGATCGCGCACTCGACGCCTACCTGCCTCTGCTTGAAGGCAGGCGGCCGACCGTCGCACATCTTTGCCACAACCAGTCCGGACTGCGTGACTACTGGGCGCTGACGGTCCTCCAGGGCGCCAGGCACGACGGCGTCTTCCGCCGCGAAGACGCGCGCCCCCTCATCTCCCGGGCGCGCTCCACCCACTTCGATCCGGGCACGCGCTATTCCTATTCCAACGGCAATTTCCGCATTCTCGCCGACCTCATCGAAGAGCACACCGGCCGCTCAATGGCGGAACTCTATCAGCGCTCGGTCTTCGATCCGGCCGGCATGCAGACGGCTGCGCTGACGGCGGACACCAGCCTCCCGCCTGATGGCCTCGTCGGCTACGAAGGCAACGAGACGGTCGGCCACTTCGAAGCGCTCAACCGCATCTACTGGGCCGGCGATGCCGGCGTCTCGGCCTCGCTCGACGACATGCTGGCCTGGGAGTGTTTCATCGACCGGACGCGAGAGGATGCCGGGAGCCTTTACCGTCGGCTGTCGGCGCCACAGTCCTATATCGACGGCCGCCCGGCCCACTACGGCTTCGGCCTTGCCCACGACCTGATCGGCGATGTCGCGATCACCGGCCATGGCGGCGCCCTTAGGGGGTTCCGCAGCCGCCGGCTTTACGCGCCGGCCGCCCGCCTTTCGGTCGTCGTGATGTTCAACCACGAGGCCGATGCGCATGCGGCCGCGACGGACCTGATGAAGGCAGCGCTTGGCCATAGGGATCACGACCCCGCGCCGGCAACCTGGGAGCCGAAAGACTTCGGCACCTATCTCGACGAGGAGACGGGTCTTGCCCTCGTCGCCAAGCCGATAGGATCGTCCCGCGTCGCGTTGCAGTTCGCCACCTCCCATGAAACGCTCGCGATCGGCACGGACCGTGTTGCCCGCTCAGCGGCGGTAACCCTCTCGGCCGACAGGGGCAGCGACACGCTGCGAATGGAGCGGCCGAGAGAAAACCTGTCGGTCACAGGGCAACGCATTGCCGGCACCGCGCGTGCCGACATCGCCGGACGCTTTCATGCGCCGGAACTGGGCGCCCGTCTGGATATCGTAGAAACGGACGGCGTCTTCTATGCCGGCTTCGACGGCATGCTGGGCACGGGTGCCATGCACGCCATACGGCCACTCGCAAGCGATGTCTGGTTTCTGCGCTGCAAACGGTCGATGGACGCGCCTGCACCGGGAGACTGGACCGTGCTCGTCCGCCGCGACGCGGAAGGCAAGGTGGTTGGCCTGACAGTCGGCTGCTGGCTTGCCCGCAGGGTCGATTATGCCAAGCTGACGGACGCCACCTGACCCCTTTGATAGCCTCGAAGCCGCAGAACTGACGTAGACCTCCACGATCCGAAAGACACGAGCTTGAAGCAAAAGCAACCGACAGCCATCCGAACCGCGAGCCGCAGCAACGGCGCAGATGCCGATGCCGGCAAGCGTGTGACGATAGCCCGCGCGCTCTCCAAGCTTGGATACTGTTCGCGCACGCAGGCCGAAAAACTGGTGCGGGAGGGCCGCGTCAGCATCTCAGGACGCAGGACGAGCGATCTTTCGGCCTGGGTCGACATCGACAAGGATCGCATCGCCGTCGACGGCAAGGCCGTGCTTGCCGAAGCGAAGATCTACCTGATGCTGAACAAGCCTCGGGGCCTGGTCACCACACGCCACGACCCGGAAGGGAGGCCGACCGTTTTCGACTGCCTCGAAGGCATCGATAGCACGCACCTGTCCCCCGTCGGACGCCTGGACAAGGCGAGCGAAGGATTGCTGCTCTTCACCAACGACACCGTGCTTGCCCAGCGACTGCTCGATCCCAAGACCCATCTCGGCAAGATTTATCATGTGCAGATACAGGGGCAGATCGAAGTCGATCAGCTCGCGCGAATGGTTGCCGGTGTGGAAGAAGGCGGTGAGACGCTTCGCGCCGCGCGCGCCGTCCATTTGCGCGGCGGCGACAAGAACAGCTGGGTCGAAATCGAGCTCGAAGAGGGACGCAACCGCCAGATCCGGCGCATGCTGGATGTTCTCGGTTTTGAGGTGCTGCGGCTCCTGCGGGTCTCGATCGGCGCCATCGCTCTCGGTGATCTGCCGAAGGGCGCGACCCGCGCCCTGACCGCCGGCGAAATCGCCTATCTGAGGCAGCGTACGGGAGTTTGACGGCAGCCCTACGCATGCGGTGTCTCAGTCGAGATCCTCCGGAATGAAGCCGCCGGTCTGCCGCTTCCAGAGGCGGGCATATAGCCCGCCTTGCTCCAGAAGGACGTCCGGTGCGCCTTCCTCGACGATACGGCCACGATCCAGAACGATGATCCTGTCCATCCGCGCGATCGTGGAAAGGCGATGGGCGATGGCAATCACCGTCTTGCCCTCCATGAGCAGGTTCAGTTTCTCCTGGATCGCCGCCTCGGCTTCGCTGTCGAGCGCCGACGTTGCTTCGTCAAGGATGAGGATCGGCGCATTCTTGAGCAGCACGCGCGCGATCGAAACCCGCTGGCGCTGACCGCCCGACAACTTGACGCCGCGATCCCCGACGAAGGCGCCGTAACCTGTGCGACCTTCCCCATCGGACAGGTCTGCAATGAACGCATCGGCTTGCGCCGCCTGTGCTGCCTGCTCGATCTCGGCCGTTGTCGCATCCGGGCGGCCATAACGAATATTGTCGCCCACGGAACGGTGAAGCAGCGCGACGTCCTGAGCGATCACGCCGATGTTTCGCCGAAGGCTCGCCTGACTGACGGCGCGGATATCCTGATCATCGATGAGGATGGCGCCATCCCGGATTTCATAGAACCGCAAGAGCAGGTTGACGAGTGTCGTCTTGCCGGACCCAGACAGTCCGACCAGGCCTACCTTCTCACCGGGATGGACCGTCAGGGACAGATCGTCGAAGATCGACCTGTCCGACTTGTACGCGAAACGAACGTGTTCGAATCGGATTTCGCCGCGCCGCACGACGAGTTTCTCAGCGCCCGGCCGATCCGTGATCGTCGGCGGCGTCGTCATGACCGGCATTGCATCCTTGATCGTGCCAAGCGCCTTGAAAATCTGCTGGCCCATCTGCAGGAACGTAAACGATCCTGCCGACAGCCTCTGGAGGATGTAGACCGTCGCCACGAAGTCGCCCACGGTCAGGAACCGCTCGAAGAGGCCCCAGAAGCCGATGCCGAGCATGACAAGCCACAGCAGCATGTTGAGGCTGATGACGACCAGCTCTGTCGTGCGATAGATGCGCTGTTCATGATGCAGCGTCCCGACAGCCTTCGACATGATCTTTCTCAGCGCGCCCGCCTCGCTGTCTTCGGCAGCGAATTGCTTGACCATCTGGATGTTGCCGTAGAGGTCCGTCATTGCCCCGGATATCAGGCTATTCTGTTTCGCCGAACGGCGCGCACGCTCGACAAAATCCGGTACGACCTTGATGGTGAACAACACGTTGATGATCACCCAGGCGACAACGGGAAGTGCCAGTTGCCAGGACAAGGCGAGCAGGAGCAGCACCGAACCGACAATCTGGAGCAGGAAGCGGGGTGCTGTCTGAAAAGCAACCAGGATCTGCTGCTGGACAGCATTGGCGACCTGCCCGAGGCGCGAGGCCACCTGGCCGGCGAAGAGTTCATGGAAGAAGGCCAGGTCCTGCCGTTCGATGGCCTTGTGCCCCTGCCATTGAACGGCAACCGGGATGCTGATCCCGATCGTATGCGAATTCAGGATATTGGTGACGTAAAAGACGATCGGCATTACCGGAAAGATCAGAACCGCCAGGAACGCCAACAACCAGAAGCGGCTTGCGACGAACTGCTCGACACCTTGTGTCGCCACCCCATCGACGATCACGGAAAGCCCCCAGATAATCGTCAGATTGATCGCTTCCACGGCCATCGACGTCAATGCCATGGCGATGACGACACCTCGAAACATTCCGATGAAATGCAGGAGCACCGTGACCGGGCCATCGGTGGGAAAAGGTCGATAGGGTATGTCGAGCGGCCGGATCAACCTTTCGAAGGGACGGTAGATCGCATCTGAAATCGACATGGGGCGCTCGGTAGTTCATCGGGGAAAAAACGAGTGACGCAGCTGCGCATCGCCCATAGCACCATCTTCTCTTCGCGTTCTCAACCACAAGTTCTTGGAGGGTATCCGGAAAGATGTCGCAAGATGATCGCCCTCCCCGGGCCTGTCCCTTGGGAGACGTGTCGGTACAGCGCCGGCGACCGGCCTCGCGTAATGGGTGGAAACCCACCCACGCGAAAGGGCGCATGTTTCCATTTCCACCCAAACCCTCCCTGCGCGGCTGACAAATCCGCCGGGCGGCATGCGTAGGCCGTTGTCTCAGCCGCGGTTGCGTTTGCAAATGGGGCACCCAGAACCGGCGCGGGAGGAAACCTTGCCGGCTGGCGGATATTTCATCCGGGAGGATAAAGATGAAAACCCTTAATGCATTGCTCGGCGCTGTCGCCGCCCTTTCCCTTTTTGCTGCTTCGGCAAATGCTCAAGGCTATCCCGAGCGTTCGATCACCATGGTGGTGCCCTTCTCCGCCGGTGGGCCGACCGACACGGTCGCGCGACTGGTCGCTGAATCCATGTCCAAGGATCTCGGCCAGCAGATCATCGTCGAAAACGTCGGCGGTGCCGGCGGCACGCTCGGCGCGGGCCGCGTGGCCCAGGCCGACCCGGACGGCTACACGGTTCTGCTGCACCATATCGGCATGGCGACCAGCGCCACGCTCTACCGCAAGCTCGCCTACGACACACTGAACGCCTTCGAATATGTCGGCCTCGTCACCGAAGTGCCTATGACGATCGTCGCCCGCAAGGACCTCGAGCCGACCGACCTCAAGGGTCTCGTCGAATACGCCAAGGCCAACAAGGACACCGTCACCGTCGCCAACGCCGGCATCGGCGCTGCCTCGCATCTGTGCGGCATGATGTTCATGAGCGCTATCGAGACGCCGCTCACGACCGTACCCTACAAGGGCACGGGCCCCGCGATGACCGACCTTCTCGGCGGCCAGGTCGACATCATGTGCGACCAGACGACCAACACGACGAAGCAGATTCAGGGCGGCACGATCAAGGCCTATGCCGTCACCTCGCCCGAGCGCCTGAAGGTCTTCCCGGATCTGCCGACCACCGCCGAAGGCGGTCTCTCGAACCTTCAGGTCGGCATCTGGCACGGCGTCTACACGCCCAAGGGCACGCCCGCCGAAGTCAACGAGCGCCTGTCGAAGTCGCTGCAGGCAGCACTGAAGGATCCGAACGTCGTTGCGCGCTTCGGCGAACTCGGCACCGAGCCGTCCTCGGAAGCCGATGCGACCCCTGCCGCGCTGAAGGCCAAGCTTGAGGCTGAAATCGCCCGCTGGAAGCCGGTGATCGAGGCGGCCGGTCAGTACGCCGACTGACATCCATTGCCCGTTTCGCCGCGCTCCGACCCTGTCGGGGCGCGGCTGTTACGATTTTGGGCAACGGTCTCGACGGTACCCTCAAGGGATCGAGCCCCCTGCCATCTGTTGACAGCTGTCAACAAGACCTTGCCCAATGAGCGAACCCGGCCCGGGCCGGGCATGCCAATGCGGGAAGCCGTGCGTCACGCCTCGGCCGGACACCCCGCCAGACACACATGGGGATACGATGAAATCACTCTCCTTCGACACCACCAATGCGCTTTGCGGCGGCATCCTGACGGTCGTCGGGCTGTTCTTCGCCTGGCAAGCCTTCAATCTTGAGCTCGGCACGGCCTTCCGCATGGGTCCCGGCTATTTCCCGTTGGTGCTGGCCATCATCCTGACGCTGCTCGGCATCGTGATCCTCGTGCAATCCACCCGCGTCCAGGGCGAGCCGATCGGCGCGATCGCGTTGCGTGGCATGCTGTTCATCCTGCCGGCACCGGTCTTTTTCGGCCTGACCGTGCGTGGACTCGGCTTCGTCCCGGCGCTGTTCTTCACCGCACTCATCGCCTGCTTCGCCTCGGGACGGATGACGCCGCTGATGGCGCTCGCGATTTCAGCGGGCCTGACCGCCTTCTCGGTCGCAGTGTTCAGCTACGGTCTTGGCCTGCCTTTTCAACGCTTCGGCCCCTGGGTCCAGTTCTAGGAGACCGGAAAAATGGAACTCTTCAACAATCTCGCACTCGGTTTTGTCACCGCCGGCTCACCCGCCAATCTGCTCTTCTGCCTGATCGGCGTTCTGCTCGGCACCCTGATCGGCGTGCTTCCCGGCATCGGCGCCACGGCGACGATCGCCATGCTTCTGCCGATCACCTTCCAGCTCGAGCCCGTGTCCTCGCTGATCATGCTTGCCGGCATCTACTACGGCGCGCAGTACGGCGGGTCGACCACGGCAATCCTGATCAACATGCCCGGCGAATCCTCGTCCGCCGTCACCGCGATCGACGGCTACCAGATGGCACGCAAGGGACGAGCGGGAGCGGCACTCGCCATCGCGGCCCTCGGTTCGTTTTTCGCCGGAACCGTCTCCACCTTCCTCGTCGCGGTCTTCGCGCCGCCCTTGACCGAGATCGCCCTCAAGTTCGGTGCCGCCGAGTATTTCTCGCTGATGATCGTCGGTCTCGTATCCTCTATCGCGCTTGCCCATGGATCGATCGTCAAGGCGCTGGCGATGGTGGCCCTCGGCCTGCTGCTTGGCCTTGTCGGTACGGACATCTATTCCGGCACGCCACGCTTCACGCTCGGCATTCGCGAATATGCCGACGGCTTGAACTTCGTCGCCCTTGCCGTCGGGGTCTTCGGCATTGCCGAAATTCTGCGCAACCTTGAAAACGAGCGCACCCGCGAAGTCCTGATGGCCAAGGTCACCGACCTGATGCCGACCCGCGACGATTTCAAGCGCATGTTCGCGCCGGTCGTTCGCGGCACGATCATCGGCTCGGCTCTTGGCATCCTGCCCGGCGGCGGAGCGATCCTTGCGGCCTTTGCCTCCTACACCGTGGAAAAACGCGTGTCGGATCACCCGGAGGAATTCGGCCACGGCGCCATCGCCGGCGTCGCCGGTCCGGAAAGCGCCAACAATGCCGGGGCGCAGACCTCGTTCATCCCGCTGCTCACCCTCGGCATTCCCGCCAACCCGGTGATGGCGCTGATGATCGGCGCGATGATCATTCAGGGCATCGTGCCCGGGCCGAACGTCGCCACCGAGCAGCCGGCCCTCTTCTGGGGCATCATCGCCTCGATGTGGATCGGCAACCTGATGCTGGTCGTCTTGAACCTGCCGTTGATCGGGCTCTGGGTAAAGCTGCTCAAGATCCCCTACTACGTGCTGTTTCCGATCATCATGGCCTTCTGCTCGATCGGGGTCTACAGCGTCAACTCCAACGTCTACGACCTTTACGCCGTCGCCTTCTTCGGCCTTGTCGGCTACCTGCTCCTGAAATTGCGCTGCGAGCCGGCACCGCTGCTGCTCGGCTTCGTGCTCGGGCCGTTGCTGGAGGAGAACCTTCGTCGGGCCATGATCCTGTCTCGCGGAGACCCGACAACCTTCGTCACCCGGCCGATCAGCGCCATCCTGCTTCTGATCGCAGCCCTGGTGCTCATCGTCGTGTTCCTGCCAAGCGTAAAGGCCAAGCGCCAGGAAGTCTTTGTCGAGGAGGATTGATCGCTGCCCGCCAATTTCTCGACATTATACAAATAAATCAATACCTTAATTAACCGCACGCCCACCGGGACGTGCGGTTCTTTTTTGACTGCGGCATTCTGACCCTGCGCGGTTTGCCACATTGAGATTTATCAAGCCGTCCGCCTATCTCTGCTTTATCGAAAACGCGGCGACAGGCAGCTGAGGGGCAATGACCCGACGGACGAAAGCGAGATGGACTGGAGCTCTGCGCACCCTGTGCGCGGTGGCGCTCTTCCTGCTCGGCTTTGCCCATCTCGGGCAGGCCTTTGCCGCCCCGCCCTCCCCATCGGACTATGCGCTCTACGCCCTCCCCGACGGTTCGCTGCCGGACTTCTGCCTGACGACCTCAGGCGAGGATGGCAATGGGAAGCCGGCCCACAAACACGTGTGTAGCGCCTGCCGATTCTTCGCGGCGTTGATCGCTCTCCCGAACGACACGATCGGGGAACGGATGCGCGACAAGGCGATCTTCGCGCCGATCATCGCAGCCGTCTCGCCGAAGCCGCTGTTTCAATCGCCAAATTCAAGCCCGCGCGGCCCGCCACGCGCCACACCCGCTGCCCTCAGTCTCGGTTGACAGCAGTCAACATTCTTCCTGGACGCGGGATCGCGGCGAGGCTTGACGCCTCCCTGCCACCGCCATGCGGACATCTCTTATGCCTGAAACCCTTTTATCGGCCGCGTCCAACGCGGCAGTGCATCGCCCAGCCGTAATCCGGTCGCCACGCCCTGCGGTGCGCAACCGTGTCGTCGGCGAGAACCTCACCCTTCTTTACGAAGGCGGGCGCAACCGCTCGCTCTATCGCCTCGTCGACGGCTGCGTCGTCCTGTCCCAGCTCCTCAATGACGGACGCCGACAGATCACCGATGTGCTCGGACCTGGCCGGCTCTTCGGCTTCACGGTCGACGGGCGCAACATCGCCACCGCCGAAACCTTGAGCATCGTGCGCGTCGAGCCTCTCGGAGAGGCGGAGCTCAATGGGAGCGACCCGATCATCGCCCGCGAACTGAAGACCACACTTCATCGGATGCAGGTCCATGCCACCCTGCTTGGGCGCAAGACCGCGAGCGAAAAGGTGGCCAGCGCCCTGGTCGAGTTGTCGCGCCTGTTCAATCGTGCGGGCCGCAATGGCGCCCCTGCCCGGCTAAGCTTCCACCTTCATCTGACGCGAGCCGACCTCGCCGACTGGCTCGGCCTCACCGTCGAGACCGTCAGCCGCTGTCTCAACCGCTTCAAGCGCGAAGGACTGATCGACTTCAGCCATCCGAAAACCATGCGTGTCCTCGACCCGGACCGCCTGGAGGCGACCGCCGGGCTGCTTCGCCGCCAGGCTCGCGAGAACCGGTCATCGCAAGTTTGACCGCAATAGCGCCTCGCCCGGCATTCTTCACATCCCTCGATTCAGGAAATCACATGATCGCAAGACTCGTTTATCACGTCCCGCTGTTTGGCTGGATGCTGAAGGAAGCCGTCCAGGGATCGCAGACCGCCAAGGTGCTGTTTCTCGTCAACTGTGCCTTGATCTGGCTGCTCGCCATCGTCGCCTTTGGTTATCCGGCGATCATCATTCCGGCATTGACCCTGGTGCCGGTAATCTTTGTGCTGCTGGTGCTGATCACCATGGGCTGACGATACAAACCCGTGTCGGCATCACGATCCGGCACCGGGCAGAATTCAGAGCACACCCCAGCCGCGGTAGCGTCCGCGGCCGGTCATTTCGCGAATGCCCAGTTCACGCACGAGATTGAGCGCGCCGCGCGGCGTCACGCCCACATGCCGCGCCACCAGCCCGGCTGAAACGATCGGCCGCGACAGCACAAGCTCGATCAGGGCCGGCAGACTGCTGTTGGAGCGGCGGTCGCGGATGCGCATTTCCATCTGTGTCCGGGCGAGAGAAAGCCGGTCGAGCTCCTTCAGCCCGAGCTCCGCCGTCATCGTCATCGCCTCAAGCAAGGCGCTCCAACGGACCAGAGGGTCTTGAGAACGCCGCCGTTCGTGACGCACGGTCTTCAGGCCGGTGTTGAACGAAAGCAGGTGTGAAAGAACCTTGCCGCGCGACCGTAGATAGGCGCCGACCATCAGCGAACCAAGCCAATGCTGGCGGCGTAGCGGCTCCGTTCTGTCCCAGACGTCGAAGACAAGCGCTGCCCCGAGGCAAGGGGGCAGGCGATCGGCGGCCGACAGCGTCTCCCGCCACTCGGCAAGACGGGCCTCCTCGTCCCATTCGTCATCAAAAAGCAGGCCCAGCTGTCCAAGCGGCTCCGGCTTGACGATGAGCGCAGCCCGTTCTGCAGACTCAAGCGTGTCCTGGTCATGCTCATCCAGAAGCTGTTGCGACCGGGCGATGGCGGCGTCAATGGCTGCGAATTCGGCGGCCATCGGATTGCCCTGCTCGTCGTCGTCGGGTTCTGGTCCGGACGGCCCGGCAGCGTCGTGCGTTCGAAGCGCATGCGTCTGGATCGGCGCGCCGCCGTCGACGGCTGCGGCCTGTTCGCCCCGAAGCGTGGCAAGCCCCGGAACAGTCAGTGCCCATCCCGGCTCCGCGAGCCAAATGCGTCGACGGGCGCGAAGCACGGTATGGGCAATCGTCAACTCGTGAGTCGGGGCACGGGCATCCATGTGGGCGTCGTGGAGCACAAGATCT
>JAESFW010000100.1_pt1 | contig 172166 bp, 158 predicted proteins | sample 9269481 | NCBI WGS metagenome assembly JAESFW01 (sample SAMN14515350, study PRJNA621654) | algae metagenome | isolation source: Lyngbya sp. HA4199-MV5 and co-occurring heterotrophs from soil with... | place: USA: Ahupuaa O Kahana State Park, Hawaii | collected 2009-07-21 | reverse complement strand
ATTTGCCGGATCGATTGCCCGGCTTCGCGAAGCCGGGCAATCGAACAGCGCTCCTCAAGCGAAAGCTGGGTGTATCTCGACATAGTAACACCTGTCTGAGGTGTTGCACTTCGTTTGTGAACTCAGGGGGGCCTGGCTACCTTCCTCCGGGCTGCTGAACACAAGAAGCCAAGCCCCGTGTCGGCGCACGGGGCGACAGGATGGGCGGATTGGAACTCTTTCCTACGCGGCAGAAGCAGATTACGAAAAGGGCGGCTCTTTCCAATCGTCGAACCGGCCTTTCGCAAGCGGACCGCGCACAGAAGCGCGGATCTCACCGGAAAAAATTTTCCAGCGCAAAGTGTCAATTTCGGTTTTTCCGCCCTAATTGACTGAATTGCAATCATATTCAGGCGGAAAACACGCTTGACACCCTGTCAACTTCGTCAACTTCCCAACAGCCTTGCCGGGCACTCACATCTCCAGCGGGCCATGCTGGATATGCGGCAGCACGTGACGCGCAAACAGGTCGGCTTCGGCCGCGTGCGGATAGCCCGACAGGATGAACGCCTCGATCCCCTCGGCCTGATAGGCGCGCAGCTTGGCGAGCACCTGATCGGGGGTGCCGACAATCGCCGCCCCGCAGCCGGAGCGCGCCCGTCCGATGCCGGTCCACAGGTTCTCTTCGACGAAGCCGTCGCCATCGGCTGCGCCGCGCAGTTCCGCCTGCCGCTGCACGCCATAGTTCTTGGCATCGAGGCTCTTCTCGCGGATCGCCCGGCCCGCCTCGTCATCCAGCTTGGAGAGCAGCCGGTCGGCATAGGCGCGCGCCTCGTCCTCGGTCTCGCGCACGATCACGTGGGCGCGGTAGCCGAACTTGAGAGTCCGCCCGTACGTGGCCGCGCGCGCCTTCAGGTCGGCGACATTGGCGCGCACCTTGTCCATCGTGTCGGGCCACATCAGGTAAACGTCCGCCGCCTCGGCTGCGCACTCGCGCGCTTCGTGGGAAAGGCCGCCAAAGTAGAACGGCGGGCACTTGCCATTGAGCGTCGTGATGCGCGGCGGATCGAGCTTGAGCTTGTAGAACTCGCCATCGAAATCGAGATGCTCGCCGTTCAGCAGCGTCTTGACGATCTTCATGATCTCGGTCCCGCGCCGGTAACGCGGGCCGCTCTCGATGGTCTCGCCCGGCATGTCGGACGAGATGATGTTGACGTTGAGCCGTCCGCCCGTCCCCGCCGCATTCGGCCCGAGGATACGGTCGAGCGTGGCGATCCGGCGCGCAAGCTGCGGCGGCCAGTCCTCGCCCATGCGGGTCGCCCACAGCAGCTTCATGCGGTTGAGGTAAGGCGCGACGGCGGCGGCGAAGATCGTGGTGTCGACGCCGAGGCTGTAGCCCGAAGGCAGCAGGATATTGTCGAACCCGCCCTCCTCGGCGCGCAGCACGATGTTGCGGCAATGCTCCCAGCTGGAGGCCAGATAGGGATCGGGCACGCCGAGGAACTCGTAGTCATCGTCGCACAGCGCGGAAAACCACGCGATTTCGCATTGTTGGGTCATGTTACTCGATCCTCATCCCAAATTCCGTTCGCCCTGAGCTTTTCGGAACCGAAGGTGGGCGAAGCCCTACGGCTGCTTTTCACTTTGGGCCTCCCTCACAACCGCAAGAAGGGCAGGCCTTCGACAAGCTGAGGCTAAGCGGTGGTTAGGGGAGTCGCTCCCCCCGCGCCGCCACCAGCACCGCATACCAATCCGTCCGCGTCCAGCGCACGGTGAGCGCCTCGGCACCCTCCGCGATCCGCGCGGCGTTCTGCGAGCCGATGATCGGGATGATCCCGGCGGGATGCGCCATCAGCCAGCTATAGGCGGCGACCGTGCGCGAGACGCCTTGTGCCTGACCGATCCGGTCGAGTTCCGCTGCCACGGCCTTGTCCCGCGCACTCTCCGGCGCGGCGAGCCTGCCGCCGCCCAGCGGCGACCAAGCGAGCGGGGTCAGATCATGCTCCATCGCAATCGCCAGCGTCCGGTCCTCGATCGGCTCGATATGCAGCGGCGAGATTTCGGGCTGGATCGAGGACAGCGGCAGTGTGGCCCCTTCCATCAAACGCACCAACGCGCGGGTTTGCGCAGGATGGAAGTTCGAGATGCCGAAGGCGCGAATCTTGCCCGCTGCGAATGCCGCTTCGGCAAACCGGACGAGTTCCTGCGGATGGGTCAGGATGTCGGGCCGGTGAATCTGGTAGAGATCGACCTGCTCCACCCCCAGCCGCCGCAGCGAAGCGTCAAGCGCCTGTGTGAGATAGCCGAACGAGCTGTCATAAGGGACCGGCGGCATGATCCCGCCCTTGGTCGCCAGCACCATCTTGTCCCGCAGGCCAGGTTCCGCCGCCAGCACCTCGCCCAGCAGCGCCTCGGCATCGCCGAAGCCACCGCTGCCGTTGAAGCCGTAGATATCGGCGGTGTCGAGGAAGGTGATCCCGGCATCGAGCGCGGCGTGCACCAGCCGCGCCGCATCGGCAGCGGTGCGCCCGTCCTCGGCCAGTCGCCACATGCCCCAGGCAAGGGACGAGACTTCGATATCGCTCGCGCCAAGGCGGCGCGTAGCAGGCGGCAGGGGCAGTTCGCTCATCAGGTGTTCCTCTTTGGCGGAGCGACCGAAGCACGCTCCACGAGTTCATGCGGCAGACGTTTGTGGGTGATGTCCCCGCCTGCAATCAGGATTTGCGCGGCGGTGCGGGCGAGGTCCGCCATTGGCTGCCGGATGGTGGTGAGCGGCGGCCAGACCGTGCGCGCCAGCGTGGTATCGTCGAAGCCAGCGACCGACAACTCGCCCGGCACGCTGATGGCCCGGTCATGCGCCACCGCCAGCACGCCTGCCGCCATATCGTCATTGGAGGCGAAGATCGCGGTCGGCCTTGAAGGCAGATCGAGCAGCGTCCGCCCGCCCGCGACGCCGGAATCGAAGTCGAACTCGCCATCGACGACAAGCCCCGGCTCGAAGGCAATGCCCACCCGGTCGAGCGCGCGACGGTATCCGAACAGGCGGTCGTCAGAGGCCATGTGGTTCGCATGGCCCTTGATGAACCCGATCCGGCGGTGGCCCGCGTTGATCAGGTGGGTGGTCATGTCGTCGGCGGCCTGCGCGTCGTCCATGAACACGCTGGAAGTCAGCGCGTGATTGGTCCCCGGCGAGATGCGCACGAAGGGCACGTCCATCCCCTCCAGCGCGCGCAGCACCGGATCGCAATCGGTGACGGGAGAGGACAGGATGATGCCATCGACATGCGTCTCGCTCACCAGCCCGCGCACCTGATCGCCGACGCGCGGATCGGCGACGTCGACTGGCTGCGCGAGCAGACGGATGCCCGCATCGTGGCACACGTCCCAGCAGCCCTTTTGGATCTGGAACATGTAGTAAGGGCTGTGATTGTCGTAGATCAGCGCGACCTGATTGGACTTCGCGCCCGAAAGGATGCGCGCGGCGATGCTGGGGCGATAGTCGAGATCGGCCATCGCCGCCTCGACCCGCGCGCGCAGCTCTGCACTGACGTAAGGATGCGCGTTAAGCACACGGCTGACGGTCTTGACTGCCACACCAGCGCGTGCGGCAACATCGCGGATGTTCGCGCGGCTCATGCGGTGAGGCTTTCGAACAGGGGCGCGAAGGCGCTATCGGGGCGGTAGAACACCGGCGGCTGGCCGATGGGTGCGAGGATATCCTGCCAGCCCGAGGCGAAGTCAGCGCCGCTCCACACATGTCGCCATGCGTCTTGCGGCAGATAGACACGCCGCATCACCGCCCCCACCTCGATCACCGGCGCTACCATCAGGTCAGCACCATAGAGGAACTGGTCCTGAATGGTGAAGGTCTCGCGGTCGTCCGGGTAGTGCAGGAACAGCGCGCGCTGCGCCGGGAGCCCGCTCACCTGCGCCTCGGCAACGAGATGCCGGACGTAGGGCGCGAGGGCGGCGTGGATGCGGCTCCAGCGCACGAAGGCTTCGATCAGCTCGGGCGTCGAATCGATCTGGAGGTTGTCGTCCGGGCGGTTGCCCTCATGCGTGCGCATCACCGGGCTGAACGCGCCGAGTTCGCACCAGCGCAGCAGCAGTTCGGGGGTACGGACATTGCCGAACAGGCTGGTGTAGCCGCCAACGTCGGAATGGCTGAAGGCATTGCCGACCAGACCCGACGAGAGCGCAGCTGTGATCACCGTGCCGATCCCGTCATGGCGCGAGAAATCGACCGACTGGTCGCCCGCCCACAGCAAGGGGCAATGCGCCTGCACCCCGGTGTGACCCGCGCGCATGAACCACAGCACGTCGCCCGTCCGCCCGCGCGAGGCGATGGCGTGCGCGTTGACCTCGGCCCAGCGCACTGGCCAGCGGTTGTGCTCCTGCATCGGGTCGCCGTCGTGGAGGCGCAGGTCGGTGGGCAGATATTCGCCGAAGTCGGCCATCCAGCCATCGAGCCCGAAATCGAGCATCCGTTGGCCGATCACCTCCTCGGCGAACCACTCGGCGGCGGCGGGATTGGTGAAATCGACCACGCCGGCATGAAACTCGCCGAAGTCGACCAGGTAGGGCTCGTCACTGTCGAGGCGGCGCGCGACGAACCCCTGCGCCGCCGATTGCGGGAACAGCGGGCCGTCAACCGCAAGGTAGGGGTTCACATAGCCAAGGAAGCGGATGCCGCGCGCCTTCAGAGCGGCAATGCGCGCGGGGAGATCGGGGTAGCGCTCCGCGTTCCACTGCCAGTCCCAGAACAGCCGCCGCCCGAAGCTGGTCTCGCGGATGCCGCACCAGTCCTCGCACCAGATCGCCGAGACCGCCGCGCCCGCGTCGATCAGGGCTTCGAGGCGGTCGAAGCTGGCCTCGCCCTGCTTCAGACCGACCACCGCCCCGCCCAGCGCCCAGTCGGGCAAGGCATGGCGCGTGCCGAAGCGAGCGGCAAGTTGACGGGTAAGATCATCGGGCTTTCCGGCAAACAGATCGATCCGCGCCTCACCCGACCACAGGTGCACGCGCAGCCGCCCGGCCTCGCTCGCATCGAGCTCGCAATATTCGGTATTGGCGAGGCTCAGCGCCCAGCCGCCTGAGCACAAAATGGTCGGTTCGGGATAGTTGGTGGTCCAGTAATCCCCGCCCGCGAAGGAGCCATCGGCATTTGCCTGATCGGTGATCGCCGTGCCCGGTTCGCGCCCGATGCCCGGCTCGCTGGTCCACATCGGAAAGCGGCCACCATTCAAGGCAAGGTAGCTCATTTGCTCCCCGCCGCCCCACAGCACATCATCATCGCACAGCGCGAAATCGACGGTGATCCTGTCATGCGCCGAAAGCGCCGCCAGAGTCAGCCGCCCTGCCTCCGCCATCAGCCTGAGTCGCGCCGAACCATCCGCGCTCGCCAGCACGAAGCCGCCGTCATTGGCCGCCTCGCTGCGCGACAACGGCGGTGCGGGGGTGAGCGTATCGTGGTGGCGGAAATTGCCGCGCACCATCGCTACCTGCGCATCACCCGCCCCCAGAGCAAGCGCCAGAGCAGCCGGACGATGCGCGAGAATCGAGCGTCCGCCGACCAGCAGATCCACCCCCCCATCGCTCGCCGACAACTGCAACATTTCGGCAACACTCTCCCTTGGCCCGTTGTGACACCGCTTGACATAAGCGGGCATAAAGCGCAACCCGACCACCGATAGATCGACCGCACGCGCGCTGATTCCGACGATCCGCCAGCCGAGTTGATCACGTTACAAGGGGAGAGAACAGCGATGCAAACCACCACCCGAATTGCGCTCAAGGCGCTGGCTCTGTCGGCCAGCTCGCTGGCGCTGATCCACACCGTTCCGGCCGCCGCGCAGGTCGACGAGATCATCGTCACCGCGCAGAAGGTCGAGCAGAACGTCCAGGACGTGCCGATCGCGGTCACTGCCGTGTCGGGCGACCGGCTCGATCAGGCGGTGGTCATCAACGTGGAAAACCTCGCCAACGTCATCCCCTCGGTGAATTTCCGCAAGGGCACCACCAGCGCCAACAGCGCGATCTTCATGCGCGGCGTGGGCACCATCACCTTCTCCGTCGCCGCCGAACCCAGCGTTGCCACCGTGGTTGACGGTGTCGTGCTGTCGCGCTCCGGCCAGTCGTTCGTCGATCTACTCGATATCGAACGCCTCGAAGCGCTGCGCGGCCCGCAGGGCACGCTGTTCGGACGCAACGCCTCGGCGGGCCTCATCAACATCGTATCCGAGGGCGGTACCGACGAGCTCGAAGCCGAAGTCAGCGCCGACTGGTTCGAGGGTGACGAATACCGCCTGCGCGCTGCCATTTCCGGCCCGGTCGGCGAAAACCTCTCGGCCCGCCTGACCGGCTTCTACGGAAGCTATGATGGCAACATCACCAATATCAACGGCGGCAACAACAACACCGTCAACGGCTACGAGCGTTACGGCGTGCGCGGCATCATGGATTATGACGATGGTGCCAATTCCGTCCGCCTGATCGCCGATTATTACACCGCCGACGACGACTGCTGCGCCGACGTGACCGGGGTGAGCCGCGGCGCGGTGCTCGATGCCGAGCTCGGCCTGCCGGGCGGCCCGGCGCAGGGCGAGGACCAGCGATTCATCAACCACAACCTCGTCACCCGCACCAGCGACGAGCAGTGGAGCCTCACCGCCAACGGTGATTTCGAGCTCAGCGACACGCACACGCTGAGCGTCATCCTAGGCTACCGCAACTGGTTCAACGAGGAGGTCCGTGAAGGCGACTTCCTACCGCGCGCGGTGATTGTGCCGGGTACGCCAGCCACCTTCGTGGGAGAGCTGCACGATAATGGCGTGGTCAAAACCGAGCAGCTTTCGGCCGAAATCCGCATTGCATCGGACCAGACCAAGCCGTTCTTCTATCAGGCGGGCGTGTTCGCTTGGCGTTCGGACAACACGCAGGATTTCACGCGCAACAACGTGACCTGCGCAACCTCGACCCTGCCGGCTGCGCCCAGCGGCGCGATCCCGTGCAATCTCAATGATACGGTCAACACGATCTTCCCGACCGCGACCTCGCGCAGCGACGTGCGTTCGGTGAACTACGCGATCTTCAGCGAGGCAACCTACCGCTTCACCGAGCAGCTCTCGCTGACCGGCGGCCTGCGCTATACCTGGGACGACCTGTCGTTCACCCACACCCGCGCACCTGCGGTCAATCGGACGACTGGCTTGCCAGCAACCGGCCCGGGCACCAATGGCAACCCGGCGGGCGGAACCATCGCCAGCGGCGGGAATGGCACCAATACCAGCAGCGGGGATCTCACCAACGGGAACCTTTCGGGCCGCGCGATCCTGCAATTCACCCCGACCGACGACCTGATGTTCTACGGCAGTTTCACGCGCGGCTACAAGGGTCCGGCCTTCAACGTGTTCTTCAACCACACCGCACCCAACAACGCGGTGCCGATCGACGAGGAGATTTCGGACTCCTATGAAATCGGGATGAAGTCGCAGTTCTGGGATCGCCGGATCGTGTTCAATCTGGCGGCGTTCCAGGTGACCTATGACGGGTTCCAAGCGAACAACTTCATCGTCGTTAACACGGCAACGATCTCCAACCTGACCAACGCGGGCACGGTGCGCAGCGAAGGCTTCGAAGCCGATCTGGTGGTCGCCCCGGTCGATGGCCTGAACCTGCGCGCCAGTGCAGCCTATGCCGATGCGCGGGTCAAGGAGTTCAACCCCAACCCGACTACCAACGCGCCCGACGCGCGCAACGGCACCGTGCTGCCGCTCGCGCCCGAGTTCGTCTACACCATCGGCGGCGATTACACCGCCGACCTCGGCGATGCGGCACGGCTCTATCTCAACACCGACTACCGCCACACCAGCAGCCAGTTCTCCGATCTCGGCGAACAAGGCCCGATTGATGCTTACGGGATGTGGAACGCCTCGATCGGCATCTCTGACCCCGACGACAAGTATCGCCTGACTTTGCACGCGCGCAACATCATGGATGAAAGCTATGTGCTGCTGAACGTCGATGCCGGGCGCCGCCTCCAGATCCCGCGCGATGCGGATCGTTACTTCGGGATCAGCTTGCGCGCCCGGATGTGATGAGCACCTTCAGGTCGTGACATCACTGCGAGGGGCCGCCGGGGCGATCCGGCGGCCCTTTGTGTTTTCCCCGTGCTGGACTTGAGCAGTAGGAGCCTCTGATGGCCGCAACATCCCCACCCCTGTCCACTCGCCTGCGCTGGTCGCTCTTCACGGTGCTGTGCATCGCGGGGGTGTTCAACGCGATGGACCGCCCGATCATCGCCATCCTCAAACCCGACATGATGGCCGATTTCGGCTGGAGTGACAGTGACTTCGGCGATCTCGCCGCCGTCACCCAGTTCTCCGCCGCCTTCGCCTTCCTGTTCACCGGCTGGCTGGTCGACCGGCTCGGGGTGCACCGTTCGATGCAGGTCGGGGCGACCGCGTGGAGCCTCGCGGCGATCGCGCATGGCTGGGCGGTCAGCACCTGGCAGGTGGTCGCCGCGCGCGCCGGGCTGGGCGTGACCGAGGCGGTGCAGACCCCGCTGACGATCAAGACCGTCGCCACTTTGTTTGAGCCGGACAAGCGCTCCTTCGCCTTTGGTTTTGCGACGATGCTGGCGGGTGCGGGGACCATAGCGATGCCGTTTGTCATCCCCGGTCTGGCGGCGACCGTCGGTTGGCGCGGAGCGCTGGTGGCGGGCGGGATCGGCGGATTTCTGTCGCTGATTGCATGGGTGTGGCTGGCGCGCGGGCTGTCGCAACTACGGCAAAGCGCCACCGAAAACCTGCTACAAACCGACAAAGACCCGGCAACCGACGCCTATGGCGCCATTCTAGCCAACCGCGCGACCTGGGGGATCGTGGTCGCCAAGGCGCTGTCTGACATGACCTGGTGGTTCATCAATTTCTGGCTCGCCGATTACTACCGCAAGGAGTTCGGGCTCACCACGCTTGAGCTGGCGGTGCCGCTGGCGATTGCCTTTGCCGGATCGGGATTGGGCGCGCTGTTCTTCGGGTGGCTGTCAACCAAGCTGCTGGAGCGCGGGTGGAGCGTGAACCGCGTGCGCAAGAGCGTGATGTTCGCCTCCGCGTTGACCGTCGCGCCGCTGCCGCTGGTGCTGGGGCTCGACAGCTTCTGGCCGGTGGCGGTGATGATCGGGGTGGTGATGGCGGGGCATCAGGGCTTCTCGCTCTCGCTGTTCTCGACCATCACCGATGTGGTGCCGGGCACCAAGGTCGGGAGAGTGACCGCGTTCGGCGCGTTCATGGGGAATATGGGCGGGGTGGCGATTTCGCTGGTGGCGGGCCGCGTGCTCGATGCGGGGTTCGGGTTCGTTCCGCTGTTCGTGTTCGCCACTGCGTCCTATTGGGTAGCGCTGGCATGGTTCCAGTTCATGCTGCCGGTAATCCGCCGCGATCCGGGGTCTGAAGGCGCCGCCGCCTGACCCATCCGGTTGCATTGCGGCAACGGGGCCGCTAACCTTATCACACCGCAAGACACAAGCGGCAGCGCAAAGGGCAAGGGCACAACGCAATGAAGCGCGAGGCGCGCCCCGATTTCGATGCCTATGCGGGCGATCTGTTTGGCGAAATGATGCTCGCCGACACGGCGTCGGCCACGCCTGCCGCGAAGAAGCCGCTGTCACGCTTCATCCCCGGCCTCGCGATCTGCGGCATCGCCAGCGCCGCTTCCGCATGGCTGAGCCAGAATTACGGAGTGCCCATCATCCTCGCCGGACTGCTGCTGGGCCTCGCGCTCAACTTCGCCGCCGGAGACCCGCGCACGCACGATGGCCTCGACGCGAGCTCGCGCCATGGCCTCAGGGCCGGGATCGTGCTGCTCGGCTTTCAGGTGACGGTCACGCAAATCGGCGACATGGGCGTGGCCGCATTCCTCGGCCTTGCGCTGGTAATGAGCGCCGCAATCCTCGCCGCACTGTTCGCCGCGCGGGCGACCGGGCAGAGTCCCGCCGTCGGCCTCCTCGCCGGGGGCGCAACCGCGATCTGCGGCGCATCGGCAGCGCTGGCACTCTACGGCGCGATCGGGCGCGAGCGGATCGAACAGGCGCAATTCACGCTGACGCTGGTGATCCTCGCCGCCGCCTCCGCCATCGCTCTCGTGACCTATCCGCCGCTCACCCGCATGCTCGCGTTCAGCGATGCGCAGGCGGGGTTTCTGGTCGGCGCGTCGATCCATGACGTCGCGCAGGCGATCGGCGCAGGCTTTGCGGTGTCCGATGCGGCGGGCGCGCAGGCGACCGTGGTGAAGCTGACGCGGGTCGCGCTGCTCGCACCGCTGGTGACGCTCGCCGCATTGTGGATCGCCCGCGTGCAGCCGGTCGCGGCGTCTGGCAAGGGCGCGCGCGTGCCGCTGCTGCCTGGCTTCATCCTCGCCTTCCTCGCGCTGGTGGGACTCAATTCGCTGGTGACGCTGCCCGCCGCAGTCGCCGCGACCGCGCTCACCGCGTCCAAGACCCTGCTGCTGTTCGCCGTCACCGCCACCGCAATGCGCACCCGCACCGACCTGCTGCTCGAACTCGGCTGGCGCGCGGTGCTGCCGGTGCTGGCGGCGACCATCGCCTCGCTCGGCGCGGCGCTGGCCTTTGCCAAGTGGGCCTTGTGAGCGAGGCCGTGTTCGACATCGCGGTGATCGGCGGCGGGATCAACGGCGCAGGGGTAGCCCGCGATGCGGCGGGGCGCGGGGCGAGTGTGCTGCTGCTCGAAAAGGGCGACCTCGCAGAGGGCACCTCGTCGAATTCGACCAAACTGATCCACGGCGGGTTGCGCTATCTCGAACACTACGAATTCGGTCTGGTGCGCGAGGCCCTGTCCGAGCGCGAGGTGCTGTGGGGCATCGCGCCGCACATCATCTGGCCCTTGCGCTTCATCCTCCCCCATCGCCCCGGCCTGCGCCCGCGCTGGCTGCTGCGGCTGGGACTGTTCCTCTACGACCATATCGGTGGAAGGAAGCGCCTCCCCGCTGCCGAAAGCGTCGATCTGACGAAGCACCCGGCAGGCGCACCGCTCAAGCCAGAATACACCCGCGCCTTCGCCTATTCGGACGGTTGGGTGGACGATGCGCGGCTGGTGGTGCTGAACGCCCGCGATGCGGCTGACCGGGGGGCGGAGGTGCGCACTCGCTGCGAAGTGACGCGCCTGACCCGCGAAGACGACCACTGGCGGATCGAAGCGGGCGGCGAGACCTTCCTCGCGCGCGCCATCGTCAACGCCGCCGGGCCGCGCGTGCTCGACCTGCTGGGCCGCGCGGGCGAGCCTGCCACGCAGAAGATGCGGCTGGTGCGCGGATCGCATATCGTGGTGAAGAAGCTGTTCGATCACGATTTCGCCTATTTCTTCCAGCTCCCCGACGGGCGCATTTTCTTCGCGATCCCCTATGAGCAGGACTTCACGCTGATCGGCACCACCGATGTCGATCACCACGGCGGCCTCGACAACGTGCGCGCCAGTGCCGAGGAGATCGCCTATCTGTGCGAAGGCGCCTCGGAATATTTCCGCAAGCCCGTTACCCCCGCCGATGTGGTGTGGACCTATTCCGGGGTGCGCCCGCTGGTCGACGATGGCTCCGGGCGGCCCGAGGCGGCCACGCGCGGGTATCGTTTCGAGCTGGATGGCGGCGACGGCGAGGCCCCGCTGCTCTCGGTGTTCGGCGGCAAGATCACCACCTATCGCCAGCTTGCCTCCGCTGCGCTCAAGCAGCTCGCCCCGTTCTGCCCTGCCCTCGCTGCAAGCGAGTGGACCGGCACCGCCCCGCTCCCCGGCGGCGATTTCGGGCAGGACGAAGCCCCCGCACAAGCGCGCGCGCTGGCAAAGCGCTATCCGCTGCTCGGTGCAGCGCAGGCCGCGCGGCTGATTCGCCTCTATGGCACCCGCGCCGCGATGATCCTCGGCGATGGCACCGATCTCGGCGAAGATTTCGGCCACGGCCTCACCGCCGCCGAGGTCGATTATCTGATCGCCCACGAATGGGCGCGCACCGCCGACGATATTCTCTGGCGCCGCACCAAGCTTGGCCTGTATTTCACGCCCGAACAGACCGCGCGCCTCGCCGCCTGGCTGACCGAAAGGACATCGCAGCAATGACCCGAATCGTAGCCCTCGGCGGCACGGTCAACCCCGGTAGCTCGACCGAGCAGGCGCTGCGCCTCGCCGCCAGTATTGCTGCGGGCGACGGGGCCGAGGTGCAGGTGTTCGGCGGCGAATATTGCGCCGCGCTGCCGCATTATCGCGGCCCCGGATACGACGAATCGCGCGGGGGCGAGCTGGTCGCGGCGGTGCGCGCGGCGGACGGCTTGCTGATCGCCGCACCCGGATACCACGGCACGATTTCGGGTGTGATCAAGAACGCACTCGATTACCTCGAAGATCTGGCGCGCGATGAACGCCCCTATCTCGATGGCCGCGCAGTGGGCCTCATCGCTACCGCGTTCGGGGATCAGGCGGCCATGAGCACGCTGCTCACCATGCGCGCGATCACCCACGCGCTGCGCGGCTGGCCGACCCCGATGGGCGCGACGATCCGAACCTATCAGGGGATGTTCTCGCCCGATGGCGAGTGCCTCGACGAACGCGCGCGCGGGCAGCTTGAGCTGGTCGGCAAGCAGGTGGTGCTGGGCGCCAAGAGCTTTGCCGCAGGAAGGGCCACGCTGTGAAAGAGGCGAATCTCGAGCACGCGCTGGCGCAGATCGCGGCGGGCCGGATCGTGGTGATCGCCGGCGACCGGCTGCGCGGCGGGGATATCGATTTCATGATCGCCGCGGGCCACGTAACGCCGCAAGCAATCAACTTCATGGCGACGCACGGGCGCGGGCTGATCTGCCTCGCCGTCACGCCCGAGCGCGCCGCGCAGCTGGGCCTCTCGCTGGTCAACCCCGGCACCACGCGCCAGACCGGGCGGCCTTTCGCGCGCTCGATCGAAGCGGCGAAAGGCGTGTCGACCGGCATCTCCGCCGCCGACCGCGCACATACCGTTGCGGTCGCTATCGCCGATGGCGCGAGCGCAGCGGACATCCACTCGCCCGGCCACGTCTTCCCGCTGATCGCACAGGCTGGCGGGGTGATCGCGCGCGCTTCGGCCTGCGAGGCTTCGATCGATCTCGCGCGGCTCGCAGGCGTGGGAGATGCGGCGGTGATCTGCTCGATCATGCGCGACGATGGCGAGATGGCGCGGATCGAGGACATTGGCGACCTTTTGCGCGCGCATGATCTGGCGGTGGCCGAGATCGGCGCGCTGATCGCTCGGCTCGAAGGGGCGCGGGCGTGAGCGAGGGCCGCAAGCTCTCACGCCGCGCGGTGATCGCGGGCGCGGGCGGCGCGGCGCTGGCTGCGCCTCTGGTCGCGCAGAAGCTCGTCGATCTGGGCCTCCCCGGCGGGCCGAGCCTGCGCCCCACCACCCCCTCCTTCCCCGGCAAGGGCGAAATGATCGTCCAGCGCATCCGCCCGCCTCTGCTCGAAACCCCGATGAGCGTGTTTGCTGAAGGCACGATCACCCCCAATGGCCGCTTCTTCGTGCGCTGGAACTGGGACATGCCGACGGCGGTGAAGGCGGCGGAGCACCGCGTGGCGGTGGGCGGCGCGGTCAAGAAGGCGGTGTCGCTGACCCTCGACGATATCGCCGGCGCGGGCGAGCATGTCTCGGTCGTGGCGATCAACCAATGCGCTGGGAACGGACGCGGGTTCTCCGAGCCGCGCGTTACTGGCACCCAATGGGGCAATGGCGCGATGGGCTGTGCGAGGTGGACGGGCGTGCGCCTCAAGGACGTGCTCGCCAAGGCGGGTGTCGCCGAGGGCGCGACCCGCGTGCGCTTCGCCGGGCTCGACGTCCCGCTGACCGAAGGCGCGCCGCAGTTCATCAAGTCGATCCCGCTCGAGATCGCCATGCGCGACGATGTACTGGTCGCATGGGGCATGAACGACGCGCCGCTCTCGATCCTCCATGGCTTCCCGCTGCGGATCGTGGTGCCGGGGTGGTTTTCGACCTATTGGGTCAAGATGCTGAGCACTATCGAAGTGCTGAGCGGCGAGGATGACAGCTACTACGTTGCCAAGTCGTACCGCATGCCCGCGCAGCCTATCACACCCGAGGACAAGGATTTCCCGACGGTCGAAATCACCACCATGCCGCCGCGCGCCTTCATCACCAGCCATGCTGACGGCGCGGTGGTGGCGCGGGGCAAGCTGCTGACGCTGGAAGGGATTGCAATGGGCGGCGATGCGGCGCTCGCGAAGGTCGATCTGGTCGGAGACGGGTGGGAGGTGCCCTGCACCCTCGGCCCAGACGAAGGGCCCTATGCCTTCCGCCGCTGGCAGGTGACGCTCCCCGAACTTACCGGCGACCTTACAGGGATCGGCGTACGCGCGGCCAATAAGAACGGCGCGGTGCAGCCCGATGCCTTGAACTGGAACCCCAGCGGCTATGCCCGCAACGTCATCGAACGCATCACGCTGAGAGCGCAATGAAAGCCGCCGCCCTCACCCTGGCGCTGGTGCTCGCCGGCTGCGAAAGCCAGCCCGAAGTGACCTTCGCCGACGCCGAAATCACCCTGCCCGACGATCCGCTGGCGCTACCCGATCTGCCCGGGCGCGAGGCGGTGATCGCCAATTGCACCGCCTGCCATTCGCCTTCGACCATGCTGCAACAGCCGCAGGTGAGCCGCGAAAAGTGGGAATCGATCGTCGGCAAGATGGTCGAGACCTACAAGGCGCCGGTCGACCCCGCCGCGGTGCCGCAAATCGTCGACTACATGGTCGCAGCGCAGGCCGCTCAAGACAGCTCAGCATCACCCCCGAAATAGCGCGCCTGTTCGATCCGCAGTTGCTCCTGCGCATGGACCTTGGACATGGCGATGACGTGATCGACTCCGAACACGGTGATCGCCAGCGAGCCTTCAGGGGTATACGCAACGAAGCGTTTGCTGCGCAGATACCACAGATGGAATTGCAGGATTTCCTTCGAAAAGCCGAGCAATTGCTGGAGCGCGTATTTTGCGGTCAGCACGATGCAAGGGAATTCTGGTGCGAGTCCGGCGGGTTGGCGGAAGCCCTCAGCCGAGTGGTGTCATCTGGCACCAGACCACCGAGCCCGTCGCGTCGCGCCAGGTGCGGGCCGCGAGCCCGGCATCGGCAGCATAGCCAGCCAGTTCGGTCTCGTCGCGATAGATCAGCTCCCAGTCCATCACCGCGTCCATCCAGCCGCTGCATATATGCCCAGGCAGGAAGTTGGCGAGCAGGAATGTCCCGCCCGGCGCAAGGCAGGCCTTCACCAAACGGTGCAATAGGTTCATCGCGCGGGCATCGAGGTAGTCGGTCAGGCCCAGCGTATAGATCAGGTCGAACCGATCGCCCCGCGCAGCCGCTACACGCAGATAGCGGAACACATTTTCTTCGACGATGTGGGCCGTGCCGCCGTGCTTGGCGCGTACAAGATCGAGCGAGAGCGGATCCTGATCCACCAGCGTCACTCGGCTCATGTCCTCGCCGACAAGATGATCTGCCTCGCGCAGATGCCCGCACGCCAGAACGCAAATGCTCTGGCCCGCCTGCCACGCGGCGTCGAAGACGGCCTTGCCGTGCTGGCGGCGCTGACGCACAGCCTCGCCTGCAGGTGCAGCGGTTGTAATGGCGAACAATTCGCGGCCGAGTTCGCTAGTGTCCGCTGGCGGGGTCTGGTCATAGATCAGATCGATCAGCGCCGCATCGCCCGGATAGCCGCGCGGTCTCGCGTTGCTGTGCGCGCTGAACGGGTCTTCCTGAAGCACAGCATAAAGCGGGTGGCGGCGCAGTCGGTTGCGGGTCTGCCCCCATTCTTCCGGAGTCAGCTGAGCAAGGAAGAGCTTGCCGGTCAGCATCGACAGCGCCGAAGCGCTCGCCCCCTGCTCAATCATCGCCAAAGCCTGATCATAAAAACGTTCGCTGTACATGGTCTTGTCCTTTATGCCTTTTCGAGCATCAACAGATCATCTGCGGCATCCATGACCACACGGTCATGGCTGACACAGATCACCACAGCGCCGCGTTCCTGCGCGAACTGGCGGAGTGTCTGGGCGACCAGCGCCGCATTGCTCTGGTCGAGCGCGGCGGTGGGTTCGTCGGCGAGCAGGATCGACGGCCGGGCGCACAGCGCCTGGGCAATCGCGACCCGTTGTTTCTCGCCGCCGGAAAGCTGCGCGGGCACGTGGGTGAGGCGCGTACCCATTCCGAGCATCCCGAGAATGGCCAGCCCCTCGGCCTCGGCCTCGGGCTTGCCGCGGATTGCCGCAGCGAGCCGCACGTGCTCGCGCACGGTCATCACCCCGACGAGGCGGCTGGTCTGGAAGATCAGCCCAAGGTTCTGCCGCCGCCACGCCGCCTGCGCGGCTGCGCTGAAACCGGAAAGATTGTCATCGCCCCACAGGATCGCGCCGCGCGAGGGCCGGACGGTAAGCGAGAGGATCGAGAGCAGCGTGGTCTTGCCCGCACCCGACGGTCCGCCCACCACATGGAACCGGCCCGGCGCGAAACTGCGCGAGAGCGGCGCGAGCAATGGCTTTTCGCGCCCGGCATCGGCGATCACATGGGCAACCCCATCAAGGGCCAGTGCGCGCGGCGCGGCAGAGGCGTCGACAGGCGGCAAGGCGCGGGCAACGGCGGCGCTCATGGCTTGACCCCCACCATCACGCGCAAGCCCACCAGTGCTGGCGGCATCGGCCCATCGGGCGCGACAAACGCCTCGCGCACATCGCGGTCGAAGCGGTCGGTCGGATCGAGCGAGCGCGCGGAACGGCGGCCCATCACGCTCGCGAGATTGACGATCCGGCCCTGCCAGCGCTGCGCGTCGCCCTCGATCCAGATGTCCGCGCGCTGACCGACCTTGACGCGCGCGGCATCGCGCTCGTTGATCTCGGCGCGCACCAGCAGCTGGCTGAGATCGGCGACCGCGATCAGCGGCGTGCCCTGGCTGGCGCCGGAAAACTCGCCTTCGCGCCGGAAGATCTGCAGCACGTCGCCCGCCACCGGGCTGACGAGGTTGCACTGCCGCGCGAGTGCATCGGCGGCGGCGGCCCGCCCCTGCGCGGCGCGGGCGGCGGCGGCGACCGCCTGCCGGTCCGATCCGCGCGCGCCTTCGACGATCAAGGAGGCTTCGGCCTCGGCCCTGCCCACTTCGGCCTCGGCAATTGCCAGCGCGTTGCGGCGCGCGTCGAGATCGCGGCGCGCAATGAACCCCTTGCCGACCAGCGCCTCGGCCTGCACCAGCCGGTCGCGGGCATCGGCGCGCGCGGCCTCGGCACTGGCGACCACGGTGCGTGCGGCGGCGATTTCCTGCTCGCGCGCGCCATCGAGCACGCTGCGAGCGGCCGCTGCACTGCGCGCCGCCTCGGCCTCGCCTGCCCAGGCCTGCGCGCGGCGCGGTTCGCAAGCCACCTGCAATAGCAACTGCCCCGCTTCCACCCGCTCGCCGCGCTGCACCAGCACCTTCGCGATTACGCCATCGACCGCGGCGACCAGCTGGCGCGCCTCGCTCCGACTGTCGACCCGGCCGACGGCGGTGGCGACATAGCGCGCGGTGGTCGGCATCAGGCTGCCCTGCGCCTTGGCATCGGCCTCACCCGCAAGCTCGCAAGACGGCAGCGCGAGTGCGGCGGTGATCAAAAACGTATAGGCAAATCGGTGCATTCGTGTCAGCTCCTGAACACGGCGTCGGGCCCGAAAGCGGCAATCGCGCGGCGCGCGGCGAGGATCGAGATGGCAAAGGCCGCAACGACGCCTGCCAGCGGCATCGCCAGATCGGTGAGCGCGAAGCGGGTCCACGGCAGCAGGCCGTTGAAGGCCCAGACCAGCAGCGGCGTGACCAGCGTCGTTCCCGCCAGCGTCACCATCGCGACCGCCGCCGCGACCCCGGTCACGATCCGGCTGATATCGCCGCGATCGGCCCCATGGCCGAGCAGGGAGAGGAGATCGGGGTAGTAGCGCTGGATGAAGCGCAGCACGCCGTTGGTAAGCAGCAGGATCATCAGCAGCAGTGCGAGCACCGCCGCCAGCCCGATCGCCAGCCCCGCGCCGGTCTTGTTCTGCCAGTAATCGATCGAGCTCGCCGTGAAATCGTCCGCGCTGACAATCGCCACATCGGGGAACAGCGCGCTCGCCCGCGCGGCCCGCGCATCAAAATCGGGCGGCTGCTGCGCGTCGAGATACCCGGCAAGGAAGGCGACCGAAGTCGGATCCATCCTCAGCAGGCTGCGCGCGGTCTCGACGTCGACCAGCACATAGGGCGCGCCAAGATAGGTCGGCAGGCTGTCAACCGTGCGTTCGAGCGACAACGTGGTCTCACCGATGCTGGCCTCGACATGGCTGCCGGCGGGAGCCGGAATATCCAGCCTTGCCAGATCACTGGCATTGGCAACGAACCCGGTTGGGCTGATGCCGAGGCCTTCGACGCCCACCACCGCGACGTTGCCACGCCGCCCGACCGGCGAGCGCCACGGGGCAAAGCCGAACACGATCCGCCGCATCGTCGCCTGCGGCAGGTAGCGCGCCAGCGCCGGACCGTAATCCTCTGGGAAGGGTGCGGGGAAATCGAAGCACTCGACGCTTTCGGCCTTGACCCAGAAATCCGCGCCCAACGCCTGCGGCACGACCGCGCTCGCCAGCCGGAAGCTGTTATAGACCGAGAACTGGAAGGTCGCGACTGTCGCTGCGACCGTGCACGACGCGACCGTCACCGAGAGGAACCGCCAGTCGCGCAACAGCACGGTGCGGATGAAGAGCGCAGCGGTCGACAACGTCACCGCGCCCCGTCGGCAAGCCAAGACCTGGACGTCGCCACCACAAAGTTCCCCTGCAGGCGACCCACCTGATGGACCGTGATTTGCGCTTTTCGGGCCTTTCGGCAGCAACATTCCCCACACGGCACTTGTGCTGAATCACACATTTGTGCATCGCATCAGGTGGGTTGCGGGGGGCCGCATGGATCTGATCCGACAAACTGCGATTGCCGGGCTCGATGAGGAGGAGGTGCTCCCGCCGCATCTCGCCGATGCCTTTATAGCGCGTGGCAAGCGCGTGCACGCGCGCAAGGGCCAGATGCTGATAGCGCAAGGATCGGACGCCAGCGAGGTCTATCTGATCCAGTCGGGCCGGGTGAACATCTCGATCTATTCGACCAACGGACGCTGGACGATCCTGCGCGAGATGGGTCCGGGACGACTGGTCGGGGAAATGGCGGCGATCGACGGACGGCCGCGTTCCGCCACCGTCACCGTGACCGAAGACGCGGTGCTGATGATGGTGTCGGCGGCGGCGTTCAAGGACTATCTGGTGGATGTGCCGGGCGCGGGCTACTGGATGGCCGCGCAGCTCGTGGCGCGGGTGCGGAACCTTTCGGAAAAGTCGGTCGAACTCGCCTCGCAGCCGGTCGCGGCGCGGCTGGTGAGCGAGCTGTTGCGGATAGCCGCCGCCTCGCCCGCTGCTGACGAAGACCGCTGCGAGATTGCCCCGCTGCCGACCCATGCCGATATGGCCGCGCGCATCGGCACCCACCGCGAGGCGGTGACACGCGAGTTGCGGCAGCTCGCGCGCGAAGGGCTGATTGTGCAGACCGGCCGCCGCCTGACGATCGGTTCGCAGGCGAAGCTGGCGGCGCTGCTGGAAAGGCTGTCGCGCTGATGCAGGCCATCCGCCAGGAACGCCGCCTTGCTACGCTGCTGTTCACCGATCTCACCGATTCCACCGCGCTCGCGGCGGGGCTTGAACCAGAGCAGTTTGCCGAGGTGATCGAACGGATCAGAGCCATCGCGCAGCGCGTGATCCCGGCGCATGGGGGGGACATCCTGCGGCTGGACGGGGACGGGATGCTGTGCCTGTTCGGCTATCCCGATGTGCACGAGGATGCCGGTCGCCGCGCGACCGAGGCGGCGCTTGATATGCACGCAGGCATGGGCACCATTGCGGCGGCGTTTGCCACGCCCGACCTCGCCTTGAAACTACACAGCGGCATTCACGCAGGGCTGGTGCTGGTGCGCGAGGGCGATGTGGTGCGCGGCAAGTACGAGGTACTGGGCGATGCCACCAATATCGCCGCGCGGCTGTGCGATGCGGCCGCGCCGGGCGAGATTCTGGTCAGCGCCGAAACCCTGGGAAGCGAGCAGCACTTCTTCACCATCGCCTACACCCGGCCGATCACGCCGAGCGGCCACCGCAGCGCGTTGACGTGCCTGTCGGTCACCGGAAGAGCCGGGGTCGGGCGACGGTTCGAGGCGCGAGAACGCGCCGGGTTGACCCCGTTTCAGGGGCGCGATGACGAGTTCGGGCACTTCGCCCACTGGCTCGCCACCCCGTCCGAAGGCCCCGCCGTTCTGGGCATCCACGGCCCCGCCGGGATCGGCAAGAGCCGGTTCCTTTCGCGCATAGCCGCGCACGCCGCCACGCTCGGCTGGAACGTCGCGCAGGGCTATTGCGAAGCCTATCTCAGCGCGCGGCCCTTGCAGGCTTTCCAGCAGGCCGCCGCCAGCCTCCAGCCGCCCGGCGCAGCGCCGATCATCGATCCGCAGCAACTCGCTGCCGCGTTGCAAGGCAGGCGACTGCTGCTTGTTATCGACGATTGGCAATGGACCGACGATGCCAGCCGCGACTTTCTGGCAGCGTTGCTGCGCGATGGCGACCCGGCCCGCTTACGCTGCGTGCTCGCTTCGCGCGAGGCGGCGTTCGGCCTGCCGGAGACCGCCGCGCTCACTTCGCTGGCGCTCGCGCCGCTGGGCCGTGATGCGACGCTGGGAGCGATCGAGCAATTGCTCGCCTCCCCCGATCCCTTCGTGGTCGAACGGATCGAACGGGCATCAGGGGGAAGCCCGCTGCTGATCGAGGAGCTGTGCCACGCCTTTGCCACCGGCACCGACACGCCTGACCGCGATCCGCGCGGGGTGTGGTTCGATCAGGCAGTGCAATCGCGCTTCGACCGGCTGGTGCTGGCTGATCGGGAACTGCTCAAGCTGTCGGCGGTGATCGGGCACATCATTCCCGGGTGGCTGATCGAGACGCTGCTGGGCGCCCCCATCGATGCGAGCCAGTTGGATCGGTTGCAGAGCGCCGACTTCCTGTTCGCTGGCGACACTCCGGGCACCTATCGCTTCAAGCATGGGCTGACCCGCGATGCGCTGTATGCCGGGCTCGGGCGCGATACGCGCCGGTCACTTCACGCTGAGGTTCTCGCCGCTCTGGAGAATGTCGCGACCGAACGTGGGCGCGAGGCGCTGCTCGATCCGCTCGCCTTCCATGCCGTCGCTGCGGGGCTGGGAGAGCGGGGCATGGACTATGCAATCGCGGCAGGCGATGCGGCGCTGACGGCAGGCGCGCTTGACCGCGCGCAGGCGCATTATCTTGCCGCCATCGACTTGATCGCAGGGCTGCGTTCTCCGGCGGCACGGCGCGATGCTGCCTGGATCGTTCTGAACAAGTTCGGTCTGGCTTGCATTGTCGATCCTGCGCCCGACCAGCTTGCGGTGCTGGAGCGGTTGGCGGCGGAGCTGCGCGCGCATGGCGATGATCGCGATCAGCAACGGGCGGAGTACTGGCTCGGCTCGATCGCCTATGGTGTCGGGCTGGGCAGACGCTCGGTGCGACACATCGAAGCGGCACTGCATCGAGCCGAGGCAGCGGAGCGGAGCGAGGATATCCCACGCATCCGGATAAAGCTCACCCAGTCGCTGTTCTCCAGCGGCCGGGTAGCCGAAGCGATCACGCGCTTTGAGGCTGACCTGCCTGGCCTCGCAACCGCGAGCTCCCGCAACGAACGTGAGTTGGGCGCCTATGCCCATGCCGTCTTTGCGTTTCTCAACGCCCAATGCGGCCACCATGCGCGCGCAGACTCACTGTTCGAAGCGGCCGACCGGATCCTCGACGACCCGACAAGCGCGATCAATTCCAGCATCCTGCTTTATCGTTCGGCGGCGCTGGTCACACGCGGCGCATGGGCTGAAGCGGCGTCGGCAGCCGAGGCGGTGCGGGCGGTCAGCCATCGCAGCCGGGCAAGGATGCAGAACCGCACCAGCCGTGCGCAAGCCGCCTATGTGCGCTGGCGGATGGGCGGAGACCGTCGGGACGCTGCGACACTTGAAGCCGTGGCGCGCGAATTTCTGGCGGGCGGACAAAGTCGCCAATACGTCTCGATGGTTTTCGGCTGGGTCGTGGAAGCCATGGCCGAAACCGACCAGATCGCGCTGGCACGCGCCTATATGGGGCAGGTGCTTGCGCGCGCTCGCGAGACGGGCGACCGGCTGGGCGAGGCGATGGGGTGGCGGGCGATGGCGCGGTCGGCGCAAGCCCTCGGCGATATCGCGCGGGCTGACCGCTATCTTGGCTTCGCCCGCCGTGCCGCGGCAACCATGGTTTCGGCCAGCGAAGCGGCACACAATGACCTATGCGCCGCCGATTTGCTCGCCGCGCGCGATCAGCCGGATGAGGCGGAGCGGCTCCGTACCGCCGCCAGCGCCGCACTTGCCGAAATGGGCATGAACGGGTTCACTACTCGCTGATCTTCAGGATCAGCGACGCCGGCAACGCCTGAATCGTCCCCGCATCAAGCAGCGCCGCCAGAATCCCCTTCATCCCGCCCATTGCCATAGCTTGCGCCGGGCAAGCGTGGACCGGCTCGTAGTCGCTGGCGTTGGGATCGGGCCGCACCCCGTCCGGGCCATAGCGATAGCCCTGCGATCCGCTTGTGCGCCTGCCGCCGAAGATCACGTCGATGCCATTGGCGCCGGTCGGATCGTCAGTCAGCGCACGCTGGCTTGCCGACACCAGGCTGACGATCAGCATATCGCCCTCGCGGGTTTGTGCATCCTCGATGCCCAGTTCGTCCTTGCTTTTCTGGTAGCGCTCGATCGTGGTGCGACGCTTGGCGGTGCGGAACAGCATGTCGGGCGCGGGCCGGATGCACATCGCCTGCGCCACCGGCACCGCAAGACTGGCGAGCGCGTCGTCGAGGCTGTCTTCAACCGCTCGCCCCTGCAAGGCGCTCTTGAACGCCGCCTGATGCCGCCACAGGCGTTTGGCGTGGAGCCATTCGAACACGATGTTGCGCAGATTGGCCTCCATCGGCGGGATCGCGCCGATCATCGTGCCGATGATGTTGCGGGCCAGCACTTCATCATCGGCGGTCTGGTCGAATAGCTGCGCGATCAGCGGGGTCCGCGCGAGGGTTGCGTCAGCCCGGTACCGCGCCACGAACGCCCGCCCCGCTTCGAGGATCGCATTCCCGTGCATCTGGGCGAAATCGCTGATCGCAGCATTGGGGCGCGGGAACACCGATCCGCGCGACGGGGCCATGAAGTCACCCGGACACACCGCGAAGTCACGTTCCAGCGCCTCGTCGACGATCTTGTGGACGATCCGCTTCCATGACCAGCTGCCGCTGTGCAGCGCCTGTTCGTCTGGCAGGCCGTACCAGAGCTTCCAGATGCCCGCGATCGCAGGCTGGAAGTATTCGCGCCGCAGCTCGATCTTGAAGGAGGTGCGGTCAAGGTCGTGCGCCTCTTGCTTGCGCTTGTCGAGCACCGCTTTTCCGGCCCGATAACCTGCCAGAAACGCCTGCGTTTCGGGATAGGCGAGGAGCACAGAATTGGTGACGTGCGATTCCTCGTGGTAGTTCAGCCTGTGCCGCGCAGGGGTGCCATCGGGCCTTGTATAGTCGTACTCACCCGACAGGCAGATATAGCGATCATCGGGCTGCTGGGTGACGTAGATCGGCCCGGCATTGGGGATGATCCGACGCAGCTGTTCTTCCGAGGTGAAGTTCTCCCAATCGGCGAGCACCTTCATCACCTGCGGCATCCCGGCGCACAGACTGACCTTCTGCTTGTCCCAATCGGGGTTGCGCCACATGTCCGAACATTGGGGGTCGGGCAGTTGCCCCTGCGCGTCCCTTTCGGGCGCGGCAGGCGGAACGAATGCAACCGATCCCAGATCGATCACGCCCCCCGCGTAGTATCGGATCGCCGCCCACACATGCGGGCTGATGTCGCGTTCGGACGGATCCTTGGTCATGAAATCCTCAAGGATGCGCTTCCATTCGCGGGCGCGGACCTTTTCGTCCGTGATCATTTGCAAGCGCTGGATCTGCGCATCGCCGACCGCTTTTTCGAGCATTTCGCCCAGTGGCTTGTAGCCCTGTTTCCATCGCTCGATCATCATCGTCAGCGCCGCACGCGAGGGCGCGAACAGGTATAGCCCCCAATGGAGCGGGGTGAACGGATGGCGGCCCGGCTCGCTTCCCACCAGACCCGGTTCCTCGGGGCGCGGCAGCGGTACCGTGACCACGATCTCCGCAATCTGGCCGTCCGGCGCAGGGACTGACGCAACGAATCGGAAGGCGCCTTCCCCCTCCCGCGGTCGCACTCCGGTCAGCGGATCGTTGTTGGCCGAAGCGACATCGGTCGGATTGCCGCCATTGAGCCAGCGCTGGATCACCTCGTACTGCTCGGAAATGCTCGAGGCATAGGCCATGAACATCAGCCCGCGCGACGCGGCTTCGGGCGCGCCGAACAGCATCCCGCGGCGCAGCAGACGCGGGGTCGGGCGACCAAACTCGCGCCGAACTTGGGCTGGCGCCAACGGATCGGGGTCGATCCGGCGCGGATTGGCGCGGCGGATATGCGCTGCGTGCGGACAACGCAGCCCGTCCGCATCGTTGCGATAATCGAAGTCGTTCTGATCGGAGCTCGCCGCCGGAACCAGCGGCGTTGCGTCATCATAGCGGCCCATCACCGCCGCCTTCAGATGCGCACGTGCATCCGCCTCAGTCCACCCCGTCGCCGCTGCGACCGCGACCTTGTGCTTGTCGAGCCACTGGTCAAAGGCCGACACATTGGTGCCGATCTTGCGCACCACCAGATAGCTGCCATTGGCCTGAAACGCGATCGCGGCCTTGCGATACTTGTTGCGCCAATGGGTGTTGAGTTCATGCGGGCGATCTTCGCTGTCGAGCGTCGCAAACGGTGCGCTCGGTCCGTCGCCGCGGTCATTGCCATAGCCGCAGAGCACTTCGCCCAGCGCCACCGCGTCGCGCAGCAGACCTGCGGGCGGCACGTCCGGCACGCGCGGGCGCGGCTGGCTGATCCCGTCGACGAAGCCGAAATGGTCGCGGAACCGCCCGTCCTCGTCATACTCGGCATGGAGCCACTCGACCGCTTCGAGCGACACCGCCGACCCATGCGCCTTTGCCAGCGCCAGCGCCGCCGTGCGAAAGCTGTCTGCATCGGAATTATGGCCGCGCAGCTGGAGCACGAAGTCCACTTCATCAAGCGCCACCGGCGTCAGCCGCGCTTCGGGCGGCACCAGCCCCAGCAGCGCGGGTCCATTGCGTTCCGGCAGTATCCAGTTGCGCGGATGGTTCTCGCGCATGTCGCCCACCAGCCCGCTGCGCTGCGCCAGCCCTTCTCGGAACTCTTTCGGGAAGCGGTCGAGAATCTGGCTGTACATCCCCATTTCGAGCAGGCCCTGCGGAGTAAAGGCAATGTTGGCGGTCAGCGCCGTTGCGGTCCCCGGACGATCGCTGCCTTCGAAGCGCAACACGCCCTCCGCCATCAGCGCAGCAAGGAACTTGCGCGCGGAGGGCGCATCGCGCACCGTGAACAGCATCAACGCGCCGTGATAGACCGGGTGGGCCCTGCTCCCGTGCGGTTTGAGGATGCCCGCCTGCACCTCCCCGGGGATGAACACCGGGTCCGGCTTCGGACCACCAGCGTCCAGCTGCGCAACATGCCTTGACCCGGTGCGATACCAGTTGAGCGGGGCCCCATAGATCTTGAGCGTCAATGCCGCCTTGCCATTCGGATCGAGCGCGGCGAGCTGTTCGAGCCCCCTGAGCAGCGGATCCCAGCCCTCCAGTATACTGCGCGTCACCCGGATCAGGCGGTGGCCTTCATCCTCGCGGGTTTGCTCGCCGATCGGGCCCGTCAGCCATTCGGGCGGGTAATAGGCTGCCAGCGCGTAAAGCACATTGAGCGCCTCCAGCCCCAGTTCTGCCGCCTTTTGCGGGTTCGCCTGGCGATTGCGGCGCGCGTCATCGTCTGGGTAAGCCATAGTCAGCTTGGCAAGCGCCGCATCGGTAGCCCCGCTGCGTTCGGCGCGTTCGAGCTGGCCGAGATATTTGTGATCGCGCACCGTCAGCCCGGTGGTGGCGTAGAAGATCGCGCTGTCCATCTGGTGGTCGCGCACCCACTGTATGTATTCTTCGAACCCGTGTTCGGTCGCGGTGACATAGCCTTCGCAATTGCAGAACAAGAGGTCGAGGAACGGGCCGAGCGGACGCCAGATCTGGCGCATATAGGGCTCGAACCCGCCGTCGAAGGTTGCCGTGAGATAGAGGTAACGCTGCGGGACCACGGTCAGATCGCCGTCGGGCTGCCTGGCGAAGCCGAACAGGTTGCGGTCGATTACGCCGACCCGGAAATCGAGCAGCGAGAGGATGCGTTCGGTCACATCGCTGTAGGGCGAGGCGCGTTCGTACTCGCGCGCCGCAACGCGCACCTTGTTCAAGGCATTGGCGGCGAGTTCGAGCCGCGAGGCATAGCTGATTGTCTCGAACGCCTTGATGAAACCATCCTTGATCGGCGCGACCACCACCAGATCGGTGATCCCGTCGATATGCTTTGACGTGGTGTCCTTCATGCCGCTGGTCCCCCTCGCGCGCCGGGCGGAATCCGGCGCGGATCCGACCCTATCGCACCATGCGCGCCCGCGCGCGCAAAGAGTGTGGGAAACGCCACACCACGCGCCCGGCAGGCGTAATGGTGCTCGTCAGAGGCGGGGACCGGAGGAAGGCGGGTGGCGGAGCAGGAGGGATTCGAACCCTCGATACGCTTTTGACGTATACACACTTTCCAGGCGTGCGCCTTCGACCACTCGGCCACTGCTCCGAAGTCCGTCAGGACAGGAAGCGCGCCGATAGCGACGAATGTGTCGGTCCGCAAGGCGAACAGATTTGGCCGCGGGCCGCAAGCGTGGTAAAGGAGTCGTCATGGCCAGTGCTGCGCGGAATGGCATTCCCTGCGAACACTGATCGCCAAGAACCCCTTCCCGCCCTGAAATGAGCGCGGGAAGGGGTTTTTGATTCCGGGGTTGGTTTCGGGCCCACCCCCGGCCCCTCCCGCAAGCGGGAGGGGAGATTAGGTGCCCCTCCCGCAGGCGGGAGGGGAGCGAGACTAGGGTCTGCGAAGCAGACCCTAGTCGCAGCGGGGTGGGCGTGGCACAAGACGCGCATGAACAAAGCTCTCCTTGCCGCATCGGCAGCCCTCACCCTCGCTTTCCCACTCGCTGCTCAGAACGAGCCCAAGGGAGCACCTGCGCCTCCGGAAATCGTCGCCGCTGCGCCTGCGTCCGACTGGGTGGCGATCCCTGCGGAGGATCTGCTGGTGATGACCCTCGCCCCCGACCGGGACGGCAACCCGCGCGAGGTGGTGATCCAGCTGATGCCTGCGCCCTTCTCGCAAGGCTGGGTGCACAACATCCGCCTGTTCGCCCGCGCCAAATGGTATGACGGCATCTCGGTCAACCGGGTGCAGGACAATTACGTCGTGCAATGGGGCGATCCCAATTACGACAACCCCGAGACGACGGGGCAGGTGAAGCCCCTGCCCGAGGGGCTGAAGGTGATCGCGGAAGCAGACTATCTTACCCGCTACAGCGTGATGTCGAGCTTCAACCGGCAAACCGGCCAAATGGTCACGCGAACGGACCCTCAAATGGCAGGCCCGAAGCTCAAAGACGCGTATGGTGACACAACCTTTTCCAAAGGCTGGCCAATCGGCATCTACAAGCCGCCGAGCGAGCCGCCCATGATCCACCCAACCCACTGCTACGGGATGGTCGGCGTGGGTCGGAACTATTCGCCGGACACCGGCTCCGGCGCGGAGCTTTACACTGTGATCGGCCATGCGCCGCGCCACCTCGATCGCAATATCGCGCTCGTCGGGCGGGTGATCGAGGGGATGCACCACCTCTCCTCGCTGCCGCGCGGGTCGGGGGCGCTGGGGTTCTACGCCGATGAGGAAGCGGACAAGCGCACGGCGATCCTGTCGGTGCGGGTGGCGAGCGACCTTCCCACCGCCGAACAACCGGCGTTCGAATACCTCTCGACCGAAAGCGCCACCTTCGCGACCTATGCCGAAGCCATCGCTAACCGCCGCGATCCGTTCTTCAACGTGCCTGCGGGCGGGGCGGATATCTGCAACATCAGGGTGCCGGTGCGGGCCGTGAAGTAGCAGGGTTTCTCGCAGAGACGCAGAGGGAAGAGAGACGCTGAGAGGATTACGCAGCGAAGCCGCAGTGTGGTTCGCGCCAAGGGGCCAAGGGGCCAAGAAATTGCTTATGGCCGACCCATGGCACACGATCTTGGCCTCTTTGCGGCTTGGCGCGAACCCATGATCAAGCGCCGCTGGCGCGGCGAAAGCCACTCCTCCCCGTCTCCCTTTCCTCTGTGTCTCTGCGGGAAACGAAAAGCCTAGGGCCGCTCCGCCTGCGCCACGGCGTCGCTGGCGCGCAGGGCGGAGATGATGCGATTGAGGTGCCCCACATCCTGCACCTCCACCTCGACATCATAGGTGACGAAGGGATGATCGATACTCGCCTGCATCAGCGTGATGATATTGGCCTTGTTCTGCGCAAAGATGCCCGCCATTTCCGCGAGCGTACCGAGCCGGTCGTAGATCGTCACCGACAGCTGCCCCGCCGCCCCCACCGAGCGGTTGCCCCAGGCGAGGTCAATCCAGTCGCTGTCCACCCCGCTCGCGAGCATCAGGCAGTCGATCGCGTGGACCAACACAGTCTCGCCCTTGCGGCGGATGCCGACGATGCGGTCGCCCGGCACGGGGTGGCAGCAGGTCGCGAGCTCGAACGCCACCCCCGGGGTCATGCCCATGATCGAGATCGCGCGTTCGCGCGGGGTCCATTCCTCGTCCTCGGCCAGCTCTGCGGTGCAGCCGGGGACCAGCGCCTCCATCACCTCGCGGTCGGTGATCTTGGCCGCGCCGATCGCGTACATCAGGTCATCGGGCTCATCCATGCCGAGCCGTTCGAGCGCGGCTCGGATCGCCTTCTTGCCGATCCGGGCGGGGACGCGTGCGGCGATCTCGTCGAACAGTTTGGAGCCGATCGTGGCGACCTCGGCGCGCTCCTTCATCCGCACCGAACGGCGGATCGCGGCGCGCGCCTTGCCGGTGACGACAAACGCGAGCCACGACAATTGCGGCGCGGCGTGCGGGTTCTTGATGATCTCGACCACGTCGCCGTTGTTGAGCGGCGTCCTCAGCGGCATGTGCCGCCCGTTGATCTTCACACCGGCGGTCTGGATGCCGAGATTGGTATGCACCGCGAAGGCGAAGTCGACCGCGGTCGCGCCCTTGGGCAGCTGGAACAGCGCGCCCTTGGGGGTGAAAGCGAAGATGCGGTCCTGATAGATCGCCAGCCGGGTGTGTTCGAGCAGCTCTTCGGCATCGTGGCTGGCATCGACGATCTCGATCAGATCGCGCAGCCAGCCAACCGCACCATCGGGGCGGTCGCCCTGCTTGTAGGCCCAGTGTGCCGCCAGCCCGAATTCGTTGCGGCGATGCATCTCGCGGGTGCGCACCTGCACTTCGACGCGCATCGAGTTTTCGTACATCAGCGAGGTGTGCAAGCTGCGATAGCCATTCGACTTGGGCGTCGAGATATAGTCCTTGAACCGCCCGGGCAGGAACTGCCAGGTGGTGTGGAGGACGCCCAGCGCACGGTAACAATCCGCTTCGCTCTCGGTGAGCACGCGGAAGGCCATGATGTCGGTCACCTGTTCGAAGCTGACGTGGCGTTCGGCCATCTTGTGCCAGATGGAATAGGGGTGCTTCTCGCGGCCCGTTACCTCAACCTTGAGGCCCGCCTCGGCAAGGCGCTGCTTGAGGGCGAGTGCGATCGCATCGACCTGCCCGCCATCCTGCGAGCGCAGCTGTTCGAGGCGGCCGGTGATCGTGGCATAGGCTTCCGGCTCCAGCTCGCGGAAGGCCAGCGCCTGCATTTCGTGCATGTATTCGTACATGCCGATCCGCTCGGCGAGCGGGGCGTAGATATCCATCGTTTCGCGCGCGATGCGCTGGCGCTTTTCGGGCGATTTGATGAAGTGCAACGTGCGCATGTTGTGCAAGCGGTCCGCGAGCTTTACCAGCAGCACGCGGATATCCTCGGACATCGCGAGCAGGAACTTCCTGAGGTTCTCCGCCGCGCGCTCGTTCTCGGGCATGGCCTCGATCTTGGAGAGCTTGGTCACTCCGTCGACCAGCCGCGCGACCTCGGTGCCGAAATGCACCTCGATATCCTCGATCGTGGCGAGCGTGTCTTCCACCGTATCGTGCAGCAGCGCGGTGATGATGGTCGCCATGTCGAGCTTGAGGTCGGTCATCAGACCCGCGACTTCGACCGGGTGGCTGAAATAGGGATCGCCGCTCGCGCGCTTCTGGCTACCGTGTTTCTGCACGGTATAGACATAGGCGCGGTTGAGCATCGCCTCGTCGGCGTCGGGGTCGTAATCGAGGACCTTCTCGACGAGTTCGTACTGGCGCAGCATATGTGGCAGAATATGGGCAAGGCGGCGCGGCGGGGCAAGCATGATGTTGCACGCGCGAAGGAAACGGGGTTGGCAGGGTGCGCGCGGCGTGTTATAACGGCTGTATGAACAAGCCCATCGCCCACACCCGCAGCCTCAAGATCACCAAGATCGGCAATTCAGCGGGCATTGTCCTGCCGAAGGAAGTGCTGGCGCGTCTGCGGGTGGATATCGGAGACGAAATCTACCTGTCGGAAACGCCCGAGGGCCTGCGCGTCACCGCGTCCGATCCGGACTTTGCCGCGCTGATGGACATGGCCGAAGGCATCATGCGCAAGGACCGCGATATCCTCAAGGTTCTGGCCAAGTAAGCGCCCGCCATGACCGACGACCGGAAAGAGCCGATCTGGCTCGACAGCAAGATTGCGCACGCGATCCATGATCGCCAGCTCGCCGAACACGGCGGCGGGATTGGCGTGCGTGATGAAGGTGCGCTCGAATCCGCACTTGGCCGCCCCGTAAACCGCTGGGCCTATGGCGAGGACGAGCTGGTCGCGCTTGCCGCCGCCTATGCATTTGGCGTGGCCCGCAATCACCCTTTCGCTGACGGCAACAAGCGCACCGCGTGGATTCTCGCGCGCCTGTTCCTCATGGCGAACGGCGTGGAGATCGCGTTCGACAAGGTTGACGCGATCAACACCGTCCTCGCCCTCGCCGCCGGAGAAATCACCGAAGACGAACTCGCCGACTGGTTCCGGCAGCGGATCGTTTCGGGGGCGGACTAGCCGCGCACTATGACCAAGTCGCCCTGGGCGGCAGGCTCATCAGGATCGCGTCGATATTGCCGCCGGTCTTGAGGCCGAAGATCGTGCCGCGGTCATAGACCAGGTTGAACTCGGCATAGCGGCCGCGGTATTCGAACATCTGTGCCTCGTCCTCCGGCGTGAAATCGCTGTTCATCCGCTTGCGCACGATCGCCGGGAAGGCTTCGAGGAACTGCCTGCCGATATCCTGAATGAAGGCAAAGTTGCGATCGAAACCCGCATCGTCCTCGCATTCAAGGTGGTCGCAGAACAGCCCGCCGACCCCGCGATGCACCTTGCGGTGGGGGATGTAGAAATACTCCTCCGCCCATTTGCTGTAGCGTTCGTAGTAATCGGCCCCGTGCGGATCGCAGGCGGCGCGCATGGCATCGTGGAACTGCTGAGTATCCTCGGCATAGGGGATCGGAGGGTTCAAGTCCGCCCCGCCGCCGAACCACGCCTTGGTGGTGGTGAGGAACCGCGTGTTCATGTGCACTGCAGGCACATGCGGGTTGCTCATGTGCGCGACGAGGCTGATTCCGGTCGCAACGAAGCCGGGGGCTTCTGCGCTCGCCCCGTTGATTGATCCGGCGAACTCCTTGGCGAAGCTGCCGCGCACGGTGGAGACATTGACCCCGACCTTCTCGAACACCTTGCCCTTCATCAAGCCCTGCACCCCGCCGCCGGGATCGGGGTTGCCTTCTTCCTCGCGGTTCCAGGGGGTGTATTGGAAGGCGGCGTCCGATCCCGCCTCGCGCTCGATGCTTTCGAACTCGGCGCAAATGGAATCGCGCAAGGATTCAAACCATGCGCGCGCACGGCCCGTGTGTTGTGTCCAGTCCATCTATCCCCGTCCGGCAATGTATCAGCGATCGCGTGACAGCTTGACTGTCCATCCGCTTTGACATTGATCAAGTCAACCGCACACCGCCCGAAAAGCCTTGTCAAATCCGCGCGCGCACGGCATCCGCACGCTATGGTTCGCGCTATGTTCGCCCCCTTCCCCTTTGCCGGTCACGAGCTGGCACTCGGCTCGGCGCGGGCGCTGTACTGGCCAGCCGAGCGCGCACTGCTGGTCGCCGACCTGCATCTGGAGAAAGCGAGCTGGTTCGCGCAGACCGGGCAGATGCTCCCTCCCTATGACAGCCGCGACACGCTGGAGCGACTGGCCGATGCGGTGAAGGTCACGGGAGCGCGGCGGGTGATTACGCTGGGCGACAATTTCCACGATGATGCGGGCGCATTGCGGCTCGATGCGCATTGCACCGGGATGCTCGAGGCGCTGACTCGCGCGCTCGACTGGGTGTGGATCACCGGCAACCATGACGAGGCGCTCCCCAAGGGTTTCGGCGCGACGATCGTGCCCGAGCTGGAAATCGGCGGCGTGATCCTGCGCCATGAAGCCCGCGCCGGAGAGACCGCGCCCGAGCTGTCGGGCCACTACCACCCCAAGCTGCGGGTGAACGTGCGCAACCGCCACATCGCCCGGCCCTGCGCCGTGCTGGGCCGGAACGAGAGCGGTGCAGAGCGCATGATCCTCCCTGCGTTCGGCACCCTCACAGGAGGGCTCGACGCCGCCGCCCCCGAAATCCGCGCCGCGCTCAGCCCCGCGCGCAGCATCGAGGCGCTGATGGCCGCCAAGGGCCGGATTGCGCGGTTTCCGCTATGGGCGGCGGCAAGCTAAGACTCCACCTAGCGCTCGCCCGCGTTTCGCACTACATAGCCGCCAGCATCAGCCACCACAGGAGAATACCCCATATCACGTCCACCCCGGCGCTCGTTGGCCCCGCCCGTAAAAAGCGGCCCTCGGTTTGATACCATGATCAATGTCCCCAAGGTCCGCGTCATCGATGACGAAGGCGAAAACCTTGGCGTGATGTACACCCGCGAAGCAATCGAGCAGGCCAATGAAAAGGGCCTCAACCTCGTCGAAGTGTCCCCCAACGCGGACCCGCCGGTGTGCAAGTTCCTCGATGTCGGCAAGTATCGCTACGAGGCCCAGAAAAAGGCCAACGCGGCGCGCAAGACGCAGAAGACGCAGGACATCAAGGAAGTGAAAATGCGTCCGAACATCGACACCCACGATTATGACGTGAAGATGCGCAACGTGTCGAAGTTCATCGAACATGGCGACAAGGTGAAGATCACCCTGCGCTTCCGCGGGCGCGAAATGGCGCACCAGCACCTCGGCATGGACCTCTTGAAGAAGGTGCAGGACGACGTGGCCGAGATCGCCAAGGTCGAAGCCTTCCCGCGCCTGGAAGGCCGCCAGATGCTGATGGTGCTCTCGCCGAAATAGGCGTGCGTTACATCGGTAAACAGCTTGAAGGGGCGGATCGCTGGGTCCGCCCCTTTTGCTTTGCGCGATCCGACGGGCTGCGTTGCGGTTCGACCAAAGGCTTACGGAAACCGATTGCGGGCATCCGCGTTCGGGCCGGACGTGATAAACAGCCTTCGGTTGCTTCTGTTCGGGTTTGCACCGGTTTAGACGCGCCTTGACTGCTCTTCGCCCTCTCCAGGCCCCGCTTGGGCCATGTTTCACGTGGAACACTATGCCGATGCTGAGCTTTCCTTCCGCGCCTGCGCACCCCGCCGTGATCGCTGCCGCACTGTTCGTCAGCGCCGCCCCGGCCCTCGCCAGCCAGCCCTCGACCGAGGCCGATCTGGCCACCTTCGCCCCCTCCCGGACGCCGAATAACGACAAGATCGACTATTCGATCTGGGACGAGGCGATGAAAAGCATTGTCATTTCAATGGGTCCGTCCCTGCGCGAAGGCGCGCCGCGTCCCGATCCCAGCTTCGGCACGCGTCGCCAGTACGGCCACGTCTCTCGCTATCGGCTCGAAGGCACGCGGGTGATGTTCAGCTTCCTCGATGCCGACGTCATCGCGAGCTTCACCGAGTATCGCAAAGACCTGGAAAAGACCGCCGATATCGTTGATATCCAGTCGCTTTCCCGCAACGAACAGCTCGCGTTCTGGATCAACCTCCACAATGTCGCGATGGTCGAACAGATCGCCAATGCCTGGCCGATCCGCCAGCCGCGCGAGATCGAGGTGGGCGGCGTCCCGCTCGACGAGGCACGCTTTATCACGGTTGAGGGTATTGCGCTCAGCCCGCGCGATATCCGCGAGAAGATCGTGTATCGCCACTGGAAGGACCCGGTGGTGATGTACGGCTTCTGGCGTGGCGAGATCGGCAGCCCCTCGCTCCAGCGTGAGGCCTTCAATGCCGACAATGTCGCGCGCCTGCTGACCCGCGGCGCGGGCGATTTCGTGAACTCGCTACGCGGTACGCAGGAGCTCGGCGGCAAGCTGCAAGTCTCGGAAATGTACCGTGAAACTGCGCCGTTCTTCTTCCCGGATTTCGAGGCCGATGTGCGCGAACACCTCACCCGCTACGGCGACGAGACGACCGCCGCGCTGATCGCCAAGACCAGCAGCGTCGAGCCGAGCATTGCCGAGCACGATATCGCCGATCTCGAAGGCGGGGTACGCGAGCCGACCTATCAGAACATCACCTCGGACGGTAACCAGATCAGCTTCCGCATCCCGCAAAGCATGGCCAGCCTGCTGCGCGAGCGCGAAGAGAAGTTCCAGGACATCATCCGCCAGGGCCGCACCGGCACGGTGACGTTCAGCAACATCATCCTCCCCGGCGATCCGGCGGACAAGCCCAAGGACGAGGTGGAGTAGGCAGCACCTAAGCGGAGCTGCTGGGTCGCTCATTTCAGATTTATCCATCTGAAAAAAGATGCTATTCATGTGAGACTTCCTGCTGGGAGAATTGACATGATGGCCCGCTATACTGCCGCATTGGTCGCTTCGCTTGCAATGACGCTGCCGCTATCCGCACGAAACGCGGAGGGCTTTGCACCGCCGCAACAAACCTCGGTGACGTCCGGGACCGCGACTGATTTTCCCCAGTTCGTCCCGGCGGCAGATCGTACGAACGACCGTCTCGACTGGCAGCACTGGGATGAGGCCTTGCGCTGGATGGTGATCCCGATGGGCCCCTCAATTCGACAGGGTGCCGCGCGGGTTGATCCAGCGACAGGGACGAGGCGCATTTTCGGCCATGAATCGCGCTTGCGGCTTGAGGGCAACCGTGTCGCCTTTTCTTTCTTGACGCCCGAAATCATTGCCGCGCTGGGCGAATATCGCGCCGATCTGGAACGCATCGGCAGCGAGCTCGATGTGGCCAAGCTTCCGCGCAATGAGCAGCTGTCGTTCTGGCTCAACCTGCACAATGTTGCGGTGATTGAAGCGCTGGCGAAGGCCTATCCGCTACCCGAGCCGAAAGCCCGAACCTTTGGTCCGGAACGAGCTTCGCTGGATGACGCAAAGCTCGTCACCATTGCCGGGGTGCCGCTTTCGCCGCGCGATATCCGCGAAAAGATCGTCTATCCCAACTGGCGCGACCCCAAGGTGATCTATGGCTTCTGGCGCGGCGAGATCGGCGGGCCTTCGATTCAACGGCTGGCTTACACCGGCAGCAATGTCGATCAATTGCTTGCGCTTTCAGGAGAGGAATTCGTCAATTCGCTCCGCGGCGTCGAGGAATGGGGCGGCGTGGTGCGCGTCAGCCGTATCTACGAGGAAGCCGCGCAGTTCTATTTCAAAAACGACGCGGCGCTCCGCAGCCACATCGGCAAGTATGCGGGCGAGGACGTGGCGGAGCTCCTGCGCAACCACGATCGGATCGCGTTCAACAGCTACGAAACCGATCTGGCCGATCTGTCGCGCGGCGAGCGTGATCCGTCTCACGGCTTCGTTTGTAAACTGAGCGATAAACTGGCTCAGCCGGGAGCCCCCATTGATCCGATCAATTGTGCGACGACGCTAACCGTCGTCGATCCATCGATCACGCGCCTGATGGAAGAACGAGACGCCAAGCTATATCGCGCGTGGAAAAAGGGAATTCGCACCGGCACGGTGATCTACGCCGATGGCCGGTATTCGCCCGACACGCCAGTCCCTGAGGTTGAATGATTCATAACGAGTGCTGGAGGCTTGCCCTGACAGCATTCCCCCTGATACCGCTCTCACCAGAGAGAAAGGGAAACTGCCGGAAATGACTGCGCGCCGGATAGGCCTTATCTTCGGCCCGCTGGCGCTTGCGTTGACGGCCCTCCTGCCTGCCCCCGCCGCCATGCCCGCAGGCGCGTGGCTGGTCGCGGGGCTCGTGGTGTGGGTGGCGGCGTGGTGGATGACCGAGGCTGTGCCGCTGACGGTGACCGCGCTGCTGCCTTTCGTGGTACTGCCGCTTGCGGGAGTGTCTGACGCGGAGACCACCGCCAGCACCTACTACTCGCCGATCCTGTTCCTGCTGCTTGGGGGCGCGTTCATCGCTCTGGCGATCGAACGCACCGGACTGCACCGCCGATTGAGCCTTGCAATCCTGCGCTTAGTGGGGGCCGAGGGCGGGCCGTGGCGGCTGCTGTTCGCCTTCATGATTTCGACGGCGCTGCTCTCGATGTTCATCTCGAACACCTCGACCGCGCTGATCATGATGCCGATGGCGCTCGCGGTGCTAGAGGGGGGATCCCCGCCCTCAAGCAGCGCAACGGTAGGGCAGCAAGCCACGCCCTCAAGCAGCGCAGCGATAGGGCAACAGGAAGGCATTTCCGGTGCCCTGCCCATGGGCATCGCTTTTGCCGCCAGCATCGGCGGGCTCGGCACGATCGTCGGCTCCCCGACAAACACGATTGCGGTTGGGTTGCTCGACGAGATTGCCGGAGTGCGCATCACCTTTGTGCAATGGTCGCTATACGGCGTGCCGCTGGTGCTGCTGAGCGTGCCGCTCGCCGCGTGGATCGTCGCCAGGGTGCAGCGGATCGAAGCCCATCCCTTCGATCTCGCCGCCGCGCGCGCCGCGATTGCCAGCCACTCGGCGTGGACCGCGCCCGAGCGCCGGTTGGTGCCGCTCGCCATCCTCACCTTCATCGCCTGGGTTTCGCAGCCGCTGGTCGCGCCGCTGCTGCCCGATGGATCATGGACCGACGGCACCATCGCGGTGATCGCCGCGCTGGCGCTGTTCCTGATCCCCGACGGCACCGGCCGCCCGCTGCTGATCTGGCAGGAGGCAGACCGCGCGCCGTGGGGCGTGATCTTCATGTTCGGCGGCGGGCTCGCGCTGGCGGGCGGGATGCAGGCCTCGGGCCTTGCCGCATGGATCGGGCAGGCGCTGCTCCCGCTCGCCAGCTGGCCGCTGGTGCTGATCGCGCTGGCGGTGGTGAGCCTGGTGATCGTGGTGACCGAGTTCGCCAGCAACGTCGCGACCGCCACCGGTATCATCCCGGTGGTCGCCGCGCTGGTGGTCGCGCTGGGTGCCGATCCGGTGCTGCTCGCGCTCCCGGCGGCGCTGGCGGCGAGTTGGGGCTTCATGCTCCCCGCCGGGACCGGGCCGAACGCGATCGCCTGGGCGACGGGGCGCATCAGGATCGAGCGGATGGTGCTGGCGGGCGGCTTGCTCGACATCGCCGGGATCATGCTGATCGTCGGGGTGGTGTGGGGGATCGCGGGTCTGGTTTAAGGCCCAAACGGAAAGGTCTTCAGCCCAGAAAGGGGCGCCTCGGCGTCCTCGGGCCACATCGCCTCAAGCTTGCCTTCGCCGCCCTTGGCCGCGTGCATGTCCCCGCCCGAAATGCCGTCCCAAAAGCGCCCGCCGACGATCTGTTCGGCATCGTAGGTCTTCATCAGGTAGCTGCCGAGATCGTGGTTTGCGAGCGGATCGGGTTTGGCCGGGTCGGCGACCAGCGGCGGGTTGGCCATCATGAAGGTCCACAGCCGGTGCCGCCCCTGGCGGTCCTCGGCCAGCACACTCTTGATGAAGGCGTGGGGCACGGGCACGCTGATCCCGAAATCGGGCTGGTTCTTGCCGATCCGTTCGACTGGCTCGCTGAACAGGAACACCGGGCAGGTTAGAACGTAGGTTTCCAGCACGTCCTTGCGCGCATCGAGCTTGCGCACTGCCTCTTCAAGCTCGCGCCACCGCTTGCGGTTGAGATCGGGGTGCTGCGGCGACATGTTGGAGAGCAAGAAGGTCTCCGAATTCTGGATCTCGACCAGATCCTGGTTGGCGCTCGCCACCAGGTGCCCACGATCATAGCCACTGCCCGTATAGGCCTTGAGACCCGCGCGGAAGCGTTCGGGAATGCGGGTGTCTGCGCGGAAATTGTCGAGCCGGTCGACCTCGGGCACCGTGTCATTGACCAGCAGGAGATCGCGGTTGATGATCTCGAGCGTCCACTTGGCCTGCCGGAAATGCCAGGAATAGCCGATGGTGAAGTGGCGACCGGTCAGCACTTGGTCGCAGACCGGATAGCCATAGCGCAGCTCGCGCTGCATCAGGAACGGATCGTTCATGCGCAATTACCCCCATTGCCCGGACAGGTGTCCGACCTGATTGATGATCGCGGCCCGTTGCTGTGTTGTGTCACCCGGTTTCTCACCAGCCCCGCCATTCGCCAAGCTGCCTTTTCCTGTAGATGCGCGCCGCGGCCTTGCTTGAAACCGTCACGGCGCCGCGATACTCCCCGCGCCAGCACAGCACCGGCAGCGGAGAGGCGTTCCTGCGGAGGTTAGGAACGGGCGCCCTGCCCCGCCGAACGGCTCCCGCCTTCCTGGGAGCGTGAGCCAAGGAAGGACAAGGCCCATGCCTGACGCGGTCGATAGCGCCGATACCCCCACCCCCCGCCGCAAACCCAAGCCCGCCAAGCGCGAAATCGCTGGTCGCCCATTGAAGCCGTCGACGCTGATGATGGGCCACGGCTATGATCCAGTGCTGTCCGAAGGGTCGCTGAAGGCCCCGATCTTCCTCACCAGCACCTTCGCCTTCGAAAGCGCGGCGGCGGGCAAGCGCCACTTCGAAGGCATCACCGGGCTGCGCGAAGGCGGGGCGGAGGGCCTTGTCTATTCGCGCTTCAACGGGCCGAACCAGGAGATCCTCGAAGATCGCCTCGCCGTATGGGACGGGGCCGAGGACGCGCTGACGTTCAGCAGCGGGATGACCGCGATCTGCATCCTGATGATGGCCTATGCCAGCCAGAACGACGTGATCGTCCATTCCGGCCCGCTCTATGCCGCGTCCGAGGGCTTCGTCGCCAAGACGCTGTCGCGCTTCGGCGTGACCTATGTCGACTTCCCCGCCGGGGCGACCCGCGCGGAGCTCGACGCGGTGCTTGAGAAGGCCAAGGCGCAGGCGAGCGCGCAGGGCGGCAAGGTGGCGATGATCTACCTCGAAAGCCCCGCCAACCCGACCAACGCGCTGGTCGATGTCGAGGCGGTGCGGGATGCGCGCGATGCCGTCACCCCCGACACGCCCATCGCCATCGACAACACCTTCCTCGGCCCGCTGTGGTCGCGCCCGCTCGATCACGGCGCGGACATCGTCGCCTATTCGCTCACCAAGTATGTCGGCGGCCATTCCGATCTGGTCGCGGGCAGCATCGCCGGGGCCAAGCGCTGGATCGCGCCGGTGCGCGCGCTGCGCAACACCATGGGCGGGATCGTTGACCCCAACACCGCGTGGATGCTGCTGCGCTCGCTCGAAACGGTCGAGCTCAGGATGCAGCGCGCGGGCGAGAACGCGGCGAAGGTCTGCGCCTTCCTCGCGCAGCACCCCAAGGTCGAGGGGCTCGGCTATCTCGGCCATATCAGCGATCCGCGCCAGCAGGACATCTACGATCGCCATTGCCTGGGTGCGGGATCGACCTTCTCGGTGTTCATCAAGGGCGGCGAGGCGGCGAGCTTCGCGTTCCTCGACCACCTTACCATCGCCAAGCTTGCGGTCAGCCTCGGCGGGACCGAGACGCTGGCGAGCCACCCGGCCTCGATGACGCATTTGTCGGTTCCGCAGGCGAGGAAGGACATGCTGGGGATCACCGACAATCTGGTGCGAATCAGCATCGGGATCGAGGATGCGGATGATCTGATTGCGGACTTCGCACAGGCGCTGGAATACGTTTAGAGTGCACTGGCCCACCCCCGGCCCCTCCCGCAAGCGGGAGGGGAGCGAGACTTGGCGGCTCTGCCGCCTAGTCGCAGCGGGGTGGGCATGGAGGAGAAGCCGATGACAGACACCCGCAAACCCGTTTTCCTCGTGATCGGCGCAGGCGCCGGGATCGGGGGCAATGCCGCGCTGCGCTTTGCCGCCGGGGGCTATCACGCAGTGCTGGCGCGGCGCTCTGACGAGGCGGGCCTCGCGCGGATGGTCGGCCAGATCGAGGCGGCGGGCGGATCGGCCAGCGGCACCTTGCTCAACGCCTCGGAGGACGGCGCGATCGAGGAGCTGGTCGAACGCACCGAACGCGACATCGGCCCGATCACTTGCGCACTCTACAACCTCGGCGCGCAGATCGGGAACCGGAGTCTCGATCAGACCCCGCACCGCATCTTCGAGCTGGGCTGGCGGCTCGGCACCTACGGGGTGTTCCGGCTCGCCCACGCGCTGCTGCCGGCGATGGTCGAGCGCGCGAAGTCCGGCGCGCACGGCACGCTGCTGGTCACCTCGGCGACAGCAGCGGTGCGCGGCAATGCCGGACAGCACAGCCATGCCGCGGCGATGGGCGGGCGGCGGATGCTGTGCCAGACCCTCAATGCCGAATTCGCGCCCAAGGGCGTGCACGTCGCGCATGTGGTGGTCGACGGCGCGGTCGATGCGCCCGATACGCTCGGCAAGCTGCTGGGGGACAAGTTCGAGGGGTTCAAGGCCGCCAAGGGCACCGAAGGCGTGATCGACCCCGCCGCGCTCGCCGAGACCTATTGGCACCTCGCCCACCAGCCGCGCAACTGCTGGAGCCACGAGGTCGATGTGCGCCCGTGGACCGATGTGCCGTGGTGGAACGACAACCCCGACCCGCAGATCGACTCGCAGGGCAAGGGCTTTGCCGGGCCTTCCGTTCAGCCATGAACACCCAAGGCTGAATGTTGGAGACAATGAGACACTGTCCAGGGAATGAAAAACCGGCCGCTGCCGGGGGCTCCCTGAAACTGAGGCAAAAGGGGCGTGCTGGCGGCTCATGCGGGCGAGCCTGTCAGGTCATGCGCGGGTAGGAAAGTGATCCCTCATCTCCCCTCCCCTTGGGGAGGGGGTGATCGGAGGCACGCGACTCCGATCACGGGTGGGGGTTCCGCACTTTCGAGAGTGAGCCCCCCATCCCAACCCTTCCCCCCTGGGGAAGGGCTTTTGTGGCTCAGCCTGAACGGATCGGGGCTCTACCCCCGCCATTCCCGCCGTTCCTCCGCGGCGCGCAGGACTTCGTAGCTGGTCTGGATCAGCTGGAACTGGCGCGCGGCTTCGGCATCGCCGGGCTTCACATCGGGGTGCACTTCCTTGGCGCGGGCGCGGTAGGCTTTCTTGACCGCGTCGAAATCCGCGTCCGCCTCCAGCCCCAGCACTTCGAGCGCGCGCATTTCATCGGCAGAGCGTGACCCGTCGCCCGATCCGGCCCAGCCATAATGCGCAGCCTCGGCATAGCCCGCATTCTCGCGGCGTTCGGCGCGGGCGCGCTCTTCCTTTTCGGCGGCTTCAAGGCCTTCGAAGTAATCCCAGCGCGCATTGTATTCGGCGGCGTGCTTCTGGCAGAAATACCAGCGGTCGGGGCTGTTGGGGGCCTTGGGAGCGGGGCAATTGCCGGGCCCGTCACAACCATGCCGGTCGCAGACGCGCACCTGCGTCGCCTCCTGCGACGAGCCGTAGGCGCGCCAGCGCGGAAACCCCCAGTCGAGCGAGCGCTTGGCGCGGCTCATGCGCGCGGGCCGGCAGCGGGATTGGTCATGTCGTTGGTCGATTGAGTCACGCACTCAATCTAGGCGCGGTGGCGCGACAAGGGAAGCGGTGAGAATGCGGGAACCAGTTGCAATGTGAAATGTTGCGTTGCAGTAACCGGTCGGGCATCGAGGCCCCGCCACATTCGAAAGTCCGCCTGATGAGCCCGCAACTGACCGTCTCCAGCCTGTTCTCGGTGCTTGCACTGGCAGCGCTGTGCGTGACCGCGAGCGCGCGCGAACTTGCGGGCTATGATGCGCCCGTAGTGGCCGAACAGGTAGTGCTGGCAGGCGACCAGTTCCAGGGGTGACCGCTCTTCTCCCCCTCCCCTTGCGGGAGGGGGTCGGGGGGAGGGGTCACAGATCGAGCACCCCCGTGCAATTGCGAAGAGCGAGGCCTCCGGCCTCGCCCCCTCCCCCAACCCCCTCCCGCAAGGGGAGGGGGCAAGAGACGCCTCACATCAGTTGATAATCACACTCGCAGCGCGGCGGTTCTGCGCCCAAGCGCCTTCGTCCGAGCCGAGCGCGACCGGGCGTTCCTTGCCGTAGCTGACGACCGCGATCCGGTTGGGATCGACGCCGAGGCTGACCAGATAGCTCTTGGCCGAAGTGGCGCGCTTTTCGCCCAGCGCGAGGTTGTATTCGCGCGTGCCGCGTTCGTCGGCGTGGCCTTCGATGGTGAAGGTCACCTGCGGATAGCGCGCGAAATACTGCGCCTGGGCTTGCAGCGCGGCGGCATCTTGCGAATCCACGTTGAAGCGATCGGTGTCGAAATAGATCGTGGTCGAGGAACCGACCGCAGCGGCGAAGTGCGCCTGGCTGCCCACCGACGGCCCGCTCGAAGTGACCGGCGGCGGCGTTTCCGTCTGCGTCGGCGTGGTTTCGGGGGCCGGGGGCAGCTGCTCGGGGGCCTTCTTGGCGCAGGCGGCAAGGCCGGTGGCCGAGGCCAGCAGCACGATCGTGGCAAGCTTGGTGTTCATCATTATTTCCTTTCGGCTTGTCGTTCGGATCAGGGAGTTATCAGGGGCGGATCGGCCCCCAGGCGGGGTCGGACGCGTCCACTGGCGTTGGCAGACGGCGTTCGTTCTGGCCGGTGAGGTCCACCTGCCAGATGCCCGACCGCCCGGAGTTCTTTTCGGTGCGGAAGAACTGGATGATGCGGCCATTGGGCGCCCATGTGGGGGCTTCATCCTGCCAGCCGCGGGTCAGCACGCGCATATTGCCGCCGGACGTGTTCATCACGGCGACGTTGAAGTCCCCGGCGATGCGGGTGAAGGCGATCTGATCGCCGCGCGGGCTCCATTCGGGGGTCGCGCAGCGTCCGCCGAAAAAGCTGATGCGCTTCTGGTTCTTGCCGTCCGCATCCATGATGTAGCACTGCTGGCTGCCCGAACGGTCGCTTTCGAACACGATCTTGCGGCCATCGGGCGAGAAGGAACCGCCGACGTCGATCCCCGGATTGTCAGTGAGCTTGGTGCTCGCGCCGCCGGTGGCAGGCACGCGGTAGATATCGGTGTTGCCCGCAATTGCCATCGAATAGAGGATCGACTTGCCATCGGGCGACCAGCGCGGGGCGATGGTGGGGTGGCGGTTCTCGGTCACCAGCGTCTGCTTGCCGCTGCCGATGTCATAGACATAGATGCGCGGATTGCCGTCGACGTAGCTGAGATAGAGGATCTTCGAATAGTCGGGCGAGTACCGCGGGGTGAGCGCGGTGGCGCTGCCCAGCGTCAGGAAGCGGTGGTTGGCGCCGTCGCTGTCCATCACCGCGAGGCGCTTTACCCGGCGATCCTTTGGTCCGGTTTCGGCGATATAGGCGATGCGGCTGTCAAAGAACGGGCTTTCGCCGGTGAGGCGGCTGAAAATGAGGTCAGAGCACTTGTGCGCCGCGCGCCGCCAGTCACCCGCGCCGACCACCCAGCCTTCGCGCACCAGCTCGTCCTGCAAGGCGACATCGTAGAGGTAGCAGCCGACCACCAGCTTGCCATCGTCGCGCGCGCGGACATAGCCCTGCACCAGCATCTCGGCGCTGCGCCCGCTCCAGGTGCTGAACGCGGGGGCGGTGATCTGCGCGAAGGCGGGCTGCGGCAGGCTGTCGGGGCCGACCGGCTTGAAGAGGCCATTGTTGCGCAGGTTGGCAGTGATGACCCGCGCAATCTCGCGCCCCAGCGCGCCGGTGCCCTCGGCATTGGCGGGGGTGGGGCGTTCGGCATCGGTGGCGAAGGCGGGGATGGCGATGCCGATGTCGGACCATGCGCTCTCGTCGGTGACGGTGAAGGAAATGCCCTCGTCAGCCTGTGCCTGCGAGGCGTCGGTGGTGGTGGTCTCGACCGGGGCACCCTCGCCCACCGGCGCGCCCAGATCCTGCGCGAGCGCGGTCGCGGGAAGCGCGGCGGTGAACAGCAGGGCGGCAAGCAAGGCGGGTTTCATCGTGAAGTGTTCCTATCAAAGCGAGCGCCCCGGACAGACTTCCAGGCCTCGTAATATTCGGCAGGCAGGTCGAACGGCGCGGCAAGCTGAACCGCGCGGATCGCGTTTTCCGCGTGGCGGGCCGCCTGCGCGCGGTTGGCATCGTTGATCCCGCTCTGGCTACGGATGCGCGGGCGGCCCTTCAAGCTGCCATCGGGGTTGAGATCGAAATCGACCAGAGTGACCAGTTGGTCAGCATCCAATCCCTGCGGCGCGGTCCAGTGCGGCTTGACCTGCCGCGCGAGGGCCTGCCCGATCGAGGCCTTGGCGCTCGCCCCGATCTGCGAGGCTGGGACGCGGGTCTCGGTGGTGGTGGTCGAGGAGCCGCTGCCATTCAGGAAATCGTCGCCAACGCGGCTCCCCCCGCCCGCCTCGCTGGCCTTGGCGGGGTTGGGGCGCGGGGCGGCGCGGTCGGGGCGGGAGCGGTCGCGGTTCGGGATGGTCTGGCTGGCGGCCGTGCGTTCAGGCTTGGCGGGTTCGGGCGCGGGCGCGGGCTTTTCGGCCAGCGTCGGCGCGATCGCGGCGCGGCTTTCGCTGACCGGATCGGGCGCGGCGGCTTCGAGGCCGACTTCGGTCGCAAGGCTCACCGTCATGCGCTCGGGGAACACCGAAACCTCGCCCGGCACCGCCTGCGTCAACAGCACCGCCACCAGCGCGCCGTGCAGCACCAGCGCGGCGGCAAGGCCGACCTTGTCCTCGGAACGGAGCGCGATTTCTCCCATCATCTCCTCGGTTATGGCGGCGAAACTGAACCGTCGGTGACCAGCGAGATCGAGGTGAAGCCCGCCCGGCCCAGCTCGCCCATTACCGCCATCACTCTACCATAATCGAGGCTCCGGTCACCGCGAAGCACGATTAGCGGCGGCTCCCCGCCCCGGTCGAGCGCGGCCAGCGCCTCGGGCAGCGCGCCTGCTGCGACGGCTGCGTCCTCGATATAGATCGTGCCCGCGCGGTCGATGGATATCGTCACCTGATCGGGCGTCTCCTCGACCGGCGCGGCGCGGCTTTCGGGCAGCTCCACCGGCACGCCGACCGCGGGCAGCGTCACCGTGACCATGAAGATGATGAGCAGCACCAGCATCACGTCGACCAGCGGCGTGACGTTGATCTCCGACATCGCCGCGCGGCGGCTGCGCTTGGAACGGCGGCCTCGGGAGGGAAGGTTCACGGCCATCTAAGCCCCCTCCTCTTCAGAGGAGGGGGTTGGGGGTGGTGGCGAACCAAAGCGCGCCGCTGCGCGCCGCGCAACCACCCCTCGATCCCCTCCTTTGAAAAGGAGGGGAGGAAGAACGTGCCCATTCCTCATGCCCTATCCAATTCCCGGCTGAGGCCGGTCTGGAGCTTGTCGGCGAAGCGTTGCAGGCCCGCCTCGTACCGGTCCACTGCACCGCCGAAGCGGTTATAGGCGATCACCGCCGGAATGGCCGCGAACAGGCCGATGGCGGTGGCAAACAGCGCCTCGGCAATACCGGGGGCGACCACCGCGAGGCTGGCGCTCTGCTGCGCGCCGATCTGGAAGAAGCTGTTCATGATCCCCCACACCGTGCCGAACAGGCCCACAAAGGGCGCAACCGAGCCGACCGTGGCGAGGAAATTCAGGCGCCCGGCCAGATCGTCGGATTCCTCGGCGATCTGGCTGTCCATTGCCGCGGCGATGCGCTGGCGGGTGGCATCGGCATCGACCGGTTTCTGCGCGGTCGATTTCTTCCACTCGTCGAGCCCGGCGGCGGCGACCCGCGCGGCAGGCACCTCGCGCCGTGCCTGCTTGGTCAGCAACCCATCGCGGTCACGCTGCTCCCAGAATTCGCCCTCATATTCGCGCGACTTGCGGGTGAGGCCACCGATCCGCATCGAAAAGCTGACGATAATCATCCACACCCAGATGCTGGCGAGGATCAGGCCGACCATCACCGCCTGAACGATGATATCGGCCTGCAGGAACAGCTCGACCGGATCGAGCCGGGTGGCAGCAGGGGTGGCAGCGGCGGCGCCGAGCAGGGTGAGCGTCACGGGTTCAGTGGTCCTCGTTCATGAAAGTCTGGAAGGCGGCGCGCCATGCGGCGGGCTGACGGCGCGGGCGGCCGTCCAGGGTGATGAAGCCGACGCGCAGGTGGGCTTCGCAGAGCGCCTCACCCTCGCGCCGCGCGATCTGGTGCATCCGGCACGATGCCGCGCCGAGATCGGTGCAGCGGGTTTCGATCACCACATTGTCGTCAAGCTTGGCCGGGCGCAGGTATTTGAGGTTCACCTCGCTGAGCGCGTAGGCACCTTCGTCCGTCTCGATGGCATCCCGCTGGTCGATCCCGAGCAGGCGCAGCAGGTCGGACCGCGCGCGCTCGAACCAGCGCAGGTAATTGGCATGGTAGGTGATCCCCGACAGGTCGGTATCCTCGTAATAGACGCGCACGGCATAAAGATGCCGCGCACCATCGAGGATGCCGCCGGGAGGGGTGGGAGAGGTCATCGGTGCCCGCACTAGCGCAGCGGGGAATCGCTGCAAAGCCGGGTTTTGGGGTTTGCCGATGAACGGCGGTGGAATGAGTCCGGGGCGCGACGGGATGCGGGAAGCTCCGCCCTCCTCTTGAGAGGAGGGCAGCGAGACTTGCGAGCTTGCTCGCAAGTCGCAGCGGGGTGGTGCCTTGCGGCAGCGCGTGCGCCTTCGGCCCGCGCAACCACCCCCAACCCCCTCCCTTGAAAAGGAGGGGGATACCGTTACCGCCGCACAAGCATCGGCCCCAACGGCTGCCCGCCGAATATATGCACGTGCAGATGCGGCACTTCCTGCCCGCCATGCGCACCGATATTGGCGAGCAGACGGTAACCGGGTTCAACCAGCCCTTTGCGTCTCGCCACCTCGCCCACCGCGCGCACAAACCCGGCGATTTCTGCATCGGATGCCTTGGCCGAGAAATCGTCCCAGCTGACATAGCGCCCCTTGGGCACCACCAGCGTGTGCACTTCGGCCTGCGGGTTGATATCCTCGAAGGCGAAAGCCCAGTCATCCTCGTAAACCGGTTTCGAGGGGATTTCGCCGCGCAGGATGCGGGCGAAGATGTTGGCATCGTCGTAAGGCAGGGTCGGGTCGATCGGCATTAGTCGCTCCGTGATGCTTTCTCGGCGAGGCCGGAGGTGCCTTCACGCCGGTCGAGTTCGGCGAGCACCTGTTCGAGGCTCACGCCCTTGGCACCAAGCAGCACCAGCAGGTGAAACAGCACATCCGCCGCCTCGCCCACCAGTTCGGCCTCGTCCCCCGCGAGCGCGGCGATCACCGCCTCGGTCGCTTCCTCGCCGAGCTTCTGCGCGATCTTGGCAAGCCCTTTGGCATGCAGCTTTGCCACATAGCTTTCCTCCGGCGAGGCGGTGCGGCGCTGGGCTATGGTGGCTTCGAGACGGGTCAGGGTGTCCATTAGTGCTGCCATAGAATGGCAGCGCCAACACTTAAAGCCCTTCCCCCTGCGCGTGGGTAAGTGAGGAAGAGGGTTTCTCGCAGAGACGCGGAGGAAAGAGAGACGCAGAGGTGTCGTGCCTGCCGCGCCAGCGGCATTCATTATGTCACACGAAGACACGAAGAGAGCAGCGCTTGCCGCGACCTAGTGCGATATCTTCGTGTCTTCGTGTGAGATAATCTGCGGCTTCGCCGCGAGCGCAATCTCTCTGCGTCTCCCCTTTCTTCTCTGCGTCTCTGCGAGAAACACCCGCGGCGAGGCCGCGTAACCTTCGGCGCGCCCTAGACCCCGCGCGCCGGGAGCCCGGCTGCCCGCAGCGCCGCGTGGGCTTCGGCGATGGTGTGGCGGCCGAAGTGGAAGATCGAGGCGGCGAGGACCGCGCTGGCGTGGCCTTTGGTGACGCCCTCGACCAGATGATCGAGGCTGCCCACCCCGCCGCTGGCGATCACCGGCACGCTCACAGAGTCGGCAATTTCGCGGGTCAGATCGAGGTCATAGCCGCGCTGCGTGCCGTCCCCGTCCATCGAGGTGACAAGCAATTCGCCTGCACCCAATCGCGCGACGTGCTGCGCATATTCGACCGCGTCGATTCCGGTCGGCTTGCGCCCGCCGTGGGTGAAGATTTCCCAGTTCCCTCTGGGTGTGCGGCGGGCGTCCACACTGGCGACGATGCACTGGCAGCCGAATTTCTGCGCGATTTCGCCCACCAGTTCGGGCCGGGCGACAGCGGCGGAGTTGACCGCGACCTTGTCCGCCCCGGCGAGCAGCAGCGCCCGCGCATCCTCGACAGAACGCACCCCGCCGCCCACCGTGAGCGGCATGAAGCACACCTCGGCCGTGCGCCGCACCATGTCGAGCAGTGTCCCGCGCCCTTCGTGGCTGGCGGAGATGTCGAGGAAGCACAGCTCGTCCGCGCCCGCCGCGTCATAGGCGCGCGCCTGTTCGACCGGATCGCCCGCGTCCTTGAGATCGACGAAGTTCACGCCCTTGACCACGCGGCCATCGGCGACGTCGAGACAGGGGATGACGCGAATGCGGACGGTCATTTGCGATCCTCCCCCACCGGGGGAGGGGGACCGCGACGCGAAGCGGCGGGGTGGAGGGGACTCGCCCCACGCACCGCCGCGTCCGGACGCGAATCCCCTCCACCACCTTCGGTGGTCCCCCTCCCCGTGCCGGGGAGGATCATGCCCTCGTCTCCGCTCTTTGGCCCATCGCAATCGCCGCCGCCAGATCGAGCCGCCCTTCATAAAGCGCACGTCCGGTAATCACCCCCTCGATCCCCTCGTGGGCGTGGAGCGCGAGGACGTGGATATCGTCCAGCCCTTTGACCCCGCCGCTGGCGATGACCGGGATATCGACGCGGCGCGCCAGCTCGACCGTCGCGTCGATGTTCACGCCCTTGAGCAACCCGTCGCGGCCGATATCGGTGAACAGCAGGCTCGCCACCCCCGCATCCTCGAACCGGCGTGCGAGATCGACCACAGGGACATCCGAGACTTCCGCCCAGCCCTCGGTCGCTACATGGCCGTCCTTCGCGTCGACCGCGACGACGATGCCGTTCTCCCACTCGCGGGCCATGTCCTTGACGAACTCCGGGTTCTTGAGCGCCGCCGAACCCATCACCACCCGCGCGACGCCGAGGTTGAACCACCCCTCGACCGCCGCCGCATCGCGGATGCCGCCACCGAGTTGCACATAGCCCGGGAAGGCCGCAACAATCGCCTCCACCGCCGCGCGGTTGCGGCTTTCGCCCGCGAAGCTGCCGTCGAGATCGACCACGTGAAGATGCTCCGCGCCGGCGTCCGCAAATATCAGCGCCTGCGCGGCGGGATCATCGCCATAGATCGTCGCGCGCGCCATGTCGCCTTCGGCAAGGCGGACGACCTGGCCGTCCTTCAAGTCGATGGCGGGGAAGATGATCATAGGATCGATCCTCCCCGGCACGGGGAGGTGGCAGCCGCGCCAGCGGCTGACGGAGGGGATTCGCCCCACGCACCGCCGGACCAGAAGGCGAGTCCCCTCCACCATCCTGCGGATGGTCCCCCTCCCCGTTCCGGGGAGGATTTCACGGATACCATGCCAGAAACCTCTCAAGCGTCGCCAGCCCGAAGGTCTGGCTTTTTTCCGGGTGGAACTGCACGCCCAGCACATTGCCGCGGGCTACTGCGGCGACCAGCCCCTCGCCGTGGTCGGTCATCGCCGCGACATGGTGCGGATGGAGGGCCGCGAAGTGATAGGAGTGGAGGAAATAGGCCTCGCCCTCCTCGATCACGGGATGATCCTTGGCATGGGGCAGGATCGCGACATCGTTCCAGCCCATGTGCGGCACCTTGATGCTCGTGTCCGAAGGCTGGATCAGCCGCACCTCGCCCGGAATCCAGCCGAGTCCCGCGGTCTCGCCATGCTCAAGGCCGCGATCCGCGAGCAATTGCATCCCGACGCAGATACCGAGAAACGGCGCAGCCCCCACCTGCACCCGCTCGGTCATCGCCTCGATCATGCCGGGCACCGCGCGCAGGCCCTCCGCACAGGCCCCGAACGCGCCCACCCCCGGCAGCACGATCCGATCCGCCGCGCGCACTACGTATGGATCGGCCGTAACAGTCACTTCCGCCCCCGCCGCCTTCAGCGCGTTGTGAACCGAGTGAAGGTTGCCCGCGCCGTAATCGATGAGAGCGATGACTTCAGCCACCAGTCCCTCCCCGTTCGGCACGAATGGGGAGGTGGCGCGCTGGCGCAGCCAGCGTGACGGAGGGGTAATGCGGCACGCGCTGACCCCTCCACCACCAGATCTGCGGTCTGGCGGTCCCCCTCCCCATGCCTGCGGCACGGGGAGGAACTACAAATGCCTCATCCACCGAACGCCTCCAGCCCCGGGAAAGCCATGCGCGGGATCCATTCGATGATGGCGAGATCCGCCAGCGCATCGGTGATGAACGGATCGCTGGCGAGCAGCGCCTCGGCCTCGGCGCGGCTGGCGGCCTTCACGAAGATCAGCCCGCCATCGCGCGGCTCCCTCGGCCCCCACGCAATGAAGTGCCCAGCCTCGTGCCCGGCCTTGAGCCACGCGAGATGCGCCGCCAGCACCACATCGATCCGCTCGATCGGGGCGGTATAGGTCAGCGAGGCGATGAAGATGCTACCCACCCAGCTGCCCCTTGGTGCTCGGGATCGCGGAGCCCTTCCTCGGATCGCGCTCCACCGCCTGCCGCATCGCGCGGGCGAAACCCTTGTACAGGCTCTCGCAGATGTGGTGATTGTTGCTGCCGTAGATGAGCTCCATGTGCAGCGTGATCCCCGCCGCTTGGCTCACCGAATGGAACCAGTGCTCGATCAGCTCGGTATCCCATTCGCCGAGCTTTTCCTGCGTGAACTTCGCCTTCCACACGAGGAAAGGCCGCCCGGAAATGTCGAGCGCCACGCGGCTCAGCGTCTCGTCCATCGGCGAATAGGCCGCGCCGTAGCGCCCGATCCCGGCCTTGTCGCCCAGCGCCTCGCTAATCGCCTGCCCCAGCGCAATCGCCGAATCCTCGGTGGTGTGGTGCTGGTCGACATGCAGATCGCCTTCGACCTTCATCGTCACATCGATCAGCGAGTGGCGGCTGAACTGTTCGACCATGTGATCGAGGAACCCGATCCCGGTCGCCACCTCATAGGCGCCCGTCCCGTCGAGATTGACCGCAATCGCGATCTGCGTTTCGGTGGTATTGCGCTCGACGCGCCCGGTGCGGGGGGTGAATTCTGTCATGGCCCACGCGCTATAATCCGCTGTCCGCGCATGACAAGCAATGCCGCAAAAGGCTTGACCAAGCCAGCGCGCCTCGGCACCAATCGCCCTGTGATGACCAGCGACACGCCCGACAGCCTGATCCCCTACGACGAGATCGTGCAGGAAGCCCTGCGCGCGGTCGTGGGCCGGGTGCTGGGCTCTATTGTCGATGGCGGCAGCACGCTGCCCGGCCCGCATCATTTCTACATCACCTTCAAGACCGCCGCGCCCGGCGTCGCGATCCCTCCGCATCTGCGCGAGCGTTTCCCCGATGAAATGACCATCGTGCTGCAGAACAAGTTCTGGGATCTGGAGGTCGGGCCGCAAGGCTTCTCGGTCAGCCTGACCTTCAACCAGGTGCCCGCCAAGCTGACCATTCCGTTTGCCGCGATCACCGCCTTTGTCGATCCGGCGGTCGATTTCGGCCTGCAATTCCAGGCCGCGGTCGACGAGCTTGCGCCCGAAGCGCACGAAGATGCCGAGAATGACGGCCCCGATGGCGACGGGGATGGAGACGGCTCGAACGTCGTCTCGATCGATTTCGGCCGCAAGAAGTAGCGCCGATGGCGCGGGGCAAACGGGGCGGCAAGGGCACGGCGAGCGCTGATCCGGCGCCGCCTGCTGCGCCCGAAGAACCCGCCAAGCCCGCCGGCCTGCCGCTCCCCAGCCCCAGCGCCGTCACCAATTTGGTGATCGCCGACATCGTGCTGCGCGCCGCCGGGGGCTTTGTGCGCGACCGGATGGAGAAGGGCCTGCTGGTCAAGAGCTACGACAAGGCGAAGGCCGAACGGCTGGTCGATGGCCGCTCGCTCGCGTCAAGTCTGGCGCTTTACGGTGCAAGCCGTCTCGCGCGCCGCTCCCCGCTGGGGCTGGCGGTGGTGGCGGGCGGGCTCGCCGCGAAGGTGCTCTATGATCGCGGCAAGGGGCTGGAGCTGAAGCGCCGCAAGCGCAAGTCGGAGCCGGACATGCCCGAATCCTGACCACCCCTTGATTTGCGCCCCCTTGATGGTGCAACGGGGCCTATGAGCGACACCTCACTGCAATCCGCCGACCAGCTCCACCGTCGGGGCCTGATGTTCATCCTGTCCTCGCCCTCGGGCGCGGGCAAGACCACGCTGTCGCGGATGCTGCTGGCGCGCGACGATAATATCCGCCTGTCGGTCTCGGCCACCACCCGCCCGCCGCGTCCGGGCGAGGTTGACGGGGTGCATTACCACTTCGTCTCCGCGGACGAATTCCAGCGGATGATCGACGAGGACGATTTCTATGAATGGGCCGAGGTGTTTGGCCACCGCTACGGCACCCCCAAGGGCACGATCCGCGCTGCGCTGAAGGAAGGGCAGGACTTCCTGTTCGATATCGACTGGCAGGGCACCCAGCAGCTTTACCAGAAAGACCAGCAGGACGTGGTGCGGGTGTTCATCCTGCCGCCCTCGCTCGACGAACTCCACCGCCGCCTCCAGAACCGCGCCACCGACAGCGCCGAAGTGATCGCCGCCCGCATGGACCGTGCCCGCGCCGAGATCAGCCACTGGGACGGGTATGACTATGTGATCATCAATGACGATGTGGAAGTGTGCTTCGACAAGGTCCGCGCGATTCTGGAAGCGGAACGCATGAAGCGCGCAAGGCAGACCGGGCTGATCCCGTTCGTGCGCGGGTTGATGGGGTAGGCGCTGAGGAGCACGTAAGCACGCCCGGTTTCCGGCAATTAGGTAGCAGAGTTCAATGGCTGGTATTGGGTGGGAAGTGGGCTGTCGGCTGAGCGAAGCAAAGACGTTGTAAGCCCAAGATCGTGGTGGCCACAGCCCAAATGCGTTATTGTACGATGGGAGGCACTCCGAATGCTCTTTTCGCGCAGACAATACATTGTCGGAATGGCGGGCGCGTGTTGTGCTGGCAGGTCCTTGGCGCGCGCTGGCGATGCCGGCATTGAGGCTCATCAGGCGGGCATGCGCGTTGTCCTACTGGGTACCAAGGGAGGGCCGCCGCTTTCTCGATCCGGCCGGAGCAATTCGTCCACTGCGCTCGTAATTAACGACACCGCGTATATTGTTGATTGCGGCTACGGCGTTTCGCGCCAACTTGTCTCATCCGGGATAGGGCTTGGCCGCGTCGGGTACGTGTTCATTACGCATCTGCATTCCGATCATACACTCGAATACGGCACACTACTGTACAATACTTGGCTAACACCGAAGCCACGCAAGATTGATGTATATGGCCCTAAGGGCTTGGCCGACATGACACATGCTTTCATGAAATCGCAGGAGTTCGACATCGATACCCGCATAGCGGACGAGGGGATGAGCGATCTCCGCAATAACGTGACCGTACACGAACAGGAGAATTCGGGTCTGGTCATGGAAAATGCCGATGTGCGGATCACATGCTGCCGCGTACCGCATCCGCCGATCATCGATTCCTTCGCGTTTAGATTCGACTCCCCCGATAGGTCGGTGGTCATCTCGGGCGATACCGCATTTTCGCCTGAGCTCATCAAACTAGCGACCGACGCGGATGTATTGATTCACGAAGCACTCTACCTTCCGGGGGTCGATGGGATCGTGAAACGCGCGACTAACGCTACCCGGCTTCGCGAACATATCCTTGCATCACATACGTCCACCGAAGATGTCGGACGCGTGGCCGCCGAGGCGAATGTCAAGACTTTGGTTCTGAATCACCTCATCCCAGGCGATGATCCGTCGATTTCGGCGGAGCAATGGATGGCCGGGCTGCGCAAGCATTATGCTGGCCCGGTCATTATCGGACATGACCTGTTGGAAATCTGACACGCCACACCGTGCGTTAGATTGAGGCCAAGGGAATGCGGGAAAATTGTCATGCGTGGCTCGCCCGCGGATGACCGCAATAGAGTCGTTTGTAAAACGGCTACTTTTTGATTGAAGCAATCATTTGCCGCCACAAAGATGCCCCACCACTCGCCCTACTCCCCCTCCCGCCCCAGCAGCACCCTGCACACCCCCATCGCCGCCAGCGCGCCAGCGATCTGCGCCGCGACAAACCCCGGCATATCCGCAGGCGCGATGCCGGTGAAGGTGTCGGTCAGGCTCCTCGCGACAGTAATCGCGGGGTTCGCGAAGCTGGTCGAGGAGGTGAACCAGCACGCGGCGAAGATGTACAGCGCGACGCTCGCCGGGATCCAGTCGGGGCGGGCCTTGGCGGTGGCGAGAATCGTCACGATCAACCCGAAGGTCGCAACCCCCTCGCCCGCCCACTGGCCGATGCCGGTGCGCGGGGTGTCCGCCACTTGCAAGATCGGCAGATCAAACATCAGATGCACCGCCCACACCGCGACCACACCGCTCGCCAGCTGCACGAGCACATAGAGCAGCGCGTCCACACTCGCGATCTCGCCGCGCAGGCGCATGACCAGCGTGACCACCGGATTGAAATGCGCGCCCGACACCGGCCCGAGCATGACAATGATGACGAACAGGATCGCGGCAATCGGCAGCGTCGTCCCGATCAGCGCGACCGCGACATTCCCGCCCGCCAGATTGTCCGCCATGACGCCTGCGCCGATCACGGTCGCAAACAGGAAGAACGTGCCGAGCGCCTCGGCGAGCAGGCGGGCAGTCAACCGCAGCGCTCCGCACAGCTGAAACAGCGCGCAACCGTAGTCATGACGATCCCCTCCCCGTATCTCCCGCCAGCGATCTTGCAACGCTGCGCGGCGGATCGCAAGCGGGCGGGCATCGCTTCGCTGTGCCGCGCACCGACTGCGCCGTGGGACATGCTGCGGTTTCCTGTTGATTCATCGGGATACGCCTTCCACAAGGCGCTTGGTATCCGGTGCCTGGGCCGCATCGGTTATAGGGATCAGACGGGGGCTTGATGACGAAATTCGGATTGGCAGCCGGCACCGCAGTGGCCGTGCTGTTGGCGGTGCCGCAGCCCGCCTTGGCGGACGCATTCGAATCCTGCGACGGGTTCGTCCCGCCGACCAAGAAGACCGATGGCATGACCGAGGGCACGTGGATGTTCGGTCTCGCCAAGGCGACGGTCGATCTGCGCGCCGCCGATGTCAGGCTGGGCGAAAAGGGTATCGACGCTTGCGACCGCGCGATCGCCGATCCGCGCCTGCTGCCCGAACAGTGGCTGCGCCGCGCGCACCTGCAACAGGCCAAAGCGCTCCACGCGATCCAGGCGGGCAAGCCCGAACTCGCGCTCGAAGCCGCCGGTCAAAGCGACGAAAGCGGCAAGGCCGATCCTTACTTTGCCGTCAGCCTCGGGCTCGGCAATCAGGCGATCCGTGCGCTCGCACTCGGCGGGCTGGGCCGCAAGGACGAAGCGCTGGCCGCGGTCGCCAAGGTCAACGCCGCCCGTCCATGGTCGGCCAGCATCCGGCGGCTGACCACTCTGCTGCAATACCGCATCGACGCGCCGACCGCCGATGCCACCTTCCGCAGCAACGTGCCGCTCGTTCCCGAGAACGCGCGCCTGCTTTATTGGGATGCGTTCATGCACGCCCGCTATGGCGAGGCGATCACCCACGCGCCGGTGATGACCTGGGATCTGCCCAAGACGCGCGGCGGCTGGACGATGGAAGGCGAGGCGCAGCGCCAGCTTGAAACCATCAAGGAGCGCGCCGAGCTGGCCGGGGCGCTGGCTTTCGCGATGACGATGGAGGGCCGCACCGACGAGGCCGCGCTGGTGCTGCAGGAAGCCGACGCCGATCTGGCCGAGGCGATGGCGCTCCCCCCGCAGCGTGCCAATGGCAAGCCGCCCAAGAAGTCGGACATGCAGGCATGGCAGACGCGCCAGCCTTTCGCCGAAGCCGGCAAGCGCCAGCTGGATCTGTGGCGCACGGCGGCGGAATTCGTCACCGGGATTCCCGCGCGCGACCCGGACGAGGCCTTTGCGACCTTCGCCAACGGTCCGTTTGCCGATCTGCCGATCTTCCCGGCGGTGATGGCGCGGCTCAACCTGACAACTCCCGACCAGATCGCCTCGCGCGAGGCTGCGGTCAAGGAATTCGAAGCGCAGCTCGCCCGCGAGAAGAACGAGGCAATGGCACTGACCACGCAGCAGCTTGCCGACCTGCTGCCGCGCCGCCTGACCGCCAAGATGATGCCGGTTATGAAGGCTGCCGGAGACGGCTATTTTCTCAGCGACACCGGGTTGTCGCGCGCGCAGGAAGGCAAGACCGACATCTGGACCGTCCGCTTCGTCCACAAGACCGCGCCGATCCACGTGGTCGAGGAGCTGGCGATGTACGGCGCGGCGCTGACTGCGGTTCGCGAAGGCAAGGACAGCATCGTGGTGCTCTCACGCCGCTCGGCGGAGCTTTCGACCACCATCGTCAGCTATTACGGCGGTGCCGGTGACACCTACGCATCGGGCTATGAAGCGCAGCTGCGGGTGCGGCTGGTGAACGCTGCTGCTCTGCCGCCCGAGCTGGCGGGGATGGAGTATCGCGTTCTTCCCGCGAGCGCGATCGTCGATGACATGTCGAAGCGGGTGCGTGCGGGAAGCGGGATGACGATCGCGTGGTGATCTGACGCGCCGACGCGGCGCAGCGGCTTCGGCTCAACGCCATTTCCTACGCGCCCGGCGCGCGCTACGTTGCACCCGGCTTTTTCACATTGTCGGGACTCAGGCGTCGGAGCGCCTTCAGGGATGAATCAAGGGCGTGCCACCCTGTCCGTCCGCTATGATAAATTGGCCGTATATTATTGATATAATGATGATTTTTGGCCAACCTCAAAGCGGACAGGGTGTCCGCTTTGTCCGCATTTACGGACAAGCGAAAGGGCCGCCGGATCGCTCCCACGGCCCTCTGGAAGCGCCTGATAAGTGCCTCAGCCCTTGCCGCCCGGATCGGCGAAGTGGCTTGGGAGGTGGGCGTTGACCACGCCGCCGTCGACGGTCAGCGTCTCGCCCACCACATAGTCGCCTGCGCGGCTGCACAGGTAGATCGCGGCGGCCGCCATGTCCTCAGGCGTGCCGATGCGCTTGGCGGGGATGCCGGAGGCCGAAGCGTCGGGTGCATCCTTGGCAGCCTTGTTCATCTCGGACGGAAAGGCGCCCGGCGCGATCGAGGAGACGACGATGTTGTCCTCGATCAGCCGCGCGGCCATGCGGCGGGTCAGCTGGATCACGCCCGCCTTGCTGGCCTGATAGGCATAGGTTTCCCACGGGTTGATCCGCTGGCCATCGATCGAGGAGACGTGGATGACCTTGGCCGGATGCCCCGCCTTGCCGCCCGCGACCAGCAGATCGTGCAGCTTCTGGGTGAGGAAGAACGGGGTCTTGACGTTCAAATCCATCGTCCGGTGCCAGCCGGCTTCGCTGAATTCGAGATAGGGCTGGCCCCACGCCGCGCCCGCATTGTTGATGAGGATATCGAGCCGGGTTTCGCGCGCCTTGAGCTCATTGGCGAGGCTCACCATGCCGTCCATCTGGGAAAGGTCAGCGGGGATGCCGATCACGCGATCCGCGCCGAATTCGGAGCCAAATTCTTCAATGGTGGCCTGCATCTGCTCGACCTTGCGCGCCGAGATGTACACGCGGGCGCACCCGGCGGCGAGCAGGCCCTCGACAAACATCTTGCCGATCCCGCGGCTACCGCCGGTGACGAGAGCGATGCGGCCTTCGAGACTGAATAGTGATTGGATGTCCATGTGTTCCCCTTCCTTCTCCCTCCTCTTCAGAGGAGGGATTTGCGAGACTTGGCAGTCCTGAGCTTGTCGAAGGACTGCCTAGTCGCAGCAGGGTGGTGTCTTGCGGCAGGCCACCACCCCCCGACCCCCTCCTCTGAAGAGGAGGGGGAGTCTTGTTCAATACCCGCTCAACTCCGCTACCCGGTTCGCATGGAACGTCGCGTCCCCAAGGAACTCCGCCAGCGCGCGGTCGCGCTTCATGTAGAGGCCGATGTCGTATTCGTCGGTCATGCCGATGCCGCCGTGCATCTGCACGCCTTCCTGCACCGCGAGGCGCGCGGTCTTGGCGACCTTGGCCTTGGCGACGCTCGCCATCAGGTCGGCATGGGCCGAACCGCCGTCGAGCAGCTGCTGCGCCTTGATCGTCACCGCGCGGGCGATCTCGACTTCGGAATAGAGGTGGCTGGCGCGGTGCTGCAATGCCTGGAACTCGCCGATCAGCTTGCCGAACTGCTTCCTCTGCTTGAGGTAATCGACCGTCATGTCCATCGCGCCCCTGGCGACGCCCACGCCTTCCGCTGCCGCGCCGACGCGGCCCGCCAGCAGCATCGCATCGAGCACCGCGCGCCCGCCATCGACCTCGCCGATCACCGCGTCGCCATCGAGCTCGACGCTATCGAAGCGGGTGTGGGTCGCCATCGAGGCATCGACCAGCCGCACCGCATCATGGCTCATGCCCGCCGCATCCTTCGGCACCGCGAACAGCGTGATCCCGTCGGCATCCTCGTCCGAACCGGACGTGCGCGCGGCGACCACCAGCATGTCGGCGCTGCCGCCATAGACGACGAAGCTCTTGGCGCCGGAGAGGCGGAAGCCGTTGCCCGAGCGTTCGGCGCGGGTGGTGATCCGCTGCGGGCGGTGCTTGGCGGTCTCGTCGATCGCCACCGCGAACACCGCATCGCCCGCGATCAGCCCGGGCAAGTAGCGGCCCTTCAAATCGTCCGAACCATGCTTCAAGGCGCTCGCCGCCAGCACCGAGGAGGTGAGGAAGGGCGAAGGGGTAAGATTGCGGCCGATCTCCTCGAGCACAATCCCGGCTTCGACATGGCCCATGCCGAGCCCGCCATCGGCCTCGTCGACCAGCATGCCGGTGAAGCCCATCTCGGCCATCTGCTTCCACAAGCCGTGGCCGAAGCCGTCCTTGCAATTGCGGTCGCGCCAATGGCGCAGCTGCTTGGCGATGTTGCCTTCCTCGGCAATGAAGCCGCGTGCGGTATCGGCGAGCATGGCTTGGTCTTCGGTGTGATAGAGTGGCATCTTATCTCCCTCTCCCCTTCAGGGGAGAGGGCCGGGGAAAGGGGAAGTCCGCACCCGGCCCTGAATGTCGTTGTCTTTCCAAGGGGGCTCACGCCCCCTCTCCCAACCCTCTCCCCCAAGGGGGAGAGGGCTTTCTCAAGCCCCCGGCAAATCCAGGATGCGCTTGGCGATCACGTTGAGCATCACCTCGGACGTGCCGCCTTCGATCGAATTGGCCTTTGTCCGCAGCCACCCGCGCGCGCCCTTGCCGCCGTCGGTCGCCTCGCTCTCCCATTCGAGAGCACGCGAACCGCCGACCGCCATCATCAGCTCGTGGCGGCGCTTGTTGAGCTCGGTGCCTGCGTATTTCATCATGTTCGGCTGCGCAGGATGCGCCTTGCCGACCTTGATCTCATCGAGGAACTTCTCGCCCATCGCGCTGTATGCCAGCGCATCGACATCGAACATCGCCAGCTCGGCGCGCAGGACGGGATCGATGTCGTCGCCGGTGCGGGCCGCCGCGCGCTTCATCGCCGCGCCGATTGCCGCCGCACGGTCGCCGCCGCCCGCGCCCGAGATCATCTCGCGTTCGTGCCCGAGCAGATACTTGGCGACGTCCCAGCCGCGATTGATCTGGCCCACATAGGCCGGGCAATCCTCGCCATAGGACTTGGGCACGGCGACATTATCGAAGAAGGTCTCGCAGAACGGCGAGTTGCCGCTGATCAGCTTGATCGGCTTGGTCGTCACCCCTTCGCTCGCCATGTCGAACAGCATGAAGGTGATGCCCTGATACTTGTCGGCCTTGTCGGTGCGCACGAGGCAGAAGATCCAGTCGGCGTGGTCGGCGTAGGAAGTCCAGATCTTCTGGCCGTTCACCACCCAGTGATCGCCCTTGTCTTCCCCAAACGTCTGAAGGCTCACGAGGTCCGAGCCCGAGCCCGGTTCGGAATAGCCCTGACACCAGCGGATTTCGCCGCGCGCGATTTCATTGAGGAAGCGCTGCTTCTGCCCCTCGGTGCCGAAATGCAGCAGCGCCGGGCCGAGCATCCAGATGCCGAAGGAGGAAAGCGGCGGGCGCGCGCCGATGCGGGCCATTTCTTCGCGCAGCACCTTGGCTTCGGCAGGCGAAAGCCCCGCGCCGCCATATTCCTTGGGCCACGCAGGCACGGTGTAGCCCTTGGCGACGCAGGCTTCGAGCCAGGCCTTTTGTGCATCGTTCTTGAAGGTCGCATTGCGGCCGCCCCAGTAGACATCATCCTCGTCACGCACGGGCTGACGCATTTCGGGCGGGCAGTTGGCTTCCAGCCACGCGCGGGTCTCGCTGCGGAAGGTTTCCAGATCGGACATGAGCCGACTCTCCTCTCTCTCAAGCTCTCACTTGACGCTTACGTTAGTGGCATTTGAAGCGCCGCTGCAAGCGCCGATCTACTGAGCGCCCATGCCGTAGCGTCAGGCGCAGCGCGATTGACGGGGCGGACAATCGGGTTAGGCTCATAACCGTAGTCAGGAGAGAGCAGTTGCCCGGATTCCCCCGCCGCAGGAGCGTTCGCGCATGGGTGTGATCGCGGGCAAACTGCCGCTGCGACTGAAGCTGGTCCAGGGCTTCGGCGCGGTCGCCTTTGGCGTCAAGGATAGCGGCTTTTCGTTCTTCCTGCTGATCTTCTACAATCAGGTGTTGGGCATGGACGCGCGGGTGGTGAGCCTTGCGCTGCTGATCGCGCTGCTGGTCGATGCCGTTGTCGATCCGATCCTCGGCAACCTCTCCGATCGTACCTACACGCGCTGGGGCCGCCGCCTGCCGTGGCTCTATGCCGCGCCGGTGCCGCTGGGGATCGCGTGGGTGATGATGTGGAGTCCGCCGGGCGGCGAGGCACCGACCTTCCTCGGACTGGTAGGCATCGCGGTGGCCGTGCGGCTGCTGCTGTCGGCCTGCGAGGTGCCCTCGATCAGCCTCGTGCCCGAACTGACGCAGGATTACGACGAGCGCACCACGCTGTTCCGCTACCGCTTCCTGTCGGGCTGGCTGGGCGGGCTGACCATGATGGTGCTGGCCTATACGGTGTTCATGCCGGGGCCAGAGGGGCGGCTAGAGCCGGACGGGTACTTCTGGTTCGGGCTGTTCGGCGGATGCCTGATCGTGGTTTCGGTGATCGGCTCGGCAGCGGGGTTGCATGCGCTGGTCGCGCGGCTGCCCGAACACAAGCCTGCGCCCTTTACCTTGCGCGGTGCATTCGACGAAATCGTCGAGGCGTTCTCGGAGCGCAGCTTCCTGATCTTCGCCACCGGAGGGCTTGCCGCCTACGTCAGTCAGGGCATGACTTTCTCGATCTCGAACTACCTCAACCTGTTCGTGCTGCAGATGGGGCAGTCGGACGAGCTGGTCTATGTCGCGGTGCTGTTCCTTTCGGTGGTGCTGATGTTCGTGGTGGTCGGCCCGCTGCACCGGCGCTGGGGCAAAGCGGCCACGGCGAAGGTGTGTGCGGTGGCGGCGGCGGTGATCGGCATGGCGCCATTCGCGCTGCTGCTCGCCGGATGGTGGCCTGCGCCTGGCACGCCCGCATCGACCTATGGCTTCTTCGCCTTCCTGCTGTTTGCCAACACCCTCGGCACGGTAACAATCATCTCCGCCACCTCGATGATCGCCGAGATCGTCGAGGCCTTCGAGGAACGCACTGGGCGGCGCGCCGAGGCGTCGTTCTATTCGGGCAACTGGTTGGTCCAGAAATGCGCGACCGGAGCGGGCATCTTCCTTACCGGGCAGATCGTCGCGATGGCACAGCTGCCCACCGACGCAGTACCGGGGAGGGTGCCGGAGCCGGTGATCGACACGCTGGTGATGCTTTACGGCGGGGGCACGCTTGCGTTGGCTCTGTGGGCGGCGTGGTGGCTGGGGCGGTTTCCGATCAGCCGTGAGGAGCACGAGGCGCGGGTCGCCCGGCTCGCCCAGCGCGCCGCGCCGCCCGCCGACGATCCGCTCGACGACGCCGTGCGCGCCGATCCCGATGCGCACTCGCTCGGAGTGTAGCGCCCCACAAATGAGAGCTTGGCGGGCCGCTTGGCCTCTGCCACGGTCGACCGCAGATTCGAGACATCTTCAAGGACGAGAGAGGAACACCCCCATGGATTTCGAACCCACCGAACGCCAGCTTTACTGGTCGGGCCGTGTGCGGGATTTCATCGAGACGCACGTGCGCCCGAATATGGCCACCTACAACCAGCAGGACCGCGAGGGTGATCGCTGGAAGGTGATCCAGATCATTGAGGACAAGAAGAAGCTCGCCAAGGAAGCGGGCATCTGGAACCTGTTCATGCCGCCGCGCAATGACAGCCACCACCATGTCGACGACACTTTCGAGTTCGAAGGCCCCGGCCTCACCAACCTCGAATACGCGCTATGCGCCGAAGAAATGGGCCGCATTGGCTGGGCGAGCGAGGTGTTCAACTGCTCCGCGCCCGATACCGGCAACATGGAGGTGTTCCACCGCTACGGCACGCGCGAGCAGAAGGAGCAGTGGCTCCGCCCGCTGATGAACGGCGAGATCCGTTCGGCCTTCCTGATGACCGAACCCTATACCGCCTCGTCCGACGCCACGAATATCGAGACCCGGATCGAGCGAGACGGCGATCACTATGTGATCAACGGGCGCAAGTGGTGGTCCTCGGGCCTCGGCGATCCGCGCTGCAAGGTCGCGATTGTCATGGGCAAGACCGATTTCGCCGCGCAGCGCCACGCGCAGCAATCGCAGATCCTGATGCCGATCGACACGCGGGGCGTGAACATCCTGCGGCATCTGCCGGTGTTTGGCTATGACGATGCCCCGCACGGCCACATGGAAGTCGAGATGAAGGACGTGCGCGTTCCCGCTTCGAATATCCTGCTCGGCGAAGGGCGCGGGTTCGAGATCGCGCAGGGCCGCCTCGGGCCGGGCCGCATCCACCACTGCATGCGCACCATCGGCGCAGCGGAAGAGGCGCTCGCCAAGATGTGCCGCCGGTTGCAGGAGCGCGAGGCGTTCGGCAAACCGGTCTACAAGCACTCGGTCTGGGAAGAGCGCGTCGCCCGCGCGCGGATTGACATCGACATGACGCGGCTGCTCTGCCTCAAGGCTGCTGACATGATGGACAAGGTCGGCAACAAGGCTGCCAAGCAGGAAATCGCGATGATCAAGGTGCAGGCGCCGAACATGGCGCTGAAGATCATTGACGATGCGATCCAGGCGCATGGCGGTGGCGGGGTGTCCGACGATTATGGCCTCGCCTCGGCCTATGCCCACCAGCGCACGCTGCGGCTGGCCGACGGGCCGGACGAAGTCCACGCCCGCTCGATCGCGCATATGGAGTTCGCCAAACACGCTCCCGTCCCCGGCCCCACCGCTAACGCCCTGCGCGGAGCGCATGGACGGGCGGTCAACGACACCGCCAGTTTCAGCTCGGGCGACATGGGCGTTGCGCGGTGAAACTGAACTCCCCCTCCTCTTGAGAGGAGGGGGTCGGGGGGTGGTGGCGCGGGCCGAAGGCACATGCGCGTGCCGCAAGGCACCACCCCGCTGCGACTAGGCGGTCCTTCGACAGGCTCAAGACCGCCAAGGCTCGCGTCCCTCCTCTGAAGAGGAGGGTGAGAATTCGGGAGAAGATCATTGGCAAAAGCCGCCATTCTTGAACAACCGGGCCAGGGCCTGCGCATCGCCGAAGTCGCCTATGCCGAGCCCGGCCCGCACGAGGTGCTGATCGACACCAAGGCCTGCGGGTTGTGCCATTCGGACTTGCATTTCATCGACGGGCATTACCCCCACGCGCTGCCCGCCATACCGGGCCACGAGGCCGCGGGGGTGGTGCGCGCAGTCGGCTCGCAGGTCACCACGGTGAAGCCCGGCGATCACGTCGTCTCGTGCCTCTCGGCGTTCTGCGGGCATTGCGAGTTCTGCGTCACCGGGCGCATGGCGCTGTGCATGGGTGCGGACACGCGCCGTGCCAAGGGCGAGGCTCCGCGCATCGCCTTTGCCGATGGCGCGCCAGTGGGCCAGATGCTCAACCTCTCGGCGCTGTCCGAGCAGATGCTGATCCACGAACACGCCTGCGTCGCGATCGACAAGGCCATGCCGTTTGATCGCGCCGCGCTGCTCGGCTGCGCGGTGACGACGGGGGCAGGGACGATCTTCAACGCCTGCAAGGTGACGCCGGGCGAGACCGTGCTGGTGGTCGGCTGTGGCGGGGTGGGCCTTGCCGCGATCAACGCCGCAAAGATCGCGGGTGCGGGCAAGATCATCGCCGCCGATCCACTGCCGGAAAAGCGCGCGCTGGCGCAGGTGCTGGGCGCGACCCACACTGTCGACGCGCTGGCGGATGATGCTGCCGCACAGATTATCGCCATCGCCAAGGGCGGGGTCGATTGGGGTATCGAGGCGGTCGGGCGGCAGGCCTCGGCGGACCTCGCAGTCGCATCGCTGCGGCGCGGCGGGACCGCGGTGATCCTCGGCATGATGCCCTTGGATTGCAAGGTCGGGCTTGGCGCTTTTGACCTGCTCAGCGGCAAGAAGCTGATGGGCGCGATCATGGGGATGAACCACTTCCCTGTCGATCTGCCGCGCCTCGTCGATTTCTACCTGCGCGGGCTGCTCGATCTCGATACGATCATCGCCGAGCGCATTCCGCTTGAGGCGGTGAACGAAGGGTTCAACACGATGCGCGCAGGGCACTCCGCGCGAACCGTGGTGGTGTTCGACTGATATTAGCGCTGTGATCCCCCGCGAAAGCGGGGGTCTCATGCGACAAGGGCACCGCGCCTGAGGCCTGAGGTCCCCGCCTTCGCGGGGACTCATTGAGGGGTTAGAATGGACATTGATTTCGACAAGGAAATGGTCGGCACGGTCGCAGTGAGCGACAAGGATGCGCTTGACCTTGATGCGCTGACCGCGTGGTTCACCGCCAATGTCCAAGGCTTCGCCGGGCCGATCAGCTACACCAAGTTCAAGGGCGGGCAATCGAACCCGACCTACCGGATCGACACGCCCGGCACGAGTTACGTGCTGCGCCGCCAGCCGTTTGGCAAACTGCTCCCCAGCGCCCACGCGGTCGACCGCGAATATGCGGCGATGAGCGGGCTCTACCCCACCGGCTTTCCGGTGCCGCGCACCTATGGGCTGTGCGAAGATCCCGAGGTGATCGGCGCCAAGTTCTTCGTGATGAGCATGGCCGATGGCCGCTCGCTGTGGAACGGCGCGCTGCCAGGGATGGAGCCGGGCGAACGCCGTGTGATCTATCACGCGCTGATCGACACGATGGCCGACCTCCACCTCAACCAACCCGACCGCATCGGGCTGGGCGAATACGGCAAGCCCACCGACTATTGCGCACGCCAGATCGCGCGCTGGACCAAGCAGTACAAGCTTTCCGAAACCGAGCACATGCCGGAGATGGAGCGGCTGATCGCGTGGCTCCCCGAAACGATCCCGCCGCAGCATGGCTCCTCGGTGGTGCATGGCGACTACCGGCTCGACAATGTGATCTTCCACAAGACCGAACCGCGCATCATCGCGGTGCTCGATTGGGAGCTGTCGACGCTGGGCGATCCGATTGCCGATTTCAGCTACCTGATGCTCAACTGGCACAACCCCGCCGATGGCCGCGCCGGGCTGCTGGGGCTGGATATCGATGCGCTCGGCATCCCCTCGCAGGAGGAAGCGGTCGAACGCTATGTGGCGCGCACCGGATACCCCGTCCCGCCGATGGACTGGTATTTCGCCTACAACCTGTTCCGGCTGGCCGGGATCATGCAGGGGATCAAGAAGCGCGTGATCGACGGGACTGCTTCGAGCGCCCATGCCCAAGCCATGAGCGACCGTGTGCGGCCGCTGGCCGAACGTGCTTACCAGTTCGCGTTGGCCGCGGGGATGCCAGCGTAAGGCTTGCCGAGCTTCTTGCTCGCGTCTAGGGCGACGACCGAATTCTAACCCACCTCCGTTCGCCCTGAGCTTGTCGAAGGGCCGCACTTCACTTTCTGCGCCGGTCCAGAAGAAGGACTGTCCTTCGACAAGCTCAGGACGAACGGGGATGGGAGTCTTTGCTGGAGACCTCGCATGACCGAAGCCCTGATCACCGCCATCGAAGCCGCATGGGAGGATCGCGCCAGCGCAACCCCCGGTCATGCCGTGAGCGCATCGGTGGAACAGGCGCTCGCCCTGCTCGATCGCGGCGCGGCGCGGGTGGCGGAGCCTGACGGGAATGGCGGCTGGCGGGTCAACCAGTGGCTCAAGAAGGCAGTGCTGCTGAGCTTCCGGCTCAACGACAATGCCGTGGTCGAAGGCGGCGCGGCAAGTGCGCCTGCCTATGACAAGGTGCCGCTCAAGTTCGACAGCTGGGGTGCAGACGAATTCCGTGCGGGCGGCTTCCGCGTGGTCCCCGGCGCTGTCGTGCGGCGCGGCGCGCACATCTCCAAGGGCGCGGTTCTGATGCCGAGCTTCGTCAATATCGGTGCTTACGTTGGCGAGAACACCATGATCGACACCTGGGCGACGGTCGGCTCGTGTGCGCAGATCGGCGCGAACGTCCACATCTCGGGCGGCGCGGGCATCGGCGGGGTGCTCGAGCCCCTGCAGGCCGAGCCCGTCATTATCGGTGACGGCGCGTTCATCGGCGCGCGCGCGGAAGTGGCCGAAGGCGTGCGCGTGGGCGAAGGCGCGGTGCTCTCGATGGGGGTCTATCTCGGTGCCTCGACCAAGATCGTCGACCGCGCCACCGGCGAGGTGCACATGGGCGAAGTGCCGCCCTATGCGGTGGTCGTCCCCGGTTCGATGCCGGGCAAGCCGCTCCCCGATGGCTCGCCGGGACCGAGCCTCTACTGCGCGGTCATCGTCAAGACCGTCGACGCGCAGACCCGCTCCAAGACCGGCATCAACGAACTTTTGAGGGACTGAGCGGCGCAATCTGCCGCATTTTTGCATCGCTTCGTCAGGCGGAGCGAACCTTCCTGCTTCGATAATGTTGCTCTTTTCAATCAAGAACAGAGGAGCAAGCCCTTGAAAAATCCGGACGGCAAAATCCAGATTCACGAAACCGATGCCAAGGCCGGCAGCAACGAAGGCGTGGTGCGCTGGGTGCTGCTCATTAGTCTGACGCTCGCGATCATCGCGATGACAGTGACTTGGCTGACCGGCGCATTCAGCGAGGACGCCGTTGAAAGCGCGGGCACCGCCACGCAGCGCGAGGAAGCGGTGGCTGACGCCAACAGCAGCGATCCGGACTTGGCCGAGCAGCAGGACATGGTTGTTGAGGGTGTCGACGAGCAATCACAGCCGGTCGCGCTGAACGAACCAACGCCGCTGCCAGCCAACTGATCGCCCGCTCTTCGGGAACGATTTACCCCTCCGCGACTTGATTTGCGTTACGGAACGTGTTTCCGTTACGTCATAACAAGCCGGGGAGTGAGTGAATGGCCGATCCGAACGAAGCGATCCATATCGAGGACGATGCTGCCCGCGCGGCAGTCTCCAACACTGGTCTGCGCTATGTGCTGGGCTTCAGCCTGCTGTTTGCAGTTGTCGCGATGAGCGCGGTGTGGATCATCCCCTCGCTCTGGGGCTGATCACATAGCCGCCGTTGCGGGCGGCGTAATCAGAGTCTCGATCGGCGGAGCGTCCGCCATGCTGGCGGCATAGGCTTCCGCAGCGCGCATCACGCGTAGCGCATTGCGGCTGGCGATCAGTTCGAGTTCGACCTGCGAATAGCCGCGCCGCGCGAGTTCGGCGAACAGCAGCGGATAGCCCCGCACATCCTCGAAACCGACGGGGCCGCTCGGCATCCCGTCAAAGTCGCCGCCAATGCCGATATGCTCGACGCCTGCGACTTTGCGGATGTGATCGATGTGATCTGCCATGTCCTTGATCGTGGCCTTCGGTTCGGGATTGGCCTTGTCCCACGCCGCGAGGCCTGCCGTGACTGCATCGGGCTGTCCTTGCAGAAGGCCTTTCAGCCGCGCCTCCTCGCCCGCGCGCTTGGCGCTCCACTGGCGCACGTCCTCGGCGATGAAGCGCGGTAGCGCGACCACCATCACGATCCCGCCATTCTCGGGCAGACGCGCGAGCACGGAGTCCGGCACGTTGCGCGGATGGCCGTTGACCGTCCGCGCGCCCGAGTGGCTGAAGATCACCGGCGCTTTCGCCACATCCAGCGTGTCCATCATCGTCGCCTCGCTGACATGGGAGAGGTCGACCAGCATCCCCAGTCGGTTCATCTCGCGCACCACATCCATCCCGAAAGCGGTGAGGCCATCATGCTTGGGCGTATCGGTCGCCGCATCGGCCCACGGCGTGTTACTGTTGTGGGTGAGCGTCATGTAGCGCGCGCCCAATGCATGGAGCTGGCGCAGCACGCCAAGGCTCGATCCGATCGAATGGCCGCCCTCCATGCCCATGAGCGAGGCGACCTTGCCCTCGGCGATCGCCCTTTCGACCTGATCGGCGGTTTCGGCATAGCGCAAGCCCTCGGGATAGCGGGCGATGAGGCGCTTGGTAACGTCGATCTGCTCGATCACTTCGCGCACCGCCTCGGCCTCGTCCGAGGTGGCGGGGACATAGACCGACCAGAACTGCGCGCCGACCTTGCCTTGCTTGAGGCGCGCAAGATCGGTGTGCAGCGCGCGGCCTTCGGGGTGGCCTTCGCCGGTGTCGGTGGTGTCTACGAAATCGAAGTCGTTGATCTGGTTCGCACGGCGATCACGCAGCTGGTTGGGGATGTCGTTATGCCCGTCGAACACCGGCGCGGCCTCGAGCGCGGCGTTGGCGGTGGCGTTAGCGGGATCGACCGGCGGGGTTTGGGCGGCGAGCGGGCAGGCGGCGAGCAGCGCGGCGGCGAGCGCAAGGCGCGAAGGCGGGACAGGTTGCATGGATGGCGCTCCGGAAGCTAGACGCCTGATCGTGCAGGCAAGGATAGGAATGATGGGTGATAGCGCGGCAGACTTGATCGAACAATTGGGCCTTGCCGCGCATCCCGAAGGCGGATGGTACAAGGAGACATGGCGCGGCGATGCGGGGCCGGACGGGCGCGCGCAGGGCACCGCGATCCTCTTCCTGCTGCGCGCCGGTGAAGCCTCGCACTGGCACACAGTCGATGCTGCCGAGCTGTGGCTGTGGCAGGCGGGCGATCCCGTCGAACTGCGACTGGCAGCGAGCGATGCCGGACCGGTGCGGTCGGTCATCCTCGGGGGCGATGTAGCGAGGGGCCAGCACTTGCAAGGCCTCGTCGCGCCGGGCGAATGGCAGGCTTCGCGCCCCTTTGGCGAGCCTTGCCACGGGTATAGCCTGGTGTCCTGCGTGGTGGTGCCGGGGTTCGACTTTGCCGGGTTCACCCTCGCCCCGCCGGAGTGGGAACCAGGCCAAGGGCAGACGGCGTGATCCGCGGCGTCTTACGCTGGCTAATGGCCGCGTTCTATGCGCTGGCGGGTATAATCCACCTGGTCCGGCCCGAACCGTTCCTCACCATCATGCCGGCATGGGTACCCGCGCCGGACGCGGTGGTGCTGTGGACGGGGATAGCGGAAATCCTCGGCAGCATCGGGCTGATCCAGCCCTTCTCCCCCGCGCTGCGCCGCGCGGCGGGGTGGGGTCTTGCACTCTACGCGCTTTGCGTGTGGCCCGCGAACATCAACCACTTCGCGCTCGACATGGCGCGGGCCGATGGTGGGCTCGGCCTTGCTTATCACATCCCGCGCATGATCGCGCAGCCGGTGATCATCTGGCTCGCCTGGTGGGTCAGCCGCGATCCCCCTCCCGTCTGAGGCGTCCACCTAAAACGCAAACGGCGCGCGGCCCCGATAAGGCCTGCGCGCCGCTCAATCAGGCAAGGCCCGGGTGCCTCAGCGGCACCGCAAGCCTTACTTGAGGTGCTTCGAGACCGCAGCGGTCATCTTGAACATCGAGATCTGCGCCTTGCCGATCACCGCGCCAAGCTTGGCATCGGGATTGATCTGACGCTTGTCCGTCTTGTCCTGAAGACCATTGGCCTTGATGTATTCCCAGACCTTCGAGGTCACCTGGGCGCGGGTCATCGGGCCCTTGCCGATCACCGCTTCGAGGTCACCCGAAAGCGTCACCGGCTTCTGCAGTGCGTTGGTTGTGCCAGCCATTGTCTACTCCCTTGTCATAGTGGCTTGTTGATCAAAGATCATCGTCATCCCAGCCCGCATCATCATCCCCGCCACCGGTATAGGTGGCGTGGAGGACTGCGCAGGCGGTAATCGTCCCTTGCAGCGATGCGAGCAGTTCCGCCCTTCCCGCACCCGGCATCAGCACGAGCGGCAGGTCGGTGGCGAACATCTGAAACAGGTAATGGCGCGTCTCGCCCTCGGGCGGGTCGGGCAGCAGCCATTCGGAATTGCGATTGGCGTTCTTGCCGGTGCGCGGCGGCACCTCGCCTTCGAGCAGCTTGCCGCGCTGGGCAGTGAGGCCCCACACGAGCCAGTGGCACGCGGGCTCGGCTGCCTTGGAGGAGGCTTCCTCCACCACCAGAACCAGCTCCTGCGAACCGGGTGGCGGCGCGCTCCATTCGAGCGGCGGGGCGACCGCGTCTTCCTCGGCCGCGGTGAAGCTCCCATCGAGCTCCTCGCCTGCGCGGAACGCCGGGCTGGTCAGCGCAAAGCCGCCGCGCGCCAGCGCCTGCGCCGAGCCCAGCTTCGCCACAGCGAGGCCGGGGTGGCGGGCGGCGGCGGGCACGTGCGCGCTGAGCCAGGCCGGAAAATCAATCATGATTCTGTCGTTCCATCTCCGTCCTGCTAGTCCAGCGCGTCCCAAGAAACGAGGCTTGCAGGGGGAGTTTTCGCCGGATTCTGCGGAAAACCCTGCAAATGCAGGCCGAATTGCCACGGTTTTGCGCCTTTCGGTTGCCCTCGCATCGCCCAATCCTTGCGCTTGGCACTGCGTCATTGCATCTCTGGTTCATCGCGCGGCACTATCTCGCCGTAGGTGAGTACCCGCAGAACCGGAGTTGCAGTCCCGTGAAGCATGTCGTCGGCCGCACCGCTTTGAGCCTTGTCCTCGCCGCCAGCCTCGTTGCCTGCGGCGGCGGCGGATCGTCCGCGCCTGGCACTGCAGGCGGCGGGCCGAGCCCCTCGCCCACCCCGTCCGCCAGTTGTTCGCTGACCCGGCAGCAGGAGTTTGCCGATCAGGTGTTGAACGAATGGTACCTGTTCCCCGATCTGCTCGCGGCGGCCAACCCTGCCTCCTTCACCAGCCTGCAACCCTATCTTGACGCGCGCGTTGCGCCAGCGCGGGCGCAAAGCCGGGACCGGTTCTTCACCTTCTGGACGTCGATCGCCGAGGAGAACGCGGCGATCAATTCCGGCGCGAGCGCAGGCTTCGGCATCCGCCTGACCTATGACGAGACCGCGCGCCGCCTGTTCGTGGTCGAGGCCTTCGAGAACGCCAACGGCTTTGCCGCCGGGCTCGATCGCGGCACCGAGATCACCGCGATCGGCACCACCAGCGCCAACCTGCAAACCGTCTCCAGCCTGTTCGCCAGCGGCGGCACGCAGGCGGTGGTCGATGCGCTCGGCCCGAGCACGCCCGGCACAGTGCGGGTGCTGCGCTTTGTCCAGCCGGGCGGCGCGACCATCGAACGCAGCATCACCAAGACCACCTTCTCGCTCGATCCGATCTCCGACCGCTATGGGGCGGTGATCCTCAACGATGGCGGCAAGCGGGTCGGGTATCTCAACCTCAGAACCTTCTTCGTTGCCGATGCCGCCGACCAGCTGCGCGCCGCATATGGCCAGTTCCGCGCGCAGGGCGTGACCGAGCTGATCATCGACCTGCGCTACAACGGCGGCGGGCTGGTCAGTGTCGCCGACACGATGGGCGACCTGATGGGCGCTGGCCGCGTCGGGCAGGTGTGGAGCCGCACGGTCCTTCGCACTTCCAAATCCGCCGACAACACCACCCGCCTGTTCCAGAGCGAAGCCAACGCCATCGCGCCGACCCGCATTGCCTTCATTACCACCGGATCGACCGCTTCGGCGAGCGAGCTCGTCGCCAACAGCATGATCCCCTACCTTGGCGCCAACATGGCGGTGGTGGGCAGCAACTCCTTCGGCAAGCCCGTCGGCCAGGCCGGGTTCGACCTTGCCGCCTGCGACCTCAGGATCCGCCCTGTCACCTTCCGCACCTTGAACGCCAGCAACCAGGGCGAATACTTCACCGGCCTCGCCAGCGTCGCGCCCAACACCTGCCGCGCGGGTGACGACATCTTGCGACCCTTCGGCGACCCGCAGGAAGCCTCGATCGCCGCCGCGCTCGATTTCCTCGGCGGGCGCACCTGCACCGCTTTTGCCACCGCCGCGCTGGGCAAGCAGGCCGCCGGATTGACCCAGGGCCAGCGCGACCGCATCGGCCTCGACCTGCCCGAACAAGAAGCGCTCCAGCCCGAACGCCCCAGCCCCTTCCAGCGCGAAATGCCGGGGCTGTTCTAATTCGCCCCTAAATCCCCTGGGGCACCGTTTCGAACGCGGGGATGTCGCCAAGATCGACCCAGTCCTGCTTGCTCTTGGCATAACAGTGGAACTGGGGCTTGAGGATGCTCGTATCGTCGAGCGTTCCGGCCTTGATGAACATCATGCCCGGCGGGCTATCGACCCGCGTGAACACCGGCGAACCGCAGGCGGGGCAGAACTGCCGCCTCACCGTCGCGCCGCTATCGCCGGTATCGTTATATGTGGTGAGCTCGCCCTCGTGGCTCACCGCCGTCTCGGGCACCATGACGATCACCGACAGGCTGCTGCCCGCCTGCTTCTGGCAGTTCTTGCAATGGCAGGTGACGCACATCAGCGGATCGCTCTCGCAGGCATAGCGCACGCTGCCGCACAGGCAGCCTCCGGTCATGGTCATCGCGTCACTCTCCCCTGTTGCCCGTGCGTTAAGGCGCGGGATCGCCGGTGAACGGCTGCTTGTCGGTATAACCGCAGCCCTTGAGGGTATCCTCACCCAAAGCGACAGTGGCCACATAGGGGTAGGTGCGGTCGCTCATCCCGTCGCTGCATTCGCCCGGCGTGAGCGTGGCGGTGAAGGCGGCACCCGCGAAGTCGCCCGAAAAGCCGAGGCCATTGTTCCCGGCAAAGCGCGTGACGGCGAAGGGCGGGTGGCCCTCGGGGTGATCAGGGTTCGAATAGGTCGCCTGCCCGGTGGCGATCTTGACGTTCCAGAACGGCTCGGTGCCGGTGAGGGTGACCTCCTCTTCGGGCGCGACCGCGGCGAAGCTTTCGCCCTTGGGGTCGATCGCATCGTTCGCGGCGGGCGTGCAGGCGGCAAGACCCGGGATCGCGGCCAGCAGCAGCACCCTTGCGCGAATGGTGGATCGCTTCGTCATACACCCAAACTCCTCGTGATGCCGTCCGGGGATAGGCCCGATGCGATGGTTAGGAAAGAGCCCGCGTGGTGGCGGGCAGTTCCTGACGCTGGTGGTTTGCCTCATAATGCCCTATACTTTCTCGACACTTTCCAAGGAGACGCGGCATGGCAGGCGGGTTGGCAGTGGCTTTGAGCGGCGGCGGCGCCAAGGGCGCGTTTCAGGTCGGCGTCCTCCATGAACTCATTGTCCGGCGCGGCGTCAGCTTCGAGACCGTGGTCGGCACCTCCACCGGCGCGATCCAGGCCGCGAGCGTCGCGCAGGACGATCTCGACGGGCTGCTCGGCTTCTGGACCGGCATCCGCGAGAACGACGATATCTACACCCGGCGCGGCGGCACCTTGTGGGCGGTGCTGACCGGCAAGTCCTCGCTCTACAATGCCGACCCGCTGCGCGCTCTCCTCGCCCAGGCCTTCGACGATGACCGCATCCGCGCCACCGGCAAGAAGCTGCGCATCGCGGTCGTCAACATCACCAACGCCGAACTGCGCATCGTCGGCGAGAACGCCACCGGCATCCACGACTGGGTCTATGCCAGCTGCGCCATGCCGGTGTTCTTCCCGCCGTTCGAGACCCGCAACGCCGCCGGCCTCACCGAACAGTGGGTCGATGGCGGGGTGCGCGATGTCACCCCCTTCGACGCTGCCCTCGCCGAACGCCCGCGCGCGGTGCTGGTGGTGCGCGCCGGAGCCCGTCCGCAGTCCGGCACGCCCCAGCGGTACAAGGGCCTGATCGACATCGGCCTGCGCTCCGTCGACATCCAGGGCCGCGAGGTCTCGGAGAACGACCTCAAGAACGTCAACCTCGTCAACCGCCTGCTCACCGCCGAGGCCGATCAGCGCAGCGCCTTGCTCGCCACCGGCCTGTCATCGAGCCAGATCGAGCGCGTCCTGCGCCCGCTGCACGCCGAGATCGAGCGCTTCCGCATGGTCCCCACGCTGGTGCTCGAGCCCGAAACCAACCTCTACGACACGCTCGAATTCGAGCCCGCTTTGATCGCCCAGAACATCGAACGCGGCCGCCAGATGGTGCGCGACCGGTGGAGCGAGCTCGCGCAGTTCCTGGGGGTTGGGCCCTAGGCCGCGCAAAGCGGACAAAGCGGACACCCTGTCCGCTTTACTCCTCCCATCCATGTTCTTGTAATGTCGCCATTAATTCGTCATCTGACAAAGCGGACGGACAGGGAAAGGGGGCCTTGTTTGCCTCTGTCAGCCCGTCGAACTCGCCCGGATCGTCAGGGGAGAGCGCCCCGGTCGCCACCGCTTCGCCGCTCTCGACCTTCGCCAGCAGCGCCTCGAAATCGCGCGCATGGCGCTCGGCCATCGGCCCCAGCCGCCCGAAGGCCGGATTGCCGCCCATCGTGAACCGCGCCAGCAGCGCCACAGTCAGCCGCTCGTCAAACCGGCGATAGCTGCCAACCTGCTCGCCCTGGAAGAACACCGGCACCTCGACACCGTTGAGCGCGCGTTCAAGCGCGGTGTGGGCGAGCACATCATAGGAATGGTGGAACGCCACCTCCCACGCGAGATCGAAGGGCTGGCCCTTGAAGCGCGAGCGCTGGCGATAAGCCGACTGCCGCGACTTGCCAACCGAGCGCGCGGCTTCCGAGACCGAGTGCGTCGCGGAAAGCGCGCGCAGGAAAGCGGCCTGCGTGTCGAGGCTCCAGCTGTCGTGGCGCTGGGTCTTGGTGGCGGGGGCGTCTGCGGCGGGGGTGGCAGGAACGGCCTTGAGCCGGGGCGAGCGGGGGGCGGGGGTGTGGGTCATGCCGGGAGGATGACGAGGGGTGGGGGTGTAGGAAAGGGGGGTTACGGTTCTGAAACCATGATGGCATTACAAGGGGCTATGGAATCCTTCGACTTTCTGCTCGCGCGCCCTCTCGTGCTGTTTGTCGTGCTCGCCATCGGCGCGGCGATCGGCATCGGTGTTGAGCGGCTCACCGGCTATTTCGACAAGCAGAAGCGCGATGCATATTGGCGCGGTCGCAATCACGCAAAAGGCAAGCGCGAGGGCAAGGTCGTCCCCATTGTGCGGGAAGACAAGAAAGACACGGCAAGTGACTTCGCTGCCGACCAGTTAAAGGTAGTCAGCAAGGCTGCTTTTACCCCCCGCCCGCTGCTCAACCGCTCGGAGGCGAATGTGTTCAGCGCGCTCGACAAGGCGGTGATTGCGCGCAATCCCGGCTGGCAGGTGATGGCACAGGTGAGCCTCGGCGAATTTCTCGCCAGCCCGGACAAGGACGCCTATTTCGCCGTCAATTCCAAACGGGTCGATTTCGCGCTGATGGACGACCAGTGCTGCGTGCGCCACGCGCTCGAATATCAGGGCAGCGGCCACCACGCGAACAACAGCGCCGCCGCACGTGATGCGGTGAAGAAAGAGGCGCTGCGCAAAGCCGGTATCGGGTATCACGAGATTGTGGCGGGGCACACCACGCCGGGCGAGTTGAAGGCGCTGGTGGAAAAGCTGGTGCCAGCTGGAGGCTGAACAAGGCGGCGCAGCCGCAGTCGGGTTCGCGCCAAGTCGCCAAGGCGCCAAGATGTTGCGCTACGCCGGCCCCATGTACCCACTCTTGGCGACTTGGCAGCTTGGCGGCTTGGCGCGAAACACAATGGAGCGCCGCACTCCCACCCCCGGCCCCTCCCGCAAGCGGGAGGGGAGAATGTGCCCCACTTCCTCCGCGTCTCCCTTCCCTCTGCGGTCTCTGCGTGAATCCCTGCCGGGGTTGCGACGCGCACAATGCGAGCCTGCGGAGAGCGGCGCCCGCCCCTCCACCACCTGCGGTGGTCCCCCTCCCCTTAAGGGGAGGAATGCGCACTTGTGCCGCTGCCCCAATCCATTCACACTATCGCCCATGTCTCTCCAGTCATTCCGCCACAATTTGCGCGCGTTCCAGCATGTCCGTGGCGAGCCGCCGGAGCCTGGTTTCGTTGCCGATCTCGAATTTCTCGAGAACCGCGATTTGGACCTGTCGGTCCGGTCGGGCGCGCTGCTGGCGTTCAACGCGCTGCTCATCACCATCGGCACGCATCCGGTGTCGGCGAGCCCGGGCGCGCCGCTCAGCCTCGATGCGGCGAGCCAGCCGGGCCTCACGCTCGCCAGTCTGGTGACGCTGGCGCCGCTGGCCGTGTCGAGCTGGCTGCTGCTGCAGGCGATGCTGCTGGGCGAGGAGTTCGAGAGCGAGGGGCTGGAGGGCGATGCGCTGCGCCAGCGGCTCCTGGCAGCCTTCATTCGCTCGATCGACGCGCAGGCGCGCAGGCTGTCGCTGGCGATCCGCTGGACCATCGCCGGCGCCGCGCTGACGATCACGATGTGGGCGGCGATTTTGGCGGTGAAGATGCTGTGACGGGGGCCGCGCGGGCAGGGCTCCGGATCAGCCGCGCCCGCCCCTCCCCCATCCGCTCACGCGGATGGTCCCTCCTTCGACAAGCTCAGGACAGGCGCTCCCCTGAAGGGGAGGATTACTACCCCGCAACCCGCTCAAGCAAGGTGCGGTTGCGGCTGAACCATTGCTCGCCTTCGTCGTCGAGGAAATCGACCTCTTTCAGCGTCACCAGCGAGGCCCCGTCGCGGGTGGTGGTTTCGCGGATGCGGGCGGGGCGGTTGTCGTCGGTGCCTTCGCGGGTGGCGCGGATCGTCCAGCGTTCGGAGTCGAGCGCCATGCTGAGGAACAGGTTCGCGCTGCTCAATTCGGGCGTGCGTCCGGCGCGGAAGCCGGTGCTGTATTCGGTGACGCCCTCCTTATCGAGCATCGCCAGCGAGGTGATGTACACCATCCCCACCCGCGGCCCATCGTCGAATGCGGCGCGGCGGGTGAGGGTGTTGCCGTCCCCCTCCAGCACCACGCTCACCGTAACCGGAATGCCCTGCCACTCGCCCGAGCCGTAGTCGAGATACTGCAGCTGCCCCTGCCACTGCCCGACAGTCGAGGCGCGGGCCTGGGCAAGCGTGATCGTAGGCGGCGCCTCGGCGAGCGCGGGGGCGGCGAGTGCGAAGGCAAATGCGGCGGCAAGGGGTGCAAGGCGCATCATGTCATTCTCCTGATGATGGGCAGCTACGCCGCTCGCCGCGCTCCGGCTTCAATGATGCGCGCGGCGCTATCCCGTTATCCCGGCTTGCGAAGCGTCAGCTTGATCTCGGTCACGGCCTCCGGACTGTAAAGCTCGGTCACGCCAACGGCCGTCCAAGCGGGAAAGGGGGCCTTGATGTAACGGTTCTTGACCGGCAGCAGCGCCTCGACCTGCTCACTCACCGATCCCTTGTGAAAGGTGTCGAACACCAGCACATCGTCCCAGCTCGCCCCGAGCCGCTTGATAATGGCATCGAGCCGGGCGAAGGCGCGTTCATAGCCGGGCTCAAGGCTGTCCTCGCCCGGGGCTGGCCCGGCGACCACGCCCGAGAGGTGGATGGTATCGCCATGCACCACCGCATCGGCAAAACCGTAGCGCTCCTGAAAGGCGCGGGCCTCGGCGTCCTCGGGCATCAGCGTCTGCTTGGGCTCCCCGGCCTTCGCAGCAACGGCGGCACCGAGCGCGAGTGCACCTGCAAACGCATACAAGGCGTAACGCATCATTCCCTCTCCCTTTGATGACGTCTCAATCGTGCTCGCGGTCGCCTGCCCCGACCGTCGCTAACTGAACCATTTGCGAAGCGACGCCATCAAACCGCCTCTTTGCTTCGGCCCTTCCTCCGGCACCATCGGTTTCCAGCGGCCCTTGCTCAGCCGGTTCAGCTTCTCCGCCTGCTCGTCGGAAAGATAGCAGATGATCGTCGCCTGACCATTGTCGAGCCCGTGGAACCGCCTTCCGTCCGATTCCAAATCGCCCATGACATAGGCGATGACCATGGGATCGGCCCAATCGTTATCGATTTCAACGTCCCAGACCTGTTCGACTTCGGCGACCGAGTACTTCAACCAGCCGGTTCCACCGTCCAAATCGACATGGTCCGACACGTCCCGCAGCGCGTCCGACTTGCCCGCAACTGCGCTCAGCTCTTTGACGATGCGGACGTAATCGCCGGTCTCATAGATGCACTCGTAATCGAAGTTCCAGATCCGTCGACAATACCGCCTGCCCCACGGCTCGCTTTCAAGTTCGATGCCCAGCGTGAAGAAAATGACATCGAAGGGCTTTGACTCATATTCCTTCCGGTCGAACACGAGCAGCATGTCATCGATGGTCACACCCGGTGCGAGCGTGAAGCCGAATTCCTCAAGCGCCTGAAGTTGCTGTTCCAATCGCATACCTGGTCCTTTGATCGCCCGCCCGATGCCCTCAATTATGCTCCCGGTCGCCCGCGCCGACATAGAGCTGGTTGCCGACTTCGCGATACTTGGCGCTCATTTCGGCCATGCCCTTTTCGACGGCGGCTTCGTCGAAAGAGGCGCCCGCCCCTCCACCACCTTCGGTGGTCCCCCTCCCCTGAAGGGGAGGATTGGCGGCGAGGAAGGTTTCGGGGGCGGCGTTCTGTTTGACGGCAAAATCGCGCACTTCCTGCGTGATCTTCATCGAGCAGAACTTCGGGCCGCACATCGAGCAGAAATGCGCCGACTTCGCGCCTTCCGCCGGGAGCGTCTGGTCGTGGTATTGCTCGGCGGTGTCGGGATCGAGGCTCAAGTTGAACTGGTCGCGCCAGCGGAACTCGAAGCGGGCTTTGCTCAGCGCATCGTCCCTCACCTGCGCTGCCGGATGCCCCTTCGCCAAGTCCGCCGCGTGGGCGGCCAGCTTGTAGGTGACCACGCCGACCTTCACGTCGTCACGGTCGGGCAGGCCGAGGTGCTCCTTGGGGGTGACGTAGCAGAGCATCGCGGTGCCATACCAGCCGATCTGCGCCGCCCCGATGCCGCTGGTGATGTGGTCGTAACCCGGCGCGATATCGGTGACGAGCGGGCCTAACGTGTAGAACGGCGCTTCCCCACACGCCTCGAGCTGCTTTTCCATGTTCTGCTTGATCTTGTGCATCGGCACGTGGCCGGGGCCCTCGATCATCACCTGCACGTCCTCGGCCCAGGCGCGCTTGGTGAGTTCGCCCAAAGTGTAGAGCTCGGCGAACTGCGCTTCGTCATTCGCGTCCGCGATCGAGCCGGGGCGCAGGCCATCGCCCAGCGAATAGGCGATGTCATAGGCCTTCATGATCTGCGTGATCTCGTCGAAGTGCTCGTAGAGGAAGCTCTCCTTGTGGTGGGCGAGGCACCACTTGGCCATGATGCTCCCACCGCGCGAGACGATCCCGGTGACGCGTTTGGCGGTCATCGGGATATAGGGCAGGCGCACCCCTGCATGGATCGTGAAGTAGTCGACGCCCTGTTCGGCCTGCTCGATCAGCGTGTCGCGGAAGATCTCCCAGGTGAGGTCTTCGGCCACGCCGCCCACCTTCTCGAGCGCCTGATAGATCGGCACGGTGCCGACGGGAACGGCGGAGTTGCGGATGATCCATTCGCGGGTGTCGTGGATGTTGCGGCCCGTGGAGAGGTCCATGATCGTGTCCGCGCCCCAGCGGGTCGCCCACACCATCTTGTCGACTTCCTGCGCCACGTTGGAGGCAACGGCGGAGTTGCCGATATTGGCGTTGATCTTGACGAGGAAGTTGCGCCCGATTGCCATCGGTTCGCTCTCGGGGTGGTTGATGTTCGAGGGGATGATCGCGCGGCCGCGTGCGACTTCGGAGCGGACGAATTCGGGGGTGATGACGTCGGGGATCTCCGCGCCCCAGCTTTCGCCGTCGCGCACCAGATCGGCAGCGATTTCGCGCCCGAGGTTCTCGCGCTCGGCGACATATTCCATCTCGGGCGTGATGATCCCGCGGCGGGCATAGTGCATCTGGCTGACGTTCATGCCCGGTTTGGCGCGCAGCGGCCGCTGCACCACATTGGGGAAGCACGGCACCCCGCCGGAGCGGTCGGGGCCGAGCTGGCCGTTATCCTCGGGGCGAACTTCGCGTGCCGCGTAATCCTCGACATCGCCGCGTGCCATGATCCACTCGCGGCGCAGCGGGGCGAGGCCCGCGTTGATGTCGATATGGGCATCGGGGTCGGTATAGGGGCCGGAGGTGTCATAGACACGCACGGAGAGCTCCTCGCCCTCAAGGTCGATCTCGCGCATGGCCACGCGGATGCCGGAGCCGGTGCGCGCGCCGACATGGACCTTGCGGCTGCCACGGATCGGCCCGGTGGTGACGCCGATCTCGACGGGGGAATTGATGTCGGCCATGTGCGCTCTCTCTCCAAGGCGGATGGAGCGCGGGATCATGGTGCATCGACCAGCCCACTCCCTCCGCCGATGCTAATCGGTTCAGGTTCGACGGGTCGTGGGGCGCGAAACCCACCTCTCAGCCGCGCGGCTCCCCGGGGATGGGTGAGAATTAGAGAGTTTGCGCTGAGGTGTCGAGAGGCGCTTTGCCGGGCCACCGAAGCGGAGCCCGCCATAGCAAATAAACTAAATTGTGACTAATATATAACAAATTGACCAGTAATAGAGAATCAAGTATCAACCAATATAGCAATTATGGAGGATTTATGGCGCAATTCGATCTTGCTCCTGGCCTTCGTTTTTTAAGTCGCAAAGGCTGGGGCGCTGATGTGTCCATCCCGAGGCTCGGCAACAGAGTGGCGCGCGAACGTCGCACGCATGTTTTTGTGCATCACACCGTGATGGTCGACGACGACAGTACCCCCAATATGTGGGATAGCGAAGCCGATATTAAGACAATGATGAAGCGGCTGCAGCGAGTCCGGCCCGACCTCGGCCTCGACGTGCCCTATAATTTCGTCGCGTTTCTCTCCTCGGATAATGACGGGCTGACCATCTGCGAAGGGCGCGGCGAAGACCGCACCGGAGCGCACACCAAGGGCCATAATACCAAGGCGATCGCCGTCTCTTTCGCCGGGGATTTCCAGAACCGGTTGATCGCCGATGATGAAATCGACAAGCGCATGCCGCTGCTGTCGAAGTTCCTCGGCTGGCTGAAGTTCAGCGCCAGCCACCCCAGCATCGGCGATTTCGAACCGATGAGGAATCTCGGCCAGTTGAAGCCTGTGGGCCGCAACGTGTTCTATCACCGCGATGTTTCGAACACCGATTGCCCGGGGATCAAGCTGGAGCGGCACCTGAAGACGGTGACGTTCGAGCGTCCGGCCTAACGAGCGTCACGAAGCCGGGCGCGCGCGGTTCCACGGCGCGATCATCAGCAGGCGGGCCATGCCGCAGAAGCCTGTCGCGCCGGCAAAGGTCAGGCCCGCGCCGACGAAGGCCGCCAGGCCGAACCATGCAGGCGCGACAAGGAAACCGAGCACCACGCCCAGCAGCACCAGCGAGCCTGCGGCAATCTGCACCTGGCGCATGATTTCGAGCGGTGCCGAAGCATTGGTTGCGACCGGCAGGCCCGCCCGCTCCCACGCGTCGAGCCCGCCGTCGAGGACGAAGGCCTGCCCCGGCACGCGCGCCGCCAGCCGGTCGCAGGCCCCGGCAGTGCGCATCCCCGAACGGCAGGTGAAGATCACCGGCGCATCGGGATCGAAGGTCAGCCGCGCGGCATCCCACCCGGAAAGCGGCTGCGACAGCGCCCCGGCAATGTGGCGGCGCGCATATTCGTCAGCCTCGCGGATATCGACCAGCACCGCGCGCCCGGCATCGATCCGCGCGTGAGCCTCGGCAGGCGAAAGTTTTTGCAAGATAGCCGTCATGGCCTGTTCCTCATGTCGGGCGGACAGAACAGTTCCGCCAGCGTTTCGATAATCCGCAGCGCGCTGTAGTCGGCGATACGGTAGTGGATCATCTGCCCGTCCCGCCGGGTCGCGACCACGCCGTGTTCGCGCAGCAGCGCCAGATGTTGCGACAGCGCCGATTGCGACAGGCCGATGCGCGACTGCAATTCGCCCACGGGCAGTTCGCCATCGACCAGCTGGCACAGCACCATCAGGCGTTTCTCGTTGCCGAGCAGCCGCAGCAGAGCGGCGGCGCGCCCGGCGCTGTCCTCGAACAACGACAGATCGAAGCGGGTCAGATCAAACATGAGGCCATTATATGCGTTGATTCTAATTTAGCAAGTGCTAATATATGGACCACAAGGAGGCGACTCATGGTCCCGCACGTCCAAGGCTTTTTCGACCCGGCCACCAACACGGTGAGCTATCTGGTGCACGACCCTGCGACCCGGGAGGCGGCGATCATCGATCCGGTGCTCGATTATGCGCCCAACGCGGCGCGGATCGCCAGCACCTCGGCCGACGCCGTTCTCGCCGCGGCCGGACAGCAGGGCCTCACGATCCGCTGGCTGCTCGAAACCCATGCCCATGCCGATCACCTTTCGGCGGGGCATCATCTGCGCGAGCGCACCGGGGCGCCGATCGTGATCGGGCGGCACATTACCCAGGTGCAGGCGATCTTCGCCCCGCTGTTCGAGGCGGAGGACGTGGTCCCCGATGGCCGCCAGTTCCAGCGGCTGGTCGATGATGGCGACACGCTCCCGCTGGGCGATCTGGCGATCGAGGTGCTGCACACGCCCGGCCACACGCCGGCCTGCGTCACCTATGTGATCGGGGATGCGGCATTTGTCGGCGATACGCTGTTCATGCCCGACTACGGCACCGCGCGCACCGATTTTCCGGGCGGGAGCGCGGCGCAGCTCTATCGCTCGACGCGCCGCATCCTGGCCCTGCCCGAAACAACGCGCATCTTTGTCGGGCACGACTACCTGCCCGCGGGGCGCAGCGACTACCGCTGGGAGACCACGGTCGCCGCCGAGCGTGCCGCCAATATCCATGTCCATGACGGCGTCAGCGAGGCCGAGTTCGTGGCGCTGCGCACGGCGCGCGACGCGACGCTCGGCGCACCGCAGCTGATCCTGCCGTCCTTGCAGGTCAATATCCGCGCAGGCGCGCTGCCCCCGCCGAGCCCCGGCGGGCAGACCTTCTTGCGGCTGCCGGTCAACGCGCTGTAGAGCCTGTCACGCCACGCCGCCTGCCGCCTGCCACTGGGCGATCGCATCCACCGGGTAGAGCAGCATGATGACGTTGAGCGTTAGATTGTCGCGTACCACATAGCCCGCCACCAGCTCGCCGATGATGGCCAGCGTCACCGTCACCTTCACCGGCAGGCGCAGCGCCAGCCAGAAGCCGAAGCTCATCCAGCCGATATCGGCGGCGGAGTTCAGGACGGAGTCGCCCGAGTAGCCGAAATTGGCAGTCACCGCGCGGAAGCGGTTGATCACCATCGGCGTGTTCTCCAGCACCTCCCACGCCGCTTCCAATAACACCGCCAGCGGAAAGCCCCAGCGGAACGCCTGCGCCCCGCCCCAGCCGCGCTTGACGAACAGCCACCAGCCGAGCGCGTAGAAGATCATCCCGTGGATGATGTGGCTGGGGGTGTACCAGTCGGAAAGGTGCTGGCTGTTGCCCGCATCGTTGATCTGGCCGTGCCACAGGCTGACATAGCCGCACTCGCAGATCGGCGTGCGCCCCATCGCGAGCAGGATGGCGATGGTAGCGAGCGTGATGCCGACCGAGACGAGAACAGTGCGGCGGTTGGGGACGAGCGTGCCCATCGGCCCTATCTCGGACGTCACTCGATCACCCGCCCGCGCACCATCACGAAGTCGACGTCCTCGAGCACCTTCACGTCGCTGAGCGGATTGCCGTCCACCGCGATGATGTCCGCCGAGTAGCCGGGCGCGAGCTTGCCGATCTGGCTCTCCATGCCGAGCACCTTCGCCGCGCCGGTGGTGGCGCTGGCGAGCACTTCGCGGTCGGTCATGCCCTGTTTCTTCATCAGGCCCAGTTCCTCGGCATTGCGGCCATGCTGGAATACGCCCGCGTCGGTGCCGAAGGCGATGGTCACACCATATTGCCGTGCGCGGCTCACCAGCGTCGCCATCAGCGGCTGCACGGCGCGGATCTTGGTTTCGACTGTGGGCGTATAGACCCCTTTGCCCAGCCCTTCGCTGACGCCTTCGAGCGCCATCAGTGTCGGCACCAGCACCGTGCCGTTCTCGCGCATTGCCTTGGCGGCGGCTTCATCGAGATAGGTGCCGTGCTCGATCGAGGTCACGCCAGCGCGCGCCGCCGCCTCGATCCCGCGCGCACCGTGGGCGTGGGCCATGACCTTGAGGCCGAGCGAACGCGCGGTGGCAACGATCGCCTTCATCTCCTCGTCCGAGAAATGCGCTTCCAGACCGCGTCCCTGCTGGCTCAAAACGCCGCCCGTCGCAGTGATCTTGATGATGTCCGCGCCGTTCTGGCTGGCGAGCCGCACCTTGGCCGCGCATTCGGTCGCACCGGTGCAGGTATAGCCGCTATCGAGCAGTTCGTTCACCTCGGGCGTGAAGCCGTTGACGTCGCCATGCCCGCCGATGATCGCCAGCGGCGGCCCGGCCGCGACGATGCGCGGACCGGGCACCAGCCCTTCCGCCGTGCCGCGCCGCAGCGAGAAGGCGCTCGATTGCCCGCTCCCCGCCTCGCGCACGGTGGTGAACCCGGCCAGCGCGGTGATGCGCGCGTTCTTCGCGCCGACGACCACTTCCCATGCTTCCGGTTCGGTCGTCATCTTCCAGAAATCGCCGCCGGGATCGCCGGTCAAGTGCGTGTGGAGATCGATCAGGCCGGGCAGCACGGTCTTGCCCTTGAGGTCGATCTCGCGCTCGGCGGTGACGGGGCCGTGGCCGGGGGTGATCGCGGTGATCTTGCCATCGGTGACGAGGATCGTCGCCGGGCCGCTGGGCTCGCTTGCCGCGTCGGTGATGACGCTGCCCGCCCGGATCGCCACTGCCTCGGCAGCAAGCGGTGCGGCAAGCGGCGCGCCGACGAGCGCCGCCCCAGCCATCAGTACATTGCGGAAAACCTGCATGGAATCATCCCCCCGATACGCATCATCATCCCGCAGATGTGATGCGCCGGGAGCGACGCCATGGCAAGTGTTCCGAATGCCTTGCCTATCGGTTGAGCCGGTGTAGCACCGTGAGGTTCGCGCCGCCGTGACCCAGCTGCGCGGCCTCGTCGAAGCGCGATTTGACAGCTGCGGCGACCGGCATGGCGGCTGCAGCGGCGCCGATCGCATAGCCAAGATCCTTGCGCACCAGATCGACCGGAAACATCGGATCGTCCCGCCCGGCCAGCATCAAGTTGGCCGCACCTGCGGCGGCTGGCGAGAGAAGCGGCGTCTGCCCGAGCAGCGCCAGCGCGTCCGACGGATCGAGGTCCAGCGTGTGCATCAGCCCGATCAGTTCGGCGATCAGCGCCACCTGCCCCGCGAAGAGCGTGTTGGCGACCAGCTTCAAACCGGTGCCCGCACCGACCGCGCCGACATGCAGCTGCTTCGCACCGATCGCGGCGAGGACGGGCTGCGCCCTTTCCAAAGCTGTCGCTTCGCCGCCCACGAGGTGGATCAGCGCCCCGGCCTCGGCCTGCGGCCTGCTGCCGAGCACGGGGGCATCGAGGAATGCGATCCCTTGCGCCCCGGCCGCTTCACCCAGATCGCGCATAGCCGCCTTCGTCAGCGTGCCGCTTTCGATGGCAAGCGCGCCGGGCTGCATCCCCGCAAGGGCACCATTATCCGGATCGAGCCACACTGCGCGCGCAGCATCGTCATCGCGCAGCATCGACAGAACGATATCAGCTCCCCGCACAGCGTATCGCGGCGTGACGGCAGCGCCAGTGCGGTTCCAGCGGGTGACGACGAACCCGGCGGCTTCGAGGCGGTCAGCCATCCGCGATCCCATTGCGCCCATGCCCAGAACGGTAATTGCTTGTGCCATCGGTGGTCTCCTCGAGAAGAAATGGGCCGCGCGGGAAGGCGATCCCGCGCGGTCCCGGCAGCCTCAAGCAGCGGCGCGCGCCGGGGTGCGACCCTCGGGATCGTGCCAGCGCAGCGCGGGATCGTTCATGAAGTCCTCGAGCGGGGTGTGGGTGAGGTGGTTGGTGTAGTTGCTGATCACCTTGGTCGCGATGATCGTCACCACTTCGAGCACCTGTGCCTTGGTGAATCCCGCGGCAATGAAGGCCTCGACCGCGTCGTCACCGGCCAAGCCGCGGGTGATCGCGACTACTTCGGCGAACCGGCGGAGCGCCTCGAGCCGCGCGTCGGCGATCGGCTCGCAGTTGCGCAGTGCGGCGATGGCGTCCTCCGGCACGCCCGCCTTGCGGCTGAGGAAGGTGTGCCCGGCGGTGCAGTATTCGCAGCCGTGGAATACATTGATCGCCTGATACACCACCTGTTGCTCCGCCGGGGTCAGGGTGGCTTCGGCGGCGATCAGGTTGAACAGATCGTCATAGCCCTTGAGCGCCACCGGGCTTTCGGCGAGCGTCGCCTGCAGCTTGGGGACGAAGCCCCAATTGGCCTTGACGCTGGCGAGACGGTCGGCGCTGCCTGCGGGGGCGCTGTCGGCGGTGTGGAGAGTGAACTGGGTCATGGTCGTGCTCCTCGTTTCGGGCCTGCCGGAGTGGCGGCGCTGAGAAGGAAATGACCTATTCCCGATCCTTGCAGTAGACAGGTTGAAGCGATATCACTCATTCCGAAAGGGAATAATGGACCGTCTCCACGCCATGCAGGTGTTTACCGCGGTGGTCGATAGCGGGTCGATCAGCGCCGCCGCCGCGCGGATCGGCAGCGGGCAACCTGCGGTCAGCAAGACCCTCGCCGCGCTCGAGGCACATCTCGGGGTGGCGCTGATGGTGCGCTCGACGCGGGGAAGCGCGCTGACCGAGGCCGGGCGGCGGTTCCTCGCCCACGCCCGCACCACGCTTGACGAGGCCGACGCCGCCGAGGCCGCCGCGCGCGACGAGGCGCTGGCGCTGATCGGCCCGCTGCGCATCGCCGCTCCGCCGACCTACGCCGCGCAGGTGATCATCCCGCGCCTCGGCGAATTCCGCACGCGCCATCCGGGGATCATGCTCGACCTGCTGCTCGACGACCGGCGGATCGACATGATCGCGGAAGGGATCGACCTCGCGCTGCGCGGCGGGCGGCTGGATGACAGCACCATCGTCGCCCGCCGCGTCGATCGCTCGCCGCGCTGCGTGATGGCGAGCCGCGCCTATTGCGCGCGGCGCGGGATGCCGCAGCACCCGCGCGAATTGCCCGCGCATGATTTCATCGAATACGCGGTGTGGACCGGCGCCACGTGGCGCTTCGCGCGCGGCGGGGCGGAAGAGCCGGTGACGATCCCCGCCACCCTGCGGGTCAGCGCCGCCGAAGCGATGCGCGCGGCCATCTTCGCCGATCTCGGCTGCGCGATCGTCAGCGAGCGCATGATCCAGCGCGACCTCGATACGCCGGATCTCGTCAGGCTGCTTCCCGCATGGACGCTTCCTGCCGGGGACTTCTGGCTGTGTGCGCCTGCGGGGCGGCGGATGGGCGCCAAGGCGCGCGCCTTTTCGGATTGGCTCGACGAGATCATCGCCGCCCTGCCCGCCGGTCAGAAGGTGTAGCCCACCCCCGCCCCGACAATGAACTGGTCGGCATCGCCCCTGATCGCGGTATAGGGCGTGTCGGCCGCATCGTTCACCAGCCGCGAATAGCCAGCGATGCCGTAGATGTTCCAGCCGCCGTTCAGGGGATTGCTGTCGAGATCGAACGACAGGATCGCGCTGGTGCTGACCGAATTCAATCCGCCTTCGCCGGTGAATTCCGGCAATCCGCTCGCGAGGCTCTGCGCCGGGCTGACCGAGAAGTAGTAATCGGCGAAATCGTCGTCGACGAACTCCAGCCCGGCCTGCAACGCGAACAGCGCGCTGCGCCCCAGCGGCACGGCATAACCGACCTGCGGTTCGATGATCATGCCGTCATGCGCGCCCAGCACGTCCCAGCGCACCTGCGCGCCGATGCTGAGCCGGTCGTTCTGCGTCAGCACGCCGGGAAAGGTCACTTCGGCCGCCGCGCCGACTTCCAACGCGAGATCGAGCTCGCCCGCCAGCGCTACCACCTCGTCCTCGATATTGGCATTGCGATCGTTGCGGATGCGAAACGTCGGGCCGAAGCTGAAACTGGGGCCACCGCCCGCACCCGGCGCGGGTGGCTGCGCGGAGGAATTGAGATCGAGTTTCAGCCCCGGCCCGTTGGGCCTGATCCCGATCCCCGCCACGCGCCCGGCGATCAGCGGCAGAGGAAAGACGATGTAATCGTCGGATCCGGTATAGCTCGGCACCAGACCCGCGCCGATGCCGATGGTCGCCCAGGTGTCGTCGAACACCGGGTCGAACGCGGGGCGCGCGGGCGCACCGTCGCCGGGTTGCGGTTGCGCGGATACCGAAACTTCGGCTTCGGCGGTTGCTACCGATGCATCGCCGCCGTCGCTGCCGTTTTCGCCTTCCGTCGCCTGCACCGGGGTCGATATGCCGCCCGCCAGCAGCACAGCAGCGAGGCTCAGGATGGAGCGGGAGACAGGCGGGCGATGTGTCATGGTGCGATCCTTGGCAGTAGCGTAATGGGGGTAATGCCCGAGCAAACACCCTTGCAGCCGATTGTTTCCGCAAGATGTTACGACATGTCGGCGCATGACCGGTGCCGCCGTTTGCAGCCGCACATTGCCGTGACGCGCGCGCTCGCCTAGGGCCGGAGCGGCATGGTCGACTCACCGCCCCATTCCGGCAGCGAAAGCGTCGCCGCCGCGCTGGATGTCGTCATCGTCGGCGGCGGGCTGGCGGGCGGGTTGATCGCGCTGGCACTGCACCGCCATGCGCCCGATTGCCGCTTCGTGCTGGTCGAGGCCGGACGCACCTTGGGCGGGCATCACCGCTGGAGCTGGTTCGAAACCGATATCCGCCCCGGTGCGCGCGGGTTGATGGCAGGGTTCACATTGAACGGCTGGGACGAGGGTTATGACATCACCTTCCCGCGCCTTGGCCGCTCCCTGCCGACGGCCTACCGCTCGCTCGCCAGCGCGGAGTTCCACCGCGCGCTGATGGCCGAATTGCCCGCCGACCGCGTGCTGCTCGAGACCAAGGCGACACACCTCGATGCGGGCGGCGTGACGCTCGGCGATGGCAGCCAGCTGGCAGGCAAGCGCGTGATCGATTGCCGTCCGTTCCGATCGTCCAAGGCGCTCAGCGGCGGCTGGCAGGTGTTCCTCGGCCAGCAATTCCGCTGTGACAAGCCGCACGGCCTCACCCGCCCGGTGATCATGGATGCAAGCGTCGATCAGCTCGCCCCGTATGGCAATGGCGCGGCCTACCGCTTCGTCTATGTCCTGCCATTGTCGCCCACCGATGTGTTCATCGAGGACACCTATTACGCCGATCAGCCGAAGATGGACGCTGACGTCCTCAAGGGCCGCATCGCCGAATATGCCCACCGCCACGGGTGGAAGGGCGAGGTCGTCGATCAGGAAGCGGGCATTCTGCCGGTGATCTCCGGCGGGGATTTCAACGCGGCGCTGGCCGAGGTGGCGATCCCCGGCGTGGCGCTGGCGGGGGCGCGCGGCGGGTTTTCGCATCCGCTCACCAGCTACACGCTCCCCTTTGCGGTCGACAACGCGCTCGCCATCGCGGGTCTGATCGCGCGCCGCCCGGATGTTTCGGGCGTGGAATTGGCCGCCTTCTGCCGCCGCCGCGCCAAGCGCCACTGGCGCGCCACCGCCTATTACCGGATGCTCAGCCGGATGCTGTTCGAAGCCGCCGAGCCCGACAAGCGCGTGGTGGTGTTCGAGCATTTCTACGCCCTGCGCGGCGCGCTGGTGGAGCGTTTCTACGCGGGCCGATCGACCTGGCCCGACCGGCTGCGCATCCTTTCCGGCAAGCCCCCCGTAGATATCCCGCGCGCGATCCGCGCGTTCTTTTCTTCCGGGAAACCTTTAGACACCAAGCCTCTCAACACGGAGACCCCGGCATGAACGCCGATGCGAAGCTCAATCTTTCCGGCGCGAAGGGTGTGAACCCCGTCCTCGCCGAACGCTATGACGGCCGCACCGCCTGCGTGATCGGCGCAGGCTTCGGCGGCATGGCGCTGGCGCTGCGGCTGCAATCGGCGGGGATCGCCACCACCGTGATCGAGGGCCGCGACAAGCCCGGCGGGCGCGCCTATTTCTGGGAGAAGGACGGCTTTACCTTCGACGCCGGGCCGACTGTCATCACCGATCCCGATTGCCTCAAGGAACTGTGGGCGCTTACCGGCCATGACATAGCCGAGGATGTAGAGCTGATGAAGGTGATGCCCTTCTACCGCCTCAACTGGCCCGACGGCACGAATTTCGACTATTCGAACGACGAGGCGCAACTGAACGCAGAGATCGCCAAGCTGAACCCCGCCGACGTTGCGGGCTATGCACGGTTCCTTGAGTATTCGGAGCGGGTTTACAAGGAAGGCTACCTCAAGCTCGGCACCGTGCCGTTCCTCGATTTCAAGTCGATGCTCAAGGCCGCGCCCGCGCTGATCAAGGAACAGGCCTGGCGTTCGGTCTACTCGATGGTGTCAAGCTACGTCGAGAGCGAGAAGCTGCGCGAAGCCTTGAGCTTCCACACGCTGCTGGTCGGCGGCAATCCGATGAACACCTCGTCGATCTATGCGCTCATTCACAAGCTGGAGAAGGACGGCGGCGTGTGGTGGGCGCGCGGCGGCACCAACCGGCTGATCGCCGGGATGGTGCGGCACTTCGAGCGGCTGGGCGGCACAATGCGCGTCGGCGATCCGGTGGTGCAGGTGCACACACTGGGCACCCGCGCGACCGAGGTCGAGACCAAAAGCGGCTTCAGGCAACGCTTCGATGCGGTGGCGAGCAACGCCGATATCATGCACTCGTACAAGGACTTGCTGTCCGGCTCGGAGCGCGGGCGCAGCATGGCGAAGTCGCTGAACCGCAAGACCTTCTCACCCTCGCTGTTCGTGGTCCATTTCGGGCTGGAGGGCACCTGGCCCGGCATCCCGCACCACATGATCCTGTTTGCCAAGCGCTACAAAGGCCTGCTCGACGACATCTACAAGAACGGCGTGGTGCCGGAGGATTTCGCGATCTACCTCCACCACCCGACGGTGACCGATCCCGGCATGGCGCCTGCGGGCAAGAGCACCTTCTACGCGCTCGTCCCCGTCAGCCACATGGGCAAGATGCCGATCGACTGGGATGAAGTCGGGCCTCGCCTCGAAAAGATGATCCTCGACGAGCTGGGCCGCCGCCTGATCCCCGGCATCCACGAGCGGATCGTCACCAAGTTCAGCTACGCGCCCAAGGATTTCAAGGCGGATTTGAACGCCCACATGGGGAGCGCGTTCAGCCTCGAACCCGTGCTGTGGCAAAGCGCCTGGCTGCGCGGCCACAACCGCGACGATGTGTTGGGCAACTACTACCTCGTCGGCGCGGGCACGCATCCGGGCGCGGGGATTCCGGGCGTGGTCGGCAGCGCCAAGGCGACCGCCGGCCTGATGCTGGAGGATCTGGCGAGGGTTTCTGCATGAAGCGTCTCGCTGTCTATTGCGGTTCGGCCTCGCCCGAAGACCCGCGCTATGTGCAACTTGCCTATGACGTCGGCGCGGAACTCGCGCGGCGGGGGATCGGCCTCGTCTATGGCGGGGGCAAGCTCGGTCTGATGGGCGCTGTGGCCAAGGGCGCGAGGGACGCGGGCGGGTATGTGATCGGCATCATTCCCGAAAGCCTCGTGCGCGCCGAAGTCGCCAACCATGATTGCGACGAGCTCGTCACGGTCAGCGGAATGCACGAGAGGAAGCAACGCTTCACCGACCTGTCCGACGGCTTCGTCACCATCCCCGGCGGCGTCGGCACGATGGACGAGCTGTGGGAGGCGATGAGCTGGTCGCAGCTAGGCTATCACACCAAGCCGGTGGGGCTGCTCAACGCCTTCGGGTTCTACGACGACCTGCTCGCCTTCAACGCCAAGATGGCGGCGGTCGGCTTCGTCCGGCCCGCGCACCAGAACATCCTGATCGCGGCGACCTCGATCCACGAACTGCTCGCCAAGATGGCCGATTACCAGCCGCACACGCCGATCTTCCGCATGAAGGCCGAGGAGCTGTAATGTTCGGGCCGGGTTCCCCCCTCCTCTTCAGAGGAGGGGCGCGAGACTTGGCAGCGTGCTGCCTAGTCGCAGCGGGGTGGTGGCGTGCCGCCAGCGCGAGCCTGCGGCCCGCGCCCCCACCCCCAACCCCCTCCCCTGAAGGAGAGGGGGCTTGAAGCCTGACCCCGCCACCCGCGCCGCGCTGGTCGAACATGCGCGGCTGACAATCAAGCGCGGATCGCAGAGCTTTTCCGCCGCCTCGCAGCTGTTCGACAATGCCACCCGCGAGCGCGCGTGGCTGCTCTACGCCTGGTGCCGCCGGGCGGACGACATCGCCGACAATCAGGACATGGGCGGCGTGCTGGGCGATCAGTCGGACCTTGCCGACCGCCTGGCGCTGATTCGCAAGCTCACCGCGCTGGCGTTTGCAGGCAAGCCGACCGGCGATCCCGCCTTCGATGCCTTGGGCGTGGTCGCAAGCGAAGTCGGCCTCACCCCGCAGATGGCCGAGGATGTGATCGCGGGCTTTGCTCTCGATGCCGAGGACTGGCGCCCGCGCACCGAACGCGACACGCTGCGCTATTGCTATCACGTGGCAGGCGCGGTGGGCGTGATGATGGCGGTGGTGATGGGGGTCTCGCCCGACGATCAGGAAACGCTCGACCGCGCGAACGACCTGGGCCTCGCCTTTCAGCTTTCGAACATCGCGCGCGATATCGTCGAGGATGACGCGGCCGGAAGGTGTTACCTGCCCGAAATCTGGCTGGTCGAGCAGGATATCGAGCCCGGCCAGCACACCAAACCGCACCACCGCGCCGAGCTCGCCGAAATGGCCGCGCGGCTGGTGGCGCTGGTGGAGAAGCACGAGGCGGCAGCGCGGGTGGGCGCGGCGAAGCTCCCCTTCCGCAGCCGCTGGGCGGTGCTGTCCGCGGCACGCATCTACGGCGCGATCGGGCGGAAGGTCCGCGCGCGCGGGGCCGAGGCGTGGAACAGCCGCACCTTCGTGCCGCGCTGGGAAAAGGCGCTCTATGGCGTGCGCGCATTCCTCTCGGCGGTGATCAACCGCGAGAAGATGCCGCCGGGCGGGATCGACTGGGGCATCGCGGATTACCGCCCCACCTCCCTTCCCCGGGCCTGACCCGGGGGGGGGCTGCCTATTTGTTTCTCGCAGAGACGCAGAGGAAAGAGAGACGGGGAGAGTTCGTCTTTCGCCGCGCCAGCGGCGCTCAAATCTTTTCTCACACAAAGGCACAAAGCCACAAAGAAGAAGGGCTTTGCCTGCGGCCACTTGCTCTCTCTTTGTGCCTTTGTGTCTTTGTGTGAACAAACCCGCGGCTTCGCCGCGTAACCTTCTCTGCGTCTCTCTTTCCTCTGCGTCTCTGCGAGAAACCCGGCACTGTCTCGACACGCACAGACCGCGAGGCTAACTCACCGGGCATGAAATCCATCCTCACACTCGCTACTGCCCTCGCCGCCGCACCGCTTGCGGCGCAGGAACAGGTCGACAACACAATTTACCTGACCCCAGTTGGTGAGGTGAACACGGCCGTTGCCCTGTTCTTCAAGGCCTTGCGCAATGACGACAAGGCTGCGCTGGCCGAGCACATGGATGCGCGCGCAATGATCACCATCCACAACCGGATGGACCCGCAAGCGCCCAAGATCGTGTTCGTCCCCGTGGCGCAACACCTCGAGAACTGGCTCAAGTCGCCAGCGGGCATTGACGAGCGGATGTTCAATCAAGCCGTGGATATTGACGGCGACATGGCGCACGTTTGGGGCCCCTATCGCTTTACGGTCGCAGGCAGGACCACGCATTGCGGGATCAATTCGCTGAGCCTTGTCCGCATTGAGGGCAGGTGGAAGGTCGCCAATACCAGCTTCACGATGGAACTGCCCGAACGCTGCGCCGAACTGGGCGCGCCGGAGGCTACGGCCCGATGATCGCCAAACTCCTCATCGCCAATCGCGGCGAGATTGCCTGCCGGATCATGCGCACCGCGCGCGCGATGGGGATCGCGACCGTCGCGGTCTATTCCGATGCCGATGCCAAGGCGCTGCATGTGCGGAGCGCCGACGAAGCGGTGCATATCGGCCCCTCGCCTGCTGCCGAGAGCTATCTGGTCGGCGCGAAGATCATCGCGGCGGCGCAGGCGACCGGGGCGGATGCGATCCATCCCGGATATGGGTTCCTCTCCGAGAACGCCGACTTCGCGCAGGCCGTGATCGACGCAGGCCTGATCTGGGTCGGCCCCAAGCCCGCCAGCATCCGCGCGATGGGCCTCAAGGACGCGGCCAAGCAGCTGATGCGTTCTGCGGGCGTGCCGGTGACGCCGGGCTATGACGGGTCGGACCAGTCGGTCGAACGGCTGACCAAGGAAGCCGACGCCATCGGCTACCCCGTCCTCATCAAGGCGGTCGCGGGCGGCGGCGGCAAGGGGATGCGCAAGGTCGACGCCCCCGCCGACTTCGCCGCCGCGCTGGAATCCTGCCGCCGCGAGGCCAAGGCCAGCTTCGGCAATGATGAAGTGCTGCTGGAAAAGTGGATCACCTCGCCCCGCCATATCGAGGTGCAGGTGTTCGGCGACGCCCACGGCAACGTCGTCCACCTGTTCGAGCGCGACTGTTCCTTGCAGCGCCGCCACCAGAAGGTGATCGAGGAAGCGCCCGCCCCCGGCATGGACGAAGCCACCCGCGAGGCCATCTGCGCCGCCGCCGTGCGCGCGGCGAAAGCGGTCGATTACGAGGGCGCAGGCACGATCGAATTCATCGCCGATGCCTCCGAGGGCCTGCGGGCGGACCGCATCTTCTTCATGGAGATGAACACCCGCCTTCAGGTGGAACACCCCGTCACCGAGGAAATCACCGGGGTCGATCTGGTCGAATGGCAGCTGCGCGTGGCGAGCGGAGAGCCGCTGCCCAAGCGGCAGGAAGAGCTGTCGATCAACGGCCATGCGATCGAAGCGCGGCTTTATGCGGAGGACCCGGCGAAGGGGTTCTTGCCGAGCACGGGGCGATACCAGAACTATCGCGAGTGGGAGATCGGCGCGCGTATTGAGACCGGCGTCGAAAATGGCGACGAGGTATCCCCCTTTTACGACCCGATGATCGCCAAGATCATCTGTCACGGGAGCGACCGCAGCGAAGCGATCGAAGATCTGTGGGAAGCCTGCACGGATGTGGAGATCTATCCGCTCAAGACGAATGCGGCGTTTCTGGCCAATCTTTGCCTCGATGAAGACTTCCGGTCTGCCAAGCTTGATACCGGGATGATCGAGCGGAAGCTGGATGGTCTCATAAAGGCCCCAGAGCCGTCCGAGGAAATGCTGAACTATATTGCAGGAGGTCTTGCTGATCGAAGCGGCTCAATCGCGCTGGCTGGTTCACTGGCGGGATTTCGGCTGAACTCGCAACCCTTCGCTACGCTCACCTTTGTCGATAGAGAGGGCAACGAATATACAAGGCCATGCCTCACCGATGGCGGCTGGGAGTTTGATTGGGCCGACGATGAACTCCTTTGGTTCTCATTGGGCAACGCCAAGGCATATCGCGTAAAGACTGAACGAGGCACCGGCCAAGCCTCCGCCGCCGATGGCGCGATCATCGCGCCGATGCCGGGCAAGGTCATCGCGGTCGATGTCAGCGAAGGGCAGGCCGTCACCGCCGGGCAGCGGCTCATGGTGCTCGAGGCGATGAAGATGGAACACGCCCTCACCGCGCCCTTCGACGGGGTGGTCGAGGGGCTGATGGTCAGCGCCGGCGCGCAGGTGCAGGTCGAGGCGGTGTTGGCGAAGGTGGTGCCGCAATGATCCTCCCCGGAACGGGGAGGGGGACCACCGAAGGTGGTGGAGGGGACTCGCCCCACGCACCACGTCACCAAGAGGCGAGTCCCCTCCGTCAGCGCTGCGCGCTGCCACCTCCCCGTACCGGGAAGGATACATGACCTGGGCCAAGGAACTCGAAGAGCTGCGCGCGCGCGAAGCCCTCGCCGAGGCGATGGGCGGGCCGGACAAGGTTGCCAAGCAGCACTCGCGCGGCAAGATGGACGCCCGTGCACGGCTGGCGGCCTTGTGCGACGAGGGCTCCTTCCGCGAGGTCGGCAAGATCGCGGGTTCCGCCAAGTATGATGCGGGCGGCGACCTTGCCAGCCTCACCCCCGCCCCCTTCCTGTTCGGCAAGGCCCTCATCAATGGCCGCCCGGTCGTTGCCACCGCCGACGATTTCACCATTCGCGGCGGCGCGGCGGATGCGGGGATCGCGCGCAAGATGGTGCAGGCCGAGATGATGGCGCACGAACTGCGCCTGCCCATCATCCGCATGATCGACGGCACCGGCGGCGGCGGATCGGTCAAGACGCTCGAACAGATCGGCGCGACCTACATCCCTGCCGTGCCCGGCTGGGGCGATGTGGTAACCAACCTCGACACCGTGCCCGTGGTCGCGCTGGCATTGGGGCCGACGGCCGGCCTCGGCGCGGCGCGCACGGTCGCCAGCCACTATTCCATCATGGTCAAGGGCCTCTCGCAGATCTTCGCCGCCGGCCCTGCGGTTGTCGACGGGCTGGGCGAAAGCTACCGCGACGGCTCCACCAATCACGAGGAAGCCAAGGAGCGGCTCGGCGGATCGGAAATCCACACCCGCAACGGCGTGGTTGATGACGAAGTGGGGAACGAGGCCGAGGCCTTCGCCCGCGCGCGGCATTTCCTGTCGTTCATGCCCGAATATGTCGGCCAACCCGCGCGCCGCTCGCTCTGCACCGATCCGGTGCACCGCAAGGAAGAGGCGCTGCTCAGCCTCGTGCCGCGCGACCCGAAACAAGTCTATGCGATGCGGCGCTGCTTGGAGATGGTGTTCGACTGCGGCACCGTGTTCGAGATCGGCAAGCACTGGGGCCGCGCTGCGATCACAGCGTTGGCGCGGCTCGATGGCTGGCCGGTGTGCGTCATTGCCAGCGACCCGAGCTACCTCGGTGGATCGTGGGAGGCCAACACTTCCGAGAAGGTGGAGCGTTTCGTGAAGCTCGCCGACCAGTTCCGGCTCCCCATCGTCCACTTGGTCGACAACCCCGGCTTCATGATCGGGCGCGAGGCGGAGATGGCGGGGACCATCCGCTATGGCGTCAATGCGATGAACGCGATCTACCGCGCCACCGTGCCGCTCGCGAGCATCGTGCTGCGCCGCGCCTATGGCATTGCGGGCAGCGCAATGAGCAATGCCGACCGGTATCAGTACCGCTATTGCTGGCCGTCGGGCGACTGGGGGAGCCTCCCCATCGCAGGCGGCTTGGAGGTGGCTTACAAGGCGGAACTGGAGGCCGCCGACGATCCGGTGGCGCTGCTGGAGGAAATCCGCGCGCGGCTCGGACGGGTCACCTCACCCTTCCGCTCCGCCGAGCGCTTCAATGTCGAGGACATCATCGACCCGCGCGACACGCGGCCCTTGCTGTGCGAGTTTGCAGGGCTGGCGTGGCGGCGGTTGGGGGCAGATTGATCCTCCCGGCACGGGGAGGTGGCAGACGCTTCAGCGGCTGACGGAGGGGATTCGCCCCACGCACAACTGCGCCTGGCGGCGAGTCCCTTCCACCACGCTGCGCATGGTCCCCCTCCCCGTCCCGGGGAGGATTAGGAGCCCATCTCCGCATCGCTCGGCCCGAACAGCTTGCCCTTCTCGCTCAAGAGCACCAGCACGAGGCAGATAAGCCCACTCGCCAGCAAAGCCAGCGCGAGGGGCCGCGCTGTCCCGTCGAACGCATAGCCGATCGCCCCGCCCAGCACCGCGGCCATCGTCATCCGTACGAAGCCATGCGCCGAGCTCGCCGCGCCTGCGATCGTGAAAAACGGGTTCATGGCAATCGCGCCGAAATTGCTGCCGATGAAGCCGAGCAAGGCCATGTTGATCGCCATCAGCGGCACGAACTGCCACAGCTGCTCGTCAGGCTGGAAGGCGAAGAACACTTGGCAAGCGCTCACCACGATGAAGGCCAGCAGCGCGGAATGGCTCACCCGCCGCGCGCCAAAGCGCTCGACGATGCGCGAATTCGACCAGCTCGCCAGCGCCATTGACCCCGCGCAGATGCCGAACACCAGCGGGAAGATCTCGCCCGCGCCGAATGTCTCGGTGATCAGCTGCTCTGAGGAATTGATGAAGCCGAACAGCGCGCCGAACACCAGCGCAGAACCAATGACGTAGCCCGCCACACTCGGCAGCGCGAGCGCGCGGCCCATGTTGCTGGCGATCACCAGCGGGCGGATCGGCTGGCGATTTTCGGGATCGAGGCTTTCCGGCAGGCGGAAATAGACCCAGCCCGCCATCGCCACGCCCAGCACCGCCATCGCGCCGAAGATCGCGCGCCAGTTGCCGAATTGCAGGATGCCCTCGCCCACGGTCGGCGCGAGCGCGGGGACCATCAGGAAGATGACGAAGATCACGCTCATCATCCGCGCCATGCGGTCGCCGCCCACACGGTCGCGGATGATCGCGGGCGGGAGCGCGATGATCCCGGCGGCGAAAAAGCCCTGCGCCGCTCGCACTGCGATCAGCGCGTCATAGGTGGGGGCGGCCATGCTTGCCAGCGACAGGACGATGTAGATTGCGATCGCGCTCAGCAGGACCGGTCTGCGTCCAAAGCGGTCGGCCAGCGCGCCCGGCACCAGCGCGCCGATGCCTCCGGTGAGCAGGTAAACGCCGATCACGAATTGCCGGTCATTGCCCTGCACCTCCAGATCGGCCGCCAACGCATCGAGCGCAGGCAGGATTGCGTCGATCCCGAAGGCGTTCAAGGCCATCAGCAGCGCCATCATCCACTGCAATTCACGCTCGCCAAGCGCTTTGCGGACAGGCGTGGAAGGGGCAGGAATGGTGGCCATCGCGGGGCCTTTGCCCATTGGTTCGCCGGAAGACCACTGTTCTTTTCGCATGTGCACAAAATGGCAGGTCGGGTGATTGGTTCCAGCAACAGTTCCTTCGCGCGGGCGAAGGTTCTATTTGCTCTCCATGGCCAGCCCGCCGCCTTCCGATGACCACGCCGAAGCCCCGGGGTTGCGCAAGATCATCCATGTCGACATGGATGCCTTCTTCGCCAGCGTCGAACAGCGCGACAATCCCGAGCTTCAGGGCAAGCCCGTCGCGGTCGGCGGGGCGGGCGGGCGGGGGGTGGTGGCGGCCGCCAGTTATGAGGCGCGCAAGTTCGGGGTGCGGAGCGCCATGCCCTCGGTCACCGCCGCGCGGCTGTGCGCCGATCTCATCTTTGTGCGCCCGCGTTTCGATGCTTACAAGGAAGCCAGCCGCCAGATCCGCCGGGTGTTCGAGCATTACACGCCCGTCATCGAACCGTTGAGCCTCGACGAGGCCTATCTCGATGTCACCGAAGACCGCCTCGGGATCGGCAGCGCCACCCGCATTGCCGAGCTGATCCGCCAAGAAATCCGCGCCAAGACGCGGCTTACCGCGAGCGCGGGGGTGAGCTACAACAAGTTCCTCGCCAAGCTGGCGAGCGATCAGAACAAGCCCGATGGCCTGTGCGTGATCCGCCCGGGCGAAGGCGCGCAGTTCGTGGCCGGGCTGCCGATCCGGCGCTTCCACGGGGTCGGTCCGCGCGCCGAGGCGAAGATGCAGGCGCTCGGGATCGCGACCGGCGCGGACCTTGCGGCGAAGGACATTGCGTTCCTGCGCCAGCACTTCGGCAGCATGGCCGATTATCTCTACCGCGCCGCGCGCGGGATCGACCTCAGGCCCGTCGCCGCGCACCGGGCACGCAAGTCGGTCGGCGGGGAGCGCACCTTCAACGAGGATATCGGCAGCGGCGCGGCCCTGCGCGAGGCGCTGGAGAACATCATCGCCATCGTCTGGGAGCGGATCGAGACCTCGGGCGCGAAGGGCCGGACAGTGACACTCAAGATGAAGTTCACCGATTTCCAGACGATGACCCGCGCCGCCTCGGTGCCTCACTGGATCAGCGGGAAGGACGAATTTGCGTCATTGGCTCGCGGGCTGCTCGAAGCCGAATTGCCGCTGCGCGGGCCGATCCGGCTGATGGGGCTGACGCTCGGCAATCTCGAAGGGGCAGAGGACGACAAGCCGCCGCGCGACGAGGCGCAGCTTTCTTTGCTCTAGCCTTGTCCTTCATCATGGTTCGCGCCAAGCCGCCAAGGGGCCAAGATGTTGCACAATGATGCCACAAGGCACGCGCTCTTGGCCGCTTGGCGTTTTGGCGCGAACCTGAGAGCGGCTGCGCCGCCAAATGCATTTGAACCTTGAGCTCTACCCCCGGCCCCGCGCCCGCCACGCTGCGATCCTTGCGCGGGTGATTTCGCCCATCGGTTCGGGCAGCGAGTGCGAGGGGAAGAACCGCGCGGTGACGACCTCGCGGCCATCGGGGCGCGGGTGCTGATCGCAGGTCGCGGCAAAGACATGCGCGGTGTGGGGTGCGCCCGAGAGTACCTCGTCAAGCGTGGCAACCGGCTCGATCCGGGTCAGGGTAAGGCCCAGCTCCTCTTGCACCTCGCGCCGTGCGGCCTCGATCGGATCTTCGCCCCGCTGCAATCCCCCGCCGGGCAGGCTCCACACCTTGGGGCCATAGGAATGCTTCAAGAGCAGCACATCGCCCGACAGGTTGCTCACCACCACGCTGACACCCGCAATCGGGGCCTTGCGCCAGCGCCGCCAGACATGCCGCACATTGTGGGCCAGAGGCAGCAACGCGCGGTGCAGCGGCGCGGGGAGGTAGGTAGGCATCAGGTGAACACCGTCACCGGGCGATGATGCCCCTGATTGCGCGCCGCCAAAAGCCGCGCGACCGGCAGATCATGCTCGCCGCGCAAGGCAGCCTCGAACAGCGCGCGCTTTTCCTCGCCGCGGATCACGAACAGGAATTCGTCGCAGCTGAGCAGCGCGGGGATGGTCAGCGTCACCCGGTCGAACGGGGCTTCGGGCGGGAGCGGATCGGGCGTGATCCGGCGCAACCACAGCGGATCGTCGGCGCGCGGATTGGTGTTGGGGAACAGTGAGGCGATGTGCCCATCGGTGCCCATGCCCAGCCATACGAAACGCAGGCTGCCCGCCGGATCGCCGCCCTTCGCGTCGAGATCGACCAGCGAGGTGACCTCCACGCCAAGCGGTTCGAACAGCGCGCGCAGCTTGCCGGCGTTGCTGGCAGGGTGATCCTCCGGCACCACGCGGTCATCGGTCGGATCGACTGTGACCCGCGCCCAGTCGAGATCGCGCTGCACCAGCAGTTGAAGGATCGGAAACGGGGTCGCGCCGCCCGGCAACGCGATCGGCACCGTGCCATCCGTGCCTGCCAGCGCGCGGCGCAAGCGTTCTTCCAGCCAATCGGCAATCTGCGCGTCGGTCGCGCCAGGGAGGATGTTGGCATCAAGCATGGTCGCATCATAGCAAACGAGCCGCCCCCGGTCATCGGGAGCGGCCCATTTATGGGACCGCATGTGCTCTTTTCCTCAGCCGAGTATCGACTTCAAAAACCACACCCGCTGTTCGGCCATGTCGGTCCAGTCGTCGATCAAGCTGTCGGTGGCGTTATCGCCGGTCTGTTCGGTCAGTTCCTTCATCGCCTTCAGTCGCGCGACCAGCGCCGTGTTGTCGGCGTGCAGTTCGGCGACCATGTCCTCGGCTGAAAGGCTCGTGCTGTTCTGATCCTTGACCTGCGTCCGCTTTGCGGCCGTGCCGAGCGAGGTCAGCGTCTCGCCATCAAGCTTTCGCACCCGTTCGGCAATGATGTCTATCTGATCGCGGATCGCGATGGCTTGCTCATCGAACAGCAGGTGCAGATCGCGGAAACGCGGGCCTTTGACATGCCAGTGGAAGTTCTTGGTCTTGATGAACAGCCCGAAGTGATCGGCGAGCAACCCGTTGAGTTCGTCGATCAGCGCTCCCTTTGCGTTGGTCTTGCCTTTGCCCATGTCGTTTTCCTCCGGTCCAGTCCGGCCGCACCAAGCCGCCAGCGTGATCGCCTCCACAGCAGCCGAAGGTCATTGCAGCTTCACAAAAAGACAAGCTCTCGCGCCGCTCCGGTTTGATCAGATTGCGGCGAAGCGGGCGTTCAACCCGATGAACAGCGCCGTGATCAGCAGTACTGCCGCCAGCACCAGCCGCACCGCGCGCAGCGGCCAGCGGGAAAGAGTGCTCGCGCCCGCCATCCAGCCCAGCGCCACCGCTCCCGCGCCGCCGATCGCGCCGCCCAAGCCCGCCGCCAGCGGCAGGTGCGCCCAGGCGGCGAGTGCGAAGATCACGAAGCGCGCGCCGTCGCCGATCTGCCGCGCCAGCAGCACGATGGCGATGGCGCCCAATGAGCGGGTGGGCTCGCGCGGGGCGCTGTGCTTGATCGGCCAGGCAAGCTCCGCCGCCGCCAGCGCCAACGCAAAGGCGACCAGCATCTGCGCGGCCCGGCGCGGCATCAGCGAAGCCAGCTCTGCCCCCGCCCACGCCAGCGCCGCCGCGCTCAATCCTGCGCAGGCGATCCCGACCAGCAGCAACGACAGTCGCTGGCCGAGCGCGTCGGCCCACTGCGCCACCAGCCACTGATCGCGCCCGCCCAGCGCAAGCGCGAAGACCAGCAGCACTGCGAGGAGAAAGCCGTCCAAGCCGCCTCAGGCCGTCCACGGCCCGGTGATGGCGAGCGTCGCGGTGGGCGCATAGACGTTGACGAACAGCCACTTGCCATCGGGCGAGAAGCACCCGCCGGCGAGCTCGGTCTGCGCCCGCAGCCGCGCGAGGTTATAGGCGCCGCCCGCCGGGGTGATCCCGCGGATGTGGTTATCGACCACCGCGGTATATTGATCCTCGCAGACGATCAGGTGGCCGGTGTCGGCGACGGTGAGGTTGTCGCCATAGTTGAACTGATCCTCACTCGCGCTTTCGAAGAACAGCGTGATGGTATCCGCCGCGCCCGCAAGGCCGGGATTGAGGCGGAAAATCTGCCCGAGCTTCTTCGCCCCGCCATTGGTGCCGCAGACGAACACGTCGCGCTCACCCATGTGGATGCCTTCGCCGCGCGCGATCAACGCCGCGCCCTTGGCCGCCGCGCGCTGGCGCAGGTCGTCCTTTGGCGCTTCAACATCGTCGAGATCGACCCAGCGGACGGGATAAGGCTGACCCACCGCCATCGCCGGACTGTTCCAGTTGCGGGTATCGGCGAGCCCTTCGATGACCATCGCCTGCAAGCGCCCGCCCTCGGCCAGCTTGCCCGGCACCTTCGGCACGAAGCGGTAAAGCACCGAATCGTCGCGGTCTTCGGTCTGGTAGACATAGCCGGTCGCAGGATCGACACACGCAGCCTCGTGGTTGAAGCGGCCCAGCGCGGTCAGCGGCACCGCATCGACGAGCCCGCGCGCGCTGGCAGGCACTTCGAACACCCAGCCGTGGTTCTTCTCCAACCCATCGCCGCGCGGCTGGCCGGGCCCGGTCGGCGCTTCCTCGCAGGTCAGCCACGTGCCCCACGGGGTCACCCCGCCGGAACAATTGCGGATTGTGCCGCCAAGGCTGCGGAACTGGCGCTTGACCGCGAGGGTCTCGGCATCGAGCACGATGTTGGTGGTGCCGCCGGGGACGAACACGCCGTTCTTCTTGCCGAAGCCCGTGGCGATCGCCCCGCCCGCATCGTGCTGCGGCTGCAATTCGTGATTGCGGACCAGCGCCAACTCGCCGTTGCCGAGGTCGAAGCAACCCATCCCGTCAGCCCGATCGGGCACCGTTCCGCCATCGTCCATCTTGTCGCCAAGCCGCGAGATCACGCGATACGAAAATCCCTGCGGCAGATCGAGCAGCCCGGCGGGATCGGGCACCAGCGCGCCGTATCCGGCAAAGCCATCCGAAGCGGGCAGACTGGCGGTCGACGCGGTGCGCGACACGCACCCGCTCGCGGCGAGGCCCGCGAAGGCGGTGGCTGTGGCGCCGATGAAGCGGCGGCGGTCGGGGGTGAGGGCAGGCATGCTGATCATGCCGCCAGCTCTACCGCCGCTCCCCCAGCGCTTCAAGGATCGCGTCCCAGCGCGCGTACTTGAAGTTCTGCGCCTTGGGCGCATTCAAGCCGTCCTGCGCGATGAGGATCCCGCCGGGGAAATCCGGCCCGAAATCGCGGTTGTCGACTTCGATCCCGTCGGTTTCCTCGACGCTGCCGAAGTTGCCTTGCGCAATGCGGAACCGGCCCACCGGTGTCACGCTGGGCAGGCGGAATACCGCATAGGCGTTATCCCCCTGCGAGGAAGCGACGAGATAGCCGCCGTCCGTGCCCTCCGGGGCGATGGCCAGGCCTTCGACATCGGCGACCAGCGCCTTGTTGTCGATCGCAGCGACCATGCGCTTGGCGCCGCTGGTCATGTCGATTGCCCAGATTCCGGCGTCTTCCTCGCCGATATAGAGCGTGCCGGTACGCGAATCGGCGATGCAGCCTTCGGTCTGGGTCGGCACCTGCGCGAGCGTGGTGGTGGTGCCTACGAATCTGCCGCCCGCTTCGGTGATGACGGTGCGATAGATCGTCCCGTTCTTGGGTGCGCTGAAGGCAATGACTTCGCCGCGCGCGGCGGGCTTGACCATGCAGATGCCATAGCCTTCGCCCGGCCCCACCACGATCCGGCCCGCCGGGGTCAGCTGGCCAGTTGCGGGATCGAGCAGTGCCAGGAACAGCTGCACTTGGGCCAGATCGCTGCGGTCGCTGGCGATCACCAGTACGCGCCTGCCCGCGATGTCGATCAGGTCGACATTGTTGAGTCCCGGAGCGGGCAGAAAACTCTTCTGCGCGCCCTTCAGGTCATAGACGTAAAGCCCGCCCTTCTTGTCGGTGCCGACGATCAGGCTCGCCGCGGGGTTCGCCGGGTTGCGCCAGATCGCCGGATCGTCCGCCGCATCCTCGCGCGCGGTGCCGACCGGCGGCGTTTCGGCCACCGCAGTGACGGTCACCGCCGGATCGCCGGTAATCGTGGGGACCGTCGCACAGGCGGCGGCGATCCCCAGCGTTAGCAGCGCGAAGCCGTGGAAGGGCCGCAGCATCAGAAGGCGTAACGCGCGACGACCTGGAACACCGGCCCGGCGCGCTCGCTTTCAAGCTCGTATTCGTCGAAGTTACGATCGATCTGGTCGCCCGTGGTATCGAACTTGTTGAAGTCTTCGTCCTTGGTGCTGTCGAGTAGGTTCGAACCCACCGCGCGGATGGTGAAGCTGTCGCCGAAGCGCTTCTCGATGAACACCTCAAGGTCCGCGCCGTAGCGGGTGAAGACTTCCTCGCCGACCACGCGGCCGAAGGCTTCGCCCTGCTTGCGGTAGGTCGCACCGAATGCCGCGCCAAAGCTCGGAATGTTCTGGATCGCGCCGAAGTTGTAGACATATTCGGACTGGTCGTTGAAGCGCCGCTCGCCGAATTCGTCGGTGATGTTGCTGTCGAGGATCGCAAGGTTACCGAACACGCCGGTATTGGGCAGGCCGATGAAGGCGAGGCTGAACGAGGCGTCGAGTTCGACCCCGTAAACCTCGCCGCTGCCCGTGTTGCGCGGGGTGTAGATGAAGGTGCCTGCCCCTTCCGAGCCTTCGACCGGCACGCCGTTAACGTCGAGTTCGGTCGCCAGTTCTACCAGATTGGTGACGTCGCGGTAGAAAACGTTGATCCCGATCACGCCGGTGCTGCCGATCTTGTGCTCATAGCCGAGGTCGCCGCCCCAGGCAGTTTCCGGCAGAAGGAAGGGGTTGCCGCGGAAGTCGTTGTCGCCAAGCTCGCCTTCCAGCAGGCCGGGGGTGATGAAATCGAAGTTCGGACGACGCAATGTGCGCGCTCCTGACAGCGTGAAGCGGCCATTGCCGACCTCGACCTTGAGCGAGGCAGAGGGCAGGAACTCGTCGTAGTCGTTGTTCAAGGACACGCCGCCACCAAATTCAGTGATGCTCGTCTCGGTGTTTTCCCATCGCAGACCGACTTCGAAGGTCAGATTGTCGAATTCACCCTCGACCAGCGCGTAGAGGTCGCGGCGTTGTTCGTTGATGCGGGTGACGGCCTGGTCGAAATCGGTAAAGGAGATGGGTTCGAAATCGAGCGGGCTATTGACGAACTGGTCATACGTGGTGCCAATCGAGGCGTCGACGTCTTCTTCGGCCTCCTGAGTTAACAGTACCGTATCGCGGTCCTTGTCCTGCAGGAAGCCGCCGATCGCGAACTCGAGGTTCTCGCTCAGCTCGAATTCATGCTCCAGATTGACGAACATTTCCTGGTCGTCGATCGTGTTATCGAATTGCTCGGCACCGAGCTCGAGGTCTTCGAAGTCGATCTCATATTCGAACTCGTCGCGTTTCTCGCTGAATTGCGAAAGGCCGGCACGCAGCTTGGTCTCGCCGAGGCCCCATTCGTGATCGAGCTTGGCAATGATCGCCCAGCTCTCCTGGGTGATGTCGGACACGTTGATGTTGTCGGTCAGCAGGCCGATATCATCGGTGTCTTCGTCGGAATCGACCGGACCGAAGATGCCCTCGATCGCATTGTACTCAAACGAACGCTCGCTTTCGGTGCGTTCGGTGCGAACGAAGTTGCCGAGCAGTTCGAGTTCGGTGCTGTCGGTTTCGATCCCCCAGCTGGCGTTGAAGGCGTAATCGGTACCGTCGCGGATGTCCGACTGGTCTTCGCGGTTGTCAAACTCATCGGTGAAGAAGTCGGGGTTGTTTTCGGGGCTGTCGCCAAAGCGAAGGCTGCTCTTTTCCTTGGGGTTGTAACGCCCCTGAACGTTCGCGCCGATCAGCAGTCTGCCACCCAAGGCTTCGGCACCATAATAGAAACCGCCGGATGCCTTGGCCTCGCCATCGTCAAAGAACAGCCCGCCCGCGCGGACATAGCCGCCATCAAGCGCGAAACCGTCACGCAGCTTGATGTTCAGCGATCCCGCCACCGCATCGCCGGTGCGGCGCGCGGAGGAGGAGCGCACGATTTCGACCTGCTCGATCAGTTCGGCCGGGATGCGGTCGAGGAAGAACGAGCGGTCGGACTGGCCGCCGGGCACGCGCTCGCCGTTGATAAGGATTTGCGTGTAGCCCGGATCGAGGCCGCGAAGCCGCGCGCCGTCGCTTTCCAGCACGTCGGACAGGAACGTGACGCCCGGCACGCGCTTGAGCGCATCGCCTGCAGTCAACGGCTCGAACCGCTGGAAGTATTCCTCGTCATAGACCAGCACCGGCTCGGCCGCGTCGCTGCGGTTGCGGAAGCCGATATCGGCCTGCACCACAATTTCCCGCGCGGTCTGGACCTGATCGTCCTCGCTTTCGTCGGTCTCGGCAATCGCGCCGCCCGATTGCGCGGTGATTGCAACCGCTTGCGGATCGGCTTCGGCAGCAAAGGCGGGCGCAGCGAGGCCGGCAGTGAGCGCAAGCGCGGCGCTGCCGGTGAAGAGGGTGGTGCGGATCATCGGATGTTTCCCCATTTGACGACCCGTTGATCGGGACGACGTTGCCGGGCCGATACGCCGGAGCCGTGACAGTCAGGCGACCGGACAATTGCATTTCAATGACAGCAGGTTCGCGCGCAAGATTCCATAAATCTGTGGCGCAAATGCCTCAATTGGAGAGGTGGCGCAGTGGGTCGCATCGGCCTAGCAAACGGGCACATCACTAAGCGGAGACGACAGGCATGAAGATCGAACCGGGCATGGCGGCGGTGGTCACGGGCGGCGCAAGCGGGCTCGGCAAGGCGAGCGCCAAGGCCTACGCCGATGCGGGCATGAAGGTCGCGATTTTCGACATCAATGACGCGGCGGGCGAGGAACACGCGGCGGCGATCGGCGGGACCTTCCACCATGTCGACATCATGGATGAGGCCGGCGTCGAAGCCGGGTTCGCCGCCGCGCGCGCCGCACACGGACAGGAGCGCGTGACGCTGCATTGCGCGATGGCGTCGCGGCGCGGCAAGATTTTGGGTTGGGACAAGGAAGCAGGCGGTTATAAGCGCCTTTCGACCGAGGACTATGCGTTCGGGGCCGAGGGGATTCTGGTCGCCAGTTACCGCGTCGCCAGCATTTCGGCGCTGGGGATGGCCAATGCCCCGGCATTGAACGATGATGGCGAGCGCGGCTGCATCATCCTGACCGCCAGCGTCGCAGCGCAAGACGGGCAGATCGGGCAGGTCATCTATGGCAGTTGCAAGGCCGGAGTGAACGGGCTGGTGCTGCCAATGGCGCGCGACCTGATGGAGATGGGGATCAGGGTCAATTCGGTGATGCCGGGCATCTTCGCCACCCCGCTGATGCTGGGGATGAAAGACCGCAACCCGCCGATGTGGGCGCAGCTGAACGCGAGCGTCCCCTTCCCCAAGCGCCTCGGCGAGCCCGAAGAATTCGCGTCGCTGGTGCTGGAGATCGCCCGCAACAGCTACATCAACGGCCATCAGTTCCGGCTCGATGGTGCGATCAGAATGCCGCCGAAGTAGCAAGACACCGCAACCGAAGCCGAACGGCTTCGCAAGCGCAACCGCGCGCCGGCCGGTAGGCCGCCCTCCCGGAGGCGTGAGCGAAGCGAACTAGCCGCGAGGGAAAACAAATGGCCACCAATGAATACCCGACCAAAGCCTATGGCGCATTGTCTCCCGACAGCGGCGTTCATCCGATGCAGATCACCCGCCGCGGCCTGCGCGCCGATGATGTGCTGATCGAGATCACCCATTGCGGCATCTGCCATTCCGATCTGCACTCGGCGCGCAACGACTGGGGGTTCACCACCTATCCGATCGTGCCGGGGCACGAGATCGTCGGGATTATCAGCGCGGTGGGGGACAGCGTCACCCGCCACAAGGTCGGCGACCGGGTGGCGATCGGCTGCATGGTCGATGCCTGCATGGAGTGTACGCACTGCGCGGCAGACCTTGAGCAATATTGCCTCGATGGCGGCAATACCGGCACCTATAACGGCAAGGATCGCCACGATGGCAGCCTGACCTTCGGCGGCTATTCCGAAAGGATCGTGTGCCGCGAGGAATTCGTGCTCAAGGTGCCCGACGCCCTGCCGATGGCCGAAGCCGCGCCACTGCTGTGCGCGGGGATCACCACCTACTCGCCGCTGCGTACATGGAAGATCGGCCCGGGCAGCAAGGTCGCGGTTGCTGGGCTTGGCGGGCTGGGGCACATGGGGGTCAAGCTCGCCGCAGCGATGGGCGCGGAAGTCACCGTGCTTTCCCGCTCCGAAAGCAAGCGCGCCGATGCCGAGAAGCTGGGCGCCCACGCCTTCCTCAACACCGATGACAAGGCCGCCATGAAGGCCAAGCGCGGAAATTTCGACATGGTCTTGAACACCATCCCGGTGCGCCACGATGTTGTGCCCTATCTTCACCTGCTGCGGATCAACGGGGTGCAGGTGCTGGTCGGGCTGATTGGGATGATGCCCGAGCTGCACACCGGCGTGCTGCTGGGCCGCAAGGTGCTGACCGGGAGCGGCATCGGCGGGCTCGCCGAAACGCAGGAAATGCTCGATTTCTGCGCGGCCAAGGGCATCCTCCCCGACATCGAGGTCATCCGGATGCAGGACATCCAGACCGCCTATGACCGGATGGAGGCGAGCGACATCAAATACCGCTTCGTCATCGACATGGAGAGCCTGCGGACGGCATCTGCCGAGTGATGCAAGTTTGCAACGCAATAAACGCAAAGCACATGCGGCGGCACGCAAAACATTTGTGCTTGGCCGCGCCTGCGATATGGCCCATTACAGAGCTGTGACGGTAGCCCGCCGATAACAAGAGGCGCCGCGCAGCACGCAGGTGGAACGATCCAACCTCTCTATGGAGCGTTCCTTATGATCATTCGTTTTGCATCGGCTGCCTCGGCCGTCGCCCTTATGGCCTGCTTTTCCGCGCCGGCACTTGCTGCGGACACCGAGGTTGCGGCCACCGAACCCACCACTGAAACCGCAGTCGTCGCGCTCGATGCGCCCGCGATCGAGCCGATCGATCTCGACACCGCCAGCCGCGCCGAAGACAGCGAATCCGGCATCACCGTTTCGGGTGCTGCCACGCTGACCTCCGACTACCGCTTCCGCGGCGTGTCGCAATCCGACGAAGGCATGGCCGTGCAAGGCGGGCTCACCCTCAGCCACTCGAGCGGCTTCTACGTCGGCGCGTGGGGTTCGAACCTCGCCGGATGGGGCACCTTCGGCGGCGCGAACATGGAGCTCGATCTCTATGCCGGGTTCAAGATCCCCGTCGGCGAAGGCACGCTCGACCTCGGCGGTACGTGGTACATGTACCCGAGCGGCGCAGACACCACCGACTTTGCCGAACTCTACGCCAAGCTGTCGGGTAGCCTCGGCCCGGTCTCGCTGACCGGTGGCGTGTTGTATGCCCCCTCGCAGGAAGCGCTCGGAAACGCGTTTCCGGTCGGCTTGCCGGCCGATCCGGGCGACAAGGAAGACAACCTCTACCTCTCCGGCGATGCGACCTACGGCATTGCCGACACCCCGATCACGCTCAAGGCACACCTCGGCTATTCGGACGGCAACCCCGGCCTTGGCCCCAATGGCACCAGCGTCGCACCGACCGGCACCTATCTCGACTGGCTGATCGGCGCGGACGTGGTGCCGATTTCGGGCCTCACGCTGTCGGTTGCCTATGTCGATACCGACATTTCGGAAGCGGAAGCCGCGCTGATCCGCCCGAACTTTGCCACGCTTGACGGGGATTCGATTTCGGACGCGACCGTGGTGTTCTCGATCACCGCTTCGTTCTGAAAGCTGACACAGCACAAGCAGGAGGGGGCGCGCTGCCAGCAGGCGGCGCGCCCCTTTGCTTTGCGCGGCGACGCGGTGGTCACATGCCGGGCATCATCGCAGCACCGGGCCGCACGACCATCCACAGCGCCATCGCCACCATCATCAGGTTCTCGGTCAGCGAAATGAACCCCAGCGGCACGTTGCTGTCCCCGCCAACACACGCACACTTCAACTCGCGCTGGTCGACGTAAACAGCCTTGAACACCGAGACTGCACCGATCGTGCCGATAAACAGCGCGATCGGCACCGACACCCAGTGCAGCACGCCTGCCACCATCAATATGCCCGCCAGCCCTTCGGCAAAGGGATAGATCGTGGCGTAGGGCACCCACCGCTTCGCGAGCAGATCGTAGTTCAGGAACATGGTGGCGAACGTCTCGACGTTCTGGAGCTTGAGCAGCGCCAGAATACACATGCTGAAGGCTATGAACCATTCGGCAACACGGATGCTGAGGGCGGTGCCGTCGACCGCAAAGCCCGCCGCCATTGCCATCAGCGCGGTCATCGCAAACAGCGCGATCACCGGGCGGTAGCTTGTCGCGCCCGGTTCGGCGACCTTGAGTCCGAAGAACCGCCGCAGATCGTCATAACCGCCGATCCGCTCGCCGTTGATGAAGGTCTGCGGGGTGGTCGGGACGCCGTGCTCGGCCTTGAACGCATCCACCGCGGCGCGCGTGGTGAGGTGATGATCCTCGACCCGGTAGCCTTTGCTGCGCAGCAGGTGCTTTGCCTTGAGGCCATAGGGACAGGTATGGTCATCCATGACCATGCGATGGAGAACGGCGGTCTTGGGCGGCGCATTCATGGTGTGCACTCCGTTGAAATTGGCAGAGCACACCATATAAGTGCCGTACCATAGTACGGTTTCAAGAGGTGAGCATGAAAATTGGCAATCTGGCCCGCGCGGGCGGGGTGAACGTGGAAACGGTCCGCTATTATCAGCGGCGCGGGCTGATGGCCGAACCGCCGCGCGGGAATGGTGCGCGGCGCTATGCGACCGCCGATCTTGAGCGCCTGCGTTCGATCCGGGCAGCGCAGACGGCGGGGTTCACTCTCGATGAAATCGGGCAGCTTTTCGCGCTCGACACCGCACAAAGGGACGTGGTGCAGCGCTTGGCGCTTTCCCGGATTGCCGCGCTCGACGAGCGAATCGCCACCTTGCAGCAGATGCGTGAGGCGCTGACCCGATTGGCTGTCAGCTGCGCCGCCGACGAAGACGCGCCTTGCCCGATCATCACGACATTCATCCCGTTGACCGGCGACGCGGCGGGCCGGAGGGTCGGCTGAGGCGCCGGACAACGCGCTGGCCCTTTGCATTACAGTCCGATTGCCATAGGCTCGCGGCGACAATCGCGGCGAGAGAGAGCGCACATGATGCGGATGGCGGTTTGGGCGGCGGGATGCGCTGCACTGGTGGCAATGCCCGCGGGCGAGGCGGCAGCGCGCAGCCGCTATGAAGCGACCATCACCCGCACCACTTACGGCATCCCGCATATCAAGGCCGATAGCTGGCAGGGGGTCGGCTACGGCGTCGCCTATGCTTATGCGCAGGACAATCTGTGCCTGCTGGCCGAGGAGTTTGCGACCGTCGCGGGTGAACGCTCGCTGCACTTCGGGCCTGACGCCAAGGCGGTGCTGGGCTTCCAGGAAGTCGACAATCTCTCTTCCGACGTATTCTTCCGCGCGATGATCGACCTTCCGGCGCTGCGTAAAGGTGCCAAGGCGCAGGCGCCAGAAGCCCGCGCGCTGGCCGAGGGCTACGTCGCGGGTTACAACCGCCTTCTGAAGGACGCCGGGCCGCAGGGCATTCCGGCGGAATGTCGCGGCAAGCCGTGGGTGCGCCCGATCACCTTCGACGATATGCTGCGCCTCACCGAAAAGATCATGCTGCTGGCAAGCTCGCTGAACTTTGCGCCCGGGATCGCCAACGCCGCCCCTCCCGGCCCCGCGCAGCCCAAGGTGGCGATGGCCCTGCCCAAGCCGGACGAGCTCGGCATCGGCAGCAATGGCTGGGCGTTCGGGATCGAGGCGACCGCCGACGGGCGCGGGATGGTAATCGGCAATCCGCACTTCCCGTGGAATGGCCCCAACCGCTTCTGGCAGATGCATGTCACCGGGCCGGACGGCTATGATGTGATGGGCGTCGGCTTGGCAGGGACTCCGATCCCGACGCTGGGCTTCAACCGCGACATTGCCTGGACCCACACCGTCACCGCCGCGCGCCACTTCACGATCTTCGCGCTCACGCTCGATCCGGCTGACCCCACCCGCTATATGCTCGATGGCAAGGGCGTGGCGATGACGCAGCAGACCGTCACCGTGCCAATGCCCGAAGGCACGCCAGCCGTCACCCGCACGCTCTACTCGACCCGCTTCGGTCCGGTGTTCGTTGCCCCGCAAACCGGCGTGACGTGGAACGCGACTGCCGCCTTTGCCTTGCGCGATGCCAACCGCGGCAACCAACGCGGAATGGCCACGTGGATCCGCATCGGCCAGGCCAAGTCCGTCGGCGAGATCGAAGCGGTGGTGAGCGAGACGCTCGGCATTCCGTGGGTCAACACTATTGCCGCCGACCGCCACGGCAACGCGCTCCACGCCGATATCACCGCGGTGCCGAACGTCTCGGCGGCCAAGATCGCCACCTGCTCGACACCCTTGTCGGCGCTGGTCGCGCGGATGGCGACGCTGCTCGATGGCGCGCGGTCGGAATGCGACTGGGACGCCGCGCCAGGTACGCCCGAACCCGGCTTGATGCCGGCGAGCGATCAGGCCTCGACCACGGCGCGGCGTTACCTCACCAATTCGAACGACAGCTACTGGATCAGCAACCCCGCGATGCCGCATCCGGAGCTTTCTCCGGTGCTGGGTTCGCACGCCCGCGCGCTAACACTGCGCAGTCGTTCAAACTTCATCGAAACCGAGGCGCTGCTGGCCACCGGTAAGGTCGATCACGCCCGCGCGCAGGCCTTCGCTTTCGCCAACAAGAGCCTCGCCGCCGATATGACCGTCGAGCCGCTGCTGAACCTGTGCGCCAGTGCATCGACGCCCGAGGCCAATGCGGCGCGCGGCTGCGCGGCGCTGTCCGGCTGGGATCGCCGCTTCGAGGCAAGCAGCCGCGGCGCGGCGCTGTTCCGCGCCTTCTGGGCGAAGGTCGGCGGGCGCAGCGATCTGTGGCGGGTGCCCTTCGATGCGGCTAATCCCGTCGACACCCCGCGCGATCTCGCCACCGAGGGCGACAAGGGCGCGAAACTGCTCGCCGCGCTGGGCGAAGCGGTGGCCGAACTCGACGCTGCGGGGACCGCGCTCGATGCCGAATGGGGCAGCGTGCTGCAATGGCGCGCAGGCTCAGCGCCAATCCCGATACACGGCGGAACGGGCACCGCAGGGGTGCTCAACATGCAGGAATCGCGCCCTGCGCCGGGAGGCGGCTTGGTGCCGGTGCACGGCACCAGCTACATCCAGATCGTCGGCTTCGACGATCGCGGCCCGGTCGCCGACGCAATCCTCAGCTATTCGCAGTCGACCGATCCTGCTTCCCCGCACTTTACCGACCAGACCCGCGCCTACGCTGCCAAGCAATGGCACCGCCTGCCCTTCACCGCCAAGGCGATCGCGGCCGAGACGATCGGGAAGCCCCTGCAGATCGCCGAATAGGACGGCGGCGCGCAGGCGATGGCGGCAAGCCCGATCCTGGCACTGACCCTGATGGCCGCAGCGATGATTGCGGCGGCAATCAGCGGGCAAATTCGGACGGGCCTGCTGCTGGCGACGCTTGGCGCGGCAATCGTGATTGTTCTGGCCCGCGCATCAGGGATGCCTCCACCCGTACAGCCGCTGTGGCTCGGTGTAACGATCATCATTGCCGGCGTCAGCTTTGCGGTGCGCGGGGCCCTGTTTGCGCGCAGTGCTGGCAGCAAGGGTTGGGTGATCGCGGCCTTCGTCGTTGCGGGTGAGGCCGCCGTGCTGCTGACAGCGGCGGCAAGGCCGGGCTTGCTGCCCGAATGGTTGCTGGCACTGCTCCCCGCGCAATGGGCCAATCTCGCCTTTGCGACCGCGACGCATGAAAGCGGCGCCGGGGGTGCCGCCGCAGCCCTGATCGCACTCGCAGCCACCGCAGCCGCAACCCAGTTGGTTGCCTGCCTGTGGCCGCGCCGCTGGCCCTATGCTGTGATGTTCACAATCTGGCTCACGATGGCCGCCCTGGTCTGGCACTGGCCCGCGCCAGCGTGATCATTCGAGGGGCATGGAGCGGGTGAAGCGAAGCCAAAGGCTGACTTATTGAATTGAGAGCAAGGGATAAATTGGGTCGGGCAATTTTCTATGGCCCGCAACCGGCACCCCAAATTTGCTGGATGCATGGGGAAATCTTGAGACAGTCCCGTTCGGATTCGAAGTTGGGAGTCGTCAATCAGATTCGGATGCCCAAGCTTGGCAGAGTTGCGGCTCTTTGTCAGTGACATAGTGGCCAATATATCGGATCCGATTGGCCAGCCGGACCTGATTGACAAGCTGCCACATGTATTTCTTTCCATTTTCCTACGTAAATTCAGAGTAATAGAGCGACGACTGGTCGCGTAGGATATGCCTCTGTTTCGCACCACTCAGTTCGGAACTAGCGCATGATTTCGAATGAAAATCGAAATATCGAAACCAGTTGGGACAGGATTGGCCCGTGCAGATTGCGTCAGAATTCTCAGATGCTGAAATCTGTGAGAGCCGGATGCCGAAATTGCCGACCTTGGTCGCTGTCATCCTGTGGCCGCATCAGCATTCATCGTCTGACGACCCGGAATCCGATATGATCGGTGCCGAGGTCGCGTTCCTGGAACTGGCGTGCGGCAGCGCGGTAGCGCGCACAGTAATTTGCCGCGCACAGGAATGATCCCCCCTTGATCACATTGGTTGGTTGGCCTGCTGCTGGTTGACTGGTGGTCCATTCCCAGACGTTGCCGATCATGTCGTGAAGTCCGAAGGCATTGGCCTCGAAACAGCCGACGGGTGCACGCGTGGTGTAACCGTCAGTGCCGATATCGCGTGCCGGGAAGACGCCCTGATAGTAATTGGCTTGCGGTTTCCCGTCCTGATCCAGCGGCTCGGGCAGCGCAGCCCCGCCTGCACGTGACGCGAATTCCCATTGCTCCTCGGTCGGCAAGCTCGCCCCGGCCCACCTCGCATAGGCCAGCGCGTCGTTATAGGTGACCTGCACCACGGGATCGTTGTCGCGCCCTTCGATCGAACTTCCCGGACCGTTCGGGTGCCGCCAATCGGCACCGGGCACCCACTGCCACCAGTTGGGATTGTCTGGCGTGGGGATACGGAACACCGCCGAGCCGGGCTCGCGCATCTCGGGCGGCGCACCGGCCAGCTGGGGCGGATCGCGTTCGGCCTCGGTGCGGTAGCCGGTTGTCTCGACGAATTCGGCGAATTGCGCGTTGGTGACTTCGGTTGACGAGATCCAGAAGCCCTCGACCGTGACTGTGCGCGGCGGCCCCTCTTCGCGGTAGCGCGCCGCCTCTCCCATTGTAAAGGTGCCGCCCTCGATCCACACCATCTTGCGCTTGGCGATGCCGCCGCATGCCGGAGCTGCGGCTTCTGACGTCGTGCGGTCGGGGTTTTCCAAGCAGCCCACGAGCAGGAGCGTCAGGGGCGCGAGCCGCGCGACTTTACGGATCATCCCGGTGCCTTCCGTCCCGTTTCAACGTGGCGCGCGCCTTCACGCTGGATCACCGGCATAATGTCTGCCATTAGTCGGGTCAATGAGTCACCCGCCGCGGCAAAACCCGCGGGTGCGGGCAAACCGGGTTCCGAAAAGGGCGACATGGGGGAGCGATGCGAAGAGCGTGGGTAACGGTCAGCGGCAGCTTGCTGGCGGTCTTGCTGGCGATGACAACGATATCTCCGAGGGTCGCCGCGAGGGAAGAACCGCCGCCCCGCCCCAATGTCGTGGTGATTCTCGCCGATGATGCAGGGCTGATGGATTTCGGCGCCTTTGGCGGGGAAGCGAACACGCCCAACATGGATGCCCTTGCCGCGCGCGGCGCGATGTTCACCCAGTTCCGCGCTTCGCCGCTCTGCTCGCCTTCGCGCGCGATGCTGCTGACGGGGGTGGACAACCATCTCACCGGCTTCGCGACGATCCCCGAGGTGCTGCCGTCCGAGCAGCGCGGCAAGCCGGGCTATACGATGGCGCTCGAACCCGGCGTTCTCACGCTGGCCGATCGGTTGCGCCAACTGGGCTATCGCACGCTGATGGTCGGCAAGTGGCACCTCGGGGAAGAGGCCGGGGCGATGCCGCAGGCGCATGGCTTCGATCGGTCCTTCGCCCTCGCCGCATCGGGGGCGGACAATTGGGAGAAGAAGGCCTACATTCCTTACTACAAGGACGCGCCCTGGTACGAGGACGGGGTCGAAGCCGATCTGCCCGACAGCTTCTATTCCTCGCGCTTCATCGTCGACAAGATGATCGCCTATCTGCGCGAGACTGACCAATCGAAGCCGTTCTTCGCCTATTTGCCGTTTCAGGCCGTTCATATCCCGGTGCAGGCCCCGGCGGAGCTGATCGCCAAATACAAGGGCCGGTATGATACGGGCTGGGACGAGTTGCGGCGCGAGCGGCAGCAGCGCGCCGCAACGCTCGGGCTGGTGCCGACGGGTGCGGCGATGGCGGACCTGCCGCCGGGCTATCGCCAATGGAGCGAACTCAGCGACGAGGACCGCGCCCTCTATGCCGCACGCATGGAGGTCCACGCCGCGATGCTGGAAGCGATGGATGCCAATGTCGGGCGACTGATAAATCACCTCAAGGCAAGCGACCAGTACGACAACACGATTTTCGTTATTGCCTCGGACAACGGGCCCGAACCCTCTCGCGGCGACAACAGCGGATCGCTCAGCGCATGGCACCGCGTCGTCGGCTACCACGTCGGGCTCGAGGGCATGGGTGGGCCCGGAAGCTGGGGCTTCATCGGTCCAGAATGGGCGGCGGCCACCGCAACGCCGGGCGCATGGTTCAAGTTCTACGCCACTGAAGGCGGCGTGCGCGTGCCGTTGGTCATCGCCGGTCCGGGCCTTGAAGCGGCTCGCATCGACAGCCCTGCGATGATGACCGACATCGCCCCCACGCTGCTGGAATGGATCGGCGCGCCGGTTGGCAGTGACGACAAAGGTGTCCGCCCCATTACCGGACGCAGCCTTCTCCCGGTCCTTACCGGCAAGGCCAACAGCGCCTATGCCAAGCACGAGGTGCGGGTGATCGAGGTGTCGGGCAACACCGCGCTCTACAAGGGCGATTTCAAGATCACCCGCAGCGTGCTGCCGCTGGGCGATGGCCGCTGGCAGCTGTTCGATCTCGCTCGCGACCCGGGGGAAACCACCGATCTCAGCGTCGCCCGGCCCGAGATCCTGACCGGCATGGTGGCCGATTATGACGCCTATGCCGAGCGCGTGGGCGTGCTGGCGATGCCCGAGGGTTATGATTCCGTGGCGCAGACCGCCGGGAACAACATCAGCCAGATGCTGGTGAACTATCCCTGGCTCTATGGTGTGATGGCGGGGTTGGCGCTGCTGGCCGGGTTTGTCGTCTGGGGCCTTTTCAGGTTGTTGCGCTGGATGTTTCGCCGCCCTGCGGCATGATCCGGAGAATGCGGCGTCGGGAACCACCCAGCCGGCCGGCACTGCGGGGTGCGGTGCGATTTTCTAGCGTTCTTGATCACTTGTTAATGCATGGTATTAGTTTGCGTCGTTACCTGCGGACTCAAGCTGGCGCGCCGCTCGCATGAAAGGAGCCGAATCGTGGCCTGGTTGAAAAGGATCTTATTGGTGGCGCTCGCCCTCGTTCTGATCGCGGGGGTGGCGGCCTACGCATTTCAGGCCCGCATTGGGACGGCGCTGTTCGAGCGCGGCACGGCGCAGCGTATGGGTGTCGACAATCTCGCCGCCCTTGGCGACGGCCTGCATGTCGGCCTGTGCGGCACCGGCTCTCCCATGCCCAATCTCGACCGCGCGGGGCCATGCAACGTGGTCGTTGCCGGCAAGCAGATGTTTGTGGTCGACATCGGCGAAGGCGCGGCCGAGACGCTCAATGTCATGGGCATCAGTCCCGGCAAGGCTGATGGACTGCTGCTGACGCATTTCCATTCCGACCATATCGACGGACTCGGCCCGCTGATGCTGTTCCACTGGACTCGCGGATCGAGCACCGCGCCGCTTCCTGTCTACGGCCCGACCGGGGTCGAGGCGATCGTGGCCGGATTCAACGCGGCCTATGCGACCGACAACACCTATCGCATCGCGCATCACGGCACCGACGTGGTCCCGCCGAGTGGTGCAGGCGGCATCGCGCGCCCGTTCGAAATGACTGGTCCGACGACTTTGGTGCTGGAGCGTGACGGCCTGAAGATCACCGCCTTCACGGTCGACCATGATCCGATCAAGCCCTCGGTCGGCTATCGTTTCGACTACAAGGGACGCTCCGTGTGCATCAGCGGTGACACCAAGAAGTCGGCCAATCTCGAGGCGGTCTGCAAGAGCGTCGACATCCTCGTGCACGAAGCGCTGAACCCCGGACTGGTCCAGAAGATGGAAACGGCCGCAGGAGCGGACGGTCAGATCGGCGCGGCCAAAATCATGCACGACATTCAGGATTACCACACGTCGCCCGAAGAGGCGGCCGAAAGTGCCGAGGCTGCTGGCGCCGGTATGCTCGTGTTGAGCCATCTCGTCCCGCCCCTGCCGAGCCGGTGGCTCTACGCCGCCTTTCTCGGCGATGCCGAAAGCCGCTTTTCCGGCCCAGTCGTGGTCGGCGAGGACGGCATGATGTTCTCTCTGCCATCGGGCAGCAAAGAAATTGACCGTTCGCGGTTGATGTGAGGTGCCGACGACCCCCTGCCGGCACCATTTTTTCAAACTTGGACCCCGACCCCCTCAAAGGAGACTGACTGATGAAGACGATGTTCCGGATCGCCGCGCTGGCGGCTGCAACCCTCGCCCTGACCCCTGCGGCCCAAGCCCAGAGCTATGACATGGCGCTGTCGCAGCTGACGTCGAAGTTCAAGTCGGCCGACAAGAACGGCGATGGCAAGCTGTCCTTGCAGGAAGCCAAGGACGGCGGGATGACCCGCGTCGTGTCGAACTTCAAGACGATCGACACCGACAAGGATGGTTATGTGACCTTCGCCCAGCTCAAGGCCCAGCTGGATGCCCGCTACAAGTAAGGGCCGAAGTGAAGGGGACGCGCCGACCGACAATTCGGCGCGTCCCTTATCCCGCCGTGCTGGGGGTTACTTCGGCGGGAAGTCCTCGAGGATTCTGGTTACTGCCGCGCGGACTTTTTCGGTGGTGGCCTTTGCGGCTGCGCTCTCTCGTCCGGTGCGCTGGACGGTCTTGGTCCCCGCGCCATGCCACACCGGCGATTTGCCAGCGACATCATAGATGTCGATCGCGAGCGTCCCTTCGGAATAGGCTTTAACCTCTTTCGTCGTGACAGCGATCGGCGTTACGGCGGTGACGCCGAGAGGGCGGCGGTAGACGCCGGTGTAGGCCGGATAATAGGCGCGGCCCCAGCGCCAGTTGGTCTGGTTGACCCAGAAATATTCGGGGCTCGAAAGCACTTCGGTGGAATCGCGGCGCCCCACCGTGAACGACACGCCGAAATCGGCATCGGCAAGCTGTTCGGCATAGCGGTACCCCTTGGCTTCGAGCGCGGTGCGAATTTCGCTGGCGATCCGCTGTTCGATGACCGGCGGCACCTGGGCGGTGCCGAGCACTGTCATCGGCTTCTCTCCCGCCCATGCGAATGTCTTGTAGGCGCTGAAATCGTGGGTCTGGTCATAGTCTGCGGAGAAATTGGCGGTTGCGCACCCCGAAAGGGCGAGACTCGCGGCGGAGATTGCAATGGCAAGCGGTTTCATAGCGCGACTCCGTGTTTCGATTGCTAGGATGATCAGGGCATTGGCAAGTCGGCGATAATGATGATGCCGTCCTCGTCCTGATCGATCAGGGCGAAGATATCGCGTTCGGGATTATCCCATTCGGCGCGGGACAACATTCCATCGCCGTTCTTGTCGGCCATCGCGAGGACCTGCTCGAACTTTTCGGAGAACTTGCGCTTGGCGATCCGGATTTTGGGCGCGTCTTCCTCGCTCGCCACGCCGTTCCCGTTGCGATCAAGCTTGGCGAAGATGTCGGCGCGGTGCGCGTCATATTCCCGGCGGGTGACCCTGCCATCGCCGTTGGCGTCGGCTTCGGTGAGGATATTGCGGATCTTTTCGAGCTGCTCCGGCGAAGGCTGGGCGGCTACCGGGAAACAGGCGCAAGCCAGAGCGGCTGTGAAAAGGACGCGGATGGGATTGTGCATGGTCATGCTCCGTTCGATTCGCCGAGGATGGCTTGGCCAGATGGCTGATGCACACTATTAATGGAATGGATTAGATGGGCAAGGGGCACTGCAGTGTGCCAGCTTCGCGAAATTAGCGATTGCCCGGCGCGCCCTAATGTCTAATATTAATCCGCGAGGCCCCGAACTGACAGCGGGCAAACCAGACGGGATGATTGATGGCAAAGGTTCTGAAGTGGGCGGTTCGTGTGCCGCCGGTGGTGCTGGCAATCCTGTTCGGGGTTCTGGGTATCCGAACGATGACGAATCCCGATCGCGCCGCAGCCTTCTTCGGTTACCAGTTTCCCGATAGCGGACTGGGGCTGAGCTCGCTCTCCGGCCACTCGGCCAGCTGGGCGCTGACCATCGCGGTCTGCCTCGCGCTAGGGCTGATCCGCAAGGAACGGGTGTGGTTCTACCCGGCGATGATGCTGTTCGGGTTCTTTGCGCTGGGCCGCATTGCCGCAACGCTCCTCCACGGCGCGCCGGCCCATCCCGAGCGGGTCATTCCGGAGCTGGCATTTGTCGGCCTGCTTTACCTCGCAGCGCGGCAAACGTCTGAAGCGGGCCAACAGGCGCATTGACGGCGTGGCGTGAGCAGACTGAACGGGAGTAGAGCATGGTAGAGACAATCCTGATCGGCATCGGCGGGCTGGGCGCTGCCGTGGCAGCCGGCGCGTTCGCGATCACCCGGGATGGGTCGATCGTCACCCCTCAGGGGTCGGGCAAGGTCACCACGGCCTCGGGCACATTCGAGGGCTTTCCGCTTCCCGACTATGCGCAGAAGTTCGTGACCGATAGCTATAAGAGCTACTTCATCGAGGTCGAACCGGGCATCAAGGTGCACATGCTCGAGGTCGGCGAAGGCTATCCGATTTTCATGCAGCATGGAAACCCGACCTCGGGCTTCCTCTATCGCAAGGTGGTCGAATATCTGCCGCTCGACCGGGTGCGGGTGATCCTGCCGACGCTGGTCGGGCTCGGCTTTTCATCCAAGGTGCCGATCAGCATGCACACTGCGGCGAACCACAATCGCTGGATCAACGCAGCCCTGCGGCAGCTCGGGCTCGAACAGGTGATCTATGCTGGGCAGGACTGGGGTGGCCCGATCGGTATCGGCGCGCTGGCGCTGTCGCCCGGCATGGTGAAGGGCGTCGTCATCATGAACACCGCGATCCGGGTGACCGAGGTCAAGACCAGCCTTTCCAAGATTCATGACCTGATGAAGACCCCGATTGTCGGCGAGTTCCTCGGCAATGTCCGCAACGCGATCTTCAGGGGCCTGCACCGCCCGCAGCACGATCCCGCCTCGATGCCGCAGGAGGTCAAGGATCTCTATGCCCGCCCGGTGCGCGAGAGCGGCAACCACAAGGCGCCGCTGGCGATGATGCGGATGGTGCCCGACGGTCCCGATCATCCTAGCACCCCGGTGATGCGCGAGCTTGTTCCGTTTGTGCGCGGGCTCGATGTGCCGGTCGAGATCGTCTGGGGGGTCAACGATCCGATTCTGGGAAATGCCGTGCCGGCGATGCTCGAAAACTTTCCGAACGCGCGGGTGACCGAGACACCGGCTGGGCATTTCCTTCAGGAAGAAGTTCCCGAAGTGATCGCCGAGGCGGTGCTGCGGGTGCTGGACTTGGTCCAGCACGGGGCATCGCAGGCTAGCGCCACCGCTGCCGAATAGTGAGGCGTTGCAGCCATCGGCATATGGCCGGGATCATCGCGACAAAGCGCTTGCCCCTCCAGCGCGCCACCGCTAGTTAATGCACACGATTAAATTGCGACGACCAAGATCAGTGTGCGCTGCGAAAGAGCGCGTCACCTTCCGCCCCGTGTCGTTGCGAACAACCAAGAGGCTCACAGCAATGACCAGTGTGCTCGACAAGGACGCCATCAGGCAGAAATACGCCGCCGAACGCTCCAAGCGTCTGCGGCCCGAAGGCAACGAGCAATACCAGCGCCTGTCCGGCAAATTCGCGGATTTCGCGGTCGATCCGCACACGCGTTTTGTTCCCCGCGACCCCGTCACCGACCATGTCACCTTCGCCTTCATCGGTGCCGGCATGTCCGGACTGGTCACGGCGGCGCGGCTGAAAGAGGCTGGGATCGACAGCGTGCGCCTGATCGACAAGGCGGGCGGCGTCGGCGGCACCTGGTACTGGAACCGCTATCCCGGGGTGCGGTGCGATACGGCGGCGATGATCTACCTGCCGCTGCTCGAGGAAACCGGCTACATGCCGAGCGAGAAATACGTGCGCGGCCACGAGATTCTCGGCCATTGTGAGCGGATCGCGAAGCATTACGGCCTCTATGACAAGGCCCTGTTCCATACCGAGATCGATGCCGTGGAATGGCAGGATGATGCGAAGCTGTGGCGCATCACCACCAACCGCGGGGATGATTTCACCGCCAAGTATCTCGGCATGGGCACCGGCCCGCTGCACGTCGCCAAGCTGCCGGGGATCGCGGGGATCGAGACCTTCAAGGGCAAGCAGTTCCACACCAGCCGGTGGGATTACGAGTATACCGGGGGCGATGCCTTCGGTGCGCCGATGGACAGGCTTGCGGACAAGCGGGTGGCCGTGATCGGCACTGGCGCGACCGGGGTCCAGTGCATTCCGCAGGTCGCCAAGACGGCTGGCCAGCTGTTTGTTTTCCAACGCACGCCATCATCGGTCGACGTGCGCGGCAATCATCCCATCGATCCGCAGTGGTTCGCGAATATCGCAAAGCCAGGCTGGCAGAAGCGCTGGATGGACAATTTCGTCGACAATGTGGGGCGCGGCCTGCCGTCCGAAGACCTGATCAACGATGGCTGGACGCAGATCACCCGCCGTATCCGGGAAAAGGTTCTGGGCGGTCGTCCCCTATGGCTCGCACGACTGGCGACCCGCGTGGCAAGCGCCTTGGGGCGTGCCCCGCGCCAGATGAGCACTGAGCGGTTGCTGGCCGCGATCGAGGATTCCGATATCGAGAAGATGGAGGAAATCCGCGCCCGGGTCGATGCGGTCGTGAAGGACCGGGGCACCGCCGAGCATCTCAAGGCGTGGTATTCACAGCTCTGCAAACGCCCCTGCTTCAGCGACGAATATCTCGATTGCTACAATCTGCCCAACGTCACGCTGGTGGACACCGACGGCAAGGGCGTCGAGCGGATCACCGAAACCGGGCTGATGGTAGGCGGCAAGCACTACGAGGTGGATTGCATCGTCTATGCATCGGGCTTCGAATTCGGAGCCAACTTCCAGATGAAGACGGGCTTCGACATCAAGGGGCGCAATGGCCAACTCCTGTCGGAATACTGGGCCGATGGGCTACGCACGCTGCACGGCCTGCACGTCCCCGGCTTTCCCAACGCCTTCATGGTGCAGATGAACCAGGCCGCCAACATGGTGACCAACATTCCGCACAATATCGTCGATCATGCCAAAACGGTGGCGCAGGTGATCGCCTATGCAGAGAGCCACGGCTATGCCGAGGTTGAGCCGACCGAGGAGGCCGTCTCGCAATGGGTTGACCTGATCCTCACCAACCAGCGATCGCTCATTGCCTCGACCGACTGCACGCCCGGTTTCTGGAATAATGAAGGCCAGGGCTGGAGCAAGGAATTCCGCCAGTCTCAAGGCCATCCGGACGGGGCTGAGGGCTACTTCAAGCATATCGACGCGTGGCGGCGCTCCGGCACCTACCGGGGCCTTATCTTTAGCAAGTGAGACGGCCGCAGGGCTGCTGGCCATTGCGGCCCTCCTGCCTTGTGCGCGATAATTGATCGCATTAGAATGTAGTAGCGGATGCGCTGCGGTGGGGGCATTGATGCTGAAAAAGATCCTGGTCGCCGTGCTGGCATTGGTCGTCATCGGCGGCGCGGTCGGCTGGTTCAACCGCAACGCGATCATGACCGCGCTGCTGATGCGCCGGATCGAGGCGACCAAGGAACATGTCGAGCCCACCCGAGAGGTTGCGTGGGATCAGGGCCCGGCAACCGCCGATGCGCCCGTCTCCGAGCGGCCGCCCAACGTGGTGTTCATCCTGTTCGACGATTTCGGCTATAATGACCTCAGCACCTTCGGCGGCGGGGTCGCAGGTGGCAGGGTGCCCACCCCGAACATCGACAAGCTGGCGGGCCAAGGCGCGATCTTCAATCAGGCCTATTCGGGCACTTCGACCTGCGCACCCTCGCGGGCAATGCTGATGACGGGGCGCTATCCCACCCGCACCGGGTTCGAATTCACCCCGATCCCCGATGGCATGGCCAAGGCGCTGCCGATCTTCGCCGCCGACATGGATCGCGGCGCCTTGCCGCCGACCGTGTTCAATCCTGAGTTCGACGAAGAAAAGATGCCCTTCAAGAATCAAGGGCTCCCCGGCTCCGAAATCACCATTGCCGAAATGCTCAAGAGCAAGGGGTACCATACTGTCCACATCGGCAAATGGCACCTCGGCGAAGCGGAAGATTTCAGGGCCAATGCACAAGGCTTCGACGAAAGCCTGAACATGCACAATGGCATGTATCTCCCGGAAAACGATCCGAACGTCGTCAACGCCAAGCTCGATTTCGACCCGATCGACAAGTTCTTCTGGGCCAAGCTGCAATTCGCCGCGACGTTCAATGGCAGCAAACCGTTCGAGCCGGGCGGTTACATCACCGATTGGTGGACCGACCAGTCTCTGAAGGTCATCGAGGCCAACCGCAACCGACCGTTCTTCCTCTACATGGCCCATTGGGGCGTCCACACGCCGCTTCAGGCGACCCGGGAAGACTTCGAGGCGGTCGGCGACATCAAGCCGCATCGACTGCGGGTCTATGCCGCCATGGTGCGCGCGCTCGATCGCAGCGTCGGGCGGATCATGGCGAAGCTCGACGAGGAGGGCCTCGCCGACAACACCATCGTGGTGCTCAGCAGCGACAATGGCGGGGCCGGCTATGTCGGCCTGCCCGACATCAATGCGCCCTATCGCGGCTGGAAGATCACGCTGTTCGAAGGCGGCATCCGCGTGCCGATGTTCGTCCGCTGGCCGAATGCCATCAAACCCGGGACGCGGATCGAAACCCCGGTCGCGCATATCGATGTCCTGCCGACCCTCGCCGCGGCGGCCGGCGTGCCTCTGCCTGCCGATCGCATCATTGATGGACGCGATATGCTGCCGCTGGCGACCGGGAGGGGCGCGTTCTCACGCCCCAATAATGCGATCTTCTGGCAATCGGGCGCCTACCAAGTGGTGCGCGCGGGCGACTGGAAGCTTCAGATCGACGGTACGCGCAAGAAAATGTGGCTGTTCGATCTTGCCGCCGATCCCACCGAGAAGGTCAACCTCGCCGGACAGCGGCCCGACAAGCTCGCCGAGCTCAGGCAATTGCTTGCTGCGCACCACAAGGGCGCGGCCAAGCCGCTCTATCCCTTCAAGCTCGCTAGCCCGGTGATGGTCGACAAGACCGAGGCGCAGAAGGCGGTTCCGGGTGACGAATACGTAATCTGGCCGAACTAGAAGTGACTGAGCACACCGCATGAAGGCTGACTACAGGCTCTATTCCCTGCTCGCTTCGATGTATTCGGGCAAGGTGCGCGGCTATCTGAATTACAAGAAGCTCAGCTACATCGACAAGTCGGTCAACATCTTCGATTTGGCCGTCCGGATCAAGTCGAAGACGGGAGAGCGCGTTGTGCCGGTCGTCCGGACGCGCCGGGAAGAGTGGCTCCAGGATACGACACTGATCATAGAAGAACTGGAGCAGCGGCACCCTGAACCGTCGATCGCGGTTCGCACGCCGGTCCAGTACCTTTTGTCGCTGCTGCTGGAATGCTGGGGCGACGAGTACTGGCTGCCCGTCGCAATGCATTACCGTTGGTCGTACCCGGATGAAAATCGCGAATTTTTTGTCAAGGAAGTGGGCCGTTCGCTCGCACCTGCCCTGCCGGCCAGCGTGCAACGCTATCTTGGCAACAGGGTGGCGACCAGACTTGATGGCGCCGCGCCCGTCATCGGCTTCGTGCCTGCGCAACATGCGATGCTTGAGGTCTGGACCGAGACCATTCTCGACCTGCTGGAAACGCATTTCGGCCAGCATGACTATCTGTTGGGCGCCAGACCCACCATTGCCGACTTTTCTCTGCTCGCTTCCTTTTTCGGTCACCTGAACAGGGATCCTGCACCAAAACGGCTGCTGATGACCGGCCGCCCGCATCTCACCAGCTGGGTCGAACGAACCCATCGGGGTGATGTTGCCCATGGTGAGCTGTTCGAGGGAGACCAACTCCCGCCGACTCTGGTGCCGATTGTGGATCGGATCGTCGGCGAATTTCTGCCGATGGTCGCCGCGTACCAACAGGCCCTGCGCGCCTATATCGCGCGGCATCAGCCGTCGCCGGGAGACAGGCTGCCCCGGTTCGTCGGTGAGGCGACCTTTCCTATGGGTAACGGCCAGTTCACCCGCCAAGCCATGCCCTACACGCTTTGGATGATGCAGCGGCTGCGCGACCGGATTGCGGCGCTGTCGGAAGAGGAGCGGCGCACCGCCTATCGCTGGTTCGACGAACGCTTCGCCGCGCGCATTGCCGTTCTGGATCTGGGCCCGCCGCTGTTCAGAAACGGCCTGTCGACAATTCTTGCCGGTGCATCAACCTGACATAGGCAGGCTCTGGCACGCTCACCCTCTCTTCGGGATTGCGTGAATTCTGCGCCGTGCATGCAGCACAGACCTTGCACAACGCGCGTGAAATTCTCCCCTTGCGGAACCGAAGATAATATTTCACATTAATGCGTCGCAGTAGATCGGGATCGGAATCCCGCGCTGCCCGATGGGAGGGGAAAATGGTACAGGTAAGCAATCGGCGCCTCGCGCAATGGTCCAAGGCCGCGCTGTTCAGCGGAACCGCGTTGCCGGTTCTGCTGCTGGGATTGGGCGCACCGGCGTTGGCACAGGATCAGGCAAGCGCTGATCAAGACCAGACCGCCTTACCGACGGGTCGCGTGCCGGTGATCGTGGTGACCGCGAACAAGCGCGAGGAAACCTTGCAAGACACGCCGATTGCGGTTTCCGTGGTCGAGGCCGAGGCAATCGAGCAGGCCGAGATCCAGGACCTGCTCGACCTCCAGACACTGGTGCCCTCGCTTGCCATCCGTCAGGGGCAGACCTCGGGTAACACCAACTTCTTCATTCGCGGCTTTGGCAACGGTCAAAATGCGATCGGGCTTGAACCATCGGTCGGGGTGTTCATCGACGGGGTCTATCGCTCGCGCTCGGCCGCCTCGATCTCCGACCTGCCGAACCTCGAGCGGGTCGAGGTCCTGCGCGGCCCCCAATCAACCCTGTTCGGCAAGAACGCGTCGGTGGGGGTCATCTCGGTGACCACGAAAAAGCCGCAGTTCGAATTCGACGGCCATCTTGAATCGAGCTTCGGCAATTACGGCCTGCATCGCTTCGAAGCCTATGCGACAGGCCCGATCACCGACACCGTGGCAGTCGCGTTGGGCGGCAATTTCAACCGGCGCGATGGCTATGTCGACGATCTCGGGACGGGAGACGAATATAACGAGCGCGATCGTTGGAGCATCCGCGGCGACATCCTGTGGGAACCCTCGCTCGACGTCAGTTTCCGCCTGATCGCGGATTACGACAAGATCGACGAGAATTGCTGCATCCTCACCAATCTGGTCGAAGGCCCGACCGGTGCCAGCGTTCGGGCGCTGGGCGGTCAATTTGTTTCGGAAGACCCGTTCTCCTATGATGTTTACTACGACATCGTACCGAGCAACCGGATCGAGAATTACGGCGTATCCCTCCAGGGCGATATCGACTTCGGATTCGGGACCCTCACCAGCATCACGGGCTATCGCCACAATGAGGTGGACTCCCAATTCGATCCCGACGCGACCAGCCTCGAACTGTTCTCTACCAACGCGACGCAATCGGAAATCGAAACCTTCACTCAGGAAATCCGGCTGCAGTCCAGTGGTGCTGGCAAGCTTATCGACTGGATGATCGGGGGGTTCTACTTCGATGAGCGGCTCGAATCCGGTAACGACCTGTTCTACGGTGCCGATTATCGACCCTATCTCGGCGCGCTGCTCGGCAACCCCACCCAGGTCGCCGCATTCGAGACCTTTGCCAGGGTGCCGCCGGGCACTTTTGGCGCGGCCGGGCAAGGCATTTCTGAGCGGAGCGAGCAGGACAACACCGCCTGGTCGATCTTCGGCAATATCGACCTCAACATCACCGACCGCCTGACCGCCACTTTCGGCATCAGCTATACTGAGGACAAAAAGGACGTCTCGGTCAGCGCGCTCAGCACCGATGCCTTGGCCGCGGTCAATCTCGACCAGCTCGGCTATACCGCCACGCTCAGCACCTTGCTGGCGCAACGCGGTGTCAATTTGCAGAATCCGGCTTCGGTTGGGCCGTTCGTCGCCGCCAATCCGGCCCTCTATGCTCAGATCCAGCAGCAGGCGCTGGCGACCGCGCTTGGCACGTCAAACCCGTTCAACGCGCTGCGGGCGCTGCAATTCTTTCCGCCGTTCCTCAATTTCCCCAACGCCGTGGAAGACGGACGTTCACGCGACAACAGCACCGATTTCTCTATCCGCCTCGCCTATGATCTGACCGACCAGATAAGCGTCTACGCGTCCTATGCGACGGGCTTCAAAGCAAGCTCGTGGAACCTGTCGCGGCAGAGCAAGCCATCCTCCGAAATCCTCATCCCCGGCAATCCGGTGGTCGATCCGGTTACCCGGCAGGTTCTGCGGGCGACCCCGTCATCCCCTGTTACTGACGCCGGACTTTACTCGATCAATCTTGCACCCGGGACGCGTCTCGCTTCGCCCGAGGACGCGGAGGTTTATGAGCTGGGGATCAAGGGCACGTTTGATAACTTCGCCTTCACCCTCACCGTATTCGACCAGACTCTGAATAACTTTCAGACCACCGTATTCACGCAAAACGGTTTCGTGTTCGCCAATGCGGCCGAGCAATCGACTTTCGGCGTCGAGGCCGACTTCCGCTGGAGCCCGCTCGACGGGCTGTTCTTCATCGGCGGCGCGACCTTCCTAGATCCGGTGTATGATAGTTTCCCCAATTTCGGCGCTGGCATCGACATCTCTGGCCAGCAACCGCAAGGCGTTGCCGAGACCCAGTTCACGCTTGGCTCGAGCTACAATTTCTCCGTCGGCAGTCTCGACGCTTTCGTTCGGGCCGACTGGCAGCATATCGGCAATTCGCCATTTCTCGATGATCCGAACGAAGCGGCGACCCTTGCGACCGGCGGCTACTCGCGCGAGCAGAATCTCGTGAACATGTCGGTGGGCATCAAGACCGCCAGCGAGTTTGCAGTGTCCCTGTGGGCGCGCAACCTGTTCGACGACCAGCATATCGTGTTCGCCTCGCCCGCATTGGCGCAGGCCGGTACGGTCAACGGCGCACCCAACCAGCCCCGAACCTACGGAGTTACGGTGCGCAGGTCGTTCTAGCCCCGAGGTTGGCGCGATCGGCGCCTTGGCCCGGCAGTAACCTCAGGAACCCAGCTTCCTGAGGTTTTCCTCGTGCGTGATCCTGTCGATCCGGTAGGTGGCGATACCAGCGATCATCGCGATCCAGAGTGCCAGAACGATCGGCACATAATAGGCTCCCATCCGCCAAATCGCCTCTGCGCTGACGTCCTCCGGCTTAGCGCCTGACGCGATGCCGGCGAGCGTCAGGATCGTCGTTGCCGCCATCACCCCGAGACCGCGCACGGCCTTGTCGATGAAGGTCTCGGCGGCAATGAATACGCCTTCGGACCGCCTGCCCGTTTGCAGTTCGCTGTCCTCGACCAGATCGGCCAGCATCGATGCAAACAGGATCTGGAAACAGATGATCAGCCCGATATCGAGGATATTGGTGATGGTCACGAACCAGAAGATGAAGGGCGTCCCGTTGGGCGGCAGCAGGTCGAGCAGCCGCAGGATGATCGGCACCGGCGCGCCGACGAAGGCCAGCAGCCCGACGATGATTGCGCCGCGCTTCTTTCCCATTCTGCGCGAGACGAACGGCGCGAGAACCAGCCCGATGCCCGCCGCGACAAAGGTGCCGATGAAGATCGCGCTGGTCTGGCGCTCGTCGAAGGCCCAGAAATAGGTAAGGAAATAAAGCGAGAGGCCCGAAGCCAGCCCGCCTGCGATCGCCGCCAGCATCGCGGCGATGAAGAGCGAAAGGAAGGAGCGGTTCGACAAGGTCTCGATCAGCTCGCCGAAGATGAGCCCGAGCGTCAGCCTGCGCGGCGGTGGAGCGGACTTCAGGTAAGGGATACGCGAATGAGTTCCCGCCGCGCTGACGAGGACTGACAGCAAAATGGCCAGCGCCCCGACCAACCCGTAGATCGGGTATGCTTCGCGGTTGAACCGCCCGTCGGCGATGGCAGCGGTCACGAACATCGGAAACAAGACCGCAAAGGCCCAGACCGAGACCGCATTGCCGCCCACCCACGCAAGAAAATACCTGAGACTGTAGAGCGCGGTGCGCTCGTGATAGTCGGGCGTGAGTTCGGGCACGAGCGCGCTCGCCGGGGTGCGGTAGAAAGTGATCGCGGTCCGCACGATCACCGCCAGCGTCACAAGATACCAGAACAGTTCGGTCTGGCTGGCGTTGGCGGGCGGGGTCCACAGGAAATAGAAGCTCGCGGCCAGCGGGATGGCCGAAGCATAGAGGAACGGGTGGCGCCTGCCCCAGCGCGAGCGCAGATTGTCGGACCAATAGCCGACTATCGGATCGCTGATCGCATCGCACACCAGCGAGCTGAGGATCGCCAAGCCGACCAGTCGCGCGTCGAGGCCGACTACCTGACTGTAGAAGATCAGCAGAAAGAAATCGAATGCGGCCGCCGTGATACCCGGAGCGATGGCGCCGACGCCGAAGGCGAGCTTGGTTGGCCGAGCCAGCGGCGGCGGAGCGGCGGTCTGCTTGAAGGGATCGGGCGCTCCGGCTTGATTGTACACGCGTCCTATCCCCCGGATTATGAAAATTGCAGGCTGGGCGAACCAGTTCTGTTCTTGGCGGTGCCCCTGCGAGTGTGATATCCCATGGCTCACATTAATGTGCAATATTAGATCAGAGAACCATGTCCCAGTCGACGCATTCCGACACGCGAACCGCTCTGCTTCAGTCCGCACAGCGCCTCATCGCCGAGCGAGGATTGGGCACGGTCTCCGTCAAGGACATCACCCGCGCTGCCGGTGCCCGCAATCCGAGCGCGGTGCATTACCACTTCGGCAACCTGGAATCGCTGATCAAGGAAGTCTTCACCCAGCGCTACAGGGCGATCGAGGCAGAACGCGCCCTGCGACTCGCCAAGGTCGATGAAGTCGATCCGGCGCGCAGGCTCGTGGCGCTCATGGCGGCGGCGATTGCCCCGTTCATGGATTGCTGCCTTGACGAGGAAGGACGGCTCTACGTCAGATTCTGCCTCCAGTTCTCGTCCGATCCGCGCTTCAACCTGCTCGAGTTGGTCACCGAATTCGGGATGCCGAGCCTGCTCTTGCTGCGCGCCCAGGTGGTCGCATGCGTGCCCGACATTCCAGAAGGTGTTGTGAACGCGCGCCTGCGCCAGGCCTTTTCCATCGCGCTCGTGCAAGCAGCAGACTATGCACGCCAGCTAGAAGCCGGCTTGCAGATCGCGCCGGAACACGCTGTGAGCGAAGCGGCCACGACACTGGCTGGCTATATCAGAGCTGGGATCGGATGATCGGAGCACTCGCCTGTCCTTGGCTCCGACCTCGCGCATTTTTCAAAAAGCTCAAGCCGGAAGCGTCAGAAGCATCGAATCCCAACCGCGTAGTTGGTGAGCAGTAAGCACACCCTACCCCGCGGGGTCGGGTTGCATCTCACTGATATGTCGAAGGAAGTGCGGTTTGTGCACAAGGGATCCGCCTGCGAGTTATGCGGGTTTGCGGCGTGGTGTGGACAAGTCACTTGGCCTTAAGGATCTGAAATTTCGTCAAAATTCTTCGATCAATTGCGGGCCGAAGACGAGTTGCGGTTTTCTCCTCCGATAACCGCTTCGCCGCCCTGATCGGCACTACCTCTGCGCCCTTGCGAAGTTGGAGCGGGTGAAGGGAATCGAACCCTCGTCGTAAGCTTGGGAAGCTTCTGCTCTACCATTGAGCTACACCCGCATCAGGGCCGAACCATCGGCCCGAAGCGCGTCTGGAGGCGGCAAGCCCCCCTCCAGCCGGAGCGCGCCACTGCCACGAATGCGCCCGCGCGGTCAAGCCTGCTTGGGCGCTGGCTCTAATCCTCCAGCCAATGCCGCCACACGAACCAGCCGACCACGCCCGCGCCGACCCCGAGGCAGAACGCCACCACGCCCCAGAACGCCATCGGGTGATCGGCATAGGGGATGCCTTCGACATTCATGCCGAGCAGCCCAGTGATGAAGGTCAGCGGCAGGAAGATGAAGGCCACCACCGCAATCGCCAGAGAGCGGCGATCGACCATTTCGGCGCGCAGGTCGGTCAATTGTTCGTGCAGCAGTGCGGCGCGCTCGCGCACGGCCTCGAGCTCCTCGGCCATGCGGGCGAAGCGGTCCGCCGCCTCGCGCAGATGCAGGCGGTCGTCCTTGCTGATCCAGTCGAACTCGAGCTGCGCCATGGCGCTAAGCGCATCGCGGTCGGGCGCGACGAAGCGGCGAAGCACGATCGCCTGCGAGCGGATGCGCGCGATCATGCGGCGTAGCGAATAGATGTCGCCGTCCAGCATCCCCTCGCAATCGTCGAGGCTGTCGCCGAGCTCGGCGACCTGCGGGTCGAGCTCCTTGCTGATCGCCTGCGCCAGCAGAGCGACGAAATCGCCCCCGTCGGTGATCTTTCCTGCGCGCATCAGTTCCTCGACCTTGCCGAGTGCGGCAAGCGGGTAGCGCGAGACCGAGGTCACGCGCCGTTCCTCGACCCACACGCGGATCGAAACGAGGCCGTCGCTGCCGTGCGATTCAGCGAACGCGGTGCCGCGCAGGTTGATCAGCACCGCATCGTCGACCTCGTCACAGCGGGGGCGGGTCTCGTGTGCGATCAGCGCATTGGCCGCCATCTGCGGGACATAGCCCGGCAGGTCCATCGCATCGACTTCACCCATCCCGTCGGCGTGGAGCCACACGAAGCCTGACCCGACATAGGCGGCAACCGCGTCGGGCGGAATTTCGGTGACGATGCCGCTATCGACGACAAGCGCCTTGCAGGCGAGCGGGCTGGCGGGGGCGGTCATGCGCGGCAGTGTTAGCCCTGCGTCATGCTTTGCGGCAAGCGCGCGCTTGTCAGAAACCGCCTCAGAAGTATCGGGCGCTGGCGATCTCCGCGCCCTCCGCCAGCGCAGCCAGCTTGGCCCAGACGATTTCGGGATCGAGGCTGTTGCTGCCCGCGTGGACCGAAAAGCCGCAGTCTACCCCCGCCATTACCCGCTCGGCGCCCAGCAGATCGACATAGCGGCCGATCCTCTGCGCGATCAGTTCGGGGTGCTCGATATAGGGCGATTGCGGCTCGACCATGCCGGGGCACAGGATCTTGTCGCCGGGCAGCGGATGGTCGGCGAAAAAGGCGAATTCGTGCGCGTGACGCGGGTTCGCGCCTTCGAGCAGCACGGTCTGCGGCCGCGCGGTCCACACGATATCGGCGATCTCGCCCAGCGCCACGTCGCAGTGATGCGGGCCGGGATAGTTGCCCCAGCACAGGTGCATCCGCAGCTGCTCGGGCGGAATGTTCTGCAAGGCGTGATTGAGCGCGGCGATATTCATGCCGATGCGCTTGCGGAAATCCTCGAGGCTGAGATGCGTGAACTGCACATGGCGGCCCATCGCGAGGTCGGGGCAATCGACCTGCAGGGTGATCCCCGCTGCCGCGATCGTCTCGTATTCGTGGCGCAGCCCTTCGGCGAGGGCGAAGACATACTCCTCGTCGCTCGCGTAGAACTGGTTGGGGAAGAACAGCGCGGTGACACCGGGGGATGCGGCCGACATGAAGGTGGCGTGGCCAGCGGCGAGGCGTTTCAGCCGCTCAGCGTCAATCCGGGGCGCTTCCATGTCGATGACGGCAATCGGCGCGGTGCAGGCGGGGGCGGAACGCTTGGCGCGACCCTTATTGCCGAACACCTGTGCTTTCGCGCCGGGGAAGGCTTCCAGGTCGGCGAATTCATACTGCCCCGCCTCCCCGCCAAAGCCCGACAACCGGTGCTTGATATAGGTGGCGTAGGAGGGCTTCGACTGCTCGCCATCATTGACGATGCTGATCCCCGCCTCGATCTGGCGCTTGATTACATAGGCCGTCGCTTCCTCGACCGCAGCATCAAACGCGGCTTCGGACACGGCCTCCCCGCCCTCGCGCGCGAACACCAGGTCGAGCAGGGCTTCGGGGCGCGGCAGGCTGCCCACATGAGTAGTGCGGATGCGGGTGGTCATTGTCGGGGCCTTGTCAGGTGCAGGAGCGCAGGAAGGTGCTCACCAGCGTGTTGAACAGATCGGGGTTATCGGCGTTGGCAAGGTGCCCGGCACCGTCAACCTCGGCATGGCGCGCGCGCGGGACGATGGCGGCGAGCGCGGCCGCGCAGGCCTGCCGCCACAGCGTATCCTGCGTGCCTGCCAGCGCCAGCACCGGCATGGCGAGCGCCGCCAGTTCCTCACGCGCAAACTCCGGCGGTGCGCTCGGCACCGTCAGGTCGCGGCCATCGTAATCGGCGAGGATCGCGGCGACCAGCGCCCGCGCTTCGGCAGTGTGGGTCACCATCAGCGGGTGCTGCGCCCATTCGGCGCGTATCGTCGCCAGCTCACCCGCCGCCGCAAGCGCCCGGAAGTGGTCGAGGTCGATTGTCTCGTCACGCTCCACCAGCGCGGGAAGCGGCGCGCCCGAAACCACCAGCCCGGTCAGCCGCTCGCCGAACTGCCGTGCCACATCGAGCGCGACCACCGCCCCGCGCGACAGGCCCAGCAGCGCGAAGCGATCGAAGCCGAGCGTGTCGGCAATCGCGATCACATCCTCCGCCTCGCGCGCCATATCGGGCGGGGCGGTGGCGCGCCCGCACCCGCGCCGATCGGGCATGACGAGCGTGAACGCCTCGCCCAGCCCCGCGATCTGCGGCTGCCACATGCGGTGATCGAGCGTCCAGCCGTGCAGCAGGATGACGGGAGCGCCCTCCCCCGCGATCGCAACGGGCACGCTGCCGCCTGCGACCGGCACTTCCTTTTGCCAAACGCCGCCCGCTTGCCGTGAACGGACAGCCAGCACCCTCGCCCCGCTCAAGCGGCTTCGTGGCTGCGGAACGGGTTGTTGTTGTGGTGCTGCCCGGCGAGCCAGCGCGCCAGCTCGCCCCTGGCCGCCGCCCGGCGCTCGGCATCGAGCGGCGCGGCACGCGGATCGTCGTGCGTGAATTCGAGGATCATCCCGTTGGGATCAGTGACATAGAGCGAGCGGCAATAGCCGTGTTCGAGCACATAGGTCTGCGGCTCGACAATCCCCGCCGCAGCGATCCGCCGCGCCAGTTCCGCCTGCCCCTCGGCATCGACATGCAGCGCCACGTGGATGAACGGGCTGGCGGGCATTTCGGGGCCGAATTCGGCCTGATCGTCTGGATCGGCGAACTGGAAGAACGCCAGCGCGCTGCCGTCCGCCAGCTCGAAGAAGCAGTGGCAATAGGTGCGCTCCTTGCCGAACAGCTCGTCCTTTTCGCAATAGGTCGCCATCAGCGGAAAGCCGAGCACGTCTTCGTAAAAGGCGCGCGTGGCTTCCAGATCCTTGGTGACATAGGCGGTGTGATGCAGCCGGTTGGCCAGAATTGTCTGCGTCATAGTGATGCTCTCTCGATCAAAATCGGGTGCCGATTTCAATACCATAGCGGCGTGGACGCGCGCGGAAAACGAACCCGCCGGGCGAGAATTCGGCGTTGTAAGTCTCGTCGAACAGGTTCTGCGCAAACGCGGTCACCGAGACGCCGCTGAACGTCAGCCCTGCGCGCGCATCGACCAGATCGACCGGATCGCGCGAGGTGGTGTTGAACGGTTCCCACCAGGTGCGCCCGATGCGGCGATAGTCGATGCGCAGCAGGCCATCGACATTATCGCTGATCGCGCCGGCATACTGCGCGCCGAGGTTGATGGTATAGCGCGAGATCTGCGGGGCTTCGTTGCCGATCACCGAGGCGTCGGGGAACTCCTTGATCTCGCTGTCAGTCACGCCGACAGCGGCGTTGATATCGAAATCTGGGAGCACTTCGGCGCTCGCTTCGAGCTCGAAGCCCTTGATCTGGATCTCGGGAATATTGCCGAGGTTCTGGGTCGAGGACTGGGCGAGGAACACGAAGAAATAGCTGTTCTTCGAAGTGGTGGTGAAGGCCGCACCGCCGAGCCGCACCGGACCGAGCTGCGCCTTGGCGCCCACTTCGAAGGTGTCGGCGGTTTCGGCCTGGAACAGATCGCCCACGCCGACGATGCCGTTATTGACCGCTTCGGCGCCCACGCCGGTCTGGTTGAACCCGCCCGAACGGAAGCCGCGACTATATCCGCCGTAGAAGGTCAGATCGGAATTGGGTTCCCACGTCAGGGTCAGCTTGGGCTGCCAGTCATCGAACACCGCGGTGCGCACCTCGCCGCTCTGCGCCTGCGGCACGCCGGGCACCACCGGCAGGAAGCTCTGCGGGGTCAGCGTGGTCTGGCGCCGACGGTCACGGTCGTAACGCAAGCTCGCATCGACGCGGAATTCGGGGCTGATTTCGTACCCGGCATTGGCGAACAGCGCCCAGGCGAAATTGTTCTGCCCGTCGGCCAGATAGGAGAACTGCGGGTTCAATGGATTGGTCGAAGGCTCGCGGAACACGGGGAACACGCCGTTGCCGGTGTCGATCATGTTGCCGGTCGAAATGAAGCGGGTGCTATCGACCAGATAGCCGCCGACCATCCAGTTGAACGCGCGCCCATCCTCGGGCGAGGCGAGGCGCACTTCCTGGCTGAACGCCTCGACATCGAGGAACTGGCTCTGATTGAGGTCGAAGCCGTTCCCGGGGCCGAACAGGAATTCGAACAGGTTGAAAAAGAAGCTGTCCGGGATCGGCTGGAAATCGAAGGCGTCGCCGGTGAGGATTTCCTCCAGCGTGTCATAGGACGAGATCGAGGTCAGCACCGCGTTATCGCCCGCATATTCGATCTTGAGCGCGAGGTTGTAGATATCGCGGTCGTTCTGCCCGGGGTTGTTGACCCGCACGTCCTCGATCTCGTTCACATCATTGACGATGTTGTAATAGAGGCCCTGCGTGCGCAGCTGGTTCACCGACCCGCGAAGGTCGAAGGTCAGCCGGTCGCTGGCTTCGATCAGCAGGTTGGCGCGCAGGGAGAAATCCTCGACCGGATCGGCGTCTTCCCCCAGGAAGGTGTTCGGGATGAAGCCTTCGGTATCGTAGTAAGAACCGGCGACCCGGAACTTGACGTTCTCCGCGATCGGCCCGCTGATCCCGCCGCGCAGGAAATACCCGAAGCCGTTGTCGATCCCGGCGGTGACGTTGCCGGAAAACTCGTCGGTTGGCTTCACGGTGTTGATGATGATCGCCCCGCCGATGGCGTTGCGACCATAGAGCCCGCCCTGCGGACCCTTGAGCACTTCGATCTGCTCGATATCGAACAGATCCTGGTTGAATTGCGCGGGGTTTACTTGCTGTACCCCGTCGACAATCACTGCGACCGAAGGCTCGGAATTGCGGTTCTGGGTGATCCCGCGGATGACGACAAAGGCGTTGCCCGCGTTCTGCGTCTCGACCAGATTCACGTTGGGCGTCAGCGCGATGAAATCGGCCGGGCGTTCGATCCCGGCGTTCTGGATCGCCTGCGCATCGAAAGCGGTGACGGCAGCGGGCACATCCTGCAGGGTTTCGCTGCGGCGCAACCCGGTGACGACGATACCGTCATCCTGTTCGGCAGCGGCGGCGGTATCGGCATCCTGCGCGGCGAGCGGCGCGGCGATCAGTGTGGCTGCGGCAAGCGCGACGGTGCTGGCGAGGCTGGTGCCCGGAAATTTCATGCAACTCTCCCCTGTCTGCGCATCGCTGCGCATCCTCTTATCGACCCCTCCCGACAACGGTGATTATAAACTTCGTAATGCGAAGTCAACTTCGATATGCGAAAAATGTTGCATGAGCGGCATGGCGGTCACACATCCCGGGAGTGTCCCACCCTGCCGCCGCTTGGCCCGCGTGTGACGCCGGTTGTCGTCGCTTGTCGCGTTTTACGCAGGTCTTGGCGATGTCGTTGACGGTTTGAGTGGTGTCAGGGCCGCAGGCTGGCTTCGAGCGCCGGCCAGCGCTTCAGCGCCGCCTCGATCTCGCCCGCCGCCTGGCGCAGCAGCGGCAGCCGGGTGCGCACCAGCTCGTCCTGCGAAATGCGGGTGGTCGAGGTCGAACAATTGATGCTGGCGATCACCCGGCGGTCCCTCCCGAACACCGGCACCGCGACCGAGACGATCCCGTAATCGAGCTCGTCCAGCGCCGAATCGTAACCGCGCTCGGCAATCAGCCGCAGCCGATCGGCCAGCGCTGCGCCCTCGGTGACGGTGCGCTCGGTGAAGCGCTGGAAAGGCGCGCCGGCCAGCAGTTGCGCTCGCTCGACCTCGGGCAGATGCGCCGCCAGCGCCTTGCCAAGCGAGGTCGCATGGAACGGAAAGCGCGTGCCCACCCCCGCCGCGACCCGGAACCGCCGGTCGGTCGAAACGTGCGCGACGTAGAGAATATCCGTGCCCGACAGCACCGCCAGGCTGGCGCTATCGCCGGTTTGGTCGCGTAGGCCCTGCAAGGGCGGCAGCACCACCTGTTCGATCTGCATCGAGGCAAGGAACGCCGAGCCGATGGTCAGCACCGCCGGGCGCAGCAGGAACTTGCGCTCATGCTGGCCGACATAGCCCAATTCCACCAGCGTAATCAGGCATCTGCGCGCCACTGCGGGGGGTAGTCCGGTGCGGGTCGCCACCTCGGAAAGCGTCATTTCCGGGTGGTCTTCATCAAACGCCTTGAGCACGCGCAACCCGCGTTCGAGCGTGGAGAGGAACTCGGGATCCTTTATGGCAGGATCAGCCCCTTCGTATCCCATGCACGGGCCTTTCGATGCTGCGGCGGATCGCCGCGTCGTCGGCCCCCAATACGGGCGGGGCGGTAACGCTGTCCATCCGCTCGCCATCGAAACTCAAGGGGAAACGGATCGTGCGGAAGGGGCCGTGCGGGCCTTCGGGATCGCTCACTTCGAGCCCGAGCACCTGCGCCTGTTCGGTCTCCAGCACCTCGGCGGCGTCATAGACCGGCGAATTGGGCACTTCGAGGCGGGTCAGCGTCTCGGTCCACTCGGCGCGGGTCTTGGCCGCGAAGATCGGCGCGAGGAAGGCGACAACGTCCTCGTAATGCGCGATGCGCGCCTCGCGACTGGCGAAGGCGGGCTGCGCGAGCATGTCAGGCTGGCCGACCGCGATGGCGAGGTTCTTCCAGAACTTGGGCGGCGAGGACATATGCAGCGCCAGCCACTTGCCGTCGGCGCACTGGAACACATAGCTCTGGCTGACATGCGGGCGGCTGTACGGCCCCATCACCTGCTCGGCGGACAGGAGGTGGGTGAAATCATCGAGGTTGAAGTGGCACATCGCCTCGAACATCGAGGTTTCGACCAAGCGCCCCTTGCCCGTTACGTGCCGCTCGTTGAGCGCGGCGAGGATGCCGAGTGCGGTGTAGAAACCCGTCATCGCGTCGGCGATCGCCGGGCCTACCACCCGCGGGTGTTCGGGATTGACCAGCAGCCTGAGGAAGCCCGATGCGGCCTGCGCGACGGTATCGAAAGCCGGGCGATCGCGCTCCGGCCCCTCGCTGCCGAAGCCCGAGATGGCGGCATAGACCAGCCGCGGGTTAATCGCCTGCAACCGCTTCGCATCGACATTCAGCCGGCCCGCCACGCCCGGACGGAAGTTCTGGATGAACACGTCGGCATCCTCGACCAGCCGGTCAAGCACCGCGAGGTCCGAAGGATTCTTGGGATCGATGATGATCGAGCGTTTGTTGCGATTGTACGTCTGGAAGTGCGGGCTGTATAACCCGCCCTTGAACGAGCGGAACGGATCGCCGGTGCCGGGCTGCTCCACCTTGATGACATCCGCACCCATGTCAGCGAGCAGCATCCCGGCGGCCGGCCCGGTGATGAACGTGCCCATCTCGAGCACGGTAACGCCCTGAAGCGGTCTTGCAGTCATCCAACACATCCCATCTGCTTGCCTTGACGCAGATGAGACACTATATTCTTCGCATACCGAAATCAACTTCGAATATCGAAAAGGAACCGTGATGCGCATCGGCAAGCAGGATAACGCCGTGACTTCGATCTGCACCTCGGATGCCACCAGCATCACCGTGCGCGGGCTCGACCTGTGCTCCGAGGTGATCGGCACCCTCGACTTCACCAGCTATTTCTGGCTGCTCGTCACCGGCACCCTGCCCAGCCCGCCGCAGAAGGCGCTGGCCGATGCGGTGCTGTGCGCGATTGCCGAGCATGGCTTGGTGCCGAGCGTGGTCGCCACCCGCATGACCTACGCCGCCGCGCCCGAGGCGTTCCACGGCGCGGTCGCCGCGGGGCTGCTCGGCTGCGGGAGCGTGGTGCTCGGCAGCGCCGAAGTGGCGGGCAGGTTTTATGCGCAAGTCGTCGCCGATGCCGAAGGAGGCGATACCGCCGCCACGGCCACCGCTGCGATCAAAGCCTTGCGCGCCGAGAAGAAGGCGATCCCCGGCTTCGGCCATCCGCAACATTCGGGCGGCGATCCGCGCGCGCACCGTCTGCTGGCGCTGGCGAACGAGCATGGCATGGAGGGCAAGCACATCGCCATGCTGCGCACCATCGAGGCGGTACTGCCCGATGCCATCGGCCGCGCGCTCCCGATCAATGTCAACGGCGCGATCCCGGCGGTGATGCTCGATGCCGGATTCCCGCTCGCGGCGCTCAAGGGCATTTCGCTGCTCGCCCGCACCGCCAGCCTGATCGCGCATCTTCAGGAGGAAACCGAACGCCCGATCGGCTTCATGATGAGCGGCGCGGCGGCGGAGCGGATTGGGTTTGAGCCTGCCGAATAGCTTGATCCCTGCCCCGCCCCGCGCCACAACTGGCGCGCACCAACGGGGGGAAGCAAGCGCATGATCGGACGGCACTTCATGGCAATCGTGGCGGCGCTTATGGCGAGCCCCGCGCTCGCCGATGCGCCGCTCACCCTCAATGAAACCGAAGTTGCCGCCCCGGCGCTCCCCGCGATCCTGCCTGCGCGCGACCGCGCGGCGACCGAGAACCGCATCCTTGCTGACCGGCTCGATTCGCTATTGCCTGCGCTGATGCGCGAACAGGGGACCGACCTGTGGCTGCTGGTGGCGCGCGAGTATTTCGAGGATCCGGTCACCGCCTCGATGCTCGATGCCGAGAACATGCACGCGCGGCGGCGCACGATCCTGATCCTGTTCGATCCGGGTGAGGGCAAGCCAGTTGAGAGGCTGACGGTGAGCCGCTATGGCCTCGGAGGGCTGTTCGCCCCGTCGTGGGATCCGGCCAAGCAGCCCGACCAGTGGCAGGCGGTCGCCGACATCATCGCCGCGCGGAACCCCAAGAAGATCGCGATCAATTCCTCCGACCTCTCGCAATTCGCCGACGGGATGACGCTGAGCCAGCATGTCCGCTTCATGGCCGCACTGCCGCACGCGCTGCACGAGCGCGTGGTGAGCGGCGAGAGGCTGTCGATCCGCTGGCTCGAAACCCGCACGCCTGCCGAGATGGAACTCTATCCCGGCATCGTCCGCACCGCCCACGCGCTCATCGGCGAGGCATTTTCGCGTGAAGTGATCACCCCTGGCGTGACCACCGCCGAGGATGTGCAATGGTGGTACCGCGACCGCCTGAACACACTGGGGCTGACGCCATGGTTTCACCCCTCGGTCGCGATCCAGCGGCAGGGGGCGAACGGGATGCTCGACGGCGACACCGTAATCGAGCCCGGCGATCTCTTGTGGACTGATTTCGGCATCACATACCTCAGGCTCAACACCGATACGCAGCACCTGGCCTATGTGTTGAAGCCCGGCGAGACCGAGGCTCCGGCAGGGCTGCGCGCGGGGCTGGCGAACAGCAATCGGGTGCAGGATTTCCTCACCCGCGCCTTCAAGGTGGGCCGCAGCGGCAACGAGGCGCTGGCCATCGCCCGCGCCGATGCCATCGCGGCGGGGCTCGACCCGTCGATCTACACGCACCCGATCGGCAGCCACGGCCACGGCGCAGGTCCGTCGATCGGCTTCTGGGACAACCAGAACCCTGTGCCCGCTGGTGAGGGCGCGATCAACGCCGACACCGCGTGGTCGATCGAGCTGACGTCCTATGCCGCCGTGCCCGAATGGGGCGGTCAGCGCGTCGACTTCCGCACCGAGGAGGACGCGTTCTTCGACGGGCAAACCGTGCGCTACATCGATGGACGGCAGACGGCGATCACGCTGATCCCTACAGAGCAATAATGCGCGTCGCATAATTGCCGGAATGTCGCGCTAACCGGCGGCTTTCCCTCACTCGAAGGATCGTTCCATGCCCCTGCTCCTGTGCCCCAACGACAACAGCTCCATGCAGACCATCGACCGCGACGGGGTGCAGTTCGATATGTGTCCCACCTGCCGGGGTGTGTGGCTTGACCGGGGCGAGCTCGAAAAGCTGATGGCCGCCGCGCAGGGCAGCGCTGCTCCCGCCGCACCCCGGCAAGCGCCCCCGCCGATGCAGCCGCGCTACGCCGATTATGGCGAACGCGGCGAGCGGGGCGAATACGGCGAACGCGGCGAATATGGCGAGCGCGGCTACGGCGGCTACCACAAGAAGCGCGGATCGATCTTCGACATATTCGATTGAGGTCGGCGCCAGATGCGAGAATGATTTTTTCCGCGGGTGTCGAATCCGGCGTGTCCGCACCGTCTTCGATCATGGGCTGCAACTTCCTGCTGCCCGCAGATCAGGAGCGACCGCATGTCAGAACAAGTTTTCGCCGCTAAATCCCCCGCTTGGTTTCGGGTTGTTGTTGGCCTGGGCATTTTGTGGAATGTCTTTGGGGTTTATCAGTTCGCCACCCAGACCTTCGCCGACGAAACAATGCTGTTGAACGGCGGCATGACCACCGCGCAGGCCGCGCTCTACACCGCTTTGCCGGTATGGATGCCCATCGCCTTTGCCGTCGGGACGATCGGCGGGCTTGTTGGATCGGTGCTGCTCTTCGCCCATCGCCGTGTGGCAACGCCGATACTTGCCGCCTCGCTCGCCGGTTACATTGTGCTCTATGTCGGCGACATAACCGAGGGGGTGTTTGCTGCGTTCGGCACCCCGCAGGTCGTGATCCTTTCGACTGTCGTTGCAATCGCGATCGGCTTGCTCGTGTTGTCACGCGGCGCGGAACGGCGCGGCTGGATGACGTAGGAGCGGCGGGCAAGCTCCGCTGCCAGCACTTTTGAGGGGAGCCGTGCCCTTGCGTGGGGCGCGCGCGGAGGCCAAAGGGAGGGCCATACAGGAGACCCCAATCCATGCGTCAGATCGACCACTTCATCGTCGGCGACAGCCCCGCGCCCACCCGCAAGCACGCCATCTGGAACCCCTCGACCGGCGAAGTGCAGGCCGAGGTTGCATTGGGCGATGCCGCACTGCTCGCCCGCGCGGTCGCCACCGCCAAGCGCATCCAGCCCGGCTGGGCCGCGACCAACCCGCAGCGGCGCGCGCGGGTGATGTTCGCGTTCAAGGAACTGGTCGAGGCGAACATGCAGTCGCTCGCCGAAATGCTGTCGTCCGAGCATGGCAAGACCGTGCCCGATGCCAGGGGCGACGTGCAGCGCGGGCTCGAGGTGATCGAATATGCCTGCGGCCTGCCGCAGATCATGAAGAGCGAATACACCCACGGCGCGGGGCCGGGGATCGATGTCTATTCGATGCGCCAGCCGCTCGGGATCGGCGCGGGGATTACGCCGTTCAACTTTCCGGCGATGATCCCGATGTGGATGTTCGGGATGGCCTGCGCGGCGGGCAACGCCTTCATCCTAAAGCCTTCCGAGCGCGATCCGAGCGTGCCGGTACGGCTCGCCGAACTGTTCCTCGAAGCGGGCGCGCCGGAGGGTCTTTTGCAGGTGGTCCACGGCGACAAGGAGATGGTCGACGCGATCATCGATCACCCCGATATCGCCGCGATCAGCTTCGTCGGGTCGTCGGATATCGCGCAGTATATCTACACGCGCGGCTCGGCCAACAACAAGCGCGTACAGGCGTTCGGCGGGGCGAAGAACCACGGGATCGTGCTGCCCGATGCCGATCTCGATCAGGTGGTCACCGATCTGACCGGCGCGGCCTTCGGCTCGGCGGGGGAACGCTGCATGGCGCTGCCCGTGGTAGTGCCGGTGGGCGAGGAGACCGCCGAAAAGCTCAAGGAAAAGCTGCTGAAGTCGATCGCGGGCCTGCGAATCGGCGTGTCCAACGATCCCGATGCGGATTACGGCCCGGTAGTCACGCCCGAGCATAAGGCGCGGATCGAACAATGGATCGATACGGCCGAAGCCGAAGGGGCAGAGATCGTGGTCGATGGGCGCGGCTTCACCTTGCAGGGGCACGAGAAGGGCTTCTTCGTCGGCCCGACGCTGATCGACCACGTGACCCCGCAGATGCGCTCCTATCAGGAGGAGATCTTCGGCCCCGTGCTCCAGATCGTGCGCGCAGCCGATTTCGAGGAGGCTGTGCGGCTGCCATCCGAGCACCAGTATGGCAATGGCGTCGCGATCTTCACCCGCAACGGCCACGCCGCACGCGAATTCGCCGCGCGCGTCAATGTCGGGATGGTGGGCATAAACGTGCCGATCCCGGTGCCGGTCGCCTATCATAGCTTCGGCGGGTGGAAGCGCTCGGGCTTCGGCGATATCGACCAGTATGGCACCGAGGGCCTCAGGTTCTGGACCAAGAACAAGAAGGTCACCCAACGCTGGCCCGACGGCGGCGGAGACGGCAGCAACGCCTTTGTCATTCCGACGATGGGGTGATCTGAGCATCCGCGCTTGGCTAAGCCCGCGCTTTGCGGCTAAGGCGCGCGCATCATGGTAAACCTGCTCCCGTCCGGGCCGCGCTGCTGACACGATGAAGCAGGTCTTCGCCAATATGGGCTGGCTGCTCAGCGGGCGCGGGTTCAACGCGGTGTTGAGCCTCGTTTATCTCGCTATTGCCGCGCGCACGCTGGGTACCGAGGGCTTCGGCCACTTTGCGCTGATCATCGCGCTGGCGCAGGCGATGGTTGGCTTTTCGAGCTTCCAGACCTGGCAGTTCATTGTCCGCTGGGGTGCCGATGCCGACAATCCCGGCGTCGACCTCGCCCGCGCGCGCGAAGCGACGGGGTTTGCGGTCGGGCTCGATCTCATCTCGATGATCGGCGGTTCGTTGCTGTCGGTGCTGGTGGTGATGACCGCGCCGCTGTGGCTCGATGTGCCGCGCGAGCTGCTTTCTTTGGCGCTGTTCTTCTGCGTGATTTCGCTGGTCACGATCCGCACCACGCCGACCGGCATCCTCCGTCTCCATTCCGCCTACGGCAAGGCAACCGGGGCCGAGGCGGTGCAGCCGGTGGTGCGCACCGTGGGATCGGTGCTGGCCTGGTGGCTGATGCCCGATGTAACCGGCTTCATCCTCGCCTATGCCGCTTCCGAGGTGTTGACTTTCCTCGCGTTGTGGGTGGTCGCCGCAAGGGTGCAGCCGGTGAGCATGAAGTCGATCAGCCTCAAGACGATCCCGGCGCGCCACGCGGGCGTGTGGCGGTTCGTATGGTCGACCAATATGTCGGGCAGCCTTGCGGTGGCGGGCAAGCAGGTGATGATCCTCTTGGTCGGCACCTTTGGCGGAGCGTATCTCGCGGGCGGATTCCGTATCGCCAACCAACTTGGCGTGGCGCTGATCGCGCTGGCGCAGACCATCTCCAAGGCGATCCTCCCCGAACTGGTGCAATCGCGCGACGGTGCGGTCGAGATCGCGCGGCGCATGGCGAACATCGCCGCGGTGGCGGGGGTGACAGCGGTGCTCACCGCGATCCTGTTCGGCGAACAGGGGCTGGCGCTGATCGCCGGAAAGGATTTCACCGGCTTCTACTGGGCGATGATCATCCTCAGCATCGCGGGCGCGGTCGAGCTGGTGGGGGCGAGCCTTGAATCGCTGCTGATCTCGGCGGGCAAGGCGCACGTCGCCTTCCTGGTACGGCTGTTCCCGACGATCCTTGCGCTGCTGATGCTCGACATGGCCATCGACTGGAAGGGCGCGCAGGGCGCGGGCTTTGCCGTGCTTGGATCGAGCCTGCTCGCGGTGGTCGGGTTCTACGTCGCGATCGTCAACTCACGGCAATTCCGGTTCGTGGCCGAGCCGGTGGAGGGGGCCAATCCCGCCGCCCCGCCGGAACGCTGATCACCCCTCGAAAGCCAGCTTGGGCTTCCGCGCCGCCGCCGTTTCGTCCAGCCGCCGCCTTGGCGCGTAGTAAGGTGCCTGCTTCAGCGCCTCATCCCCTTCCAGCGCCCGCGTCACCACCGCGCGGAAGGCGGTGATGAACTGATCGATTGCGGCCTTGCTCTCGGTCTCGGTCGGCTCGACCAGCATCGCGCCGTGGACCACCAGCGGGAAATACACCGTCATCGGGTGATAGCCCTCGTCGATCAGGCCCTTGGCGACATCGAGCGTGGAGAGGCCATTGGTGAAATCCTTATCACCAAACAGCGCCTCGTGCATGCACGGGCCAGAATCCGCGAAGGGCGCGTGGAGAATGTCCTCCATGCTGCGCAGGATGTAATTGGCGTTCAATACCGCGTCCTCGGCCACCTGCTTCAGCCCGTCCGCACCGTGGCTGAGCATGTAGGTGAGCGCGCGGGTGAACATGCCCATCTGGCCGTGGAACGCGGTCATGCGCCCGAAGCTCGGCCCGCGTTCCTCGTGGTGTTCCTCCTCGACGAGGTAGAAGGTGCCCGCGTCGTCAGCCCTCACGAAAGGCAGCGGAGCATAGGGGGCGAGCGCCTCGGACAGCACCACCGGCCCCGAACCCGGCCCACCGCCGCCGTGGGGGGTGGAGAAGGTCTTGTGCAGGTTGATGTGCATCGCATCGACGCCGAGGTCGCCGGGGCGCACCCGGCCAACGATGGCATTGAAGTTCGCCCCGTCGCAATAGACATAGCCCCCGGCGGCGTGGACCGCATCGGCGATGTCGCGGAAATCTTTTTCGAACAGCCCGCAGGTGTTGGGATTGGTGATCATCACCGCCGCGACGTCGGGGCCGAGGCGGGCCTTCAAGGCCGCCACGTCCACCCGGCCTTCGGGGGTCGCAGGGATGTCCTCGACGCGGTAGTTGGCGAAGGCGGCGGTGGCGGGGTTGGTGCCATGCGCGCTTTCGGGCACCAGCACCACCTCGCGCGCGTCACCCCGCGCCTCGTGCGCAGCGCGGATCGCGAGGATGCCGCACAGCTCGCCATGCGCGCCCGCTTTGGGGCTCATCGCAACGGCGGGCATTCCGGTAAGCTTGCACAGCCACTCACCCAGCTGGCTGATGACTTCCAGCGCCCCCTGCACCGCGTTCTGCGGGGCGAGCGGGTGGACGTCCGCAAAACCGGGGAGCCGCGCGACCTTCTCGTTCAACCGCGGGTTGTGCTTCATCGTGCAGCTGCCGAGAGGGAAGAAGCCGAGGTCGATCCCGTAATTCTGGCGGCTGAGGCGGGTGTAGTGGCGCACGGTCTCCGGCTCGGTCAGGCCGACGAGGCCGATCGGCTCGGACCGTGCGAGGCTGCCGAGGCGGGTGGGCGCTTGCGGATCGACCGCGGGCAGATCGACACCGGTCACATCGGCGCGGCCGATTTCGAACAGCAGCGGCTCTTCCAGCATCAGCGCACGGTTACCGGTGGTGGTGGCAGGGCCGCTGTGCATGCCGTCTTCGGAGAGAGTCATCTCGGGCTTCCAGCCGGACTTGTTGGGGGCGTTCATGAGCAATTCCGTTCATGCTGAGCCTGTCGAAGCACTGCTTTTTCTTCGAGTGCGGCGCAGGAAGTGAAAGACAGCCCTTCGACAAGCTCAGGGCGAACGGGTTTGGGGAACATCATTTCACCGCCTCCTCAAGCTCTTGGGCGAGCCGTTCGATGTCCTCCTCGGTGGTGGTCTCGGTCACCGCGACCAGCAGCGCGTGTTCGAGCGCCGCGACCCCCGGATAGAGCCGCCCCAGCGACACCCCGCCGAGCACGCCGCGGTCGGCCAGATCGCGGACAATCTCGCGCGCGGGCTTGCCGTCGAGCATCAGGGTGAACTCGTTGAAGAAGGCGCGGTTGAGTACTTGAACGCCCGGCACCTTCGCCAGCCGGTCGGCTGCAAGGCAGGCGAGGCGATGGTTCTCCGCCGCCAATTCGCGCAAGCCCCGCTCGCCCAGCAGCGTCATGTGCACCGAGAACGCCAGCGCGCACAGCCCGGAATTGGTGCAGATATTGCTCGTCGCCTTCTCGCGGCGGATGTGCTGTTCGCGGGTGGACAGGGTGAGCACGAAGCCGCGCTTGCCTTCCGCATCCGTGGTCTCACCGCACAGCCGCCCGGGCATCTGGCGCACGTGCTTGGGATCGCGCACCGCGAACAGTCCCAGGTACGGCCCGCCGAATTGCAGACCGACGCCCAGCGCCTGCCCTTCGCCTACGACGATATCCGCGCCCATCTCGCCCGGCGAGCGGATCGCTCCCAAGGCGACCGGTTCGGTGTTCACCACTACCAGCAGCGCGCCCTTGGCGTGGGCGGCCTCGGCCACCACCGAAAGATCGCTGATCCGGCCGAGGATGTCGGGATATTGCACCACCACACAGGCGGTGTCCTCATCGATCCGCGCCATCAAGCCCTCAAGATCGGGCTCTGGCTGGATCGCGGGCAGCGCGTCGGCGATCACATCGCCGGTGAAGTGCGCCATGGTCTTCACGACCTGCGCATAATGCGGGTGCAGCGCGCCCGACAGCACCGCGCGATTGCGGCGGGTGACGCGGGTGGCCATCGCCACCGCCTCCCAGCACGCAGTCGAGCCATCATAGAGCGAGGCGTTCGCCACCGTGCAGCCATAGAGCCGTGCGACCTGCGTCTGGAACTCGAACAGCATCTGCAAGGTGCCTTGCGCGATTTCGGGCTGATAGGGCGTATAAGCAGTCAGGAACTCGCCGCGCTGGATGATCGCATCGACGCTCGCGGGCACGTGGTGGCGATAGGCACCCGCGCCGAGGAAGAACGGCCCGTCGCCCGCCGCCATGTTCTTCGCCGCCAGCGCCTTCATCTGGCGTTCGACCGCCATTTCGCTGGCGTGCATCGGCAGGCCCGCAATCGGCCCGTCGAGGCGCGCGACTTCGGGCACATCGACGAACAGATCGTCGATCGAGCCCGCGCCGATGGTCGCCAGCATCGCCTGCCGGTCGGTGTCGGTGAGAGGAAGGTAGCGCATGGGAGAGGTGCTTCCGTGGGTGGGAGTGAAAGGGTCAGGCGGGAGCCGCGTTCAGGGCGGCAAGATCGGCCAGCGCGCCGGCGAAACGCGCCGGGCCGGTGTGGGTGGTGCGCATCCACGGCGCGAGCCAGATGCGGTATCCCGCCGCGCGCACGCGATGGCAGAAGGCGTAATCGTCGGAGAGGAGGTGGCCGGTATCGGGGTCGATCAGCGGGTGGAACAGCGCGGTCAGGTGCTCGCCGGTAAGCCCGCTCTCGCGGTCGAGCGCATCGGGGGCGTAGCGCAGCTCCGGATGGCGCGCGGCGAGCCCCTCAATGACGTCGCGGCGGATCACCATTAGCCCGGTGCCGACGCGCAGCAGTTCGAGTGGTTCGTCCATGCGGACATTGGCCCCGGGTTCGAGCGCATCGAGCGCGAACACCCCGGAAAACCGTTCGAGCGCAGCGGGATTGCTGTCTCCCAACCCCTTCGCAGCGGCCCTTGCCACTAGTCCCCAGTTGATCCGCCGCTTGGGATAAGGAACCCCGACGACGTCAAGCCGCTCGTCGCCCTGCGTCCTCCGCACCAGATCGATCAGCGCGTCGGCATCGAAGCCGATATCGCCGTCAACGAACACCAGATGCGTCGCATCGGATTGCAGGAACGCGGCGGCGAGCGCGTTGCGCGCGCGTTCGATCACCGCATTGTTGCTGAGCCAGGCGAAGGAACACCCCACCCCCGCCCGCTCCGCCGCGCCGGTCAGGCTGACCACGCTGCGCAGGTAGTCGGCCTCGGCCCCGCCATAGAGCGGGGTGGCGACCAGCAACCGGGCAGCAGCGGGCGGCGCGGCGGTCATAGGCCCTCGACGAATTCCTTGTACGAAGCCTCGTCCATCAGCCCGTCGAGCTCGCCCGGATCGGCGATGGTCATCTTGAAGAACCAGCCTTCGTCCTCGGGCGCGGAGTTGACCAGCGCCGGGTCTTCTTCGAGCGCGGGGTTCACTTCGGTGATTTCGCCGGTGATCGGGGCATAGACGTCGGAGGCGGCCTTGACGCTTTCGACCACGGCCGCATCCTTACCCTGTTCGATCAGCGCGCCGATTTCGGGCAGTTCGACGAACACGATGTCGCCGAGTTGGCCCTGTGCGTAGTCGGTGATGCCGACGGTTGCGACGTCATCCTCGACATCGATCCATTCGTGTTCGTCGGTGTAGTAACGCGGCATGGGTCAGCTCCCTCGGTAGTAGCGGTGGGGGACAAAAGGCGTGGGCGAGACGGTGGCGGCGAGGCGCTTGCCCCGCACTTCGACTTCAAGCGCGATGCCCGGCTCGGCGTAGGCGCTGGCGACATAGGCCATGGCGATGGGCGCGGAGAGCGTGGGCGAGAAGCCGCCGCTGGTGACGGTGCCGACGTGCACGTTGCCCGCGAACACTTCCGCACCTTCGCGCGCGGGCAACCGGCCTTCGAGCTTGAGGCCGATCCACTTGCGCGCTGTGCCTTCGGCGATCTCGCGGATGATCCGGTCAGCTCCGGGGAAGCCGCCTTCCGTGCGGCGGCGCTTGTTTATGCCGAAGATGAGTCCAGCCTCGATCGGCGAGGTCTCGGGCGTCATGTCATGGCCATAGAGCGGCAGCCCCGCCTCCAGCCGCAGCGAATCCCGCGCGCCCAGACCGATGGGCTTTACCTCGGGCTCGGCGCAGAGCAGATCGGCGACTTCGGCGGCCGCGGCGGCGGGAAGCGAGATCTCGAACCCGTCCTCGCCGGTGTAGCCCGCCCGCGCGATGGTCACATCGTGGCCCGCGAGGGTGAAGCGCCCGAACTTCATGAAGGTCAGCGCCGACAGCGGGTACTCGCCCTTGGCGTGCCGCGCGAGTGCGTCCGCCGCCTTCGGCCCCTGCAAGGCGAGCAGCGCGTGCTCGTCCATATGGTGCAGGGTGATCTCGTCGGGCAGCGCTTCGCGCAATGTGCCGATATCATCCCACTTGGTCGCGCCATTGACCACCAGATAGAGCGCATCGGGCCAGCGCGAGACCATCAGGTCATCAAGCACCCCGCCATCCTCGTCGAGCAGAAGCGAATAGCGTTGCTGGCCGAGTTTGAGCGTCGACAGGTCAATCGGCAGCACCGCCTCGACCGCAGCATCGAGATCGGGGCCGGACAGCAGTAGCTGACCCATATGCGACACATCGAACAGCCCGGCGCTCTCGCGCGTCCACGTATGCTCGGCGACAATGCCTTCGTATTGAATGGGCATTTCGTAGCCGGCAAACGGCACCATCCGCGCACCCTTCGCACGGTGCCACGCATCAAGCGGCAGCGCGTCCAGCGGCAGGTCTTCGAGCAGTTCGTCGGTATCGTGGTCGCTCACTTGGGCAATTCCCCGGCAGAATACGGCAGTCCGGCAGCGCCCGCAGGCACTCCCCCATAACTGCCCCCTCTGTCGGGTGACCTGAGAGCTTCGGCAGACCGCACGGGCGACCAGCCTCCCCTTCGGTGGCCCCTTGCCCGCAAGCGAGAGGCGCTTTCCAGAGTGTCACGCAGCCGAGCGGTCCGGTGGCCTGAGAGTTTCCGGGGCGGTTGCTCCTTCGGCGCCTTTGCGCCCCAACGAAGGGGTGCATCGGGCTCTCCCGCTCGCCTGCCCGCACAGAATCGCTTCTGCGCGGAAGACTGACGGGCGATGGGCGAAATGCTGCATCGCGTCAATCGGGGACAAAGCGGTTTGCCCGGTCTTGCGCGCAATTGCGCAGGACAGCGCGGCGCTTTAGCCCTTGCGGCGATGAACCTCACTGAAATCTACCTGATTGCGCTCCTCATCATCTTTGCGGTGCCGTGGGCGGTGTGGCGTATCTTCCGCACCGATTACTGGGCGCCGCTGGTGGTGGTGCAGATCGTCGGCGGGATCCTGCTCGGGCCCGGGGTGCTGGGCGCGGCCTTCCCGGACTACTACGCCTTCGTGTTCCAGCCCGATGTGATCATCGCCTTGAATGGCGTCGCGTGGTGGGCGGTGATGCTGTTCGTGTGGATCGCCGGGATCGAGCTCGATCTCAGCCAGGCCTGGAAGCACCGGCGCGAGACGGGGATAACGGCAGGCCTCGCGCTGGGAATGCCGCTCGCTGCCGGGAGCCTTGCGGCCGTCGCGATCCTGCAATTCCCCGGCTGGCGCGGGCCGGAGGGGCAGTACTGGCAAGCGCTGCTCGGCATCGGCATGGCCTGCGCGGTCACCGCGCTCCCCATCCTCGTGCTGCTGATGGAGAAGCTCGGCATCCTGCGCGAGCAGCTGGGCCAGCGCATCCTGCGCTATGCCAGTCTCGACGACATCGCGATCTGGGGCGTGCTGGCGCTGATCCTGCTCGATTGGGAGCGCATTGGCAGGCAGGCGATGTTCCTGGTCGGCTTCACGGTGGCCGCGGTGGCCGTGCGCTGGCTGATGCAGCGTCTTTCCGAGGAGGAGCGCTGGCCGGTGGGCCTCATCTGGCTCGCGCTGTGCGGGCTTGCGGGCGACTGGTCGGGGCTGCACTTCATGGTCGGCGCGTTCCTCGCGGGCGTAGTGCTGGACGCCAAGTGGTTCGGGCACGAGGCGATGGACCGTTTCCGCAATGTCGTGCTCTTGACGATCATGCCTGTGTTCTTCCTCTCGACCGGCCTCAGAACCCAGTGGGAAGGCGGCGGGCTCGCGGTGTTCGGCGTCGCCGCGCTGCTGCTGGTGGCGGCGGTGGCGGGCAAGCTGATCGGTGTCCATATCGCCGGCCGCCTGCTCGGCTGGAGCCGCACCGAGGCGAGCCTGATCGGCTGGCTGCTCCAGACCAAGGCGCTGATCATGATCATCTTTGCGAACATCCTGCTCGACAAGGCGGTGATCACGCCGACGACCTTCACCGCGCTGCTGCTGATGGCGGTGGGGAGCACAATGCTGACCAAGCCCTTCGCAACACCCCTGATCGCCAAGCTGGGGGAGCGGGTGAAGGCCGAGGCATAGAGCGCACTTCGTTCAGGTTCGACGCTGTTGGAGACACATGAGACACTGTCCAGGAGCAAAAAACCGGCCCCGGCGGAAGCGGCTTGCTGAAGGTATGCGGCACGGGGTGAATGAGAGGCCATGCCGGCGATCCTGTCAGGCCCGATGCGGGTAGGAAAGTGCTCCATGGGGTTCGCGCAGAGAACGCAGAGAAGAATAGGCGGCGAAGCCGCAGTCAGGTTCGCGCCAAGGGGCCAAGGGGCCAAGATCGGGTGCCTCGTCGCGGCCCTGTACAATATCTTGGCAACTTGGCCCCTTGGCGCGAACCCATATGAAGCGCCGCTAGCGCGGCGAAGTGCGATCCCTCTGCGTTCTCTGCGCCTCTGCGGTCTCTGCGCGAACCAAACAGCGACGACGAACTACTGCGCCACCATCGCCTGCGCGCGCGCCATCAGCGCCTTTTCACGGTCGGTAAACCCGCCGGTATCCTCGCCGCCCGGTGGTGGCGGATTCTCCGTCGTGAAGTAGGCAAATGCGGTCTTGTCGAAATCACCGATCCACAATCCCGAAAGCAGGCCATAGGCCTCGCCGGAATGGCCGATACGGAATTGACCATCTCCGAACAGCGCGTCCTGACACCTGCCATCAGGAACGTCGATGATCTGCACTTGCAAACCATAGAAGCAGAAGAACGTCTGCCCGGTGGTTTCGCTCACGAGCAACGACGCGTTGATAGCTAATAGTCCCTTGGTCGACACAATCCTAGGATCATGCCGCAGCAGCGCCTGCCCAATCTTGGCGAGGTCAACCATCCCGATGCGCACGCCTCCTTGGGGCGAGAAGATCGAAGCATTGGTGCCGGGGACGTAGCCATCGAGAATGCACGCAACGTACTCCGCCACGGGGATCGTGCAGTTCGGCGGCAGGTCGGAGGGGCTATCCTTCGCCACTTCGCCGGTGTGGCGATACAGCGTCACTACCCGCGCCTGCATCTCCGCATCGCAGCCCACCCAGTTGAGGCACGCCTTCACCCCCAGCGGTGCGAACACCAGCCGCTCGACCAGCCGGTCGTACCGCTCGCCCGACGCCGCTTCGAGCGCGGTCGCGACCAGCGGCGAGCCGAGGTTGGCATATTCGAACGCGGCCTCGCCGGGCGCGGCGACATCGCGCCACGCGAGCGGGTCGGCGAGCTTCGCCTCAACGCTCTCCCCGAGCGGGATCGAATAGCCCGCCTTGTCGGATAGCCCCGCGCGGTGCGACAGCAGGTGCGTCAGCGTCACCGGCGCATCGGGGTGATAGGGCGAGCGCAGCTTCCAGCCGAGGTAGTCGGACACATCGCGGTGGAGATCGAGCTTGCCCTCGTCCACCAGCCGCAGCGCGGTGAGCGCCATGATCAGCTTGGAGATCGAGGCGATCCGCACCGGATCATTGGCCTCGACGGGGCGGCCGGTTTCCTTGTTCGCCAGCCCTTCGACGATCAGCGGGCGGATGGTCTCGCTATCGAACGCGACGACGACGGTCGCGGGCGGCGGCGCGGCGAGTGCGGGGAGCGGGGCGAGTAGCGCTAAAGCAGCGAGGATGCGGCGGATCATGCCGCGCATCATCGCGCGCGCCGCGCCCGCGTCAATCGAGATTCGGCCGCAGCCAGCGCTCCGCCGTGGCCAGATCGACCCCGCGCCGCTGGGCATAGTCCTGCAGCTGATCGCGGCCGATGCGGGCGACGCCGAAATACTCGGCCTCCGGGTGCCCGAAATAGAAGCCGCTCACCGCAGCGGTCGGCCACATCGCGAAGCTTTCGGTCAGGGTCAGGCCGGCGTTAGCTGGCGCGTCGAGCAGGTCGAACAGGATCGGCTTCAGCGAGTGATCGGGGCACGCGGGATAGCCCGGTGCAGGGCGGATGCCGCGATATTGCTCCTTGATCAGCGCCTCGTTGCTGAGCTGCTCGCCCGGCGCATAGGCCCACAGCGTGGTGCGCACGTGCTGGTGCAGCGCCTCGGCGAAAGCCTCGGCGAAACGATCGGCGAGCGCTTTCAGCAGGATGTCCGAATAATCGTCCTTGTCGGCCAGAAAACGCGCCGAGTGCGGCTCGATCCCGTGGATGCCGACCGCGAAGCCGCCGATCCAGTCGCCATCGGGGTCGATGAAATCGGCGAGGCACATATTGGCCCGATCACGCGATTTCTTGACCTGTTGGCGGAGGAACGGGAGGCGGATGTGGCGCAAATCCTCCCCGGCACGGGGAGGGGGACCATCCGAAGGATGGTGGAGGGGCACTTGCGGCTTTCCGTCAGGTTGCCCGTCCGAAATACCGGAAAGAGGCGTGTGCCCCTCCACCCCCGACTGCGTCGGCGGTCCCCCTCCCCGTTCCGGGGAGGATACGTGCAGCACCACATCGTCCCCGTCCCGCGCACACGGCCACAGCCCGGCGACGCCGCGCGCGGTGAGCCACTTTTCGGACGTAATCCGGTCGAGCATCGCGTTCGCGTCTGCGAACAGCTGGGTCGCGGTTTCGCCCACCACTTCGTCAGTGAGGATCGCAGGATAATTGCCGTGGAGCTCCCACGCGCGGAAGAACGGGGTCCAGTCGATGAAGCTGCGCAGGTGTTCCAATGACCAGTCATCGAACACATGCACCCCCGGCTGTTCGGGCGGCGCGGGCTTGTCCGACAGGAACGCATCGTAATAGTTCGCGCGCGCCTCTTCCAACGGCAGAAGGACAGACGCCGACTTGCCCGCGCGGGCATCGCGCACATGAGTGTATTCCTCCGCGACCTCGGCGACGTAATCGTCGCGCTGGGTGTCGGAGAGCAGCTTGGAGGCCACCCCCACGGCGCGGCTCGCGTCGAGCACGTGGATCACAGGGCCTTCGTAAGCCGGGTCGATCTTCAATGCGGTGTGCACCTTCGACGTGGTCGCCCCGCCGATCAGCAGCGGCATCGTGAACCCGGCGCGCTGCATTTCCTCGGCCACGGTCACCATCTCGTCCAATGAGGGCGTGATGAGGCCGGACAGCCCGATCATGTCGGCCTTGTTATCGTTCGCCGCGGCAAGGATCGTCGGCCACGGCACCATGACGCCCAGGTCGATCACCTCATAGCCGTTGCATTGCAGCACCACGCCGACGATGTTCTTGCCGATATCGTGGACGTCGCCCTTCACGGTCGCCATCACGATCTTGCCCTTGGACACGTCTGCAAGGCCGCTCGCTTCCTTTTCCGCCTCGATGAAGGGGATGAGGTGCGCGACCGCCTTTTTCATGACGCGCGCGGATTTGACCACCTGCGGGAGGAACATCTTGCCGCTGCCGAACAGGTCGCCGACAACGTTCATCCCGTCCATCAGCGGGCCTTCGATCACTTCGATCGGCCGGGCGGCGGCGGCGCGGGCTTCCTCGGTATCGGCGACGATATGCGCGTCGATGCCTTTCACGAGGGCGTGTTCGAGGCGCTTGGTCACCGGCCAGCCGCGCCATTCCTCGGCGGCCTTTTCGTCGGCAACCGACTTGCCCCGGAAGCTTTCAGCGAGCGCGATCAGGCGTTCGGTCGCGTCCGCGTCGCGGTTGAGAATCACGTCCTCGCAGGCATCGCGCAAGGCCGGGTCGATGGTGTCGTAGACGTCAAGCTGCCCGGCGTTGACGATCGCCATGTCGAGCCCGGCGGGGATCGCGTGGTAGAGGAATACCGAATGCATCGCGCGGCGGACGGGTTCGTTGCCCCGGAAGGAGAAGCTGAGGTTGGAGAGGCCGCCCGAATAATGCGCGTGGGGGCACAGCTGGCGCAGCTCCTTCACCGCCTCGATAAAGTCGACGCCGTAATTGTTATGCTCCTCGATCCCGGTCGCCACCGCGAAGATATTGGGATCGAAAATGATGTCCTCTGGCGGAAAGCCTTCCGCGACCAGCAGATCGTAGGCGCGCTTGCAGATGTCGACCTTGCGCGCTTTGGTATCGGCCTGCCCGGTCTCGTCGAAGGCCATGACCACCACCGCCGCGCCGTAATCCATGCACTTGCGCGCGTGATCGAGAAAGGCTTCCTCGCCCTCCTTCATGCTGATCGAATTGACGATCGGCTTGCCGGAGACGCATTTCAGCCCTGCCTCGATCACCTCCCATTTCGAACTGTCGATCATCACCGGCACGCGCGCGATGTCCGGCTCGGCGGCGATCAGTTTGAGGAAGGTCGTCATCGCGTGGACCGCATCGAGCAGGCCCTCGTCCATGTTGACGTCGATCACCTGCGCGCCGTTCTCGACCTGCTGGCGCGCGACTTCGACCGCAGCGGGGTAATCGCCCGCCATGATCAGCTTCTTGAACGCCGCCGATCCGGTGACGTTGGTGCGTTCGCCGATATTGATGAAGCGGGAAGAAGGGGGTTGCGTCATTCTCTATTTCCGTTCGCCCTGAGCTTGTCGAAGGGCTGCACTTTCTTTCAGACCTCGCGCTTGAAGAAGGACCGTCCTTCGACAAGCTCAGGACGAGCGGGTTTGGGTTATTCAGGCAGCAATAAACGCCTCAAGCCCCGCCAGCCTCATCGCGGGTTCGGGCTTAGGCACCTTGCGCGGCTCGGACTTGGCCACCGCGCGGGCAATCGCGGCGATATGCTCGGGCGTCGATCCGCAGCACCCGCCGAGGATGTTGACCTGGCCGTGATCTGCCCAGTCCGCCACCAGCCCCGCGGTGGTCTCGGGCAGTTCGTCATACTGGCCCAGCTCGTTGGGCAGCCCGGCGTTGGGATAGATCAGCAGCAGCGTATCCGCGATTTGCGAGAGCACCTTGACGTGCGGGCGCAATTGCTCCGCGCCGAAGCTGCAATTGAGGCCGATGGTCAGCGGCTTGGCGTGCCGCACCGCGTACCAGAACGCCTCGACCGTATGGCCTGAGAGGTTGCGGCCCGAAAGGTCGGTCAGCGTCATCGAGATCATCAGCGGAATCTCGCGGCCAAGCTCGCGCTCCAGCTGCTTGACCGCCATGATCCCGGCCTTGGCGTTCAAGGTATCGAACACGGTCTCGATGAGGATGAAGTCCACCCCGCCTTTGACAAGCGCGGCGGCCTGTTCCTTGTAAACCCCCACCAGTTCATCGAAGTCGATCTCGCGGAAACCGGGGTCTTCGACATCGGGTGAGAGCGAGAGGGTCTTGTTGGTCGGCCCGATCGCGCCCGCGACAAACCTCGGCTTGCCGTCCTTCGCCGCATATTCGTCCGCCAGCGCGCGGGCGATCTTGCCGCTGGCGACGTTGATGTCCCGCACCAGCGCTTCGGCCTTGTAATCCGCCTGACTGATCGAATTCGCCGAAAAGGTGTTGGTCGAAACCACGTCCGATCCCGCGTCGAGATAGGCGCGGGTGATGTCCGCGATCACGTCCGGACGGGTCAGCGCGAGGATGTCGTTATTGCCCTTCTGGTCGGCGGGCAGGCCGAGATTGCCCGCGTAATCCGCCTCGGACAGCTTGCGCTCCTGAATCTGCGTCCCGAACGCGCCGTCGAAGATGAGGACGCGTTCGCGCGCGGCTTTGAGCAATTGCTGGCGGGGGGTCATAGAGCCCCCTCCTCTTTAGAGGAGGCGGTTGGGGGTGGTGGCGTGTGGCGCGTGCCGCTCAGGCACCACCCCGCTGCGACTAGGTTCGCTGCGCTCACCAAGTCTCGCGACCCTCCTCTGGAAGCGAAGCTGTCCCGCAGGGACAACAGGAGGGTGGAAATGTGCCCAGTGCTCATGCCATCTCTCCCACGGGCCGTTTCCCGAGCAGGTGGCAGATCGCATAGGCGAGCTCGGGCCGGTTCAAGGTGTAGAAGTGGAAATCGCGCACCCCGCCCGCATAGAGCCTGCGGCAAAGCTCTGCCGCGACTGTCGCGGCGACCAACTGGCGCGCGGCGGGCTGTTCGTCGAGGCCTTCGAACAGCCCGTCCATCCACGCCGGGATCGCCGCCCCGCAGGCGCCCGCAAACTTCCGCGCCTGCGCGACATTGGTGACCGGGAGAATGCCCGGAAGGATCGGCGCGTCAATCCCCGCCGCCGCGCAGCGGTCGCGGAACCGGAAGAAGGTTTCCGCCGAGAAGAAGAACTGGCTGATCGCGCGGGCAGCCCCGGCATCGAGCTTGCGCTTCAGATTGTCGATATCGGACTGCTCGCACGCCGCATCGGGGTGGGTTTCGGGATAGGCCGCAACCGAGATGTCGAACGGCGCGATGGCCTTCAGCCCCGCGACCAGCTCCGCCGCGCTGGCATAGCCTTCGGGGTGGGGCGTGAAGGGCGCGCCCGGCTCGCCCGCGTCTCCGCGCAAGGCGACGATATGGCGCACGCCCGCGTCCCAATACTGCTCGGCAACCTCGCGGATTTCGGCCTTGGAGGCCGCAACGCAGGTAAGGTGCGCTGCCGCCGGAAGCCCCGCCTCGGCGATGATCCGCGCAACCGTGGCGTGGGTGCGTTCGCGGGTCGATCCGCCCGCGCCATAGGTGACCGAAACGAAGCTAGGCCCCAGCGGCGCAAGCTGCGTCACCGCATCCCATAGCTGCGCTTCCATCTTCTCGCTCTTGGGCGGGAAAAATTCAAAGCTGACCGCGACATCGCCCGGCAGGCCGGAGAACAGCGGCGTGTCGGTCGCAGTACGGTATTCGTGGAGCTGGTCGAGGGTCGGGGTCATCGCACGGTTTCCAGAGCGGCGGTTTTGGGGGCAGCGGAGGCGGCGCGGCGCTTGCCGAGCCAGATCTTGACCACCAGCTCGCCCCCGTCGAGCGCCAGCGGCGCAGATGCGGTAAACCCGGCAGCACGCAGCAGATCGGCGATCTGGCGATCGGTGAAGCCCAGCCGGACATGCTGGTGGCGGGTGCGCAGTTCCTCGCGATCATGGCTGGCGAAATCGACGATGGCGATGCGCCCGCCGCCGCGCAGCACCCGCGCCGCCTCGGCCAGCGCGGGGGCGGGATCGGGGGCGAAGTGCAGCACCTGATGCAGCAGCACGGTGTCGAAACTCGCATCGGCAAAGGGCAGTTCGGCGAAATCGCCCTGCACCAGCTCGATCCGCGCGGCGGGGAGGTGCTGCAGCTTGGCGCGCGCCACGCGCAGCATTTCGAGGTTCTTGTCGAGAGCGACCACCCGTTCGGCGCGTTCGGCGAAGATTTCGGCCATGCGCCCGGTGCCGGTGCCGATATCGAGCACGCTTCCCAGCGCCGCATCGGCCAGCGCGGCGGCGAGCGCGCGTTCGACCTCGGCATCGGGGCTGTGGAGCGCGCGCAGCTCGTCCCAGTCGCTGGCGTGGCGGGCGAAATAGTGTTCCGCGGAGGCCTCACGCGCATTGCGGATCGCGGCGAGCTTGCGCCGGTCGGCCTCGCACAGCGCGGCGAAGGCAGGTTCTTCATTCTCGGCGATGGCGAGCAGGGCTTGGGTCGCTTCGATTACCGGCGCGCAGGATTCGCTCTGGCGCAGAAACACCCAGCTGCCCTCGCGGCGGCGTTCGGCGAGGCCCGCGTCGCACAGAATGCCGACATGACGCGACACGCGCGGCTGGCTCTGCCCCAGCACCTGCGCAAGCTCGCCCACCGCCAGTTCCATTGTGCCTAGCAGCCGGGCAATGCGCAGCCTAGTCGGATCGCCCAGCGCCTTGAAGATATCCTCGATCACCATGACGAGGATCATATAAAGATATTTTTATATGTGTAAATCGTCCGCGTGTGATCTGACGGCGAAAGCTGGCCTCAAGCCAGACCGCTGCAAGGCGTGTTGCATCAACTAATCCCCCGCCCCCAGCCCGGCGAACACCTTGCGCGGCGCGAACTCCGCCCGCCCGCCCAGCGCAAAGCGGTTGAACGCCAGCGCCGCGGCAATGCTCGTCACCAGCGTCACCACCATGAAGTCGATATAGTGCAGGCTAATCCCGCCGCCCGGCTGCCACACGAAGGTGTAGAGCGCATAGAGCGCAAAGCCCCACAGCACGCCGACAATCGCGGCGCGCGACTGCACCCCGGTGAACAGCAACCCGACCACGAAGGCGGACAGGATCGGCATCGACGACAGCCCGTTCAATTGCTGGAGCAGATTGATGATGCTCGTCGCGTTCGCGAACACTGGCACCAGCGCGATCGAGCTTGCCGTCAACACCCCCGTCACCACGCCCGACAGCCACCGGTGATCGGCGACCGCACCCACGAACTTCTCGTGAAAATCGACGGCGTACAGCCCGACCGCCGCGTTCATCACCGCCGCCGTATGCGCGATCACCGCCGCCGCGATGGCCGCCGCGAACACGCCCGACAGCCACGGCGGCAGCACCGCGCCGACCAGCCTGCCGTATGCCGCGTCATTGATGTCGCCGAACATCTGAAATGCGACCACGCCGGGGATCACCACGATGGCCGGGATGATCAGGATGCGGATGCAGGCGGCGGCCAGCACGCCCTTCTGCGCCTCACGCACGGAGGGCGCGGCCATCGCCTTTTGGGTGATCGGCTGGTTGGTCGACCAGTAATAGATCTGGATGAAGATCATGCCGGTGAACAGCGTGTGGAACGGGATCGGCGAATCCGCCGCGCCGACCATCGTCAGCCGCTCGGCCGGAACGCCGCGCGCGATATCCCAACCGACCGCGTTCAGCGCCAGCACCACGATCAGTACCGCAATTGCCAGCACGCCGATGCCCGACCAGGTCTCCATAACCGCCACCGCGCGCAGCCCGCCCGCCATGGTGTAGGCCGCCGCGATCACGCCCAGGAACCCCGCCAGCACCAGCAGCGGCAGCTCGATCCCCGCGGTCTGCAGGAACAGCGCGCCCGAATAGAGCCCGGCGGGGAGGTAAATGAGGATCATCCCGAACAGGAACAGCGCCGAAACCAGCGTGCGGATGCCACCCCCACCATAACGCCGCTCGAGCAGCTCGGTCACGGTGGTCACCTTGGCGCGGTAGTAGATCGGCACGAACACGAAGGCGAGGATCAGGAGGCCGACAAACCCGCTGATCTCCCACCACGCGAGCAGCAGCATCTGGTTGCCGTTCATCCCGACCAGTTGATCGGTAGAAAGGTTGGTGAGCGTGATTGCCCCCGCCACGAACGGCCACGACAGCGATTTGTTGGCGAGGTAGACGTCCTTGGACGAGCCGTCGTGGCGGTCCCGCCTGATCGTCAACCACGTCACCAGCCCGATCAGCGCGGTCAGGCCCAACACAACCACGATCTGGATCGTGCTGCCTGTTAGCATGGTCTCCGACATTGCGCGCTTTTCCCTCTTCCCACGCGCGGTTACAGCGCATTGGAGGAAGCCGGACAAGCCTTGGGCCAAGTTCATCACCGGCGCGGACGGAAGAACCACCACGATGAAGCTCGGCTGCTGCTACTATCCCGAACACTGGCCGGAAGACTGGTGGGCGGACGATGCCCGCCGCATGGCCGAGATGGGCCTCTCGCTCGTTCGCATCGGCGAGTTCGCTTGGAGCCGGATCGAGCCTGAGCCGGGTCACTACGACTGGGGCTGGCTCGACCGGGCCATCGACACGCTACATACGGCGGGCCTGAAGGTGATCCTCGGCACGCCGACCGCGACCCCGCCCAAGTGGCTGGTCGACCAGATGCCCGAGATGGTTGCGATCGACCACCAGGGCCGTCCGAGGGGCTTCGGTTCGCGGCGGCACTACTGCTTCAGCCACGATGGCTACCGCGCGGAATGCCGCCGGATCGTCACCGCGCTGGCCGAGCGGTACGGCGATCACCCCGCCATCGCGATGTGGCAGACCGACAATGAATATGGCTGCCACGATACGGTGCTGAGCTTCTCCGAGGCCGCCGCCGCATCGTTCCGGGGCTGGCTGGCGGCGCGTTACGGCACGGTTGACGCGCTCAACACCGCGTGGGGCAATGTCTTCTGGAGCATGGAATACCGCAGCTTCGCCGAGGTCGATCCGCCGCACCTGACCGTCACCGAAGCCAACCCTGCGCACTGGCTCGACTATCGCCGCTTCGCCTCGGATCAGGTGGCAAGCTTCAACCGCGAGCAGGTGGCGATCATCCGCGCGCACTCGCCGGGCCGCGACATCACCCACAACTTCATGGGCTTCTTCACCGAGTTCGATCACCACGCTGTCGGGCGGGATATCGACGTGGCGACGTGGGATTCCTATCCGCTCGGGTTCCTCGAACAGTTCTGGTTCTCGCGCGAGGATAAAGCCGCCTATCTGCGCCAAGGCCACCCCGATATCGCCGCCTTCCACCATGACCTCTATCGCGGGTGCTCGAACGGTCGCTGGGGGGTGATGGAGCAGCAGCCGGGGCCGGTGAACTGGGCGCGCTTCAACCCCGCGCCGCTACCCGGCATGGTCGCGCTGTGGACGCTCGAGGCCTGCGCGCATGGCGCAGAACTGACCAGCTACTTCCGCTGGCGGCAGGCGCCGTTTGCGCAGGAACAGATGCACGCCGGGCTGCTGCGCCCCGACAGCAGCGAGGCCGAGGCCGCGCCGGAAGTGCGGCAGGCGGCGGCGGTGCTGAGCGATATCGGCCCGCAACAGGCGGCGAAGGCTCCGGTCGCGCTGGTGTTCTCTTACGAGGCGGCGTGGACCATCGGCATCCAGCCGCAGGGGCAGAGCTTCCGCTATCTCGAACTGGTGTTCGAATGGTATTCGGCACTGCGAGCACGCGGGCTGGACGTCGATATCGTGTCGCCTGCGGCTGACCTATCCGGCTATGCGATGGTCGCGGTGCCAACCCTGCCGATCATCCCCCAAGGCTTCGCCGACAAGCTCGCCGCGCTCTCATGTCCGGTGCTGCTCGGCCCGCGTTCGGGCAGCAAGACCGAGAGTTTCCGCATCCCCGATGGCCTCGCGCCGGGCGATCTCAAACCGCTGATCCCGGTCACCGTCACCCGGGTCGAATCCCTGCGCGACGGGGTGAGCGAAGCCGCAGATGGCTGGGCCGTCACCCGCTGGCGCGAGGATGTGGTGAGCGACCTCGCTCCCGAACTCGCCGATGCGGCAGGGCGCGGGGCGGTCTATCGGGACGGCAAGGTGCGCTACTGCGCAATCTGGCCCGACCGCGCCCTGCTGAGGCTGCTGGTCGAGCGCATGGCGGGCGAGGCGGGAGTTGCCCTGCTCGATCTGCCCGAGGGGGTTCGGGTGCGGCGCAGCGCCACCCACGCCTTCACCTTCAATTACGCGAGCGAGCCTGTGTTCGTTCCGCATTTGGGGGAAACGCTCGACCCGGCCAGCTGGCATATTGCCCCTGCATAAATCACCCCGTTCGTCCTGAGCTTGTCGAAGGACTGCACTTCTCTTCGACCAGCAGCGCGTGCCTCGAAAGAAAAGACAGCCCTTCGACAAGCTCAGGGTGAGCGGAAGTGGATGATCAATCCTCGGCAATCAGCCGCACGTAGTGATCGCGCAGGGTCTCGGAGCCGTATTCCGGCGTGAGGTCGGCGGAATACTCGCCGCTCACCGGATCGCGCACCAGCATGCTCTCGGTCGCGTAATAACGCGCGATCCGGGCATATTCGGCCTTCTCGGCCAGCCAGTCGGACACCCCTGCGCCCAGCGCCAGCACCCGCTCGGCGGCAGTGAACATTCCGGGCGAGACCGATCGGTAGCGCGGCTCCCTGCCCAGCAGGGCGAACAGCATTTCGCCCTGTTCGCGCGGGGAGATCGCCGGGCCAGGGCCGCCGATGGGCAGGATGCGGCCCAAGCCTTCCGGATTGTCGATGCACCCCGCGATAAACCGCGCCAGATCATCGTCGCTGATCGGCTTGCAGCGGGTCAGCTCGCCGTCGCCGAAGATCAGGAACGGCTTGCCGGCCTTCACGCGCTTCACTTGACCTGAGAGCGATTTGAAGAAGGCGGTGGGCCGCACGATCGTGTAGCCGATGCCGCTCGCCGCCAGCCGCGCCTCGAACGCCAGCTTCGCGTGCTGGAACGCCAGCAGCGGCTTCTGCACGCAGATCGCCGAAAGCAGGATGAACTGCCGCGCGCCCGCCGCCTGTGCCGCTTCGAGCAGCGCCACATTGGCCGCGTAATCCACCGCCTGAGCATCCTTGGGCGAACCGGAACGCGAGGCGATGCAGGAAATCACGATCTCGATTCCATCGTCTGCCAGCCCGTCTGCCAGTGCATCCTGTTCGATGAACGCTCCGCGCGGCAATGCAGCGACATAGTGCCCTTCGGCCTCCAGCTGGCGCAGCACCGCCTGCCCGATCGTCCCGCTCGCCCCGGCAAGAGCAATGCGGCGCGGTGTGGGTTGGGATTTGTCCATAACCGCACCCTAACGCCCACCAACGGCGAGCGCAAAAGTGCGAGTTGCCGTTCCTGCTTGGTCAGCCTGAGCTTTGGGGCGTGAGAGGATCGTTGGGGATTGCCAAGCGGCTGACTTGCTTGCAGGATTGATGCAATGGCGCGCGCTCCAAAAACCACGGCGACCACCAAGCCCGCTCCCAAACGGGCACCGGGCAAGCCCGCGCGCCCCAACGGGCTGGCGCTCGGGCGCTGGTTGGGTGACTTTCCCAATCTCAGTCCGGCAGAGAAGCGGCTAGTCGATTGCTGCGCTCGTGGTGAGGCATGGGAGCCGAAACCTTGGAATGGCGAGCGACCGGAGAAGGCGACAGCCGCCAACACCATCCGCGCCGTACTAATCCGCTTTCTTGCCCTGGGTGGCGATGAGTTGCATCCAGCTCATGAGGCTGGGGTAACTATTATTGGTGCGTGCGTCGATGGCACACTAGAATTGCACCAATGCCAAGCCGACGTTCGGCTTAGCCTGCGCAGCTGTCTCTTTGCCGAAGCACCCATCTTGGTGGCAGCGCGATTGCCGGAACTAGCCCTAGTGGGTAGCAAGCTTCCCGGCCTCCGGGCAGACCGCATGAAGGTATCCGGGGGTGTCTATTTGCGCGACAAATTCGAAGCAACGGGCCCAGTGCGCCTGCTTGGGGCAGAAATCGGCGGAAACCTTGAATGCAGTGGGGGGAACTTCGCCAGTGTGGAGGGTTATGCGGTTAACGCCGATCGCATCAAGGTGAAGGGCGGCGTGTTTTTCAACAGACTGTTCTCCGCGTCGGGCGAAGTTCGCCTGCTTGGGGCAGAAATTGGCGGCAATCTTGAGTGTAGTGAAGGTAACTTCGCAAATGCAGAAGGCGATGCTCTAAGCGCCGACGGCATCAATGTGATGGGCGGCATGTTCCTCCGCAAAGCCACAGTCGATGGAGCGATTCGCCTTACTGCAGCGAGAATTGGGACACTTATCGATGATCACGCTTGTTGGTCGGCAAAAGCACATATTCTCGATGGGCTGCACTACGATCGCATTGTCGGTCTGACCGACGCGATCTCCCGCGTCCGCTGGTTGGAATGCCAACGCGCCGATCAACTCGACAGCCGCGATTGGTCACCACAGCCTTGGGAGCAGCTTGTCAAAACCCTGCGCGAGATGGGGCATCCGCTCGAAGCGACCAAGGTCGCCATCGCCAAGCAAGAGCGGATGCGCAGGGCTGGCAAGGTGGGTGGACCTTTGGCGCGGGCGCTGCATTGGCTCTATGGACTGCTTGCCGGCTATGGCTATCGTCCTCTCAACACGGTGTGGGCAATGGTTTGGGCGTGCCTTGCTAGCGCGTTCTTTTTCCACCTCGGCGCAAACTACGGCTACATCGGGCCGACCACGCCGCTGCTAAACAGTCCTTCGATTGCGGCGCAGGTTGAGGCGGAATGCGGGCACCGGTTCGAGGTCGACAAGACCCCCTGGACCCGCTGCCCGTCGATGCCGCCCGAGTACACGACCTTTCAGCCGCTGGTCTATTCGCTCGATCTGATCCTCCCGCTGGTGAATTTGCAGCAGGAAGCCGACTGGGCACCGGTCGTCGAGGACCCGGCCCGTGCGATGCCCTTCGGTGCATTCCTGCGCTGGCTGATGTGGTTTGAAATCCTGTTTGGCTGGGCGATGAGCCTCATGCTCGTCGCGGTGCTCGGCAAGTTGGTCAACAAGGATTAGCTGGTGCGCGGGAGCGGCTATCGCGCAGCGGCCTAGCGCCCACCCGTGACGTAGAGGCACTGCCCCGTCACCCAGCTTGCCGCTGGTGAGGCCATGAACACCACGGCGGCGGCGATATCCTCCGGATCGCCATAGCGGCCCAGCGGAATGCCGATCATCTCGAGCAGCTTTTCGCGCTTCTCGGGGGTGTCGGTGCCCATGCAATCGTCGAAGTTCTCGGTCGGCACGGGGCCGGGCGCGACCGCATTGACGCGGATCTTGGGCGCGAGTTCGACCGAGAGCGTGCTCGTCAGGCTGTTCACCGCTGCCTTGGCCGCGCCGTAGGGCCCGTTCTTGACCTGCGGGCCGAAGGCCGAGCGCGAGGAGATATTGACGATCGCCCCGCCGTCCGCGCCCATGTGCCGCGCCGCGACGGTCGAGCCCATCCACACTGCCTTCAGATTGAGCGCGATCTGCGCATCGAAATTGTCCTCGGGCGTGCGGGTCAGATAGCGCGGGGTGCCATCGGGAATGCCGCCCGCATTGTTGACCCAGATCGTCAGCTTGCCGAGCTGCGCCACGGCCTGCTGCGCCAGCCGTTCCAGCGCCTCGGCATCGGTCGCATCTGTCGCGAGCGGCAGCGCCCGACGGCCCAGCGCGGTGATCTCCGCAGCCACCGCATCGAGATCGGCCTGGGTGCGCGAGGCCAGCGCCACATCCGCGCCCGCCTCGGCCAAGGCAATCGCGATCGCCCGGCCAATGCCCTTGCCCGCGCCGGTCACGACCGCGACCTCGCCATCCAGCCTGAACCGATCGAGAATGCCCATATGCGCGCTCACCCCGCTGTCTTGCCCGATGACCCTAGGGCCAACGCGGCCGCGCAACACTGGCGCTTCAACTAGGCGCGGCGGGCTGACGATGACGGGGAAGGTGGTGCCGCTTACGTGACTCGAACACGTGACCCCATCATTACGAATGATGTGCTCTACCAACTGAGCTAAAGCGGCATTCCTGCGCGCTGCCCTAAATGGGCCAAGCGGCGCGCGCAATGCAAAGGTGGAGGCCCGAGCCGGAATCGAACCGGCGTGCAAGGATTTGCAGTCCTCTGCGTAACCACTCCGCCATCGGGCCGAGCCATCCGGGGCGCTTGCCTCGGACAGAGCGGGCGCACTAGCGATTCGGCGGGGCAAAGGCAATGCACCTTTGCGTGGCCCGCCTTCCGCTACGTCAGTCTGGACGGGCCTCGCGGCGCACGGCATGGCAGCGGCATGACCATCGCCAGCCTGCTCGAACCCGTCACCGGCCAGCCCGGCCCGGCCCGCCTCGCCCACGCCCCCGACTGGATGCAGGGGCGCACGCTCTATGGCGGGGCCTCGGCGCTGGTCGCCTATACGATGGCGGTGCGCGCGTTCCCCGGCCTGCCGCCCTTGCGCGCCGGGCAGATCGCGTTCGTTGCGCCGGTAGGCGAGGACATCGAACTCAACGCCGAGATCGTCCGGCAGGGGCGCAACGTCACGCAGGTGAGGAGCGAGATCCTGTGCGAGGGCAAGTTCGCCCTCAGTGCCTTCTGGCTGTTCGGCGAGGGGCGCGAGGCCAACGCCGTCCACTCGGCCGCGCCGCCCGAGGACTGGCCCGGCCCGCCCAAGGAAACCGAGGAGGTGACCCACAAGTTCGCCCCGAGCTTCGTCGCCAACAACTTCGAGCTGCGTCACGGCCAGGCCAAGGGCGTTGATCGCGGCGCGACCATCCGGCGCTGGGCGCGGCTGACCGAGGCGCATGATCTCGATCCCGTATCGACGCTGGTGCTGATGGGCGACGTGATGCCGCCCGGGGCGATGCGGGCGATGCGGCGGCAAGGCCCGATCAGCTCGGTCAACTGGTCGTTCAACGTGCTCGATCCGGAGAACCGCTCGCGCGATGGCTGGTATCTCGCCGAGAACGCCAGCCAGCACGCCGATCTGGGCTATTCCTCCGAGCGGCTGCGGATGTGGGACGCGGACGGCAAGCAGGTGCTCGACGGGATCCAGTGCGTCGCGGTGTTCGGATAAAGCGGACAAAGCGGACACCCTGTCCGCTTTGTGATATCGGTTTTTATTGCATTGTTTCAGATGGATAAGCCCTATTTCGTAAAGCGGACGGACAGGGGAAGCGTGGCCAAAATCGCGCCTGCGCCGGGCTGCGGGGTGCTGACGATGCGAAAGAGCTACGGGGAGGTTACGCCGCGCGGGGCGTGTAGGAAATGGCAGGGATAAGGCCCGCGCTCCATTACCCCGCGAAGCGGGCCCATTGTTTCACGCGGAGGCGCGGAGACGCGGAGCGTTTGCAACGATCCGTCTCTGCGCCCTTTGCGTCTTTGCGCGAAAACATTCTCAGCCGATTCCGCCAGTGAGAGCGGTTCTTATCGCGCAGAGACGCAGAGGCCACAGAGGTTATTTGCCCCCTCCTCCGCGTCTCCGCGCCTCCGCGTGACACCAAAATGGCGCAAGATTTGGCGCACTGCGCTGACCTTTGCTTAAGCGAATCATGCGATTACCTTAGCCATTGGTGACGAAGGGCAGGTGAGGTGATGCGCGCAATCGGGAATTGGTGGCTGTTGCTGGCGGCGGTGCTGCTGCTCCCCGGCTGCGCCTTCGCCGAGGACACCGCTCCCGACTACCGCTATCGCCTG